>MWWJ01000115.1_pt1 | contig 10076 bp, 5 predicted proteins | sample 1047271 | NCBI WGS metagenome assembly MWWJ01 (sample SAMN06349965, study PRJNA376086) | soil metagenome | isolation source: CN-4 sample Antarctic (ecotone) soil | place: Antarctica | collected 2015-01-13 | reverse complement strand
GGATATAATTTACCATGAACATCATTTAAAAATTTTACCTGGTTTAATTGCTGCTTTATAAAATACATATCAATCAGTGAACCATTTGCCCGGTTCATTCCTCTAAAGGCGCTGTCTTTTTCATCCTGCAAAAAATAAATGCTTTCTGCCGGCGAGCCCTTAACACGGCTGTGATCAATTTCTCCATTAATAAAATAAGCGTTGATCGTTTTACCTGATATCTGGTTGTAAAATTCTTTATTCGTTTTGTTTATCATGGTGCCATTATCAAAAACAAAAACACGTTTTGGTTTTTTGTTTTCGGTGTATAAATAAATTGTATCGCCTGCAAGCTGGCTGTTTCCGCTCCATACAACAGGGTTATGAAAGAGCCGGAAAATAGAATCTGCACTTGAGTAAAACAGGCTGTCACTAACGGTTTGCACAGAATCATTAAAAACTTTTACATGCCGGTAAGCCTGGAAATATCTTACCAAGCTATCACCGTTTTCTTTGCTGTTTTTATCTTTAATTATTTTTGTTTTGCTAATCACTTTCAACTTTGCAGAATCTTTTTTTAAAGAAAAATTTTCAGCGGAATCAGATGCAAGTGAACTAGTGTGATCACCGTTTTCTTTGCTGTTTTTATCTTTGGCAAGTCTTGTTTTGTTAAGCGCTTTTAATTTTAAAGTGTCTTTTTTTAAATAAATATTTTGAAGAGAATCAGAAGTAAGTGAATCAGTTTCTGAAAAAATTTTCTTTTCGATTGTGCGTTTTGCATTGCCTGAGAAGAGTGTATCAGCAGCTATATATGTTGTATCTCCTTTTACAGATTTATCGGTTTTCTTTTGCCAGATTACTAGTACAGGTTTTTTTGTAGCAAGCGCAGAATTCTTTTTTTGATCCATAAAAATTTCGTTTCCGGTAATTATAGAACTGTTTGCAGTATCCCTGATAATTGCATTTCCTTCCATTTGCATGATGCCGGATTTTTGATCTATGGCAATATTATTAGCCTGAAAAACGCGGCCACTGCTATCTTTTATAACACTCCTGTTGGTGAACTGGGCATTGCCTGTTTTCATATCGTAATAGCCCTGCGTAGTATAAATATTGCCAGATTTATTTTTAATATAAGTAGGGCCGGTAAAGGTTAAGCCCTGCGTTTGCATGTTATATAAAAGTGAGTCAGCTTTTATTTTTGCACTCGGATCAGTAACATCAACATTGGTTTTAAAAATCACATCCTTGGTGTCTTCGTAATAAGTTCCTTCTTTACTTGTAAGAATTGTTTTGCCATTGGTTACTTTTCCGCCCTTTGTATATTTTCCTATGCCTGTTGCCATATTATATTCAAGTTCCGGCGTAGTAAGCGTACCCTTTTTATCACTAAGCTTTACATTTTTTTTCAAGTATGCTATCCTTTCATTACCTAAATATTTTATGTATTGAGAAGATGTAAATATAGTGTCAGCCTGGTTTATACGCACATTGCCAAAGGCTTCCATGGTATTTAAATGCTGGTTGATAATTGCACTATCGCAACTAAATTTTGTAGTGCCTTGCTGCAACTGAACACTGCCAACTAAAATTTGAAGCGTTGTAATAGAGTCAATTGTTTTGAAGTTGAGAATTTTTGAGGAGATAATATTTATTACCCTTAAGCTATCATGTTGCTGCGGAGGAGTTATTTGAGCAACAGAAAGATAGGGCTTGGTTAGCAAGAAAATAAAGCAGCATACTTGTAATGCCTTGCTCATTTGGTTTTGGCAGGAACTTTTAAAGAATCATCCAACAGCGGTGCAGTTAAATAATCGCCTTTATCTTTTTTACCAAATACTGAAATGCTGATATATCTTTTTGGATGGACCCGGATATCATCTAACAAAATATTTATTTTATTGGTGGTGGCATTAAGGTTATCATACATTTTTGTATCATTCAATAATAAGCCAAGAGAGCCGTTGTTGCTGTTTATTTTTGCAATGCCTGAGTTTAGTTGATTGGCTGCATTGTCTAAAGTGTTGAGTGTTTTTTGTACGTTGATATTTGAAAATGTTACTGATGCTTTTTCTGCATTTGATAATATGTTATTCAGCTTTCCGTTGTTGCTTATTAAGTTATTTGTAAACTTGGTTGTGTTTTCCAGCGATTTATTTAAATACCCATTTGGGTTTAGTAAGGATTGTAATGAAGAAGCGGTAACAATAAAGGAACGTGTAACAGTATTTAAATTTTCTACAGTGCTTTTTATATTATTTTTTGTTGCAGGATCGAATACGCCGGATACTACATGTAAAACTGAATCAAGCGATTTAACGGCATTTCTTACTTCATACAAAACAGGGTTTATCATTTTTAAGGCTTCATCAAATGCGCCGCCACTAAGGGTTGTAAGCAATGTGTCACCCGTTTTTAAATACTCGGTTGAGTTGCCCAATTTAATTTCAAGAGAAACGCTCCCTAGTAAACTTGGGTTAATTACTGCCAGCGAATTTTTTGATATTTGAATATCCTGTGTAAGATCAACCGTAACAAGAATTCTTTTTAAATTTTTACCGCCATCAAGGCTGGCTACACGGCCAATCTGCAGGCCATTTATAACAACCGGGTTTGATTTACCCAGCCCCTGGATATCTTCAAAAACTGCGTAAACGTATTTTTGTTTTTTAAAAAAGCTTTTGCCCTTTAAAAAATTAAAACCTAAAACGAGTATGGCTATACCTACTACGGCAAGCACACCGATCTTTGTTTCGTTATTAATTTTCATTAAATATTTTTTGTGTTAAGATTTATAAGGTTAACCAATTACGAAAATACTAAATCTTTCTTTGGATGACTTACGCTGTAACCAAATAGACAGATTGAAACAAATGTGAGATACCCATTAATAACTATTGGATGAAGAATCACTTCCTGTTACAATCTTAGGATTTTCTACCTGGTCTTTATATTTTTTTAAAGCTTTTGTGATTGCTTCAGCAATTTGCTGCTGACCTTTTTCGCTGTTTAAATATCTTTCATCTTCGGGGTTTGCAATAAAACCGGTTTCAATTAATACTGCCGGCATTTGCGTTGCCTGTAAAACCCATATGCCTTTATCACGCTGCCATACGCCAAGGTTATCTCTGCCCATATCAACAATTTCCTGCTGAACCATAGAGCCAAGCTTATAGCTTTTTTTAAAATATGTTTGAGTATAAAGCAATGCCTGGGCTTTCCATTCCGGGCTGTCGTAACTTATATTTAGTGAGCTGTCATTATCATCAGTTTCAAAAAGATTATCGCTTTTTTCCATGGCTTTAATCTTCTCACCGGTTTTTCTTGCATTAAAAATTAATGTGCTTGTGCCCTTTCTTGTTGATGGAATTTTAAAATACTCTCTTATGGCAACTTCCCTTTCGTGAGGCGTAACAATTTTTTTCTTATGCCTTCCTTTACCTTTATATGTAGTGGTGGTATAGGTTTCAGTTCTGTAACCTGTAATTCTTGAGCCTGTTTTTAGTGTAACTGCATCGGCATGAATACAAACAAAAAGGTCTCCGTGATTGTCATTTGCAATTTGTGCTTTCTCTCTTGGGTTCTGGTAAATATCAGTGGTTCTTGTTGGGATAATTTTTACCCCCGGTAATTCCTTTTTTAATTCGGCAACCAGCTTTAGGGAAATAGCTAACGTTATATTTTTTTCAAGAGATCCTAAAGTGCCTTCATACTCCCCCCGGGCTCCGTTGTCTGTTCCGCCATGGCCTGCATCAACAATTATTGTCCTTATTTTTTTAGGGGTTTGGGCACATATTTTTAAACAGGAAAATAACAATACAAAAGCAGCACATAAAGCAATGCAGCACTCTTTTATTTTCAACATGGATATTAATATTTTTTGGGTGTAATTTTTTTATCAGTCAACCTTCACAAATCTTTAATTTTTTTAATAGTTATTTTTGTTAACTACTGCTATGAACATCGCAAACAAAGTTAGCTCAAAATATATTTCATCATTGGGCTTTGCGTTTTTGCTATGTGCATTTATCGTTCAAAGTAAAGACATACCCCAGCATACAAATCATTTTTATCATTATTTAACTTCATTTTCAGATTCACCTCCTCCTGCAAAAAAGATTTTTCCTCAGAGGTTAATTACATCGGGGATCAATAAAAATAATTTACAGCCTGCACCTTTAGTAAAGAATGAAAGAGATACAACCCTTAAAAAAGATTCTGTTGATCTCAAACTTTCTAAAGATTCATTAGATGCAATTATAGAATACAGCGCTGATGATTCTATGGTATTTGATGTACCTGCAAAAATTGTTACGTTATATGGTAAAACTGCAAATACACATTATAAAGATAATGACCTGAGTGCACCGGTTATTCAAATGAACCAGGCCACGGGAGATATTTCTGCTTCTTTAAAAAAAGATAGTGCAGGACATGTAATTGCCATGACGGTTTTTAAACAAGGAGATGCAACATCGCAAAGTGATTCAGTAAGATTTAATATGAAAACCGGGAAGGGAATTACGAAGAGTACTTATACCAAACAAGGCGAAATGTACGTAAATGCTGAAGTGATAAAAAAAATTAGCAATGAAGTTTTTTTTGCTAAGCGTGCAAGATTTACCACCTGCGACCTTGATACGCCGCACTTTGCGTTTGTAAGCAACCGTGTAAAATTTATAAATGGAAAAGTTGCCATTACCGGGCCGGTGCATCCGGAGTTTGAAGGTGTGCCTATACCCATTTATTTTCCTTTCGGAATTTATCCTTTAAACCAGGGACGGCACTCCGGTTTTCTTGCTCCTAATTTTACAACCAACCAGCAATTGGGTTTGGGGCTGGAAGGTTTGGGGTATTATAAAGTGTTGAGTGAGTATTGGGATGTTATTGTAAGAGGAAATATTTATTCCTACGGCGGATGGACAATGAATATCAACCCGAGATACACAAAAAAATATCATTACAATGGAAATATTTCTTTAGATATACAAAACTTTAAACAAAATTTTAAAGGCGATCCGGACTATTCACAAAACCGCAGCTATCATCTTTCATGGTTTCATAACGTTGACAGCAAAGCCAGGCCTGGTGTAACTTTTAGCGCAAATGTAAATGCTGCAAGCAGCAGCTTTAACCAGTATGTTCCAAACAATCCTGTAAGAAATTTTAGTAACCAATTGCAGTCATCAATTACCTATTCAAAAACATGGAAGGATAAGCCTTTCAATCTTACTGTGTCTGCAAATCATAATCAAAACACATTACAAAAGCTTGTAAATATTAATTTACCTGATGTTGCATTTAATGTAAATACCTTGTATCCCTTTAGAGAAAAGGAGGCTGTCGGCGCTCCAAAGTGGTATGAAAATCTTGGCATAGCATACAATGGAAATGCAAAAAGTATTTTCTCTTTTTATGACACTGTTCCGCACATTCTTCAGCACATAAAAGATACTTTGCAATGGGGTGCCCGTCACTCAATTCCTATAACGCTTTCGTTGCCACAGGTCGGGGCTTTTCAACTTTCCCCTTCTGTTAGTTATGAAGAAACATGGTACCAAAGAAAATTTATAAGAAGCTGGGATAATGCAAAAAATAAAGTTGATACAACAATTACAAAAGGTTTTTTTACTGCAAGACAAATGAGTTTTGGCATGGGTGTTTCAACAAAAATATTCGGGTTGTTAACTTCTAAAAATCCGAATGCTAAAATACAGGCCATACGCCATGAGATAACGCCAACAGTTAGTTTTAATTATACGCCAGACCTTAACAAGCAAAATTATTATCTTACTCAAACTGATTCTTTTAAAAACCAATCTATGTTTTCTGTTTTTGAAGGGAACGTTTTTGGCGCTTATGGTTCAGGAAAGTTTGGAGGAATAAATTTTGGCCTTGATAACAACCTGCAAATGAAAGTGCGCAAAAAAAAATCTTCCGGGGCAACTACAAAAGATTCCTCAAATACAAATGATGATAACGCTGAAAGTGGAATTAGAAAAATTATACTTATTGATGGATTAAATATTAATGGTGGTTACAACATAGTGGCAGATTCATTCAACTTCAGCAATTTTAATGTTAATGCACACAGCAGTCTCTTCAATAATAAAGTGAATGTTACCGCCGGCGCTGTATTCGATCCATATGAAGTAAATAATCGCGGACAAAGAATAAATACTTTGGTCTGGAAAAAAAATCCTTTATCTCTTGGCAGGCTCATCAACGGCAACATCTCTTTATCAAGCCAGTTTCAGGGAGGAGGTAAGGATAAAAATAAATCATCAAACCAAAATATTTTACCTAATGATTTTGCGCAGAGAAATGGATACAACCAGGATGATTATCAAAATGAATTATCGTATATAAGAAATAACCCGGGGGAATATGCAGACTTTAATATTCCATGGTCAGTAAACTTAGCTTATGCACTCACTTTTAGCCGCTTATTAAAAGCTGATTATAGTGGTTTTGAAACACAGTTTAGCCAGAATGTAACTTTTGGGGGTACATTAAACTTAACCCCAAAATGGCAGATGGGTGTAAACGGTTACTACAATATAACAGAACATAGTTTAGGAACAATTTCAATTTCCATATCAAGAGAAATGCATTGCTGGCAAATGGCTATTAACCTTTCTCCTGTTGGCCGGTACAGGTTTTTCAGCATTAATATCAGCCCGAAATCTGCACTGCTACGGGATTTGAGGATTAACCGTACAAGAGCAAGTTATGATTGATCTATTGCAGTTGGTTAAGGTAACTGCAATAAATTTCTATCAAAGTGTTACAAAAAATATATTTGTTTCTTGTTGTGCGCAACAAAATATTCGCTCATTAATCCGAACAAATTATTTTTCACATCTTCATAATTATCTGTTGAAGAAACATGCACAGGCGGCAAGTAATGCACCTGCATTTTTGCCGGCCAAAAGAAAAATGTTTTATCAGCAGGAATTGCTTTTTTAGAATTAAAGATCACTGCAGGCAGTATCGGCCTTTGTGTTTCCACTGCTAATTTAAATGCGCCGTTATGAAATTCTTTTAATGGCTGATCGGTTTTATTTCTTGTGCCTTCAGGATATATGCACATGCTAATACCTAATGCCAGCACAGCTTTCATCTCTTTAAAACTATTTACACGGCTGTTTTTATCTTTCCTGTTTACCAAAACGGAACCGCTTTTATATATCAAACCAAACAAAGGAATTTTTGCCAGCTCACTCTTAGCAATTGTTTTACTTGGCCCCGGAAAAAAAGGTGTTGTAACTAAAATATCCATAAAAGAAGTGTGGTTGCAAATGATAACATACGCTTCATATTTTCTAAAATTTTCTTTTCCAAAAATTTTTAATCTGCATCCAATTAAAAAAAAATAGATAGATATCCAAACCCTGGATATTTTTTGAAAAGCGATCATTCTTTGCGGCTCTTTTACCAGGTACAAAACCAGCACAATTAACCCCATTGGGAACATAGTGATAATAAAAATTACCGCTCCCCAAAGTGCGAATATTCTGCCTAAGATATTTTTTAGAATTGTCATTTTATTTTCCTTAATCCAATTTCCAGTCAATCGGTTGCATGCCTTCTTTCATTAAAAATTCATTTGTTTTTGAAAAATGTTTGCAGCCAAAAAAACCTTTGTCAGCGCTGAAAGGAGAGGGGTGCGCCGCTTTTAATATATGATGTTTTGTTTCATCAATAAGAGTTTGTTTATCTCCTGCAAACTTTCCCCATAATATAAACACTACACCTTTTTTTTCTTCGGAAAGTTTTTTTATTACTGCATCAGTAAACTGCAGCCAGCCAATTTTGCTGTGACTGCCAGGTTCATTTTTTCTTACAGTTAATGATGCATTCAATAATAAAACGCCTTGCGTTGCCCAATGCTCAAGGTTTCCATTAACAGCGGGTTTTATGCCGAGATCATTTTCTAATTCTTTAAAAATATTTATAAGAGAAGGCGGTTTTGTATTTCCGTCAGGCACGGAAAAGCTTAAGCCTTGTGCCTGCCCGGGGTTGTGATATGGATCCTGCCCCAGTAAAACAACTTTTACTTTTTTAAAAGGTGTTTTATCAAATGCATTAAAAATTAAACTGCCAGGCGGATAAATAATTTTACCTGCAGCTTTTTCTGTTTTTATAAACGTTGTTATCTGTAAAAAATAATCCTTTGTAAACTCATCTTTTAAAACCTCTTTCCAGCTCTCTTCAATTTTTACACTCATTAATTTTGTTTTTATAAAAATACAAAAGCCCCTGTTAAGGAGCTTTTGAAATTAATTATTTATCAAATCATCTTACCAAATTCTTATTCTATGGTCAGGCGCTTTATATAATTTATCACCGGGCATAACATTAAATGCATCGTACCAGGCATCAATATTTGGCAAAGGACCATTTACACGATACTTGCCGGGAGAATGCGGATCCGTTAAAACTCTTTGAGCAGCTTCATCAGCCAAAGTATTCTCTCTCCATACCTGCGCAAAGCCGAGAAAGAAGCGCTGGGCCGGCGTAAAGCCGTCAATTTTTTTACCCTCTTTAAATTGCTGCGTTTTCATAAAAGCTTCATAAGCGATATTTATTCCGCCAAGGTCTGCAAGGTTTTCTCCCAAAGTTAATTTGCCATTTATGTGCATAGAATCAAGAATTGTAAAACCATTAAATTGTTCTGCAACCATATTTGCTTTGGTTTTAAATTTATCAGCATCTTCTTTTGTCCACCAGTCTGTAAGGTTTCCAACAGGGTCGCTAAGTCTTCCCTGGTCATCAAAACCATGCGTCATTTCATGGCCAATAACCACACCAATGCCGCCATAATTCACCGCATCATCTGCATCAAAATCAAAGAATGGAAATTGCAAAATGCCTGCAGGAAAAGTGATCTCGTTATTTCTTGGATTATAAGATGCGTTGACTGTTGGTGGTGTAAAGCCCCACAAAGTTTTATCAACAGGTTTGCCAAGGCGGTTTACATTTTCTGCATAAGCCCACTGGGCAAGCCTTTGGCGGTTTCCTAAATAATCATCCTGTTTAATTACAACAGTGCTGTAATCTTTCCACTTATCTGTGTAACCAATCTTTTTTGTGAAAGCATTTAATTTTTCAAGGGCTTTTTGTTTTGTGCCTTCGCTCATCCAGTCAAGGCGTTTTATCCTTTCTGCAAATGTTTGCTGAAGATTATTTACAAGATCAAGCATTCGCTTTTTTGCTTCCGGTGTAAAATATTTTGTTACATATAATTCACCAAGCAAGTCGCCCATACTTCCATCAATTGTTCCGCTGATCCTTTGCCATCTCGGACTCATTTCTTTTTGCCCGGAAAGCACCTGGTTGAATTTAAAATTTTGCTGAACAAATGCACTGCTTAAATATGGTGCAGCGCTTTCAATCAAATGCCATTGTGTATAAGCTTTCCAGTCTTCCGGCGCAACTGCTGTGAGCAATATGTCTGCGGTTTTTACAAACGATGGATTGGAAACGATAACACTATCAACGCCTCTAATCATCATTTTATCTGCAAGCATTTTCCAGTCGATAGAAGGCGTTGTTGCGGAAAGATCTTTCCATGAAAATTTGTTGTATAATTTGTAGGGGTCTCTCATCTCTGCCCGTGGCATTTGCGCCTTTGCCAATGCCGTTTCGATCCTCATGATTGCCCATGCATTTTTTGTTGCCTCAACATCTGATTTGCCAACAAGCTGGAACATTTTTGTAAGATGAGAAATGTATTCTTTGCGGGTGTTAACACTGCGGGGGTCATTCTTTAAATAATAATCCCTGTCTGGCAAACTAGTTCCGCCCTGGCCTATTTGAGGAATATATTTTGTTGCATTTTTACTGTCCTGCCCAACAAAAATCCCGATAGGAGAAACGCCGCCAACACCATTCACTCTTTCGTAAGCCCATTCGTTTAAAATATCGTCAGCGGTTTTTAAATTACTTATTCTCTCAAGATTAGGGACTAAAGCCTGGAAGCCTTGTTTTTCGATTGCAGCAGTATCCATTCCGCTTAAATAGTAATCGCCAACTTTTTTAAATTTATCTGAAGATGCGCTGTGGGATTGGCTTTCCAGCAACATGCGCATGCG
>MWWJ01000114.1_pt1 | contig 10087 bp, 7 predicted proteins | sample 1047271 | NCBI WGS metagenome assembly MWWJ01 (sample SAMN06349965, study PRJNA376086) | soil metagenome | isolation source: CN-4 sample Antarctic (ecotone) soil | place: Antarctica | collected 2015-01-13 | reverse complement strand
GCTCCTTCGGATTAGCCGAAAGTTGGGGCGTGCAAATGATCCATCACAAGATGGGTGCAGGGCGTCGTCGCTCAATTCTTGTTGGCTCGCGGGCTGGTGAAAGAAAATGGCGGTTTGTTTATAAGCTTCGACAGGGCAGAAGAGTAGCAAGCTAACGACCAACGCCCAGATACAAGACCCTAACTTCAAAGACAATCATTTCACTTCGTTCGGCGGTTTCCGCGAGCGTGGCGGCGACGTGATGAAGGGGCTGGCTTATGTCGTTGGCGAACGCAGGTCGGAACTGTTTATCCCACACGAGCCAGGCCAGATCATGCCCTACGTGCCGGAACCGGTGCGCGTTCCTACTCCTGTGATTCCGAGTCTCGCGTCTTCTGCGAGCGGCGGCAGCGCGCCAGGCCGCGCGAGCCAGGGAGCATCTCCGGCACACATGACGGCCATGACTGCTGCGCTCAATCGGAGCGCAGACGTGATCGAGCGGCTGGAAGCAAAAATCAAATCAATGAAGCCTGGCGAAGTCGTCGGCGTGGGTCTTGACGATAACCCACGCGCTGCGAGCAAGGCCGTGTTGAAAACTCAGAAGAGTGATAACGGCTTCTCAACTCAATTCTTAAAGAACGCGGGCTTCAAGAACTCTTGACATCCTCCCCGCTTTCAAAAGCGGGGTTTTCCCGCGCAGAACTCATAAATACGAGATGGCAGAAGGCAACGAAGACTACGAAAGACTACTTGACATCGGCTCCTTCGGATTAGCCGAAAGTTGGGGCGTGCAAATGATCCATCACAAGATGGGTGCAGGGCGTCGTCGCTCAATTCTTGTTGGCTCGCGGGCTGGTGAAAGAAAATGGCGGTTTGTTTATAAGCTGCTGCCGGACACGATGGACGGCGCAATTCAAACAACTGACGTGTTGATCGAGTCTCGTGCAATGTACATCTATCGCTTATTTATCCGCAGCAAAGTCGGGCATGAAGATGTCAATCGCCCGATTTATGTCACTTCGCCGATTGACGGTAAAGACTATCTCGCGGTGTTCGTTGATGACGAGATTAGCTTTGAGATGTTTGCGACGAAATTGTTTTCCTCACAGCTTCAGCTTGAGCAAGCCAGAGTGCCTGGGCTGAATGTGGGCGGTAATGACTTCGGCACGTCAGAGAACCCTGAAAGGATTTAAGCTTGGGTTTTTCATTACTCGAAACAGACCAGGCGAAGGTGGCGATGCTGCGGGCGATTAACAATCCGCAGTTCGCCGAACTCGTCGCGGTTCATTGGGATGAGCCGGATGGCACGATCCACTACACGATGGCTCCGTATGACGAGCTTCCAGAGTATGCGAACCTCACGTTGAGACCGATTGACCCGCGCTTTAATGACAGGCAGTTTCAGACCATTCAGCACACGTCGGGGGTCGCAGACTCAAGCGTCACTCTTGATTTTGCAGATGACGATGACGAGATCGCGCGCCTCTGCAACGTTCACGGCGAGGGCGTGCGCGTCGAGATATTTTTCTATTTTCCACAAGTTGATTTGTTGCTCAGCCGCTGGTGGGGACATCTTGCCAGCCCTGACGATACAGGCAGCACGCGCGTGCGGATCAAAGCGTCTTTCGGGTTTCGCTCCGCGCAGTTGTCGCTGCCGAAGAATACCTTCGCCAGTAGTTGCCCCTGGACTTATGGCGGGAAATTGAAAACGCTCGAAGAAGTCGCTGAGAATGCTTGTCCTTATAATCGGCATCTCGGTGGAGAGATTGGGTTGCTCGATGAAGCTGGGCTACCGATTCTCAATTGCAAGAAGAATGATCGCGCGGAATGCAAGCGGCATTTTCCAGATGACCGCTATTGGGGCGGCGCGGACACTGTGGTTGACTCTTATGTTGTCGGTGAGACCAAAGGGCCGAATCTCTTTGCGAGCAGTCGGGGTAATGAGTCAAATTTGAAGCGCACGCGGCGCGTCATCGCCGGAGAGATGATGGTTCGCGACATGGATTTGCTCGCGTTCGTTGTTGAAGCTGACACAAAGCATCCAGACAAAGGCAGCGCAAAAGTTCTCTTCGGCGGCATCGAGGGACCTATCCTTTCGATGAGCCTCTGTACGGCCAACAATCTCCTCATCGGTTTTCAACACCTCAACGTGCGGCTCGGCGAACTCGGCCAGGCGCGCACGAGCTTCACCGCCAACGTCGGCGCGTATTCCATGATGGCGCTTTTCTACGGTGTCATTCAAGGGGATTACAGAAGCTACGGGCCATCCGGCTTTCAGGGTTCAGCGAAGGTCAAGGGATTGCGCGATCTCCGTGTGTACACGGATGAGAATACTTACACGAAGCAATATACAGTCGTTCCTGCCTGGTGGGTTTTCAAAATGCTGACCGACAAGAATTGGGGCGATGGGCAGGACTACTCACGGTTTGTTATTCAGGACTGGATTGATGCCGCCGCCTGGCATGAAGAGTTTGTCGGTTACTCAGACCCTTCCGGTAACCACTACACAAGCGTCCGCGCACAGTTCCACGCGGACATTTTAGAGCGCACGACGCAGCAGCAGATCAATGATGCCTGCCTGTACTCACGCCTGACGCCTCCGTTTCCGTTTCAAGGCAAGACGCGCATCATGCCGCTCCGCAAAGAAGACCTGAGCGACGTGCCCGTCTTCACCGATGAGGGTGACGACCCGAACATTTTAGTTGACGAGAACGGCCTCTCGACGCTTCGCACCAAAAAGGTCAAGGAAGAAGGTGAACTCACCAATTACATTCAGATGACCTTCTTCGACGCGGCGCACGGCAACCTCGAACGGCCCTTGATCTTTGAAGATGAAGACGCGCAGTTCGCGGCAGGGCGCGCTTTTGGTGATTCAACTCGGCGAGTCATTAAGAGTGAGAAGGCAGCGTTCGGCGTAACGGATTACGGGCAAGCCGTGCGCGGCGGACAGATGATTCGCGATCTTGGCGAAAACGATGAAGGAGGCTTGGTCAATAATCGCGAAGTGACTTTCACCGCTTCGATTCTAGATACGCTCGAACTGCACATGTACAAAGTTATCAAGGTCGTCTCTTCAAAAATTGAGCGTTACCTCTTTCAGTATTTCAGGATTCAGGGGATGGAAGATGCGTCAGACCTGACGGTGCATATTAGAGCCGTCGCTTATCCAGAAGCTTATTACGAACGATTGGAAGATGCCACGCTGCCGCCTCCGACGCCTGGGTCTGGCGGCGATCCGAATCCAGGCGGAGGCCGCGACGATCTGCCGTGCAAAATTGGATTCAGTAATCTGACGCACACAGATGACCACATTCTTTTCAAGCTGGAGATTTGCTGATGCCTCTCTCAACCTACTTAGCCTTCGATCTGATTATCGTTGAGGACACCGGCCCGCCGATCTATGTTGGCAATGCCACCGTTAAATTCCACGATGCGACCGCTGATGTGGCACTGGCTGCAACGGTGGTGTCCAACGCTCAGGGACATGTGCCGAGCGGCACGCTGCCCGTCGTGGCCGGAACTCTAATTCGTGCGCGCTGTGAAAACGATGGACATGGCCGCACGGCCTATGCAGAGGGCACAACGGTTTAATGGACTTGATCTTCAAGCCTTCGGGCGGTCAAAACTTAATCTTTCGCCCTGCTGCTTTACCGCGAGTTTATCCGCCAGCGACCGCTCAAGCAGTTACCGTTGAAGTGTTTATTAGAGGAGCTAATGAAGCGCCGTCGGCGAATCGCTCAATCGGCTTCTTCGCTCCAGGACAAGAAGCCTCGACTGAATACACTCCGGCGACCGACACGAACGCTATCTTCTCAACAATTTCATATTCGGCCTACGGTAAAAAGAGCGTTTCTAATCACGAAGACGCTCTCCAAGCGACGCTCATCCATCAACGCGAGACGAACGCCCCCGTGATCGCTCAGGTCGGTCAATCTACGGCGGAGCAAATTACGCTGGTGGCTTCCGGCTTCACTAAGTTTGCTCACAAAAGAAAGGTTCGTATCGCGAGCGTTGCTGATATGAGCGATGCGATTGAACAAATCGAAGATGCCGGAGATGAGCGACTGCCAGAGGTGTTTTATATTGAGCGCACTCTAGCGGGCGGAGGCACTCATGCTTCAACGCCGATTGTTTTTAGTGGAAACCCAAGCCCAGGCGAAGAGATCATCGTCGGCGGCAAGACCTACACCTATTCTGCTTCAGACAATTCTTTCGATAACGTTTTGGTTGGAGCCACGCTCCCTGCGACCCTTGCGAACCTGCGCGACCACATCAACAGAGACACTGAAGCCGCGCTCTGTGCTGCCGCTTCAAATGGCGCTGACACGTTGACGTTGACAGCGTCCGCAGTTGGGGCAAGTGGGAATGACATCCCACTCTCGGACAACTCAGCCGTGACAACGATCTCGCCATTCGCTGGAGGCAGCGGTGGCTCGCTCTCACAAACAATCTACGTGCGCGTCTCTCATTCTGCTGGCGGGGCGTATGGTGCTGAATCAGCCGCGCAAGATTTTACGTTTGCGAGCGCAGGCAACACAGGCGGCTCAAGTGGAGACGGCGACCCGTTTGGCGGCAAGAAATACTCGGCTGATGATCTCTAACCAGAAACATCAGAGACTGAGGAACACATATTAACCCGCACTTCAACACCAGCCCCCAAACTGGAGATGGAGTTCATGTTAAATAAAAACTATCAGAGGCAATTGCTTGCACTGTTCTTCTTGGCAACTATGTTGTTCGTCGCACCTCTCGCGCATGTATCGGCCTTGATGCCGACGATTCCGACTGCCACAAGCTTCACGACGGCTGTGCCTGTGAACAGGCAATCGCTGATTCAATTGCAAGGCACTGACGTGGACGGCACCCCGCTCGCGTTTGCCACAGTGACTATCCCTAGTCACGGGACACTATCTTCGCTCAATACGACGACGGGCTACCTCGTCTATACGCCAACAGCGAGCTACGTCGGGCCTGATAGTTTCACCTACACGGTCACCTCTGGCGGAGAGACGAGCGCGGCAGCCACTGTCACGGTGCTGGTCACAAATTCAAAGACTCGAATCGTTGAGACGCTCACTAATCCTGACGGGACGCCACGCGTGGGCAAGGTGACGTTCATTCTCACCCAACAGGTAACGACGAGCGCGGGCATCACTCCGGCAGGCTCAAGCGTCTCGGCTGTGCTTGATGCATCGGGCAAGCTGAATGTTTCGGTCTTTCCATCGCGCGGGATGTCGCCAGAGGCTTACTATCAGGTCTGGTTTGAAAACGCTGCGAACTTAAAGACAGAGTTCATGGGCATCTATGATATTCCTGCCAGCCTCGTAACCGTCATGCTCTCTCCTAATCGTGTGACGGACACGAACCTCGCGGCCAAATACACCTTCGTCTCGCTGGCTTCTCTACAACCGCTGCTGACCGTGAACGCGAACGCGACCATTGCACAACTGCTCACCGGCACTCACACGGAGAACAAGCTTCAGAAATGGAATGCAGCGACAGGATTTATTGATACAAATATCATAGACAGCGGCACGAACTTGACTCTTGGGAAGAACACGGCGGTGATAGGCGATGCGAGCGCTACGGGAAATATCTCTGCTCAGAATGGTGTGACGGGAATTAGAGACGCCGACGTGCCGCCTGTGCTAACCAACAAGGCGCTCCCGAATGCCGTTCTGACAACCCCCACAATCTCTGGGGCGACGGCGACGGGCGGAACCTATAACGCTCCGACGCTCGTCAATCCTGTGATTACCAATCCGACGATCACGGGACAAAATCTTTCAGGCGCGACGCTAACGAACCCTGCGGTGAATGGCTCGGTGCAGGGCAATCTCAATGTTACTGGCGTTATTAGCGGCAATGCGAGCGGGCTGTCAAATATGCCAGGCACGCCGTCTGGGCCTGCGTACAGCAGCCTCTCTGGCGATGCCTCTTCGTGGGCAAAGTATCAAGCCAACGGCGGCGGTATCGGGCGTTACGATCTCTTCCGCAATAACACGAGCGTCTTCGGCGCGGACGCGACAGGCAAGATAGATGTGCTCAGCTTTGCGCCTTCTCTAAGAAACACCCTCTTCGGTAATATCCTCGATGCAGTGCGGGATTACAGCGTACCGACGAACGGGATCACGAACGCTGAGCCAAGTATCCAGTCGGCGCTGGATGGTGCGGCGGCGGCGGGTGGCGGCATCGTCATGTTGCCTCGCGGGACTTACAAAATAAACAACGCTTTGATCGTTCCTTCAAACGTGGTCTTGATGGGTGCTGGACGCGGGCTGACGAAGATCACTCCGGCGACTGGAGACCTGCCTGGCAAGACTGTCAACGGCGCGAGCGTCTATGCATCAATCGCGATGGTCGGTGCTGACCGAGCAGGTGTTGTGGGAATCACTGTTGACCATACGACTTATGGTACACATGCCAACGGGATCGCCTTAATACCCGAAGGTGCGGGTTATAACGGCACTCCAACTCGTCGCTCGATTGTGCGCGAGTGCGAAGTTAAGCAGGTCAATTCGCATCAGTACGCGATTTGGAATCTTAGAGGGCAATACAATAAGATTCTCAATAACTGGGTGGATGGTGGAGTCACTTCTCTCGATAATTCGAGTGAGCAGGAGGGCATCGAATCTTACGGTGGACTGGATGTTTTGATTGATGGCAACACAATCGTCAACACGGGCGCGTCAGGAATCACCCTGGAAGCCGGTGGCGGCGGCATCACTGACTCAACGCTCAAAAGTGTGCGCGTCGTCAATAGCTTCATCACAGGGGCAAGGGTGGGGATCAATCTGCTATGCGAGGCTTCGCAGTCGTGTGAGGATATTACTTTCGCAACTAATCACATCATCGGCTCGCGCATGACTGGCATCACCGGCTTAGTCGAAGCAGGCGGTGTTTTGAAGAATCTGCACATCGCGTTCAACACAATTCAGGAGGCGCGGGACGAAGGGATTCGGCTCTACGGGACGGCGACAAGCAGCTTTGCGAACATTGACGTGCAGGATAATCAGATCGAATTTACTGCGAGTCCGGCAGTGGCGATGGGAATCTTGATTAGTGATTACCAGCACGCGAGATTGAGAGGCAATACAGTTAAAGGTGCGCGTATTGGAATTCTTGCTCTCAATGAGACTGATCTGCAAATTTCAGACAACACAATCAACACGACGAAAGATAGCGCCGTTGTGATTAGCAATGGCACTGACGTTTTTATCAGGCACAATGACTTTCGCAAATTCAACGCGGGCAACTCCAATAATGCTGGTGTCTATGTTGAGAGTGTGACGCGGGGAGGGGTCAACGGCAACACCTTCTCCACAGACTTTGATTACTACCCAGTGCAAATTCCGAGTGGCGATCAAATCGGCGTTTCAAATAATCGCTTGCTCTACGCCACAGCACTCTCGCGGCCCTTTGCCAACGACGCGACGAACCCGAATAGCGCGACTTTCAATCTGCTCGGCACTTCCGCCACGATCAATAACACTCTTGTCACACCCGACGCGCAGATACTCATAATCCAAGAGTCAGGAACGCCAACGGCGTTCACGGTCTCGAAAGGCCTAAACGCGTTCACAGTAACGACGGCGGTACCAATGACTGGGGTGGAGCAATTTAGGTACGACATCCAGTAGTTCTTAGCTCACAAGCCTCGCCGCCCTTTGAGTTACTCTAATAGAATACTCAAAGGGCGGCTTTGTATTTTGACACAGTCAAAACAGAAATCCATACTATTATCGTGTTTGCGGGGGCGTGATTATCGTGTTTGCGCGCACTGTTCGTAGGCGCACCGAATTATCAATCTTCATCGAACAAATTTAATTGAACAAATTTATCAGACGATAGCTTCATCAACTTCAAACACGCGCCCAACATCTTTCACATCCGACGTGATGCGGCACGGTGGCAGGCTTTCGAGAAAGAGTCGCCCGTAAGCCTTAGTCCGCAAGCGTGGGTCAAGCACGGCAAGCACGCCGCGATCAGTCGCGCTGCGAATCAAACGTCCCAGGCCTTGCTTGAGCGCGATGATGGCTTGCGGCACGCTGTACTCGAAGAAGCTCGAACCGCCTTGATCGTCTATGTAACGCTGCCGCGCCGCGACCACCGGATCGGACGGCACAGCGAACGGCAGTTTATCAATGATGACGCAGGAGAGTTGTTCGCCGCGCACGTCAACGCCCTGCCAGAAACTCGACGTGGCGAACAGCACAGCGTTCGGCGTCTCTCTAAACTTTTCGAGCAAGCCCGCCTTCGACGCGCTGCCTTGCAGGAAGCATGGAAAATCAACTTCCGGCGCGACCAGTTCATAGAGCGAACGCATCCCCGCAAAACTCGTCGAGAGCACAAAGGCACGCCCGTCCGTCTCGTTCAAAATCTTGATGACCTCAGCCGCCGCCGCCTTCGCCCATTCCGGCGAGCGCGGGTCAGGCATACGCGGCGGCAGGTACAGCACAGCCTGATTCTCATAATCGTAATTCGACGGCGCAACTAAATCAGTCGCTTCAACGAGGCCGAGACGTTCGCGTATAAAATTAAAACTGCCAGCGCTCGCCAGCGTCGCCGATGTCAGCACAACGGTCTCGACGCGCTCAAACAACTTGTCCTGCAACAGCCCCGACACGTCTATCGGCGAAGCGCGCAGGAACACGCCGCGCCCGCGCCGCTCCAGCCAGTAAACGAAATGCTTGTCATCGCCCGCCACGATGAACTGCAAATCGAAGCGCGCCTGACGCACGCGCCGCACAAGATTCTCAATCTCCGCAGACTGCTCCGCGTGTGCATCAAGCGTCGTCTCCATCCTCTCAAGCGCACCGTCCAAGCTAAGATATGAATGACCGAGCGCCGTCGCTTCGATCTCACCATTCGTCTTCTTGCGCGCAAACGTTCCAGGCACAATCGGCGAGCGTCCTTCATCGCCGCGACCTTCGCGAGAGCCTATCCAGAAATTATCCGCAAAGCGCGTGATGCGCCCCGCGACCTTCGTCAACTCGCGATTCGCGTCAACGTTCGTTACAGGCAGCAACGCCAGATCGCGCACGAGGTCTTCGAGTTGATAGCTCGAAACCTGCGCGCCGAAATACTCCGCCGCCACGTCTTCGATCAAGTGCGCTTCATCAAAAATCACAGCCGAGTAATCCGGCAACACCTGCCCGTACTCGCTATTGCGAAGCGCGAGGTCTGCGAAGAAGAGATGATGATTGACGACGACGATGTCCGCGTCCAACGCACGCTGCCGCATCCGCGTGATAAAGCACGGATCAAAGTCTGGACACTTCTGCCCCAAGCAAATCTCCGAACGCGCATCAAGATGACGCCAGAACGAAAGGTTCTCCGGCAACCCCGTCAACTCCGCGCGATCACCCGTCTGCGACTCACGCGCCCACTGCCGCACCTCGTCGAAATAATCAAGCTCATCCATCCCGTCTAAGATCGGAGAATTCTCCGCGCGCTTGATGCGTTGCAGGCAAGCGTAATTGCCGCGCCCCTTCATGTACGCGGCTGTGAATTTGCGCGGCAGGACGCGCTGCAAAAACGGCACATCCTTCTCCATCAACTGCTCCTGCAAATTCTTCGTCCCTGTCGAAATCACCACGCGCCCGCCGCTCGCGACAGCTGCCGCCACCGCCGGCACCAAGTAAGCCAAAGTCTTCCCCGTCCCCGTCCCCGCCTCAACAATCAAATGACGCTTCGACTCGAACGCGCGCAACACCGCCTCCGCCATCTCAATCTGGCCTGGACGATATTCGTAATCAGGATGTGCGCGCGAGATCAAACCATCGCGTCCAAAAATTTCTTCCATCTGTTTAAGAGTTGAGAACGACTTTGCTACCTTGTTCGTGAGGCAACTTGATAAGACTTGCGCCGCAATGAAAGATCAACTGGCGTATGTGTTGAGAGAGGCATCTTGATTTGAAGTGATGATGTAGGCGTGTTCCATCGGCATTCCAAAGAACTCGCTATCCTCAATCTCATTCATCCCATGCTCAACTTTGTAAGAGTCGTTGATAGCCTTAACTGCTTCATCCGAAGGGCTAACCACAATGATTCTTGAGAGCGCCAACATTTCCTGAATCTCAAAGTGCTCGTTGATGTTTTTCACTAA
>MWWJ01000113.1_pt1 | contig 10098 bp, 8 predicted proteins | sample 1047271 | NCBI WGS metagenome assembly MWWJ01 (sample SAMN06349965, study PRJNA376086) | soil metagenome | isolation source: CN-4 sample Antarctic (ecotone) soil | place: Antarctica | collected 2015-01-13 | reverse complement strand
TCTCTGGACTGCTGCGTTCAGTCCTGACGGTGTGTATCTCGTCACGGCTGGCGACAACGGGAAGGCTCGCGTCTGGGAGTGGCAGACGGAGGCGGGGCGGAGCAGTCCCTTGAAAGAGTTGACGGGATCGAACAGGACAATCTTCAGCGCAACGTTTAGTCCTGACGGCAAAGATATCGCAGTCGCAGGCAAAGGCGGACTCTTACGCATCTGGAAATGGAACGAAGAAATTGGCGATGAAAATCCTGTCCACCTGCTGGGGCACAAGAACATTGTCTATAGCGCGGCCTTCAGTTCCGACGGGAAGTTTATCGTCTCCGGTAGCGAAGACCGCACGGCGCGCATTTGGGAATGGCAGACGGAAGAGGGGCGTAATAATCCAATCGTCTTGCAGGGGCCGCTCAGTCCAATGAGAGGCGTGGCATTTGATCCGAAGGGCAAGTATGTGGCAACCGCCTGTGAAGATGATGTGCTGCGCCTTTGGGATTGGCAGTCTGCCGACAAGCGCAACACGCCCATCGAACTGCTCGGCCACACCAACATCATCTTCAGCGTCGCCTTCAGCCGCGACGGGCAATTCCTCATCACTGGCGGCGAAGACCGCGAGGCACGCATCTGGCAAACAGAGATTGACCCTGCCGAAGCGAAAGGCACTCCCGAAGAACTGATCGAAAAGGCCAGACAAAGGGGAGCGGCCTGGAAAACACTGAAGCTTGAAGAGAAGGAGCGACACCTGCTCGAACGTCACGGCCTGTGAAGCTCTCATAACCCTCGCATCCTTCTTCAAAACTCTTTCTTGAGAAACCCTCAAACTACAAGACCAGTCGCAGAGACTACAAAGGCGCAACGCCTTTAAGAAAGCAGCAACCCTCTGACCTTGATTGCAGCGCGTCGAGGCCGCATGTAATATCGCCACGCGCGTCGCTTATGAGCATTCACCCAACAGCATTCGTCAGCCCGCGCGCACAGCTTGCCGAAGACGTGCGCGTTGGCCCATACGCCGTCATTGAAGATGATGTCCGTCTCGGCGAAGGCTGCGAGGTTGCAGCTCATGCCGTCATCAAACGCTTCTCCACTTTGGGAAAACGCAATCGCGTCTTCGAGCACGCGGTTCTCGGCGGCGAGCCGCAAGATGTGAAATTCAAAGATGAGAAAAGCTATCTTCTAATCGGCGACGATAATCTGATCCGCGAGTTTGCGACGCTCCACCGCGCCAGCAGCGAAGGCGAAACAACCCGCATCGGCTCGCGCAACTTCCTGATGGTCGGCACGCACATCGCGCACAACTGCACCATCGGCGACGACAACATCTTCGCCAACGGCGTCGCGCTCGCCGGTCACATCACTGTGGAAGATCATGTCTTCCTCGCATCAAACGTGGGCGGGCATCAGTTCGTCAGGTTCGGGCGTTACGCGATGGTCGGCGGCAAATCGAAGATCGTGCAGGACGTGCTGCCGTTCTTCACGACAGACGGCAACCCGCCGCGCGTGCGTGGCCTGAATTCAGTCGGACTACGCCGCGCCGGATTTTCTATCGAAGCGCGTCGCGCATTGAAGCAGGCATATCAACTTCTGTTTCGCTCCGCGCTTCCACTTGAAGATGCATTGACAGCGATCATGCAACTCAACGACACGCACGCCGCGCATCTCGTCAACTTCATCCGCGCCTCGCAACGCGGCTTCACACGTCCACGCAAACGCGAACGAAGCGAGAGCGAAGAACTTTTGTCAGTTTAGATTTTTGTTATGAACTCGCAGCCTCAAAGAAAAACAGTCGCCCAACTCGCCGCGCATGTTGGCGGGCGCGTGCGTGGCGATGAAGAGATCGTGATTGAAAGAGTCGCGAGCCTTGAGCGCGCCATCGTCGGCGACATCGCTTTCGTCGAAGACGCGCGGTTGTTGGAACGAGCGCAGGAGAGTCGCGCATCGTGCTTGATCTTAGCGAAGGGGGCAAAGGTTGAAGGCCGCTGCGTGATCGAAGCGGCGCATCCGAAGCTGGCCTTCGCGTTGATTGCGGAGTTGCTGCACCCGCACAAACAACGACCGCCCGCGATTCATTCGACAGCTATCGTTGCGGCAAGCGCGGATGTTGATGAGAGCGTCTTCGTTGATGCGTTCGTGCGAATCGGCGAGCGCGTCAGCATCGGCGCGGCGACACAGGTTCACGCGGGGTGCGTGATCGGCGACGACGTGAGCATCGGACGCGATTGCGTGATTCATCCGAACGTCGCGCTTTACGACGGCGTGAGCATCGGTGAGCGCGTGATTCTTCATGCCGGTGTCGTCATCGGCGCGGACGGCTTCGGCTATGTGCGCGGCGGGGACGGCTATCATAAGTTTCCGCAACTTGGCAGCGTCCGCATTGAAGATGATGTCGAGATCGGAGCGCACTCATGCATTGATCGTGGTGCGTTGGGAGCAACAAGCATCGGGCGCGGGACGAAGATTGATAATCTCGTGCAGATCGCGCACAACGTCTCAATCGGCGAGCGCGTAGTCATCGCCGCGCAGACAGGCATCTCCGGCAGCACGGTCATCGAAGACGACGCAGTGATTGGCGGGCAGGTCGGGATGGGCGATCACGCGCGTGTTGAGAGCGGCGCGATCATCGGTTCAAAGGCCGGAATCCTGCCAGGCAAGATCGTCCGCGCAGGAGTGTGGTGGGGCATCCCCGTTCAACCGCTCGATCAATACAAACGCCTCAATGCACACCTCGCGCGCGTGCCGCAGATGCGTGAGGAGATTAAAGAATTGCGAAGGCAGATCAAGGCGTTGGAAGAGAAGATGAATGGAAGCGATTGAAAAGAATTATTGAATCAATGACTAATTGATTCAATGAGTCGCTGGCTTGTTGTTTGTTGTTCGACGGCTTTGTCGTGCTTCTGTAAAAATGTTTCAGGCTATGACGAACATCAGGCGCACCGAAATGACGAGAGCATGGCGTGTGAGCATTATAGTGACGGTGTGTGTCGTCACATTCATCAAACTCTACCTGGCTTTGACGACTGAAGGCTCGGCGGATGTGATCGGGTATGCGGATTGTCTGGCGAAGATTCGCGAGTTCGGCGGCATCGGCGCGTATTATGTGAGAGGCCCTTTCAACAATCCCTTCAATAACCCTCCTTTTATTATTTGTAATCTTAAAGCGGTAGATTTTTTAGCACGCGCGACGGGACTCCCCTTCGGTTTCTGGCTACGCCTCCCCAGTATTCTGGCTGACATCGGCAGCTTGTTTATTGTGTGGAGACTTCTCGAATCTCTCGCCAACGCTGCCACGTTCGCCTTTCCGTTTATTGCTGCTTGCCATCTGTCCAGTCTCTCTGATGGTCTCCGGTTTTCATGGCAACAATGATCCGATGATGATTTTTTTCGTGCTCCTTTCAGTTTACTTAATCGAGAAGGGAGAGCGGCTGTGGCTCGCCGGTGTGGTGTTGGGTCTTGCACTGAACGTCAAAGTTGCGCCGCTCATCTTCGCCCCTGCAATCTTCTTTTATTTATCGGGAACGAGAAGACGCATCGAATTCTTTGGCACGGCGGCGGCCACATTCTTCGTCGGGTCTTTACCGTATCTTGTGATGGACTCTGTCGTCGTGAAAAATGTTTTCGGGTATAGCAGCCTGTATGGTCAGTGGGGATGGACGGCGATGTTGAAACGCTGGTACTGGGAAGCGCCACGCTACCTGAATCCGCCGTACAATGTCATAGGCATTCACGCGACCTTTGCGGCAGTGGGTAAATGGGTCATGTTGGCTACCATTGTTGCTGCATCCTTCTGGATAAATCGTCGTCGTCGAGTTAAGCCGCCGCTCATGCTTCAGTGCGGCCTGGTGGTGACGCTCTTTTTATTCCTCACGTCAGGTTTCGGGATTCAGTACCTGGCATGGCTTGTCCCCTGGGTGATAGCTCTCGATTTATGGCCGATCATAGTCTGGTACACAGCCGCCGGCCTCTATCAACTGACGGGCTATACTTGCTGGGCTTACCGAACATTATCGCCCGCCTACTGTGAAGATGATTTCTTTTACATAACGCTGCTCTGCTGGTGTTCGCTGATTGTTCTGTTGCTGGCCTATCGCCATCAGATCGCTCGCGATAAACTCATTGCAGCCGATTCGTTTTGACTTATCTTTCTTCTCTTCTTAGTTGAAAGGCGGTGCTGGATGATGAAGCGAATTCTTACAACTGCCATGCTCGTTGTGGCAGCCGTGTCTTATGCTCAAGGGCAATCGAAGGGCAACAAAAGCGGTGGCCTTGCACAGGAGCTGATGCAATTGCAGCACGCCGAAGATGAGGCCGAGAATAAGAAGGATGTGGCTGCGCTTGATCGTCTGTTGAGCGATGACTTTATCTTCACCGCGCCGACGGGTGCGATCACCGATAAGAAGCAGCTTATTGAAGAGGTCAAAGGCAGCGAGGCGGAAGCGGGACAGACGATTAGCTACGATGAGGTGAAGGCGCACGGTTACGGAAAGTCGGCGGTGGTGAATTACCTGCTGATCGTGAAGGGGCAGGGCAAGGACGGGAAAGATTATACCAATCGCTACCGCAACACTGTGGTGTGGGTCAGGCAGCAGGGACGTTGGCGCATGGCTGCCATTCACGTTAGCCGCATTAGACCTTGAGAGTAAGGATGCGTGCTTCTCTAAAGATTATTCCCGCTCTTCTTCGATTGTGTCTTCGATGACGGGGAACTGCACTCGATCATAAATCTCTGAGAGTTGAAGACGGCAATCAATAGAAGCGATATAGAGGCTGGCAGTTGGTTCGGTGATATGTGAATAGAGCCATTGATTGTGGGGCTGGCGTGTGAGGTGTGTGACGAACGATTTGTGCTGCGAGATGAGAACATAATCAGTGAGTGTTTCAAGTTGCGAACTGTAACGCTGAAACTTCTCGCCACGATCATACGCTTCAGTGGAGGGCGAGAGGACTTCAAAGATGACGCGCGGGTTGGTCAGCACGTCGCGCCGCGTGTCGTGAAAGATAGGTTCGCCGCAGACGATTGTTAAATCGGGATAAGCATACATACCCTTCGACTGAACCTGCACCTTCATGTTCGGCGATAATGCTTCGCATGGCTTGCCCTTCAACTGTGCTCGCACTTCTCCTGCAAGGTTGATACAAATCCGGCTATGAGCGAGACTCTCGCCGGCCATTTCGTAAATTTGGCCGTCAAGATATTCATGTCTCACATCCGATTGGCGTTCGAGTTCGAGATATTCCTCAACCGTATAGCGTAGCCGTGATTCCGCTAAACTCATTTGAGTATCCTCCTGACCAAAAATCTACGACCATTATAAAGCGTGAGTCGTCAATCGTGAATCGTCAATCGTCAAACGTGATTTGAGTCATCAGAAATTTCTTCATGGTGAATGATTCATTGCGACGAGTTGAGATTGGAGAGGCGTGCTTTATTCTCTCAACGCTCGTAGCACGGCGCGCGCCGCAGTGTGGGATGCACCGCCCGCGCCGAGTTGGTTGACGACCTTGCTTGCGAGTTGAGCGCGAAGCTGTGCGTTGCGTTTGGCGTCGAGGAGAGCGAGCAACTCCTGCGCTAATTTCTCGCCGGTTAAATCCTGCTGCATGAGTTCGGTGACGAGTCGCTCATTCGCGATGAGGTTGACGAGGCCGAAGTGTTCGGTGTTGATGAGGCGTCCGAGCGTGTGCCAGTTGATGAATGATTCTTTATAGACGATGACGAGCGGCGTGCCGATCAAGGCGGCTTCGAGCGTGGCGGTGCCACTGGTAACAACAGCCGCGTCTGCTGCCGCGAGCGCTTCGCGTGTTTCGTGTTGCGTGATGTGAAGCGAGAGGGGCGGCGTTGAGCCGTTTTGTGTGTGAGCGTTGATGATCTCTGCCGCTTCGCGCGGGGAGCGGTTGCGTGCGAGCGCGATGATGAATTGAATTTCGGGGCGTGTGCGTGTGATGAGCCTGGCGGCGTCGAGCATGGGCGGAAGGATGCGCGTGAGTTCTTTGTGACGGCTGCCAGGCAGCAGCGCGACGATGGGCTTTGATGGATCGAGATTGTGAGGGCGGCAAAACTCTGCGCGATTGTAGCGTGCGCGCACCTCGCCCGCGAGTGGGTGTCCGACGAACTCGACGTGATTGATGCCGCGCTCTTTGTACCAGCGCGGCTCGAAGGGGAGGATGGCGAGCAGTCGGTCAACGTCGCGGCGAATGTTGCGGACGCGGTAGGAGCGCCAGGCCCAGAGTTGCGGGCTGATGTAGTAGATGATTTTGATGCCGCGACGATGGAGCGCGCGAGCGAGGCGCAGGTTGAACTCCGGCCAGTCAACGAGAATCACGGCGTCTGGTTTGCGCTCGATGGCTGCATCGCGGAGAGCGCGAAAGGCTCGCCAGAATTTCGGCAGCACGCGCGCCACTTCCAGCAATCCCATGATCGCCAGATCGTCAGAGCGGACGATTGATTCGACTCCGGCAGCGCGCATCAACGCTCCCGTCGCGCCATAAAATTCCAGCTTCGCCGTTGGCTCTGCATCGCGCAACGCGCGCACCAACGCCGCCGCGTGCGCGTCACCCGAAGGCTCGCCCGCGACGATCATCAAGCTGGCGCGTTCGCGTTTAAGAGGCGGTACTTCCATGTGGAGAGAATACAGTTGTCCGTCGTCCGTTGTCAGTTGTCCGTTGTTCTCTTTTGAAAGTTGAGTTTTTGAATCCAGGTTGAACGACAAAAACGATCACCAACGGACAACTGACCACTGACGACGGACAGCTTTTCGCCACGAACCATTGCCAACTTTCTTTTGCCTTTCTCGCGTGTTAGCATCGGCGGGCTTTGGAACATCATGCCGCGTCCGCGTAAAAACCTTTTTGAGAAGAGATGCGCGCTCCAAAGTTTCAAAGCTTCGGAGGTCTTCGGCTCATCTTTGCGCGGCAAATTTCCCATCATCAAAAATCCGTTTCTCGTCGCGTTCATCCTTGCGGCGTCGTTGTGTGCGTTGTCGGCGTCTTCCATTTCAGCGCAGCAGCCGAACCTTGTTGATCGTCAGGTTACGAATCCGATGACGGATACGCCGAACGTCAACCCTTTAACGCAGGATCAGCCCGTTTTAGTGAAACCGCAAACCGCGAACACGCAAGCGGGCGAAAAACAGTCGCCACTGTCAACGGACACGCTCAAGGTTGAGGCCGACAAGCAGACTGTGTCGGGGCCGAAGGATGCGCGCGTCGTCGTCTATGACGGCAATGTGGATGTGCGGATCGGCGTCTATCGTTTGCAGGCGGACAAGGTGACGGTGTCTGAAGCGAGCAATCGCGTCATGGCCGAGGGCAATGTGATCTTCGATCAGGAGCCTGGGCAACGCATCACAGGTTCACGCGCCGAATGGAATTACGCGACGAAGCTAGGGTCGTTCGTCAACTCAACCGGCTTCACAAATCAGACGCTCGACGGGACGCAGGTTTATTTCACAGCCGACAGCGTTGAGAAGGTTGCTCTTGATACCATCGTCGCCATCAATGCCGTCGTCACGGCTTGCGATGAGAACGTGCCGAAGTGGAGTTTCAAGACGGCGCGTGCGACCATCAAGGTGAATGATCGCGTGCGTGTGAAGTCGCCGAAGTTTTATGTGAAGAGTTTGCCGGTGCTGTTTCTGCCTTTCGCTTCGATCTCGCTCAAGCATCGTGACCGCGCCTCCGGATTTCTGACGCCGACCTTTAGCGGCTCCGGCAACAAAGGCTTTCGCCTCTCTAATGCTTACTATCAAACGTTCGGACGCTCCGCCGATGTGACCCTTCGCAACGATATTTATTCGGCGCGTGGCGTCGGTGTCGGCGCAGACTTTCGGACGCGCGCCAACTCGCGCTCGTTTCTCAACTTCGGTTTTTATCTCGTCAAAGACCGCATCTTTGGACAGAAAGAAAGCGCAGCGAATCCGAACCAGGGTGGGTCGAGCCTGTATGTTGACGGTGTGCATTACTTCCCGAACGGGTTTCTAGCAGCCGCCGATGTCAACATCACTTCCAACCTCGCCTATCGTCAGGTCTTCTCCGATTCCATTCAACAGGCCATCTCGCCGGAGGAGCGTTCGCAGGTTTTCATCAACAAAAGTTTTGACGATTACAGTTTCAACTTTCTGGCGCGCTCGCAGGTCACTTCGATTCCGAACACGCGCATCCGCATCCGCGAGCTTCCAAGCATCACACTCGATAAACGTCCTTCGGCGATGCGTTTCTTCAAGCGCATCCCAGTTTATTTTTCATTCGAGGGCGGCATCGAAAGCGTCAGCCGCAAAGAGACCGTTGACGATCTCACGATCTTTCGACAGAGCGTGCAGGGCGCACCCATCATCACGCCGTCCGTTGTGCAGCGTCTTAACCTGCACCCGCGTTACAGCGTGCCGTTCAACTTCGACGGTTGGAACGTGACGGCGACAGGCGGACTGCACGCGACTTACTACTCGAACTCGATTGACCCGACGACGCGCTTGATCTTGAGCCGCGATGTCGTGCGCGGCTACGGCGAGTTTGAGTTGGACGTGCGCCCGCCCGCGCTCGCGCGCAACTTCACACACAGCAACGGTGCATTCTTCTTCCGCCACGTCATCGAACCTTACGTTATCTATCGCCGGATCGGCGGCGTCTCAAATTTCCAGCGCATCATCCGCTTCGACTACGAAGATGCTATCGCCGATACCAACGAGATTGAGTACGGCATCTCCAATCGTTTCTTCACGCGCCGCTCGACGGAGAACGTCAGCGAAGCTGCGGTGCGCGCCGGAAAGCTGAAGCGTTCGACGCCTTCGAGCCAGCCTTACGAAGCGCTGACGATCACCGTGCGCGGCAAGTATTTCTTCGATAAATTTTTTGGCGGCGCGCTTGTGCCAGGTCAGCGCAATCAGTTTTATCCGATCAATACTTTTTCCGGTTTTACTTACGGCGGTCTGCCGCGCAGCTTCTCGCCCATCAACATAGAAGGACGTTATCGCCCGAGCCGCGCGCTTTTTGCGGACGTGCGAACAGACCTCGACGTGCAGGGTGGCGGCGTGCGTGCGCTCTCCGCCACGTTCGGCCTCAACCGCGCTCTCGTTCAAGCGTTTCAGACTTTCTATTACACGCGCGCCATCACGCTTTCGCCCACCTCCGCGTTGCGCCGTTACGCTGACCCGCTCGGCAAAGAGCCTGGCACGGCCAACGGCTCGCAGTGGAGTCCGTCCGTTTTTCTAGGCAACCGCGAGCGCGGTCTGTATGGCGGCCTCTCGCTTTTCTTCGATTTTCAAAATCGTCCTGGCAAGGGCAACTCTTCGCTGATTAGCTCAACGGCAACGGTCGGCTACGGTTGGGACTGCTGCGCCGTGACGTTGCAGAATTACACCTTCAACGTCGGACTCCGCAATGAAAACCGCCTCGTCTTCAGCTTCCGTCTCAACGGCATCGGAACATTCGGGACGGAGCAAATCGGACAACGCTTCTAAATGCACATGAGCGCGTCGCGGCTGATTTGGGGCGCGGCGAAAAAAATAATCTGCACCCTCTTGACAGTTTGCCTTGAGCCAGCCACAATCGAATTCAGGAAGACATCCTTTAACGGAGGCTTCCGCATCTGATGAGTTGTTCGCCTTGCCCCCAGGGAATTTACAACTAACCCACTTAAAATTGCTCTTTCGAGGATAAAGTTTGCGGCTCTATCTCTGCACCTCCTTCACCGGCGCGGTGCGAGTTGCGTCTCACGAATCAAACACAATTAACAGGAGCAGCAATAATGTCGCGTCTTTCCCAACCTCGTCCCCGTTCCTCCAATCCTTCCGGATTTTTCCAAACTACTTTCAAAAGCCGTCTCAAACTCGCGTTAGGTTTGTGCCTCATTGCGATTCTCGCAGCTTTGATTTTCAATCTCGGCGCGAGCGCGCAAGTTTCTGATTCCGACTTGAACGCGAAGGCAGACAAGCTGACGCAGTTTGCTCGTCAAGCGGTCGCGGAAAAACGTCTGCGTGATAAAGCGACGCCAAGCATCGAGCGCGAAAAGATCGAGAGCGGAGCGGTTGCTCAAGTCGCCGCTTTGAGAGAAGACGCCGGCGGTCAGGTGAAAATCGGGCTGACGGTCAAGGTTAGCGAAGAAGGCAAGCAGCAGTTGATGGA
>MWWJ01000112.1_pt1 | contig 10104 bp, 4 predicted proteins | sample 1047271 | NCBI WGS metagenome assembly MWWJ01 (sample SAMN06349965, study PRJNA376086) | soil metagenome | isolation source: CN-4 sample Antarctic (ecotone) soil | place: Antarctica | collected 2015-01-13 | reverse complement strand
CACAACAGCAGTTGAAAAGTTGCAGCAAGAAGGCAAGTCCGTCTCCGCCGCGACCTTCTCTTCAACCTCACTCACGATGTCGCCTGGACTATTAACTTCGACGGCCAGGTCTGGCGCGCCGATCCAGTAGCCTTTCGTACTACCCACCTCTTGAACGCGCTCCTCTCGGATGAAAGCGATGTCAGGCGCACGCACTGTGTCAGGATTACTTTCAAGCTTGAAGCCGGTCTCAGCCATATAAATCTTGCCGAGCTTTTGCTGCTTAACGTAATGACCGAGCGGAACAGCGAGTTCCATCCCGATTCTTCCATGATCGTGTCCGGCTGGGGGCATCTGCTTCAACTCTCCTTTGATGAGTTCATAGCGAAACCTGCCGCGCGGCAGTAGCAGCAACTCCTCAGCCGTCATTAGTTTTGTTTCAACGCTGCTCACAAATACTCCTCAACCTTTCGCACGATCTCGCGAATCTGGAAGGGGCGGCCTTTGACTTTCGAGAAGGGCACGGCGTCAACGAGAAACTTGGCGCGAATCATCGTGCAGAGTTGGCCGAGGTTCATTTCGGGGATGATGACGGTCTCGAAGCCGCGCAGGACTTCGCCTAAATTTTTCGGGAAGGGATTGAGATAACGCAGGTGCGCGGCGGAGACGGACTTGCCTTCTTGCTGCAACTTTTCAACTGCTGTTGTGATCGAGCCGTAGGTTGAACCCCAACCGAGGACGAGCACTTTGCCCGTCGGCTCACCGAAAATTTCGACGGGCGGGATGTCGTTGGCGACGCGATCAACTTTTTCCTGACGGAGCTTAATCATGAAGTGATGATTTTCAGGATCGTAGTTGACGTTGCCCGTGAGATGTTGCTTCTCGATGCCGCCGACGCGGTGTTCAAGGCCAGGCGTGCCAGGAATCGCGTAGGGACGTGCCAGGGTTTCTTCGTCGCGCGCGTAGGGCATAAAGTTTTGCGGGTCGCTGGCAAAGTTGACTTCGATCTTCGGCAGTTCGTCAATCTTCGGCACAGCCCAGGGTTCCGCGCCGTTGGCTAGATAACCGTCGGAGAGATAGAAGACGGGCGTCATGTGTTTGAACGCGAGGCGCACGGCTTCGACGGCCATATGGAAACAATCACCAGGCGTTGAAGGTGCGATGACGATGGCCGGACATTCACCGTTGCGTCCCCAGACGGCTTGAAAGAGGTCTGCCTGTTCGGTCTTGGTCGGCAAGCCCGTCGAAGGGCCGCCGCGTTGGACGTTGATGATGACGAGCGGCAGTTCAGCCATCACGGCAAGACCGATGGCTTCCTGTTTGAGCGCGACGCCTGGGCCGGATGTTCCGGTGAGACCGATGTGTCCGGCAAAGCTCGCGCCGATGGCCGCGCAGACCGCCGCGATTTCGTCTTCGGCCTGAAAAGTTTTGACGCCGAAACTTTTGTGGCGCGCGAGTTCGTGGAGGATGTCGGACGCGGGCGTGATCGGGTATGAGCCGTAAAAGAGCGGGCGTCCGCTGAGTTGCGAGGCGGCGACAAAACCGATGGCCGTCGCTTCGTTGCCGGTGATCTTGCGATACTTGCCTGGCGCGATCTGCGCTTTCTTGACGGTGTAGTGTGTCGTGAAAACTTCCGTCGTGTCAGCGAAGTTGTAGCCGACACGAAGCGCAATCTCGTTGGCCTTTTTCACTTCCGGATTCTTGGCAAACTTGGCGTTGATCCAGTTGAGCGTCGCGTCCATCGGGCGATCATAGAGCCAGTAGAGGACGCCGAGCGCGAAGAAGTTTTTGCAGCGATCCATCTCCTTGCGCGAGAGTTGCACCTCGCCTTTGAGCGCGTTCATGTTGAGCGTCGTGATCGGAAGCTTGTGAACGCGATAGCCTGTGAGCGAGCCGTCTTCGAGCGGGTTAGATTCGTAAGCGGCCTTCTTCAAATTCTCTTTGTTGAATTCGTCCGTGTTGACGATGATCGTGCCGCCTTCTTCGAGGTCGCTCAAGTTGACCTTGAGCGCGGCGGGATTCATCGCGACCAGCACGTTGGGTTGATCGCCTGGCGTGCGGATGTCGTGGCTGGAGAAGTTCAGTTGAAAGCCGCTGACGCCTGGCAGGCTTCCGGCGGGCGCGCGAATCTCTGCTGGAAAATCTGGGAGCGTCGAGATGTCGTTGCCGAGCACGGCTGACGTGTTTGTAAACTGCGTCCCCGTCAGTTGCATCCCGTCGCCGGAGTCTCCGGCAAAGCGGATGGTGACGGTCTCAAGCTCTTCGTAATCTTTCGCGACTTGTTCAAGCGGTGGTTCGATAACAGTGCTCATTGGTGTCCTCGTTTTACGATTTATGATTTCCTTCGATTTTAGATTCTCGCTATTTTAGATTTTAGATTTGCGATTTTTGATTTAAGAGCGGAGTGAAAGTTTTAGTGACGGCAGGCAATGCTTTTCAATCAAAAATCAAAAATCGCAAATCTAAAATGTTTTCATCCGCCTTCCAGCGTGTCCATGACTTGAGCCGGAACAGGCGGGAGGTTGATGGTTTCTTTCGGATAAGTTTCGGCGAGATAGCGGATGATGTCCGAGACGTGGAGCGCGCCCACGAGTTGATTGTCTTTAACGAGCGGAATGACGCGCGTCCTGTGTTCGTTCATCAAGCGCACGGCGTCGCCGAGCGTGGCATCGGGCGCGAGCGTCGCGCCTGCGGGCGACATGTAGTTGCTGATGGGCGCGTTCATGTCCATCTGTTCGCCGACGATTTTTGCGAGGACATCATCTTCCGTGAAGATGCCCGCGATGCGCCCGCTCGCTTCGCAAATCATCACGCAGCCTTCGGCATCGTCCTGTTTCATTTGTTCAATAGCTTCGGAGAGCGGCGTCGAAGGTTCGACGCACACGTAGCCGCCTGTTTCAAGCAGGCTGACAGCATCGCGGCGTGCGCGGCGGGGCGCGTCGGTCTTGTCGGATGGCGTTTGCGAGACGCTCTTTTGTTCGGCGGATTGTTCGGCTGACATCAGACGATTACTACTCCCTGCTAATGCGAGAATGTATTGTTTGTAACCGAATCGAAATTGTATCACACGCTCACACGAAGCCAAGCGAGAGCGATGCAAAGCGGGGATGAATTAGGATGGATGAAGGATAAAAAGAAAATGATTAGAGTGGATCACTGTCTGAGAGATTAAGACGGCGCAGCAGATCGAGGAAGCGCGCGTCGGAGCGGAGCGCGTCGAAGGCTGGGTCAACGTTGATGGAGACGAGATCAGCCTGGTGCGCGTCGTCAGATTTACGCAGCCACGCGAAGGCTGCTTCCGTGTCTCCGAGTCGGGCGTAGAGATACGCAATCGCGAAAGGCGAGCGAGTGCCGAGCGTCGAGCGTGCGGCTTCCAGGATCAAACGGCGCGCTTCCGTTTGGTGTCCTGAAAGTTGAGCGATGAGTGTGTGATCGGCAAACTGTCTGGCCGCTGTAATCGCTTCCGCCGTCATGCCTTTTTGCGCGTAACAGTTGGCGCGGAGACGAGAGACGTTGCCGTTATTGGGCGCGAGTTCCTGAAGTTGTTGGGTGATGGCGAGACAGCGGTCGCTTTGTTTCGAGTAATAGTAAGTCTCGCCGAGACTGTTGAGGATGGGTTGTGAAAGCGGGTCGAGTTCCTGCGCGCGTTTTAGTTCCGACTCGGCCTGCGCGAAACGTCTGCGAGCCAGAAGGGTGTTGGCGTACCAGTGGCGCGCGGTGGCGTAGTTTGGATCAAGCGCGATGGCCTGTTGGAACATGCGGTCGCCTTCCGTCCAGTTGCGGTCGCTGAAAGAGTCTAGTAGTCCGAGCGCGGCGTAAGTTCCGGCGAGCGTGTTGTCCAGTTCGAGCGCCTTCTGTGCGTTGGCTTTCGCCTGCGGTTCTGCCGTCTTGGGTGGGACGAGGGAGTTGACCTCCATGATGGTGTAGGTCTCGGCGAGTCCGGCGTAGGCGAGCGCGTAGTTGGGATCAAGTTTGATGGCCTGTTCAAAATAGCCGATGGCTTTCTGCAAGTTTTCAGCCGAGCGTTGATTCCAGAAGTAACGTCCCTTCAGGTAAGACTGGTAGGCTTCGGTGCTGCCCGTGTAACGCCTCGCGAGTTGCTGTTCGCCCGTCGCGCTCAATTTGAGTTGCATCCCCGACACGACGCCGCGCGCGATCTCGTCCTGCACGACGAGGATTTCTTTTGCGTCGCGGTTGTATCTCTCGCTCGCCCACAGGACGCTGCCATCCGCCACGCTCACCAGCCGCGCTTCGACGCGCATCATCTCGCCGGATTTCTGCACGCCGCCTTCAAGCACCGTCGCCACGCCAAGTTCGCGCCCGACATCACGCGGGTCAATCTCTTTGCCTTTGAACGTGAAGACCGAGCCGCGCGAGATGACCTTCAAGCCATCAATCCGCGAGAGCGACGTGATGAGATTTTCGGTGACGCCGTCGCTGATGTAATCGTTGGCCGCATCGCCCGTTAGATTTTTGAAAGGCAGGACGGCGATGGAACGCGACGGGATTGAAGCCGGTGGCACGAGCGACTTTGACTCATCGCTTGAGCGTGCGCGACGGTTGTGAATGAACAGGCCGGCTCCGACGACTATGAGCAGAGCGCAGGCGACGAGCAGGGAAGTCGCACGACGAGAGAATGCGGGTTCGAGTTTCGAGTTTCGAGTTTCAAGTTTCGAGTTTCGAGTTTCGAGTTTCAGGTTTCGAGTTTCGAGCGTCGCGTTTTGAGTTTCAAGCTTCGCATCTTGAGTTGCGAGAGGCAAGGTTTGATGCGCCGTGTCCGAGTTTTGATCTTGCGATTCCAATGCGTTTGAAAATTCGTTGAGCGTGCGCGGCGACGATGTTTCGTTGCCGATCTTCGCTGTGCGTGAATGTCCGGCGACTGTGTGTTGTTCGATGGTGTGCTGAACGGCGGCGCGTTGTTCGACGCTGCCCTGTAGCTGGCTCAAGGTTTCGGTTTGGATGATGCCGGAGATTTCAGTTGGGGCAGCGTTGGCAACAATCTCGGCGTGTTGTTCTTCGATTGGGCCAATATAGCGATAGCCGTCGGCCCAGCCCGTTTCGATAAAGCGCGGGCGGTTTGAATGATCGTCGAGGGCTTTGCGAATCGCGCCGACGGATTTTCTGAGCGCGTCGTCATACACATCCTTGCCAGCCCAGAAGCGTTCGAGCAGTTCGGCGCGGCTGACGATGCGCTCGCGGCGTTCGATGAGATACAGAAGAACCTGAAACGGCTTGTTCGCCAGATGTACGTGTTGCCCGTCGTGAATGAGCAGGCGCGTCTGCGCCTCAAGCTCAAACTCACCGAGCAAATATCTTTTGCTGCCGTTTTGTTGAAGATTTATTGTGGACATTTCAGGTAGCTCCGAAAAATATCCGGTTTTTTTCCAGACTTAACATCAAGCCTTCAAGTACAGTCCGCACATCTTCTGTAGATCATCTTCGGCGAGGAAAATTTCTCGTTGATTTTATCACCGTTCGCCCAAACGGAGAATCACGGAAACCCGCCGCGCGAATCCGTCAAACCAGTTGCCACAGGAAAGGTCACACATGTTTCAAGCCAGACACACCGCCAAGTCAATTCATCAACTGATCGCTCTCATCCTAACTTTCGCCCTGTGGCTCAACGCAACCACATTGCCAGTCAACGCCGCGAATGGCCGCGCTGTGCCACGCGCATCCGCTACAACAAACAGTTCAGCGCCGAACTCGCAGGCGACGAAAGACGTGTGGCAGCAACAAAGCGCAACGGCAAACTCTTCGGTACAGCCTTCGACGCTTGCATCTCGACCATCGCAAGCCACAGAGTCTTACGGCAAATTGCCACTCAGCTTTGAGATGAATCAGGGACAGGCCGACCCCGCCGTAAAATTTCTCGCACGCGGTCATGGCTATAATCTTTCCCTCTCCGTAAACAAAGCGACGCTGACGTTGCGAGGTTCAAAGTTCCAAGTTCCAGGTTCAAAGTCGAATGATAACAGACGCAGAACAACGGACAACGGACAACGGACAACGGACGCCGCCGTCATTACCATGACTCCGGCAAACGCCAACACGGCGGCAACGATTGAAGGCGTCGAGCCGTTGCCTGGCAAGGTCAACTATTTCTTCGGCAACGATCCGTCGCAATGGCACACCGATGTGCCGACCTACGCGAAGGTGAAATACCACGACCTCTATCCAGGCGTGGACATGACCTACTACGGCAACGGGCGGCAACTTGAATACGACTTCATCCTCGCGCCAGGAGCAGACGCGAGCGTCATCAAACTCGACTTCGCCGGCGCGCAACAGCTTCGCCTCAACGCGCGCGGCGATCTGACAATCAAGACCGGCAACGGCAGTGCATTGCGAATGCTCAAGCCAAATATCTATCAGGAAATTAACGGCGAGCGAAAACAAATTGCGGGCGGCTACGTCCTCCATCAACCTTTAACTTCCCAAATCCGCAATCCGCAATCCGCAATCCGCAATCGAACAGTCGGGTTTGAAGTGGGGGAGTAGGACCGCAGCCGCCCGCTCGTCATTGATCCGGTGTTGAGTTATTCGACTTATCTCGGCGGTGGCGATGATACTTTCGGGACGAGCATCGCGGTTGATTCGTCTGGCAGTGCGTATATCACGGGCAGCACGAATGCGTTAGATTTTCCGACGGTCAATGCTTTTCAATCAACGAGCAACGGACAAGCCGGTTTCGTGACGAAACTCAATCCGGCGGGAACGGCGTTTGTTTATTCAACCTATCTCGGCTTTCCTAACACGTTTCCGTCCAGCATCAAGGTTGACGCGGCGGGCAGCGCGTTTGTCGCCGGAATCACAGGATCGAGTCAGTTTCCGACGACGCCCGGCGCATATCTCCGCACGTTGCTCGGCGGACGCACCAGTTTCATCACCAAACTTAGTCCCGACGGTGCGTCGCTCATCTACTCGACATATCATGCTTCGGTTATCGAACTCAACGGCATCGCCATTGATTCATCGGGCAACGCCTACGTGACCGGATACACACGTGATTTATCATTCCCGACGACTCCGGGCGCGTTCAAGACGACGCTTGTTGACGGCACTCAAAATGCCTTCGTAACCAAATTCAACGCGACGGGTTCGGCTCTCGTCTATTCAACTTTTGTCGGCGTCGATGCCCGGGTGCCGAACACCGACCCATTTGACAGAGCGAACGCCATCGCCGTTGATTCGTCCGGCAACGCATACATTACAGGTCAAACCGTCTCGCAAAATTATCCCGTCACAAGCGGCGCATTTCAAATTTTCCCCGCCTCAAGGCTCGATGCGTTCGTGACCAAACTAAACGCGAGCGGCACGGCATTAATTTACTCGACTTATCTCGGCGGGAGCGATGACGAGATAGGCAGAGGCATCGCCGTTGATGCAACGGGCAACGCATACGTGACCGGAGATTTTTCAGGAACGCCTAATTTTCCTTTTACGCCAAACGCTTTTCGGAATGGTGCTGGCGAACGTTGTTGCGGTCAATTTGGGAATAGCTTTTTGACGAAGATCAATCCGACCGGCACGGCTCTCATCTACTCGACCGCACTCGGAATCGGGAGAAACGCTATGAGCGCAGGCGGCGTGGCGGTTGACAGCACTGGCAGTGCCTACGTCGTCGGCGGCGAGGGTATCGGGGCGGCGTATTCGGTAAATGCCGTGCAACCCGTCTCGCGCAGCAACGATGCCTATATCCTAAAGATGAATCCGGCGGGAACGGCTTTAACTTATTCAACATATTTCGGCGGCAGCAACGGCGGTTCAGCCGGTTCAGCCATCGCACTCGACGCCACCGGCAACGCCTACATCACTGGCTATACGACCGCATCGGATATCCCCATCACGTCCGGCGCGCCGCAATCAACGAAGCCCGGCGGTCAGTCCTATACCGCCTTCGTCGCCAAAATCGGCATTCAAACAAACGACTGTCCGGCGATTGAGATTAACCCGCAACCATTGCCGACGGCGATTTTCGGTCAAAGCTACAATCAGCAACTGACGGCGACGGGCGGGACTGCGCCCTACACTTTCAGTCTCGCGCCCAATTTCCAAGGGAATGCTTTACCGAGCGGTTTGACGCTAGCGGCGGACGGCACGATCTCCGGCACGCCGACGAGTAGAGACTTCGGCACATACCTCGTCACCGTGCAAGCCGTCGCCGCTAACGGGTGCATCGGACTTCGCACACTCCAATTCGTCTTCGTGGAGCGTCTGCCGCTACTTCAAGTCAGCGTCATCGGACGCAGTGCTATTCTCAGAGGACGCGAGAACCGTTATACATTCGTTTATACCAACAATGGCGATGCGGATGTTTTCATGGTTCCTCTCATCATTCGCTTTCCCAGATATTTCACCTGGCGTCCGGATTTCAGATTGCTCGACACGATGCAACCGTTGCAGGGAGCGCCGATTGATTACAGCCAAGTCCCGCTTGATTACCAGAGAGGCGATCAAACAGTTGTGCCGCTCTTGCTGCCGCGCATCCGCGCTCGCTCCACCGGATCAATTTCAATCATCATCACTGTGCCCAACCAACCGGAATATCTTAATGTTAATTTCCAGGTCAACGCGCAGCTAGGTTCTCCGCTCCTCAATTCGCTCTCCGCCTCATCTGGAGTCGCGCAAGCCGCAAACAATCACTCGCGCTTCAAGCGACCCGTCCCGCGTCCGCAAGGTTTTTGCTCCTCCACTACGTTGCGATACAACGGTTCAGAACCGCAAGCAGTATCACAAGTAGATTGCCTTCAAGACCTCACGCAAATAGGTTTCGACCTTTTGGGTTTCGTCCCCGGATTGAGCTGTGGAACACAAGTCACCGTTTTCTTTGCCAGCCAGGCTGCTACTTATTTTCTACTAACATCTGGCTCGGATGGTAATGCTGCCGGAACTTTCGCCGGAACGCTGGCGGGAGCATACTCTACTGCAATCGGTTGTGCCTTGTCGGCCAGCCCGCTCGGTCCTATTGTCAATGCTGCCCAAACCGCAATAGATACTGTCACAGCCTTAGACGAATGCTTCCCACCAAGCGGAGCAGGCAGTCTCGCAGGCATCATTGTCGGATCCATTGATCCGAACGACAAAATAGGTTCAATCGGCGTCGGCACGGCGCGCTATCTGATCGGCGACACGCCGTTCCCCTACGTTATCCACTTCGAGAATCAGGCAACTGCCACCGCGCCCGCGCAAGAAGTCGTCGTCACCGATCAACTCGATGTCTCTAAGTTCGACCTCAACACCTTCTCATTCGGTGATGTCACCATCGGAAACTTGCGCCTCTCGCCTTTGCCCAACAAGAGCGCGTTCGACAAAGACTTTGACTTGCGTCCAACCAACAACATCATCGCGCGCATCAACGCCAAACTCGACAAGACGAACGGCCTCATCACCTGGCGTTTCCAATCCATTGACCCGGCGACAGGCCAGCCCACGGACGACCCGCTCGCCGGATTCCTGCCGCCAAATACAACTCCGCCGCAAGGCGAAGCCAGCGTCATGTTCACCATCAAGCCGAAGCCGCAACTTGCAACCGGCGATCAAATACAAAATCAAGCGCGCATTGTCTTCGACACCAACCCACCGCTTGACACGCCCGTCTGGTTCAACACGATTGACAACACCCCGCCGACGAGCCAGGTCGCGCCGCTCGCGCCCGTGCAGGACGCGCCCAACTTCAACGTCAACTGGTCGGGCACGGATGGCGATTCAGGCATTCAAAGCTACGCCGTCTATGTCTCGACAGACGGCGGCCCCTTTAACGTCTGGCTGCTCAACACGCCGAACACTTCGGCGATCTTCCCCGCTCAACCCGGCCACGACTACGCCTTCTACACCATCGCGCAAGACGCCGCCGGTAATTTTGAAACTGCGCCCGGCGCGCCCGATGCGGCCACGCATGTCGCCTCAGCCGACCTCGCGCTCGATCTCTTTGCCACCACCGTCACCGTCGATCAGGGCGATCCAATCACCTACACGATCAACGTCGCCAACAATGGCCCCGACGACGCCAACGGCGTGACCGTCAACGATCCACTCCCGCCAGGCGCTGGCTTCGTCTCCGCTTCGTCCGGCTGCGCGCTCAACGGCAACGCCGTCGTCTGCGCGCTCGGCACGCTCAACAAC
>MWWJ01000111.1_pt1 | contig 10111 bp, 14 predicted proteins | sample 1047271 | NCBI WGS metagenome assembly MWWJ01 (sample SAMN06349965, study PRJNA376086) | soil metagenome | isolation source: CN-4 sample Antarctic (ecotone) soil | place: Antarctica | collected 2015-01-13 | reverse complement strand
CAATGTCGGTATCAGGTGACTCGATAGTGGAGAACAAAGAAACCTCAAAGTCGCGACGACAGTCTAAGAACTTGCCGGATGATGAATTAAGCGCGGGCGTGATTCTCGTCGCGTTTGAGAAGTTGTTTGGCGGCGGGCGCGGCGTGAAAAAGTTTGCGCGCTCCGGCCTTCGTTACGTGACGCTGCCAGGCGGCGCGCTGCTCATCGAACAAAATCCGAAGAAGCGCAGCGAGTGGGGCGAACTTGCACAGAGCGGTCACCGCGTTGCGTGGGCGATGCGCGAGGGCGAGTACCTGGCTCGCGTTGTTGACGGCGAAGTCGTGATGCTGGATTGAAGTGAAAGGCGAAGAGGGCTTTTACGAATTCCAGAAATGGTTCGTGATGATGCGGCGTGCTTCTTCAAGCGTGAGATCGTCGTGAGCAAACTTATAGGCGATGGTGTTCTCATAAGCGGCGCTTCCGGCAACGGTGCGGAGGCTCGCTTGTTCAGGCGTCAGGCCAGCCATTTCGAGTTGTTGCGCGCGTGCAGGATTGAAGCATCCGGCGCGCAGCCAGTCGTCAACTTCCTCCGCATCCGTGAAACCGGCGTCGAGCCAACGGCGCGCGACATCCACTGCTGCCGCGCCTTCCAATAACTCTTCGCCGTATCCTTCCAGGACTTTAGTAATCTCAAGCATCGTCTCTTGCTGCTCATCGTCCTGATCGTCGTACATAATTTCTCCGCTCTTGTTGCTGGTTCAGATTCACAATCTACCGTGTGGCTCAGCAACGGCCAGATGAAAATGAAGTTGGTTAATAATTCAGAGTTTCGTTTTTGCTTCAATCGTCGTGTGAGCAATGACGCTTTATTTCAAGACCCTTGAAACCTGACTGCTCTGACAAAGGTGCGCTTTATTTCTTCGTCGTGCGAGAGTAGGATAATTGTTCAAACACTGATGATGAATTTCCCTGACATGAACCGCACAATCGTTGCCGTTGGTGGCTTCGCGTCTGATTCCGGCAAGACCACTTTGATGTGCGAGCTGTTGCGCGCCTTGCCGCGTTGGGAGGCGATCAAGTTGACGCGCGGGCATTATCGCTCATGCGGCAAAGACCCGCACGCCTGCTGTGTCAGCCATCTCTTGAGCGATGAACCCGTCCTGCGTTCGGGACGCAAGGGAACTTACGCGCCAGGCAAAGACACTGGGCGTTACTGGGACGCGGGCGCGTCGAATGTGCATTGGTTGATCGTGACGGACGCGCAAGTCGAGCGCGGAATCAAGCTGGCGTTGGAGCGCGTCGAAGCGGATGGAGTCTTGATTGAAGGCAACAGTTTTATGCAGTTCGTTGAAGTTGGTTATGCGCTGATGGCGGCACGCGCTGATGGAGGCAAGATCAAACCTTCGGCGCGACGCGCTCTCGCGAAATCTTCCGCGCTCTTTTTGTTCGATGAGAAAGACGATGAGAAAACAGCGCGCCAACGTTTCAATGAATGGCGCTCGGCGAATCTTACTGAAGACGCTTTGATCGGCGCGTTGCCTGTCTATACGCGAGAAGATTTACCTTTGATCGTCGAGCGCATTCAAAAGATTCATGCAGCACGGCCACATGATCTGGCAGGCGCATCGCTCGTTTAATTTTTAGCGGTAAAGTTCGACGGAGACGAAGCAGGATGGACGGCCACATCTTTCAACTCAACTGTTCGCAGGGCGGCGTGCCAAAGCTCGCGGTGCGTGAAGCCTGGCTGACGCCGACGGGTCTGGTCGGCGACGTGCAAGCGAAGAAGAAGATTCACGGCGGGCCTGAACGCGCTCTGTGTCTCTACGCGCTCGAACACATCCTGCAACTTCATGCGGAAGGGCATCCGATTTTCCCTGGCTCGGTTGGCGAGAATGTGACTGTGAGCGGATTGAGTTGGGAGCAACTGAAACCAGGAACACGGCTCGCGCTCGGCGACGAAGTCTTGATCGAAATCAGTTCTTACACGACGCCCTGCCCGACCATCATCAAATCATTCGTTGACGGCGATTACACGCGCATCGCGCAAAAAATCCATCCTGGCGATTCGCGCCTCTATGCGCGCGTGCTACAAACGGGACGCCTCACCGTCGGGCAATCAATCCGCGTGCTGGGCAATGGCGACGGACTCTGAAAGGTGTTGGATGATGAAACGAAAAGCAATCGAAAATTCATATCGAGCTTACTCGCTATCTTTGATCGCGTTGTTGTGTCTGACGGCCAACGGCACGCTTTTAAGCTACGCATCGTGTGCGGCGATGTCGCCTCAGGAAAAAAACAAAGCTGAGAGTCGTGAACCATCACGACAACCAGACGATAAGTTGCAGCCGAGTCCGAAGTATTCGCCGGCAGATGTCATCAAGCTTCAGCTTGAAGCGTTGCAGCACAACGACACGCCCGCGAAAGACAGCGGCATCGCGACGGCCTTCAAGTTCGCTTCGCCAAACAATCAAGCCGCCACCGGCCCGCTCGAAAGATTTATCCTGCTGGTAAAGAATGCCGCGTACAAACCGATGCTCAACTACAAGAGCGCGGAGTTCGGCCTGCTCGAAATCAAAGGCGATGACGCGCAGCAGCGCGTGACGTTGACGGATGCGGACGGCGCGAAGGCGGTCTATCGCTTCACGCTCTCAAAGCAGCACGAAGCGCCCTACAAAGATTGCTGGATGACGGACGGCGTCGAGCGCGTCGTCAAGCAAGGCAGCGACCAGCCGATAGCAAAATCAACTGTCCTGTCAGAACCGTCGAGAAAAGCAATTTTGAATTATGAATGAAGAAGGCGGAAGTAAAGCAAAGCAATCTTTCTTTCATTCTTCATCCTTGCTTTTCAGTGTGCGCGCCGCCTGGTGGAAACTACGGCGTTGGAAATTGTTTGCCCGATGTCTTGAGGCGTTGCCCCTGTCGCCAAAATCGCACGCAGCAGTAGTTCAATCGAAACTGTGCGGTCGCCATTTTCGGCTTTTGCGATTCGTGGTTGGCTGGAGTGAATCTTATTAGCCAGCGCAGCCTGCGTCATCTGATTTTGCCGACGCTCGCGCAAGTCGCGGCTGAGCGCCAGTTTAATTTCGATCAAAGCTGATTCCTCCGGCGTCAGTTCCAAGAACTCGGCTACTGTTCCCACTTTCCAACCTTTCGCTTCCAACCGCTCGCGCTTTGCTTTGTTCATTTTCTGGCTCCTAATACGTCATGGTCGAACTTGCTCAATCTTCGTTGGCAATTCTTGATTACATTTTGGGGCGTCTCCCTGGTCGTTTTGTTGAAAACCTCTGCTACGATAATAGCGTCTTCATCAATGCGATAAACGATTCGCCAGATTTTGTTCTCATCGCGGACTCGTAACTCGTAACAACGCGCTCCAATACTCGGCATCGGACGTGATTGCGGCAAACCGATATTTTCGCCTTGCTGCAAACGTCTCAATAGCAAACCCGTTTCCAATCGTGCAGCTTGCGTAAAGGGCGGTGTCTTAACCTCGCCATGCAGCCAAACGAAAGGTTTGTCTTCTTCGAGCATACAAAGTATTATATCACATCCGATATAAGGCGATGGCGACAACCACACAACAATCAGATACTCCAATCTCAAATAATCAACCTGCTTTATCAACATCGGTGAGCGCGGCGTTGCGTTGCATATCCTTAGTTAAGACTTACGCGGACGTGCGCGCAGTCAATGGTCTTGATCTTGAGGTTTTGACAGGCGAGTGCTTCGGGCTGCTTGGCCCAAACGGGGCGGGGAAGACGACGACCGTTGAGATTCTCGAAGGGCTTACTGCGCCGGACGGTGGGACGGTTGAGGTGTTGGGGCAGAGTTGGGGAAGTGGAAATGACAGGGCGTTGCGTGATTGCCTCGGCGTTCAACTGCAAGAGACGCAGCTTTCGGAAAAACTTTCGGTGGAAGAAACGTTGCAACTCTTTCGCAGCTTTTACAAACGCGGGCGCAGCATTAATGAAGTGATCGGCACGGTCGGTCTGGAAGAGAAGCGCGCGGCGCGTGTCGGGAAACTTTCGGGCGGATTGTTCATTTTCTGGCTCCTAATACGTCATGGTCGAACTTGCTCAATCTTCGTTGGCAATTCTTGATTACATTTTGGGGCGTCTCCCTGGTCGTTTTGTTGAAAACCTCTGCTACGATAATAGCGTCTTCATCAATGCGATAAACGATTCGCCAGATTTTGTTCTCATCGCGGACTCGTAACTCGTAACAACGCGCTCCAATACTCGGCATCGGACGTGATTGCGGCAAACCGATATTTTCGCCTTGCTGCAAACGTCTCAATAGCAAACCCGTTTCCAATCGTGCAGCTTGCGTAAAGGGCGGTGTCTTAACCTCGCCATGCAGCCAAACGAAAGGTTTGTCTTCTTCGAGCATACAAAGTATTATATCACATCCGATATAAGGCGATGGCGACAACCACACAACAATCAGATACTCCAATCTCAAATAATCAACCTGCTTTATCAACATCGGTGAGCGCGGCGTTGCGTTGCATATCCTTAGTTAAGACTTACGCGGACGTGCGCGCAGTCAATGGTCTTGATCTTGAGGTTTTGACAGGCGAGTGCTTCGGGCTGCTTGGCCCAAACGGGGCGGGGAAGACGACGACCGTTGAGATTCTCGAAGGGCTTACTGCGCCGGACGGTGGGACGGTTGAGGTGTTGGGGCAGAGTTGGGGAAGTGGAAATGACAGGGCGTTGCGTGATTGCCTCGGCGTTCAACTGCAAGAGACGCAGCTTTCGGAAAAACTTTCGGTGGAAGAAACGTTGCAACTCTTTCGCAGCTTTTACAAACGCGGGCGCAGCATTAATGAAGTGATCGGCACGGTCGGTCTGGAAGAGAAGCGCGCGGCGCGTGTCGGGAAACTTTCGGGCGGACAGAAGCAAAGGCTCGCGGTGGCGTGCGCGCTCGTCGGTTCGCCTGAGCTTTTGTTTCTAGATGAGCCGACGACGGGGCTTGATCCGCAGGCGCGTTTGAGCGTTTGGGACATCGTGGAAAAGTTTCGAGCGGGCGGCGGGACGGTGTTGTTGACGACGCACTACATGGATGAGGCGGCGCGTTTGTGCGACCGCATCGCAATCATGGATCATGGGCGCGTGATTGCGCTCGGCACGCCTGCGGAGTTGATTGAATCTTTAGGCGCGGATCAGATCGTGGAGTTTCGTGTGACGGAAGAGTTGGAGGAAAAACTTTTGACGGAGTTGCCAGGCGTGCGCGGCCTGCGTGCGAAGGATGGAGAGTATGCCCTGACGGTTTCGGACATCGGCGTCGCGTTGCCGGCGTTGCTCGCGGAGCTAGGGCGGCAGAGAACGAACATCATCACGCTCTCGACGCACGAAGCGACGCTTGAAGATGTCTTCGTCAGCCTCACAGGGAGGATGTTGCGCGATGTCTGAAGAAAGAGGCACGCATCCTCTGGTCGAGTTGACGCGGACGCGGATGCGCGAATTCTTGCGCGAACACGAAGCCGTCTTCTGGGTCTTCGTCTTTCCGGTGCTGCTCGCCTTCGCGCTCGGCATCGCGTTTCGCAACAGCGCGCCGGAAAAAGTTCGCGTCGCGGTTGAAAGCGAAGACTCTCGCAGCGTCGCAGCATCAAACGCTCCCGCGCCCGCCGATGCTTCTTCGCCTTCAAACGCTTCCGATTTATCAAGCGCGTCCGATCTATCGAGCGCATCAGGCATCATGTCTGCGCTCAAGCGTTCCGCAAACATCGAAGCCCAGTTGCTCTCGACAACCGAAGCGGCTGAGGCTTTGCGCGGCGGAAAGGTTGCGCTTGTCGTTCGTCCGCAAGCTTCCGATTTCACTTATCGCTTTGACCCGACGCGACCTGAGAGCCGCATGGCGCGTTTGACCGTTGACGATGCGTTGCAGCGCGCGAAGGGGCGTGTGGATTTAATCAAAGCGCGCGACGAACAGGTGACGGAGCCTGGCACGCGCTACATAGATTTTTTGATTCCTGGCCTGATCGGATTGAATTTGATGGGGAGCGGGATATGGGGGCTGGCCTTCGCCGTCGTGACGGCGCGCGGGCGTAAACTGCTCAAGCGTTTCGCAGCCACACCGATGCGCCGCACGCACTATCTGTTCTCATTCATGCTCTCGCGCCTCATCTTTTTATCGTTGGAAGTAATCGCGATTCTCGCCTTCGCTTGGGTAGCCTTTGGCGTTACGGTGCATGGATCGTTTTTGAGCGTCGCGGTCATCTCGCTGGTCGGAGGTTTGATGTTCTCCGCTCTCGGCATGTTGGTCGCGTCGCGTCCAACGACGATTGAAGGCGTCTCAGGCTTAACGAATTTCATCATGCTCCCGATGTGGCTGATGTCGGGCACGTTCTTTTCATCGGCGCGCTTTCCGCAAGCTCTTCAACCCTTCATCAAAGCTTTACCGCTCACAGCCCTCAACGATTCGCTCCGCGCCGTCATCAACGAAGGCGCACCGCTTGCCGCCAACTTGCCGCCACTCATCATCATGCTCGTGTGGGGCTTAATCAGTTTCGCCGTCGCCTTGCGAATTTTTCGCTGGCAGTAGAAAGGCAAGGATGAAGTAGGAAGGCGGAAGGATGAAACGGAGGATGTTGATTCGTTCAGTGCGCTAGATGATTGAATTCTTGACGTTATAAATCAGGGAAGCATTAGATGGGATTTTGTCTCGTCCAAATTAAAAGTATGAATTGTCACGGAATGCCTTCTTAATAAAACTTCAATCGTTTGGACTGGACAGTTACCAACTCGTAGCCAGATAAATTTCGGTGGACTGCCGCGCAAAAGACTTCGTTGTTGAAAATCCGAGTCTTTGGAAACGATCACTAACCTACGCTGCTTGGCGTACTCCCAAATCACGTTATCATCTGCATCTCGCAAACCAACTTCTCTGACATGAACGCTTTCGGCATAAAGATCGGAAAGCAAGCGAGGCAAGCGCGGCGAGAGATTCTGGTCAAACAACAGTTTCATAATTTGGCAGCGTCGCAAGCTTGCGTTCACGGTCTGCCGCAAACGCCAGACATGCGCGAATATCTTCGGCGGTGAGGTCAGGAAACTCCGCCAGAATTTCTGCTTCACTCATCCCGCCAGCCAGGTATTCAAGGACATCAGTGACAGTTATCCGCAGTCCGCGAATGCATGGCTTTCCACTTCGCTTTCCTTGTTCAATAGTGATGATCTTGCTGTAATCCATAATTGAATGATAACAGAAACCTATTCGCTCGCAAGACTGTTAGGAGCAAGGAATCAGAACTTATCCTTGCTCCTGATTGCGACGCGCGATGGTGTAGAGAATCGTTTTGATCTGAAATGGCGTGAGGCCTGGGTCGGCTTCGAGCAGCAGCGCGATGATGCCGACGATGTGCGGGCAGGCGAAGCTGTTGCCTGTCAGTTGGCGATAGTCGCCGCCAGGCCAGGCGGTGCGAACCTGGACGCCAGGCGCGACGAGTTCGATAACCTGCCCGTAGCGATAGCCGAAGTTGAACGGGTCGCTGTCTTCGCCTTTGATGACGGAGACGAGCGACGAGGAGAAGATTGAAGGATAACTCGGCTGCGACAAATTGTTGGCGGCAGCGACGACGACGCAGCCCGCGTGATAGGCGCGGTCAAGCAGATCATGGAGCGGGGCGAAGTAGTCCGGTTTGGTTGTGCCGAGCGAGAGGTTGATGACATGCATCCCCTGCTTGATGGCGTAGTCGAGTCCGGCCAGAAACATCTCGCCGGAGCCGGAAGCGTTTGGGCCAAGCACCTTGATGCTGTGCAGTTCAACGTCGGGCGCGATGCCTGTGATGATTCCGGCGCAGGCCGTTCCATGTCCCGCCTGGTCGCCGGAAGTCGAGGGACGAAAACTGACGCGCCCACCCAACGCCACCGCTTCAACTGAATCTATAACCTTGCCGCGCAAGTCTGGATGCGATGCATCAATGCCGCTATCAATCACGGCGACGCGCACGCCGCGCCCTGTGCGTCCCTTCCAGGTTGAGTCGGGCGTGATCGCGTGCCAGAGGTCTATCGTTTTATCAGTCATCGCAAAGTTATCTCTACCTATCATCGCAAAGTTAGCGTAGGTAACTCGTGCTTGAAGCGTTGCGTCGAGATGCGAAACGCGCGAGAGCCTCAAGCATGTCACGACACAGTTCACGTTCAGCATCGCCGCGACTCACGATCTCGCGGAGTGAGATTGCCATCCGCAGCAGTTCGAGATGCTCCTGCGGGGCTGACAGATTTTTCAACCAGTCGTTCAAATCATTTGCGCGTTGGTCGCCGCCTGCGTCCGGCGTCGCGTCCTGAATTTTTAGAAGGCGCTCGAAGAGCATCTCAATCAAGGCGGCGAGTTCGTAAGCGTGTACGAGCCTGGCAATCGCGTCGGCGAAGTGCGCGGCTCTGTCCATCTCTTCGGGCGTGAAGGGCGCGTGCGGCGCATCGCCTGGACGATTGACGAATTCCAGCACGCCGATCATCTCTTCTTTTACATGCAGAGGCGTCGCCAGCAACGTGATGGTCTTGAAGCCAGTCTTCGCGTCGGCCTCTGACCAGAACGAGCCGTCCTGGGAAACGTCTGCCACAGCCATCGGTTGTCCGCTCGAAAAAACCAGACCGGCAATGCCCTTGCCAGGTGGCACGTGCAACTTTACAAGCTCCACCTTGACCTTGCTCAAAGCGGTCAAAAATCTCAATCCGCCTTCGTTGCCATCGCGCACCAGCACAGACGCTTCCAGTGAACCAACGACGCGCGCCGCCACCTGCAACAGTTCATCAATCGAACGTCGCAAGGGCGCGGTCAAAGAGTCCGAGAGATTGATGGCGTCAACAACCTCACGCATCTCAGTTTGCATAGACGCCTCGCCTTGAGCATTGGAATCATTCTCTAAGTTGGAATGCAGATCGTTATTCATCAATCATTCGTCCTCTGTTGTGAACACCTTAGTACCATCCATTCGAGAATCTTTATCGAAAACTCATTATACAAACCAGCCCGCGAAGAGAAAGATTTTTCCTCAAGCATCTTCAAAGAAGCCCTGCCTCAACTCTGCTTCAAGTCTTTCTAACCTTCTCAAATGCTCGACGCGCGATTGCCTGTTGTGATGAACGCGAGCGTGGATTTATACTTCATCGCACACAGAGACAAAACAAGCTGCGCGTGGCGCAAAGCCGCGTTCCATAATTTGAAATTCTGATAAGGGGAAGTCTATGAGCGCAACGAACAAGGGTCAGTCTAACCGCAACGAGCCAACAAAGCGGCGCGTCAGCCGCAAAGATCAAATCCTCGCTCTGTACCTGACGGGCATCACCGAAGTCGGAGACCTCGCGCTAATTACGAATGCGCGTCCCAGCTACGTCGGGTCTGTGCTGAATGAAGCCGGACTCGAAACCGGCTACTTCGATCTCTACACTTCGACGGCGCACCCGATGAACGTCTATTCAAAATTCTTCGCCAACAAGCTCGGTTTCAAAGATGAAGACACCGCACGCCAGAGCGTCGAGTTGATAGATCATCTCTATCGCCAGTTCGAGTTGGCGCAGGATCGCGCCGGACAACATCACGCGCTGATGATGGGCTTAACCATGTTTGACCGCGCACGCTGGACAGGCAAGGGCAGAGAAGCGGACATCTTTCGCCACTGGCTGATGACTCAACTCGAAGGCGCAGAGCTTTACGATTCGGAAAATTCCGAAGAGGTTGAAGTCGAAAGCGAAACTCAAATGACTGAAGCTTAAAACAAATTTTGCCACAGAGACACAGAGGCACAGAGATAAGCTAAATAAAAAGATGAATCAAAGAGAGAAGACGAGATTGAAATATGCATTTTTACGTTTGCGTCTTCCAAAATTCCCTGGCTTGTCTTCCTCCGTGCCTCTGTGTCTCTGTGGCAAAATTTTGAATCGAATGCTGAACGAATAAAGGGAGGGATTAAATTCTAGTTCACATCGTCGCCGACTACGGGCATGGCGATCTTGCTTTCGCCGAAGTCGTGCAGCGCATACGTTTGTATCTGCCGGATGCCGAGCCGATCCTGACGCCCATGCCAGCCTTTTCCACGCTCGCTGCCGGATTCTGCGTCGCACAGTTAGGGCTTAACGAAGCGCCCGCCGGAACAATCATCTATCACAACGTCGCGCCCCGCACAGACGAC
>MWWJ01000110.1_pt1 | contig 10281 bp, 7 predicted proteins | sample 1047271 | NCBI WGS metagenome assembly MWWJ01 (sample SAMN06349965, study PRJNA376086) | soil metagenome | isolation source: CN-4 sample Antarctic (ecotone) soil | place: Antarctica | collected 2015-01-13 | reverse complement strand
AAGTTCACTCGTGGAGTGAGTCCACCTTTACTTTTCAAAAGGTGGTAAGCGCGCGACAGCAAAGGCAAGGTAGATATTTTTATTCGCTTAATGAATTAGCCGTTAATATTGTTGCTACTACAACAAGCACTATTGACTACTTGATTAATTATCTGCCTTTCGATCTTAGCTCTCAGGGTTATTTTCATTCTAGTCTCATTTGGAATCGTAAACCTACTTGAGGTGGCTCGGTTTAGCCGGACACTTGTGATTGAGAGTTCTGAGTGAAATTAGCGTGGTGATACTGCTTTTCAAAATTGATTGGCGACATGTACCCCAAAGACGAGTGCAACCGGCGAATGTTGTAATATTCCCAAAACACATGTTGTACTTGATCGCTCATCTGCTGGTCGGCTTCCACCTCAACTAACAAAAAAGCCCGCTATTAAGTGGGCTTTTTATTTGAGAACTAATCCACATTAAGGCGCTAATACCAAATGCATACTGTCATTTTGGTTACAATCATTAGCATTTATCCAAGGACAAGGTTGTAGTAATTCTAACTGCACTCCATTTTCTCCACTACTATATCCGCCAGCCACATTCAATGTTAACTCATAAGTGGTATAAGCCGGAAGGCTACCACAATCCCAATCTATATACGCCCCAAATTGAGTACCTGGATAAGGAGCTGTCACGGGTGTCACTGAACTGCCTTGATACGAAGCTACCGAGTAAGACATAACCGACGCCCCATTGTTGGGGAAAGAAATGCGCATTTTCGTGGGCGCAGCAGTAGCAGTAAAATTGCTTGCCTTTATTTTAAACTGCCGGGTAGTACCACGGTGAATGAAGTAGCTCACACAGCCATTACCATTATAGCCATAGTCATTGTCAGGAAACATAAACCCAAAATTGATCGTAGAACAACCTATCCTCGCTGCACCATTGGGTTTAGGTTTGAGAGCTTTAACATCTTCTTTGCTATTGTCTTGACAGCCTAGCATCAAGCCCATTGATAAACAGCAAATAACAACCAGAGACAAAATACTTGTTTTCATAATTGTAACTGTTAAGTGATATAATAAGTTAGAATAGTTAAACTTATGCATAGTTAACAGTTTTTTTATAACAAGTCAAGAAGTTCATATTATATTTTCCACCATATCAGTAACATAAGTTGTCTTTATGTACAAATAATATAAATAAGACGTTATAGGATTAAATCATGCTATTATGAGAAAGTCGATCTACTTACTGCTCAGTTTCATCAGCTTATTAATCTGTTGCTGGTCTTGTATGGAAATCCATCCCCTATCTCCTCCTGTAGATCCTCCTTGCCAAGCCCCACCCATCGAAAAGAACATCGTCGGGACCTGGCACTATGAATCGACGCTTACTTATTATGTTGGGCAAGGCAAACGATATGGGACAGTTACTTTTACCAAACAGGGAACCATTATCGATCCTGACTCGCTCTTTGAGAATCGGTTAGAGTATCGTAGCATAGTAACGTCCAAGATTTACAAAGCATCTGTACCGACTCCTGACCCAAAGTATCCAGGTAGTATCTTTGAAGTGAACTTAGATGCGAAGGGGAGGCAACAAAAGTATTATTATACAATAGTCAACAACGAATGTAATAAAATCCAGTTCTGCCAATTTTATAACACTTCCGTTTATTGCATCTTGACGAGGTAGCGAATTATAAGCGCTCGAGCAAAATTCTCATAGAGGTTCAAGCTATAACAGAGTAACAAACATATTTGAATTTTTTAAAGAATTTGAAATTTTTCCCAGCATTATAAATTCTATCTTTAATCTCTTAACATAAGATATCTTATATAACACCTCTTGCTAAAGTACAATAACGGGGAGCGGTGACATACTAAGTCTCTCTTCCCTGTTATTGTACTTTTCTTATAGAAGGGTTAGTAAAAAATCAGTATTTAACTAAATTTATAGTTCGCCCCCTCCTGCTCCTTTTAGTTTTTGGTGTTTTTGTTTTTTTCTGTTTTTCTTTTCCCCTTTGGTATTCTTCAGGCGTCAGCCTTGTTGTTTTTTGCGTTAGCAACCCTATGTGCCGTTTTTTTTGACAACACAATCTTTGTGTATTTGTAATACTTTGTTCTATTTGTTATCCTATATATAGAGCGAAAAACGAGTTTTGATAAGCGAAAAACGAGTTTTGATAAGCGAAAAACGAGTTTTGATAAGCGAAAAACGAGTTTTGATAAGTTGAAAAACGAGTTTTGATAAGCGAAAAACGAGTTTTTTAAACGAGTATCGAATTTTTTTATCTTTTTTTGAATTATAGCTCTGAAAACCTCTAAATCAGATAGATTGGCCATGAACCAGGCTATAGAAGTACGCCAGCACAATGCCATTACCAATGCTCGTTATGAATACTCAGAGATGCAATTAGACATCTTCCTATACCTGCTTGCCATATTACGAAAAGACAAGACAGATGGCGTTTATCAGGTCTCAGTACCGGAGATGGCTAAGCTGACGGGCAAGAAATACAACTACCAGCAACTGCGGCTGGCTACTGAAGGAATGGGTAGCCGTATGTTTGAGGTCTCAACACCAAAGAGTTACATACAGCTTTGGATGTTCCAGCGTATCGAGTACGTTCATGGGACTGGAATCATTGAGGTTGAGTTTACCAATCCGATAAAGCCCTATCTATTCGATTTGAAGGACAATTTCACCTCCTTTCAACTCTATGCAGCCCTGCGGTTAAGCAGTAAGTTTGCTAAGCGGATTTACACCCTATGCAGCCAGTGGAAAGACAAAGGAAAAACTCAAATCTTCAGCTTGGACGAGTTCAAAAAGATGCTGTCTTTACTTGATGATAAGGGCAATGAGCAGTTTGAAAGGCTATCTGATTTTAAACGCTATGTGTTGGATGCATCAGTCAAGCAAATCAACCAGCACACTGATTTACAGATTGATTACACCCTCGAAAAGAAGGGTCGAAGCTTCAAGAACATCACCTTCACCGTTAAGGCTCAACCCCTGGCTGTAGTCCTACCAGTGGATAACGGGGCCGTTAAAGCGGGGGGCGCTCCGATGGGTGTGTCGGATGCCCAATATCAAAACGTTCGGCTCCTGCTCGAAAAATGGAATATCAAACGGGCTGATGTGGTTAACCAGATCATGAACTCGGCGGAACTGATTCAGGAAGTCAACAAGTTTGCTTACGAGTTGCAGACGGGAAAGGTCAAAGTAGAAAAGAATGTGGCGGGTTATCTGCTGACCCGACTGGGCCTCAAACAACCGCTCGGCGGGCCGACAAAGGGGAAAGAAAAAGATGCCTGAATTTCAATGGGATAGCGCAAATATCAAACACGTCATCCAGGATTACCCAGAACGGGCAAACACCATTGAGGAAGTAGAAAGCCTATTTGATGACCCGAATTTCCAGCCCCTTCCTGATCGGGTAGATAGCCGGGGCGAACAGCAATACAGTGGGGTGGGACGAAGCAACCAAAACCGGCTACTCTTCGTTGCTTTTGTGGTCAGAAAGGGCCAAATTCGTCCTTTCAGTTGCCGACCCGCTGGCCGTAAAGCAAGAGATACTTATGCTCAAGACGAAAAAAACCCCAACTAAGAAGGCGGCTCCCAGGATAATAGCCGTCATTAAAAATGGCCATACTGATGCCGAACTCGATGAAATGGAGGAACGGTGGGTGAATCATCAGGGGCCATACTTGACGTTGGCCCAAGTGTTGGCCATTGAGAAAGCAAAACAAGTGTAGCTTAGCCAGGACTCAGCCCATTTGTCAGCCCTTTGCTTAGTCCTACATCGTGGCCCAACTTCTTCAACGCGTCCCGTTCAGTCCTCAACTGGTAGTCCGTCAGGCGGTCTAATTTCGCCAACTGCTGCCGGGCGTAATTAGCGCCTTCCTGACCGTGGATCTCCCTGAACTCCCTGATGGTGGTCTCTCGTTGCTCCGGGGTAGTATTGGCCAGCATACGGGCCACCTTCGTAGCGTCCCCCTTGCAAAGTAGAAAGTAGCTGGCTAGCAAGCCGTCAACCCTCTTCTGGTAAAGCTTCTCCCGCTCGGCCCGTTCCCGGCTCGCTTCTAGATCGCTCACTTGCTCCATTAAACGGCCCGCCGTAAAGTCGGCTCCCAACTCATGGCCCCAGATGCGCCCCTGCCCATCATCGAAACCAACCCCATTGCAGGGTTTACCGTTGTAGGTGTCCTGATGCTCTTTGTAAAAATCCATTCTGATGCCTTTTCCGGCCAAATCCGCCCCTAACTCCTCTAAGCTGGTACATTTCCTCAAGCTGCGGCTAAGCGTCGTTCTGAGCGCCTTTTTGCGCTCATCCAGGATGTTCTCTAACTCCCCGTGCACATTCAGCCGGTAGCCTAATCCCTCCAGGGCTTGCTCGGCCTGACTCTGGCGGGTCTGCCCCTTTTGAATCAGCGCTTCCGTCACCGGTGTTTGCAGGGCCACAAGCTGGCCACGACGGGCCTTGTCGGTATTCTGGTTGGTTTGCTGAATCTGCTCAGAAACCCCACTGAGCGCCTGATTTACTTCATATTTGGCATAATCGTGCAGAAAAATACGGTCGTCAAAGCGGGGTTTAGCCACCGCTTTCACGTAGTAATCCGCTTCAATGGGGGCCAGCTTTAGGCTGATGGCCTGGGCCTGAGCACTGGTTTCTTTCATCACCGAGTAGAACTGCTTGACGTCCGTATGCTTGGCCTGGCTGCCCTCGATGCCCCGATCCAAGCCTAAGTCTTTGACACTACTGGCGAAGCGGGTTTGTAGTAGACTCAATGTTTTGCGGCTGCCCCCTAACCAGTCTTTGGCACACAGTCGGTTTTCCACCCGCTCGGTCTTGACGGCTCGACCAACCTTAACGCTCTTGCTGCGGATGGGTGTCACGATGGCGTGCAGGTGGGGGCTGGTCTCATCATGGTGGGCGATGGCGTGTACGATGTTGGCCGCTCCGTACTCCTGCCGTAAAAACGCCATTGCTTTAGCCTGAAATGCTTTCCAGTTGGCATCGTCAGGATGATTAGTCTGGAAGTGTTCAGGGCTGGCCGAGATAAATACGTCAATGGCCACCACCGCGCCTTTGCGAGGTTCGACACCTGCTTCGTCGAAGCGTACCCGAACGTCGGCGGCTGGATCGTCGGTGCCAGCCAGCCGTTGATTTAACTTCAGCTTTTCGGGATCGGCGTTCAAGGTCTCGCGCTGGCGTTCGACGTGTGAACCGTGGCCACCCACATTACCCATTGTCTTCATTTTCGCCACACGAAGAATTGCATAGGCCATAACATAGTATAGAGTTTAGGTAGCGCCCTGGGAGGCGAATGAAACGAGGGAATCTTGACCGTAGGGCAAGTTCACTCGTGGAGTGAGTCCACCTTTATTTCTAAAAGGTGGTACGCTCGCGAAAGCAATAGCAAGATACACATTTTTCTTCTTGGTAATATATCAGCCGTTAATCTTGCTGTCCCTGTAACTATCACTGTTAATGATCTGGTTAAGTAGCTCTTTTTTTGTTTTACCTAAAAAGTCTATTATGGTGATGTTGTACAGTGTACAAATGCTTTCAATTAAACTAAAGGTTGGTCTTATCTGCCCGTTTTCGGCCTTGCAATATAGGGACTGTGAGACACCCACCCTGAAGGATACATACATTTGCGAATAGCCATGAAGCTCTCTAAGAGGGCGAGCATTTTGCATGTAATCACTTACAACCTTGCTCATTCTACATACCGTTTAATCAACATAAAGATAGAGAACTCAGCCTAATGACACCTATTCACTATATGAATAATTTGATAACTTATTGTAATAATTATTAATAACAAGTACACTTATCATCAGTTTACAAAGAAGCCCCACGACAGTTTGGCGACCGGACGTGAGGCTTTGAAGGAGTCTAATGTTTCACCACTAAACAAAGTAAAAGTATGAAATTCTCGTCTGTATTATTTCGCCGTGGTATTATTTTAATAACGAGTTTCTGTTTGCTTTTTGCTTTATCCTGTCAGAAAGAAAGAACGGTAACTGTATCTCCTGTTGAGAAATCTAATTCTACAGATCCTGTTCTTGAATACATTATAAGTTTAGGTTTTGATAAAGCCCATATAGTTGATCAAGGTGATTTTTATTTGGCAGATGGTGACATTAAGTTCGACAAAAACTTATTTGTAAATAAAGCAGCTGATAAAGGGGCCAGACCAGCCCATTCAATATTTAACGCACGACCTATAGTTAACTACGACAATGTTGATAAGATTACTGTAAGAGTGCTTGATAACTTTGGCAATGATGATTGGCGTAATAGGGTGACTCAAGGTACGATACAGGCCATTGGTAATTGGAATAATATCTATAATACCAGGGTTCACTTATCGTACACTACTAGCCCCACTGCTAATATTACGGTAATGTTTAGACGAAATCTTGGTACGTATTATGGCGTAGGTAATTTCCCTTCTAACTGCCAAGCCGGTGATTCACTTAGTCTAGCAAGCATTACATCTGGCCTTAGTGTATCTAAATTAACATACCTTATTACTCATGAATTAGGTCACTGCCTGGGTTTCAGACATACTAACGAAGGCTCTAATCAAGGGTCTCATATACCAGACACCCCATACACTGAAGCTGCATCAGTAATGAATAGTGGAGGAGCTACAGTAGGGAATACTGTACCTGATTGGTCAACATTTTCAACTTATGATAAGATAGCAACAAGCATAATATATCCTCCCGCACCATATGCTGATGCCAGTAACGTCAACTCATCCTCAGGTACTATTCATTTTAAATGGACTGTATCTTATTTTTGTAACCCATATGTTAATATAATTGCTTTCGATGATTTTGGTACCATTGTAAAATCTCAGTATAATAATCCTAATAGTGGATTATTCGACTTTTCCACTACTGGGCTTAGCCAAGGTTCAACCTACGAGTTTCAAGTATCTGACCCGAACGATCCTAATCATATGGTGTATACCACACTCTCCTTATGACATTTACAGACAAACCATAGTTAAAACACATAGTATAAAGCGCACTTTTCGATGAGACTATTAAACTCATAAAGTCGTTATAGGATATACAAGCATATCCTATAACGACTTTCAACTATGTTTACAAACAAGCAATTAATACTAATTCTATTTATCTTAGTAATACCCTTCTTTAGTTGGTGTCAGTCCAAAACACCTATAATTATAAGTGCTACTTTAAAACCAAAACTTGATAGTGTTATTGCTCTACTCAATGATTCAGCTTGGCACGGCAAAGCGCGCATTTTACGTCTTGAAGAGAGCAAGAAACTAAGTCGAGTTGATGCAAATTTCTTGACTTACTCACCTTATACAACTTATTCATCCCATGGAGAAATTATCGACACAATGACTCAACTAGTGCCAAATCAGTGGCTTAATATTAATAATATGCCTCTCACAGTAGGAATGTATAAATTATCGGCTCTTAATAACGGTCAAAGTTTAAAAATAAGAGTACGTTATGACTTGTTTGAAGGTGGAGATGCCATCAGTAATAGCTATTTTCTTAAAAGAGACGATGATAATTGGATCCGGATTACAAAATATGACTCAAAAACCGGTGTGCTAACAGGAGCATTTGAGCTAAAATTAATAGGTCGGTCCGGTGAGATAGCTCACTTTAAAAATGGTATTTTCAAAGCTAAAATATTGGAAAGAGAAAAGTGAGTCATGAACCTTATATGCATGAAAGCTCAACTCAAATATAATTATTCTACAATATGGTATTTGGTAATAACATACTCTGGTTCTTAGTATATTTTCTTAACATAAGATAGCTTATATAACAACTCTTGCTAAAGTACAATAACGGGGAGCGGTGACATACTAAGTCACTATCCCCTGTTATTGTACTTTTCTTATAGAAGGGTTAGTAAAAAATCAGTATTTAACTAAACTTATAGTTCGCCCCCTCCTGCGCCTTTTAGTTTTTGGTGTTTTTGTTTTTTTCTGTTTTTCTTTTCCCCTTTGGTATTCTTCAGGCGTCAGTCTTGTTGTTTTTTGCGTTAGCAACCCTATGTGCCGTTTTTTTTGACAACACAATCTTTGTGTATTTGTAATACTTTGTTCTATTTGTTATCCTATATATAAAGCGAAAAACGAGTTTTGATAAGCGAAAAACGAGTTTTGATAAGCGAAAAACGAGTTTTGATAAGCGAAAAACGAGTTTTGATAAGTTGAAAAACGAGTTTTGATAAGCGAAAAACGAGTTTTTTAAACGAGTATCGAATTTTTTTATCTTTTTTTGAATTATAGCTCTGAAAACCTCTAAATCAGATAGATTGGCCATGAACCAGGCTATAGAAGTACGCCAGCACAATGCCATTACCAATGCTCGTTATGAATACTCAGAGATGCAATTAGACATCTTCCTATACCTGCTTGCCATATTACGAAAAGACAAGACAGATGGCGTTTATCAGGTCTCAGTACCGGAGATGGCTAAGCTGACGGGCAAGAAATACAACTACCAGCAACTGCGGCTGGCTACTGAAGGAATGGGTAGCCGTATGTTTGAGGTCTCAACACCAAAGAGTTACATACAGCTTTGGATGTTCCAGCGTATCGAGTACGTTCATGGGACTGGAATCATTGAGGTTGAGTTTACCAATCCGATAAAGCCCTATCTATTCGATTTGAAGGACAATTTCACCTCCTTTCAACTCTATGCAGCCCTGCGGTTAAGCAGTAAGTTTGCTAAGCGGATTTACACCCTATGCAGCCAGTGGAAAGACAAAGGAAAAACTCAAATCTTCAGCTTGGACGAGTTCAAAAAGATGCTGTCTTTACTTGATGATAAGGGCAATGAGCAGTTTGAAAGGCTATCTGATTTTAAACGCTATGTGTTGGATGCATCAGTCAAGCAAATCAACCAGCACACTGATTTACAGATTGATTACACCCTCGAAAAGAAGGGTCGAAGCTTCAAGAACATCACCTTCACCGTTAAGGCTCAACCCCTGGCTGTAGTCCTACCAGTGGATAACGGGGCCGTTAAAGCGGGGGGCGCTCCGATGGGTGTGTCGGATGCCCAATATCAAAACGTTCGGCTCCTGCTCGAAAAATGGAATATCAAACGGGCTGATGTGGTTAACCAGATCATGAACTCGGCGGAACTGATTCAGGAAGTCAACAAGTTTGCTTACGAGTTGCAGACGGGAAAGGTCAAAGTAGAAAAGAATGTGGCGGGTTATCTGCTGACCCGACTGGGCCTCAAACAACCGCTCGGCGGGCCGACAAAGGGGAAAGAAAAAGATGCCTGAATTTCAATGGGATAGCGCAAATATCAAACACGTCATCCAGGATTACCCAGAACGGGCAAACACCATTGAGGAAGTAGAAAGCCTATTTGATGACCCGAATTTCCAGCCCCTTCCTGATCGGGTAGATAGCCGGGGCGAACAGCAATACAGTGGGGTGGGACGAAGCAACCAAAACCGGCTACTCTTCGTTGCTTTTGTGGTCAGAAAGGGCCAAATTCGTCCTTTCAGTTGCCGACCCGCTGGCCGTAAAGCAAGAGATACTTATGCTCAAGACGAAAAAAACCCCAACTAAGAAGGCGGCTCCCAGGATAATAGCCGTCATTAAAAATGGCCATACTGATGCCGAACTCGATGAAATGGAGGAACGGTGGGTGAATCATCAGGGGCCATACTTGACGTTGGCCCAAGTGTTGGCCATTGAGAAAGCAAAACAAGTGTAGCTTAGCCAGGACTCAGCCCATTTGTCAGCCCTTTGCTTAGTCCTACATCGTGGCCCAACTTCTTCAACGCGTCCCGTTCAGTCCTCAACTGGTAGTCCGTCAGGCGGTCTAATTTCGCCAACTGCTGCCGGGCGTAATTAGCGCCTTCCTGACCGTGGATCTCCCTGAACTCCCTGATGGTGGTCTCTCGTTGCTCCGGGGTAGTATTGGCCAGCATACGGGCCACCTTCGTAGCGTCCCCCTTGCAAAGTAGAAAGTAGCTGGCTAGCAAGCCGTCAACCCTCTTCTGGTAAAGCTTCTCCCGCTCGGCCCGTTCCCGGCTCGCTTCTAGATCGCTCACTTGCTCCATTAAACGGCCCGCCGTAAAGTCGGCTCCCAACTCATGGCCCCAGATGCGCCCCTGCCCATCATCGAAACCAACCCCATTGCAGGGTTTACCGTTGTAGGTGTCCTGATGCTCTTTGTAAAAATCCATTCTGATGCCTTTTCCGGCCAAATCCGCCCCTAACTCCTCTAAGCTGGTACATTTCCTCAAGCTGCGGCTAA
>MWWJ01000109.1_pt1 | contig 10349 bp, 7 predicted proteins | sample 1047271 | NCBI WGS metagenome assembly MWWJ01 (sample SAMN06349965, study PRJNA376086) | soil metagenome | isolation source: CN-4 sample Antarctic (ecotone) soil | place: Antarctica | collected 2015-01-13 | reverse complement strand
TTTACAAAACCAAAAACGCTGAAAATTATCCAAGTAGGTCATAGGTCTAATGCACACTTATTCCTTGGCTTCGTTCAACATCCTCGACTCGTCACTGATTTGACTAATGATAAAAACATCATTGTTGAAGGTTTAAGCAATCTTGTTTCTAAAGAATCAAATCCATTAACGGCATTGTACGATGCTTGTTATTCAGGTATCGAAAAGGCTGCACAGGGAAAATTTTCTAAGAAAGTCGTTCTGCTAATAACTGATGGAATTGATAATTCTTCCCATCATAAGTTGAGCGAAATCGAACACCTGCTAAAAGAAAAGGATGTGGAAGTATTCTCGATAGCCATCAATCAACCGGTTACATCTAGTCCCATGGATGCGGAAATCCCAGCTCTTAGCAAATGGGCTTCTATTACTGGTGGCAAGTCGTACTTCACTCGTATCCGTCCGACTCCAAAATCAACTTATACACAAGCCGAGTGGAGACGTATTATCTTGGCTAACATTTTAGCTGATATAGAAATTTCTCTTGAAAAGGTTGCTTTGGAATTGCGTAACCAGTACACGATAGGGTTTAGGCCGACGACTACAATAGATAATGATAAATGGCATCGAATAAAAATAAAGGTCACACCTCCGAGCGGAATTGCTGGCCTCAGCGTCCGATACCGTGAAGGGTATTTTCAATAACTAAATTACATTGAGGATATGATGATCCAGAAGGATGATCCGACGATTGAAAGAATCAGAAAAGCTCGACACCAAATTTCTGAAGAGCATGGACATGATCCTCAGAGGTTGGTGGAATACTACGTCGAACTGCAAAAGAAATACGAACGTCAACTGTTAGATAATCCAGACGAGAATGATGCTGGAAGAGGAAGGAAATGAAAACGAAAGTAACCGAACAAGGAGTTCTTATTCCTAAAAGATTTCTTAAGGGAATCGAAGAAGTAGAGATTCGCAGAGAGGATGATCTGATTCTCGTCGTGCCTGTTTCCGATGATCCTATCCTTCAACTCGGAAAGCATCCGATTGCAGATGACATCGAAGACGCTTCTGAAAACCACGACGCTTACATCTACGGCAAATGAAATCTGCTTTCCTCGATACGGGCTACCTCTTAGCTCTGGAATTATCAAACGACCAGAATCACCGCGCAGCGTTGAAGCATTGGCGCGGAGTCGTCAAGTCGCTGCCATTGCTCGTGTCTACTTCTTACGTCTTCGATGAAGTGGTGACGTTCTTTAACAGTCGAGGTCATCATGATAAAGCTGTCGAAGTCGGAAACAGGTTGTTGAAGAGTCCCTCCGTCCAGCTTATTTTTGTTGATGAAGATTTGTTCCTCGAAGGCTGGCAGTATCTACAAAAGCACAAAGATAAAAAGTATTCCCTGACTGATTGCATCTCGTTCGTTGTGATGAAGAACTTTGGGATTGATACTGCCTTCGCATTCGATAGGCATTTTGCTCAAGCCGGTTTTAAGAAGCTTGCTTAGCCCGCGCTCAAGATTGTTGGCTTTGTGTTCACGAGTTTGTCGGATGCAATCTAACGAGGGTGCGATGGTTGGAGGCTTGATACGTCGAATGAGAGACCTTGTAGCGATGAAAGGGTGATTATGAGAAGCACACTGAAAATATTTTTGTGTTCGTTCGTACTTGTTTTTGGAATAGAGGTACGTGCGACGTTGGCGCAAACAAGTCCAGGGAAGACGGACAAAGCGAGTGTTGATGCACAGAAAGAGCCGACCGTAAAGAAGGAAAATGGCAAGGCCGAAAACATTCCGCCTTTGAGTGAGGAACAAAAGAAGTCGCTCAAAGCTATCCAGACGGAGGCAGAGAAAAAGGCTGCGCCCATCGCGCTGCGGTTCGCGGGAATCATCCGGCAGGTTTATGAGAACATGCTGGCGGATCAGCCGGATAAGGAACTGCGTGCCAAATTGGACGCGGAGATGAAGGAGACGGGTTGGGAATTGCTGCTCATCAAAGGGCAGTCAATGTTTGACGCGGTGTCAGTTCTCACGCCTGAACAAAAGCGCATCCTCAAGGCCCAGATGATGAAGCCAGGCGCATCTGCCGATATGATGGAGTTGATCGGGAAGACATTCAAGCTTACTGATAAGTGAGCAAATTTGTAGCGCGACAGCGCTGCCAGGAATCAGAAGCCATTGATTGCCTCCAAGCCCTCCGGTTGCAAAACTTTGATTCTGAAATCTGAACTTTAACTCCTGCCTCGATATGTTCTTCACGCTGATACTGACGCTGGTTGCGCTCGCGTGCGGGACGCTCGCCACATACTTGTACGACAGAGATGCGACCTTCGCGGCGCGTCTGGTGACGGGCGCGTGTCTGGGGATGGCTGCGCTGGCGTTGGTGGGATTCGTCATTTCATCGGTCATCGGGTTGACGCCGCTCGCGCTCGCGCTGACCGCGCTGGTGTTGGCGTTGCCGTTCGTCTTGTTGTTGAAGCCGGAGTGGGGCGTGCGCTCTGACCTCTCAGCAGCCTGGCATGATGTGCGCCGCGCCGCGCTTCATCCGACATTCAATACGATCTCTCACTGCATTTTCTACGCGCTCGTTTCGTATCTCCTGTGGCGAGTCTTTGGGCGCGCGATGTTTGAGCGCGACGGCGGGATTTACACAGGCTATGTGAATAACCTCGGCGATCTGCCGTTTCACTTGCAGGTCATTACGAGTTTCGCGCACGGGCAAAACTTTCCGCCGGAAGACCCAACTTACGCGGGCACGCGTTTCGCTTATCCTTACTTCGCTGATTTCGTGGCAGCGATGTTCGTGCGCGCCGGCGCGAGTCTGCGCGATGCGATGCTGGTGCAAAACTTTGTGCTGGCGTTCGCTTTCGTCGGCGTCTTGCATCGTTGGGTTTGGGAGATGACGCGAGACCGCATCGCTTCGATGCTGTCGCCTGTGTTGATTTTTTTGAGCGGCGGTCTTGGTTGGTGGATGCTGTTTCGCGAAGCGCGTGAAGGCGGGCAAGGTTTGTTCGCGTTGCTCGAAAAGCTGCCGCATGATTACACGATCATGGGGAATTCGACGTGGCGTTGGGGGAACGCGATTACGACGCTGCTCGTGACGCAGCGCAGCATCTTGTTTGGGCTTCCGCTCGCCGTCATCGTTTTTACTCAATGGTGGATTGCGCTTGGTGAGCGAGATGGTGAAAAGTTAAAGAGCAAGGATGCGAAGGGTGGAACTGTTGCCGCGCTTGATGAGAAACGAGCGAAGCGTTCACCGCAGAGACGCAAAGGACGCGAGAGGCGAGGCGCAGAGAAGAAGAGTGCGCGTGTAATTGCAAACGGTGAGGGTATCTCGGAACTATCGTCTTCATCTTTAACTCCTGCTTATTCATCTTCAACCTCTGCATCTCAAACTTCGGTCTCTGCCTCTTCATCTACAGTCCTGTCATTCTTTCCCCTTCATCTTGTCCCTTCAGCAAAGCGGATGCTGGCGGCGGGTTTGATTACGGGGATGCTACCGTTGATTCACGCGCACAGTTTTATTGTTGTGTTTGGAATGGGCGGTTGTGTAGCTTTGATCTTTCGGGAGTGGCGCGAAGAGCGTTGGCGTTTATGGGCTGTGTATTTCGCCGCCGCGTTGTTGATCGCGATGCCGGAAATGTGGTGGGCGACGCATGGCAGTTCGGCGCAGGCTGGAACGTTTTTCGGTTGGGAGTTTGGTTGGGATCATGGCAAGGAGAATATTGTGTGGTTCTGGTTTAAGAACACGGGGCTGCTGATTCCTTTGATCGTGGCGGCGATGATGTGGCGGAACAAACGCGAGTATCTCCTGCCACGTCGGATGCTGCTGTTTTATTTGCCGTTCACGCTCTGCTTCATTGTCCCGAACATGATGAAGCTCGCGCCCTGGGTGTGGGACAATATCAAAGTGCTCTTTTACTGGTACGTCGCATCTGTGCCGCTCGTCGCGTTGTTGCTGTCGCGCTTGTGGAGAAGCGGCGCGGTGTTGCAGCGCGTTGCGGCGGCAGGGTTGTTAGTTGCGCTAACGCTCGCGGGTGCGCTCGATGTCTGGCGCATCTGTTCGGAGACGACGGAGTATCGAGAGTTTGATCGAGACGGCGTCACGCTCGCGCAGAAAATTATTGAGGTGACCCCGCCACGCGCGCTCGTGCTTCACGCGCCGACTTATAATCCCGTTGTGTTTCTAAGCGGGAGGCGCTCCTTGCTCGGTTACACGGGACACATTTGGGCGCACGGGCTTGATTACGTGCCGCGTGAGAATGACATCAAGCGCATCTACGCGGGCGTGCCCGATGCTGTGGCGACGCTTGCTCGATATGGAATTGATTATGTCGTCGTGAGTCCGTTGGAGCGCGGATACATGCCTGTCAACGATAAATTTTTTGAACGCTATCCGAAGGTGGGAGAAGCAGGTGAGTACCGCCTCTACAAAATCACGCGTTAAGAAAAGCGGACGCACGGCGAATGCTGGCGCAGACGTTTCCGTTAAGAAAAATTCAACGCGAAAAGCGGAAACCGTTGCGCCCTCTGCCGTTGAAGAAGATTTCAGTAAGCGAGTGTGGCTCATCGCGGCTGTCTCCATTATGGTTGTCGCCGCCGTCTTACGTGTCTATCATCTCGATCTCGTCCCGCTTCATCACGACGAAGGCGTCAACGGATTTTTTCTGACGCGGCTCTTTCGCGAGGGCGTCTATCATTACGATCCTGAAAATTATCATGGCCCAACCCTCTACTTCTTAACGCTGCCGTTCGTCTTTCTCTTCGGCCTCACGACTCACGCGATTCGTTTAGTTCCCGCCCTGTTTGGCGTCGCGACGATCTGGTTGATTCTAGGGTTGCGGCGATACATCGGAACGTTGGGAGCGTTAGTCGCCGCCGCGCTCGTCGCCGTTTCGCCTGGCGCGGTCTATCTGTCGCGCTACTTCATACACGAAACTCTCTTCGTCTTCTTCACGCTCGGCATCATCTACGCCGCTCTGAAATTTTATGACAGCCCGCGCCCAGAATCAGCGTCATGGTTGGGACGCTTAACTGCGCTCTTCGCCGCGCTGACGCTCGCGTTTGGTTCGCTCGTCACGAATTACTATCCGCAATACTTCGCGAACCGTTTGCCTTATGTGCTGTTGACGTTGATGTTCCTGCTCGCAGTGGTCGCCGTCGAGTTGTGGCGCGGCGAGGGTTTGCGTGCGAGTTATTTGTTGCTCGGTGCGGCTTCGGCGGCGTTGCTGTTTGCGACAAAAGAGACGGCGATGATTTCGGCGGGCGTGTTGTTGATCGCGCTCTTCAGCACGCAGGTTTACATGTGGATGAGAGGCGGGACGATGCGCGGCGCGCGTGAAGTTCAAACGAAAGCGCGCGGTCAGATCGTGTCGAGTGTCGAGTCTGATGGATGGTGGCACGGGTTGATGACGCGCTTCGATGGCGCGGCGCATGTGGTGTCGCTGTTGACCGTCGCGCTGTTGATCTTTGTCTTCATCAACGTCTTGTTCTACTCCTCGTTTTTTACCAATCAGAAAGGCGTGCTGGATTCGCTCCTGACTTTTAAGGTGTGGACGAAGACGGGCAAAGAGGCGCATGTGCATGAGTGGTACACGTATTTGAAATGGCTGGCGCAGGAGGAATTGCCAATCCTGGGGTTGGGCGCGTTGGGAATCTTTTTAGCATTCTGGCGAGCGCGCAATCGCATCGCCGTCTTTATCGCGCTCTGGGCTTTCGGCATCGTCGCGGCTTACTCGCTCGTGCCTTACAAGACGCCCTGGCTTGCGATCAACTTCATCGTTCCCTTGGCGATCATCGGCGGTTACGGCGTGGATGTGATTTATAAATTGTTTGCTGAAACACGCGAGCGCGCTTTCGCTCTCTGGCTGGCTGCGGTTGCCGTGCTGATCTGCGCCGTGCAAATGGTCACGCTTAACTTCTATCACTACGACGATGACAAATACGTTTACGTTTACGCGCACACGCGGCGCGAGTTTTTGAAACTTGTGGATGAGATCAACCGCGTCGCGTTGCGTGCCGGAACAAGAGAGCAAACACGCATCAACGTTATCTCGCCGGACTACTGGCCGTTGCCCTGGTATCTGAACGATTACAAAGCAATCGGTTACACTTCCAGCAGTCTCAGCGTTGCAAGCGAAGCAATCGTGATTTGTTCGACGGGGCAGGAAGCTGAGTTTCAGGCGATCAACGGTAACGCATACCGTCGCGTCAACTCTTACACGCTGCGCCCAGGCGTTGACCTCATCCTTTTCGTGCGCGAAGACCTTCCGCGTTGATTCGCTTTCAAATGAAAGGCTTCCTAAAGGATGAAAGAAATTGTCCGACGCTCTGCGCCTCGCAGCGAGTTAATGCGAATTGACAACCAAACAAACTAAGTGTTAGCTTCCGTCCTACCCCGACTCGCACAAACAAAAACAGTTCGTCACTAAATTTTATTCACGCAAAATTTCAGTTCCCGACTCGAACTGCGTTCGTCAATCAACGGCGCTTGCGCTACTGTGGCAAAGGCGTTCGGCGCGGCTTTGCCATGATTCAATCGCCGTCAAGGGGAGTTAAATATGTATCGTAATCTTCGTCAATCACGCTCGGTTTCGACAAGCCTGATTGTGTGTCTGGTATTGTTGGCTGCTGTTTGTTTGCTGTTGCTGGGACTCGCAACCAGAGGCAGCCAGGCGGCGACGCCGTCAACTGGAACGCTTACGACAAGTAGCGGGGCTGTAACTTACACATCTGGGCCGTTTGTCGTCTCTAACCCGACAGACCAGGTGGACGGCGAGCCGACCTGTGATGCCACGCATCCATGCGATGATTTTATTTTGACGGTGAACGTTCCTGCCGGATACGACGTTGCCAACTACGTCAAGATAAATGTTAGTTGGCCGAATCAAACGACGTTGGCGCAGTATGATATTTTCGTTTACAAGGTCGTGAACCCTGCCAACAATCCGCCTGGCCCGTTGGTGGCGGCGAATTTCTTTGCAGTTGATCCAGACGTAGTGACCATCTCGGCTATTTCGGGAACGTATCTGCTAAGAATCGCGCCGACTATTGCACAGGGAGATGTGACGACGACGACCGTCACGCTGGAGCAAAAGGGAAGCGCCGCTCCGGTAGGGACTGGCATCGCTCCGCGTTACCAGAATTATGTATCACCGCCAACGCTTGCGAACAGTTCAGGCGAGCCATCAATCGGTGTTGGCAAGCCGGTTCCTGGATTCCCGATGGGCAGGACGATGTTTCAGGCCAACACGTCAACTTTGCGTGTTGAATTCAATGATTGCTCATCGCCAGCCGCAGCGACGTGGTTAAATAAAACTGCGCCGAACACTTCGACCTCGACCCTCGACCCGATTCTTTTTACAGACCGAATGACCGGACGCACCATCGCCTCGCAACTGGCAGGAGTATGTAGCCGTGCCGCGTACACGGACGACGACGGCGATAATTATTTCCCAAGTCAGGGGTGCGGTGTTCCCGCAGGCGTAGATCATCAAACCGTCGGCGGCGGTCCTTACAGTTCAATTACAGCGCCACCGCCGCCCCATCTAACATATCCAAACACCGTCTATTACTGTTCGCAGTCTGGAACCAACGAAGCTTCATGTGCGCGGAGCGATAATGGCGGATTTAGCTTTGGCCCCGCAGTGCCGATCTACACGATCAGTTGCGTGGGGATTCACGGGCACATCAAGGTCGCACCCGATGGCACTGCCTATGTGCCTAACAGTGATTGCTCATCGGGCGTCAATGGGACTGCAAGATCGGGGCTTGTCTTTTCAGATGACAATGGGATGACCTGGTCAGCGCCGCAGTTGGTGCCGGACAGCAATCCGGCTTCCGGCATTGTTGATCCGCACATTGGCATCGGCGCGAGCGGGACGCTTTACTTCGGCTACGCTGATAGCAAAGGCTCACCTTCCATCGCAGTCGGACGTAAGAACAATGCAATGCACCGGATTGATTGGAGTCCGAGTCAGGACGTTGGCGCTGTCCTTGGCATTCAGAACAGCACTTTCCCAGAAGTGATCGCGGGCGATGACAACCGCGCCGCTTACGCTTTTCTCGGAACGACCACCGGCGGCTATTACCAGGACCCCAACAACTTTGAAGGCAAGTGGTATCTCTTTATCGCGACGACTTTCGACGGCGGCACATCGTGGATCACAGTCAACGCCACGCCAAACAACCCCGTGCAACTCGGCTCAATCTGTAATTCAGGAACAGTGATTTGCGGGCGCACGCCCAATGATCGCAACCTGCTCGACTTCATGGACATCGCTGTGGACAACGAAGGGCGCGTCGAGGTTGCTTATCCCGACGGTTGCATTACGGCAGCATGTATTCAGGGTGTGGATCGCACAGGGCCTGGCGGCGTTCCTGATGGAAAGGTCAACCGCTACGACAATGACCAGGCGCGCAAAGGCACGATTGCAAGGCAGTCCGGTGGCCGTCGTTTGTTTGCGGCGTTTGACCCAATCGAGCCAGCCGTGCCAAAGGCTCCACTGGTGACGGCGGCGCGCAACAGCAGCGGCGTCCACTTATCATGGCCTGAACCTGACAACAGCGGTTCGCCGCTGATCTCTTACAAGGTTTATCGCGGAACGGTCAGTGGTCAGGAAACGCTCCTGGCAACAATCCCTGCGGGCAACAACCCGACACAGTACGACGATCTCGCGGTCAATCCAGGCATCACATATTTTTATCGCGTGACGGCTGTCAACGGCATCGGCGAGGGCGCCTTCTGCGGAGAGTTTCGCTTGAATGCGAGCGGCCTTATCATCAGCGAGTTTCGCTTGCGAGGACAGAGCGGCGCGACTGATGAATTTGTAGAGCTTTATAACAAGACCAATGTGGGCATCACAGTCGGTGGAGGAAACGGCTCCAGCGGCTTTGCGCTCGTCGCGCCATCAACTGACGGCACGACGCCCATCGTGTTAGCCACCATTCCCAATAACACGATGATCCCTTCGCATGGACATTACCTGATCGCCAACACAGGCTACAGCCTCAACAGCTACGCCGCGCCGGACATCACCTACACCGGCGATATTCCAGACAACACCGGCGTCGCACTGTTTAGCTCAAGCCTGCCGTCAGATTTAACCGTCGCCAATCGTCTCGACGCCGCAGGTTTCAGCAGCGCGAACGCTTTGTATCGAGAGAACACAGGCATCACAGCCATCGGCACGACCAACGGCGAATACAGTTTCGTCCGCGTCTCAACAGGCACGGGCACGGTCTCCGGTTTGTGGATTGACACGGACAACAACGCCGCCGACTTCGTGTTCATCTCAACGACGGGCGGAGCGTTCGGGCGCGTCAACCCGACGCCTGGCGCAGATGGCCCATCAATGCTCGGCGTGCCAGGGCCGGAGAATCTCGCCAGTCCCATCCCGCGCGACAACGATCAGATCGCCTCGTCTTACGTTGATCCGTTGCAGTGTCGCGGCTGCGCGCCAAATCGTGAACGCAATTCGGCTCAGGTTCCGAACGGCACGCTGGGAACGCTCGCCATCCGTCGCAGCTTTACTAACAACACGGGCGCGGCAATCACACGTCTCCGTTTCCGCGTCATAGACATCACGACGCTTAACAGCCCTGGCTATCTGCCGCCTCCTGGCAACGGGCAAGCGGACTTACGCGCTATCACTTCAACCGACGTCACGATCAGGCCGACAGGGTGTACAAGCACTTCATGCGACTTGCTGGTAAGAGGCACAACGTTAGAGCAACCACCAACGCAGGCTTTGGGGGGCGGCCTCAACTCCAGCCTCTCCGCCGGAACTGTGACGATGGCGCAGCCGCTCGCAGTTGGAGCAACCATCAACGTTCAGTTCGTCCTCGGCGTCCAGCAGTCAGGCCGCTTCCGCTTCTTCGTTACAGTGGATTCTGCTCCGGCGGGTTCAGGCATCGCGCCTCCCATCAACGAGGAGCCAGCCGTCGCTCCATTGATAAAGAAGAAACGCTGAAAGCCGTCAACCAGCGAAAGGCTCTGGCGATCACGTCAGAGCCTTTCGGCTCTTCCTCAAAGCTTTCAACTCTTTCCTCGTCACTTGATAAGATCGTTCACCATTCCATAATCTCCGTCCTCATTCACTTGCGAAAAAGTTGCCTAGTGGTTCAGTTTGAAAATGTGAGCCGCATAAATGTTGGCTGAGAATTTCAAACTGAACCGCTACCAAAAGTTGCAACGTCTTTGACAATCGTTTGGTCTCATACTACTATCTGCCTTCGTAAATAAAACAGTCTTGTGCTAATAGCCATTGTTCCCACTCTAGCTTCCCCATAGCGCTCCGACCCAGGCTGTTCTATCCATAAACAAATTTTGATGTGTGCGTTGAAGCGCGTTCGATGTCGTTTGAGC
>MWWJ01000108.1_pt1 | contig 10351 bp, 7 predicted proteins | sample 1047271 | NCBI WGS metagenome assembly MWWJ01 (sample SAMN06349965, study PRJNA376086) | soil metagenome | isolation source: CN-4 sample Antarctic (ecotone) soil | place: Antarctica | collected 2015-01-13 | reverse complement strand
TGCACCCTAAAATCACAAAGCAGGTATTGGATGCTATCGAATAATTACATAACTTATAAATTACTTTGCCTTATTATAGAGTAAACTTTAAGCCCAAGGGTAAGAATGTAAATTGAAACATTAGCTAGATTATCGACTTCCTGTTCCAACGGGGTTTTCATTTCCTTAATTTAGAATAAATAATTGATGATTACCGGAAATGAAACTCCGCTGTTTGTTGTAATTATTTAAGGTATCTATTTCCATCTGGGTTTTACCGGCAATTTGTTCAGTGAAATGAATTATGTGAAAACCCCGATGAGACTGAGCGGTATATTATACTTTTTTAAATACTAATGTTTCACTGATAAATTTAAACACCCAGTATCCTTTTACTTTAAGCAGATGTTCATTATTTATCCATGCTATAGAATCCCACTCTCTGCCATGTTTTGCATCATAAATTATTCCATCAACCCATTCATTATTTTTTGCATCATACTTAAGATTTCGTAACACATCCATCCCAAGCCATTTTCTGTTTCGTAAAGTTTTATCCGGATTTTTTTCATCAAGGCGTTCACTCATAGCTTTATTATTTGCATCTTTAAACCATAAAATTTTTGCTTTGTAGTTATTGTTTTGCCGGTAAACTTCTACCATTAATTTATTATCTGTGGTCATCCATTTTCCAAGAATTGCGTCGGAATTATTTTGTGCATTAGTGTTTAAACTAAAAAGAAAATAAGCCAGCAGTAATAAAAATATGTTTTTCATCAGGTATTTTTTATAGCAGCGTTGTTTTAGTAGTTGCCATTTTATTACAAAAGGTTGGCAATTTAATTTTTTTGTTTTACAGTTTTTAATAAATGTATTGATAACCCCACCATTTAGCTTAAGCGCTATCATATGTTATTCCTGCTACAGCCCGGGTTTTCATTTCAATAATACAAATAAAATTGATGCCTTTCGGAAATGAAACTTAGGGGATTATTTTCTTTGCAAAATAATTTCAACACGCCGGTTCATTTGCCTTCCTTCAGCAGTTGCATTAGTGGCTCTCGGGTATTTTTCTCCCATGCCCCTTGTTGAAATTACAGAAGCTTTGATCCCCAGTTTTTTTATTAAATATTCCTTGATGGTTTTTGCTCTCCTGGCAGACAGGTCTAAATTATAAGCGGCCCTTCCAATGTTATCAGTATGGCCTGTAATTTCCAGTCCGGAGAATTGCCTTGTTTTTAATTTGCCAATTAATGCATCAAGCTCTTTAATAAATTTCGGATTCAATGTGCTGCTGTCGAAGTTAAAAAGCACATCAGGTAAAATGAGTGTGTCGCCTGTGTTTTTTTCTACAGGTATTGTATCCCAAATTATCGGTATATCTTTCTTAAATGCATCAGGCGCTTTTTTAATTGATGACATATCTATCGGCTGCGATTCTATTAACCTTGCAGGATGCCGGTAATCCTGATCATACACCTGTTTCAACACCGCCCTATATTCACCACAAATGTTTGAAGTGCTATCAACTGCTGACAGGCTTATATCATCAATGCCATACATCACCCATTTATGCAACGATAATAATTTAGCTTTCGATTTATCCATTCCTTCTTTACTTAAATTACCGAGCATAATAAATTGCTCATTTCCCTTTGCCGTATATATATAACTAAATCTTTTCCATCCCTGCCGTGAACTATCCTCGTTAGCAGGCGTAAGTGTAAATGCCGGTTCAAATGGTTCTCTAATTAACCTCAAAGCATTTGGCTCATTTAATCCCATCCATATATCAAAGTGATCAAATTTATTGCCTCCCAAATTTATCCATAACGAAAAACTGTATTGCTTACCTTGTTGCAGCCTGCACAATAATTTGGTATATAAAAAATCACGCTTACCCTGTGGTGTAACGCCAGCAAGGCTTCCCATAGACAGTACTTCAAAATAATTACGGTCTTCACTTGGCGACATAAGAATATAAGTTGGGATAAAGAACCAGGCTTCCGGCGCACATTTAGTATGAAACTCGGTGCAAATATTCCTATCGTTAAGGCTTCCGTTAGCAACAAGTTGCTGTGCATTTGTTGTAAGTGAAAAACGTGCAATGATAAAAATGGCAATTGCTTTCAGCATTTTATAAAGATAGCTAATTGTTATTTTTTGGGCTTCCGTTATGAGTTTCCATATTGGTTAAAATGATTGAAGACGGACACTTGCTTCCCTGTTGGAGAAATTATACACCATAGCTTTTGTGGAGCGTACTTGTAGTATTGATGCCGCAATTGTGGAATTACGAAGGTCATCATGTTAGCGGCAGTTTTGTTTCTCAATCATTTCACTTCATTTGCTTTTAAAACTCTTAAGATATTTTTACCGAGAATTTTATTTATATCTTTTTTAGTATATCCCTTTTCCACTAATGCTTTTGTAATTAATGGATATGTTGTAACATCATCTAATTTTTGTGGTGGAACAACAATACCGTCAAAGTCTGAACCAATACCTACATAATCAATACCTACTAATTTAATCACATAAATAATGTGTTCGATCACTAAAGAAAATGGGGCTCTCAATTTATGTGACTCCTCCTTGTACTTTTCATGAATCATTTCTTCGGCTATATCCTCATTATTTGTTACTAATGCTAATGAATCAAATTCAATTTTATGGTTTTTCATAAATGCATCTTCCCGCTTTTTTTCTGTTGAATCTATAAAACCTGAATTAAAATTAATTTGGATAACACCTTTATTTTTAGCAATTGCTTTGATTTGCTCATCTTTTAAATTTCTTGGAACAGGACAAAGAGCATATACAGAACTGTGCGAGGCAATAATTGGTTTTAAAGTTGTTGCTATAACATCCCAAAAAGTAGTTTCACCAACATGCGATACATCAACCAACATTCCAATCTTATTCATATGACGAACTACTTCTTTGCCAAAATCAGATAGACCTTTTCCTTTAAACTCCGGTTTTGTAGCTTCATCAAAAGCACTTGTTGCCCAATTGTTTGAGTTGTTCCAGGTAAGCGTCATGTATCGGGTTCCACGATTGTAGAGTTCATCCAGATTTACAAGACTATTCTCAATTTGATGTCCGCCTTCAAGTCCGACTAAAGCTGCTATTTTGTTTTGTTTTACTACGTTTAGCAGTTCTTTTACGTTGGCAACTTTTACAATTTTATCAGGATTTCTTTTGATGACCGCATCCAAACTATCAATTTGCCTGTTAGCAAATGCATAGGGTTTTATTTTATTGCCATCACTCCAAACAGAGAAGAATTGTACATCTAACCCGCCCTTTTTAAAACGGGTTAAATCACTATGCGTTTTTCCTTTTAAATCGGTGTCCAATCCATAACCATGTTCCATAACCTGAGTTAAGAAGTCATTATGAGTATCCACAAGAATTGCATCTTTATGAATGTCTTGATAAGTCTGTGCATTAACGGTATTGATTATTAAGCTAAGCAGAATAAGTAATCGTGTTTTCATTTTTTATAAAGTTGTAAGTTCCCGGGTCAATGTTTTGTTCTGGTAAAATTACCGCTATCGAAACAGTTGGCCTTATTAGATGTAATAATATTTTTTCTTTTACATTCCTTTCCCATCGGGGGTGTGTCACGAATGAGGAGAGTTGATAGCTCTTTTCAATGTTGTATAGAAGATGATAGCAGGTCTATCGCATACGTTGTGCAGACAAGGTATGCAAACCACCTAAAGGTGCTTTATTCAAAAGGTAAGGTGCTGAACGTTTAGGCAAAAGGTATCTGAAAAGGTATCAGGTAAGTGTAAAGAAGCTGAATGCAAATGAATCATTGAAGACATGTCGAAAGGGACTAACTCGTTGTTAAAACTATCGGTTTCCCCGTACTGGCAGGAAGGCTGTAACGGATAGTTGTTTACTGGTTACAGAACAACCGGCATTAAGATGGCAGGAGCTTTACGAGAGGCTTTTATACGAAACGTGAGAGGCTTACTTGTTGATGTGCAAAAAGCTTGGCAGGAAGTTTTTTTTTAAAAAGGAGCGACTGTTCAATAAATATTTTACAGTTTATACTGTCACTCAATTCCAGGCATTCTGGGAGAAGCAACAGGAAGCGTCGGACGAAGCCATAGTAGCGATGAGACCTTTGTAATGAGGGTGGAGCAAAGGGCTTCGGTTATTCAGTCAAAGTATTTTGAAACAACTCAAAACACGAGGATGATGACGAAAGAAACGGCAAAGTCATTGCCAATTAGTAAACGGATGGTGTACAACAGTTATCTGAAAGTATCCGCAAAAGATGGAGCTGCAGGGATAGACAAGGAGAGCATAGAAATGTTCGATGCAAACCTGAGTGGCAACCTGTATAAAATCTGGAACCGGATGACATCAGGGAGTTATTTTCCACCACCGGTACGAACGGTATTTATTCCCAAGAAGCAGGGAGGAGAAAGGCCGTTGGGCATACCCGCGGTAAGCGACCGCATAGCACAAGGCGTGGTAAAAGATTATTTAGAACCTTCATTGGAATTGGCTTTTCACAACAGTTCTTTTGGGTACAGGCCCAATCGCAGTGCACATGATGCGTTGGTGCAATGCCATACAAACTGTACCAGCAAAGCATGGGTTTTAGACGTAGACATTAAAGGTTTCTTTGACAACATCAGTCATGCTGTACTGCTTCATTTACTGGAGCAGCATACAAAAGAAAAGTGGGTATTATTGTATGTAGAGAGATGGTTGAAAGCAGGAGTGGAACAACCCGATGGCAGTATAGTATCAAGGACGAAAGGTACACCACAAGGAGGTGTAATAAGTCCGCTGTTAGCCAATTTTTATCTGCACTATGCTTTTGATAAATGGATGGATGATGTTAATCCGGGATGTCCGTTTGAGCGATATGCAGATGATATAGTAGTGCATTGTAACAACAAAGAAGAAGCAGACCAGTTGTTGGAAAGGTTGACAGAAAGGATGTCAGTATTTGAATTGAAACTGCATCCTGAAAAGACAAAGATTGTGTATTGCAAGAATTATCAGCGACCGAAAGATCACGATAATGAAAGTTTTACCTTTCTGAGTTACAGCTTTCAGCCAAGGGTACGAAAAGACAAGTTTGGCAGAAACAAAACGTTCTTTGTTTTTAGTGGTGCAATCAGTTGTGCCGCCAAAGCATCCATAAGAACATCCATACGCAGTATAGTAAAATGGCGATGGTCAAATCAAACTGTTGAATGGTTTGCAGAGAAACTAAATCCAAAAATCAGGGGGTGGGTTAATTACTACACAAGGTTTAATAAATGGCAAGCGCTGGAAGTCTTTCACTACCTGAATGAACAGTTGCAAAAATGGATGGTGAACAAATATAAACTTCGGAGTAAAAAGGACATGCTTGCTAAATACAGGCAGTTGCAAACGGAGCATAAGGATTTGTTCTACCATTGGAAATTGGGAATAAAATGATTGGATAACAAGAGCCGTGTGAGGTGAGAATCTCAAGCACGGTTCTGTGAGAAGCTTGGGCTGAAATGCTTTTGCTTACTCGACTTTTCATTTCTATAATTAAAATAAATAATTGATGGCTGCCAGAAATGAAAAAAGCCGAATATTTGGATATGGATTGGTAAGATCAATCGCAGCGCTATCAACACCATTTTTTGGTTTGAGATAACCCGGATTCAATTTCATAGGGTATTCCATATTCGATTGCCCTGAACAAAGCCAAACTTCTCCTGCCAAAATATTTGTAAGTGTGATTGTATTGCTGCCGGTTATCTTCATCTCAGCAGGTTTTGCAGAGGCTTTTAGCGGCGACAAAATTACTTTCCAGTAACCCGAAGCATCTGTAGTGGCTGTTAAGGTTTGATCTTCAAACTGAACTGTAACTTTTTCTCCCGGCGTATCCCAGCCCCAGATTGGTACAGGTTTTTCTCTCTGCAAAACCATGTTATTATTTATAACCTTTGGCAATCTTATTTGTGAAAAAATAGAATTGTACAGGATAAGAAAAAACGAAATGGCAATAAGCAGTTTTGATTTCATAAAAAATATGCTTGAGTAATTTTTGTAAATTAAAGCAAACAAATTATCCAATAGCAGGATGATTTTTTTCTGCCGGAGGCTTATAATTTTTATAAAGCAATCTTAACATAGTAGGTAAAACGATGAGCAATAATGGAAGTGCAATTAAGAATCCGCCGATCACGGCAATGGCCAAAGGTTGATGTAATTCTGCACCTGCCCCGATCCCTAATGCTAATGGCATCAGTGCAATGATAGCGCCCAAAGCCGTCATCAGCTTAGGCCGTAGCCTTGTGGAAATTGAATATACAATTGATTCATCTACAGAAAGGGTATGTAAAGATTCTTTGAATTGCAGAAACGTAAAGATGGAATTCTCTCCAATAATACCTACAATCATTATCAGCCCGGTGTAGCTGCCAACGTTTAATGGCGTGTTAGTTAAAAAAAGGGCAAGGTAGCTCCCTGAAATACCCAGCACAGCAACAAGCAGAATTAAAACTGCCACTTTTATTTTCCTGAATAAAAAAAGTATTACACAAAAAACGAGTATGCTTGCTGAGATCAAGATCAATAATAATTCTTTAAAAGATTTTTGCTGCTCTGCATAAGCGCCGCCATATTCAATGTGGTAACCAAGTGGCAGCTTAATATTTTTGCCAATAATATTTTGCACATCTTTCATCACACTTCCCAGATCACGCCCTTCCAGCCGTGCAGAAATAACACCCATTGATTGCAAATTCTCACGGTTTATTTCTGCATCACCTTCATTTAATTTTATTGTTGCAAGTTCACTGATGGGTTTCAGTTGACCATTTGGTAAAAAAATTTGCTGGTTATTTATGTCTGCTACACTTTTATTTTTATTGCCAGGGAAAACTAAACGAACTGAGTATAATTGTTCTTTCTCAAAAATATTTCCAACAACATTTCCTTCCAAAGAAGTTTGCAATTGGCTTTGAAGATTGGAGGCCGAAAGCCCGAATAAGGCAAGCCTGGAGTAATCCGGCTGAATTGTTATGGAAGGTCCGGTAATTACAATGCCATTAAACACATCTGCCGAACCTTTTGTTTTTGAAACAAGGTCAGCAACTTGTTTGGAAAGATCCTGCAATGTTGCCTGGTCATCACCATAAACTTTAATTTCAATTGGCTGAACAGATGTCATTAAATCACCAAGCATATCATTTATCACCTGCCCAAAATCTATGCGCAGCGCAGGTTGTGTGGATTCAATTCTTTTTCTTATATCAGAAATAACTTCTTCGGTTGTGCGGTTTCTTTTTGTTTTTAATTGAATAAGATAATCACCACGATTTGGTTCGGTGATAAAAAATCCCATCTGTGTTCCTGTCCGGCGGGAGTATGCTTCAACCTCGGGAATGGCAGTAATTATTTTTTCGGCTTCTCTTAATTCTTTATCAGTTTCTTCCAACGTTGTGCCCGGCGGCGAATCATAATCAAGCACAATACTTCCTTCATCCATCTCCGGTAAAAAACCTGTTTTTAAATTAGGCAAAACAAGAACAATTATTAGGATCAACCCTGCGCACATGATAATGCTGATGATGGGCCTTAAAATAAAAAAAGAGACCCATTTTTGTTTTTTCACTTCATGAACTTCTTTGTTCTCTGCAACAACTTTATTCTTTTTCTTTTTAGAAAAAATTAAATAAACAACCGGCAAGCCGATCCATGTTACAAAAAATGAACACACCAAAGTGATGATCATTGTGTTTGTCATTACTTTAAAATAAGCGCCGGCAACTCCACTCATTAAAAGAAATGGAATAAAAATTACAATAGTGCTCATTGATGAACCAACCATTGCAGGAAATAAATATTGAATTGCTTTTTGAACAATATTTGGATAAGATTCATCAGGATGCTCTTCGTGGGTACGGTGAATTTGCTCAACCACAACAATAGCATCATCAATGATAAGCCCAATGGCAGCGGCTATTGCGCCGAGCGTCATAATATTTAATGTGTAATCAATGGCGTATAAAACGATCAGCGTTAAACAAATGGTTACCGGTATCGTTATTAAAATAACAGTGCTTGCTTTTAACGAACGCAGAAAAATTATGGCAACAATAATTGCTAATGCAAGGCCGATCCACAAACTATCCGTAACGCTTTTTACAGATTCATTTACAAAATCTGCCTGGATGTAATAAGGCTTTATAGTAACGCCCTGCGGAAGGATTTTTTTGAGATCAATGATCTTTTGTTTCATCTGGTTTGATAAAACAACAAGATTTGAATTAGGTTGTTTTACAACTGCTATCAGCAAACCTTCTTTTCCATTCGCATTTATTTTTGTGAATTCGACGGCTTCTTTAATTTGTATATCTGCAACATCTTTTAATTGCACTACTCTCTTTTGCCCATTATTTATTACCAGATTTTTAAGGTCGTCAATTGTTTGAACTGTAGCATCAGTAACGGTTAAATAAAGATGTTTGTAATCCTGTAAATAGCCATTTGACTTTACAAAATTTGTTTGTGCCAGCGCATTTGTAATGTTATCCGGCGTGATAGAAAGCGCACTCATTTTTTGCACATCTAATTGAAGCCAGTATTCTTTTTCTTTACCACCAATCACACGCACTTCTGAAACGCCATCAACTTGCGAGAGAAAAGGCTTGATAACATAAACAGCTAATTGCTTTAATTTAATAGGGGAAAAATTATGCGTTTCCAAGGAGTAACCCATCACTGGCAAAATGGATGGATTCATTTTTTCAACCGTAATATTTACCTCAGCAGGAAGCGTATTTCTTATCTCATTAATTCTTGATTCAATCCGTTGCTGGCCAAGATCCACATCTGCATTCCAATCCAGGTATGCAGAAATTTCGCAGCTTCCGCGGCTGGTCGTACTTCTTATATCAGTAAGGTCCGGAATCTGTTTTATCGCACCTTCCAGCGGTTTTGTAACCGTTACCATCATCTTGTTTACCGGCTGCAAACCAGCATCAGCAATGATCTTTATTTTAGGAAAAGTGATCTCAGGAAAAAGGGATGTTTGCAATTTACTATACGCAAACAATCCACCGATGATGATCATCACCAAAACAACGGCCAGCGGATTTTTATGAGTTATAAAAAAGTTATTCAATATTTTTTATTAAAATTTTTGTTGACAACCATTTGTTCTTTGGTCATTCCCGAAAATTCGGTGTCACTCACTTGTACCGCAAACCAATGAGCATCATTTTTTTTCATCACCTGAATCCTTTGCTGGCTTTGCATTTGGATCAATGATGCTGATCTTTGCCGTATCCGGCAAACCATAATTTCCTGAAAGCAAAAATCTTTCTTTGGGGTTAAAAGCTGGAGAAATGATCTCAACTCTATCCCCGGTTTCAATACCTTTTTTTACAAGTGTTTTTACTGCGGTACTGTCATCAATTAATTTCATTACCCAAAACTCTGACTGAGCTTCATCACTTAACACTGCTGATTTAGGAAGTGCTGATGCTGATGCTTTTGACGATTTTATGATCTTCACTTTAGCCACTAAATTTTGCGGAATCTGTTGCATTGCATGAACACGGATAGCAACTGCCTGTGTTTGTGAAAGAGAATCAACAAAAGGCATTGATGTTTGAATGGTTCCCAACATTCTTGTTCCGTCAGGCAATGTGAGTTCAACCTGTTTGTTGTTTATGACGAATTGTTTATCCTCGTAAGGAACATTCATAACAAAAACAAAACTGTTCATATCACTAAGCACTGCAAGCTGCTCACCATCCTGTACATAATCTCCAACCTGGTGACTGAGTTCTGTAACGTATCCATTTGCATTTGCCTTTACATTATTCACTCCGGAAAATTTAAATCCCGAATTAAGTTTATTAATTGTATTTCCTATTGCCTGGGATTCTTTAGTTTGCAGTGTAAACAGCGTCTGGCCTGCATTTACAGCGCTTCCAAATTTTATGTTTACAGCTTTTACATATCCTGTTAAATTAGATTTTACATAACTCTTTTGTAAAAACATTGAGGTAGCATTCAGGTCAATTGATTCTTCCATCGGGTCGTACATTATTGATGTAATAGTTACCGGCGTACGAACTTCTGCTGGTGCTTCTTCTGTTGCTGCTTTGCGTTTGCATGAAGAGATGAGCAGGCAAAAAATTACGATGCCGGCAAACTTTTTTATCTGTATCATTTTATTATGCTCTCATTTTTTGGTTGTCATGCTGAGGGAAGAAGCATCTTTTTATACTATTCCCGTTTTATTTTTTGTCGCAGTAACTATGGTTATTAACAGAGCAATGCCACCTAATGCAGCGCAAATAACAAAGCCCCATTTTAAACCTAATGCCTGTGAAACTGCGCCCAT
>MWWJ01000107.1_pt1 | contig 10374 bp, 8 predicted proteins | sample 1047271 | NCBI WGS metagenome assembly MWWJ01 (sample SAMN06349965, study PRJNA376086) | soil metagenome | isolation source: CN-4 sample Antarctic (ecotone) soil | place: Antarctica | collected 2015-01-13 | reverse complement strand
GGCGGTTGGAAACCTGAGACCCTGCGGTGTCTGTTCGACAGGCAGCACGATGTTGATCTCGTCAGTCCCGAACGCCATGTGAACGCCGCGCGACCCGACGTAGGCTGCTGTCAGCGCCAGGTTAGAAACCAACTGATGCTGCAATGTTAGATTCCAGTTCATCACATAGTTGCGCTTCGGGTTCAGTTCGGTGAACGGGACGTCAAGGGGAGCAGTATTAAAGTTGATGCTGCCAAACAGTCCGCCAGGAAACGAACCTTGTGGCAGGCCAGCCGTGGGCGCCAAAGTTGTACCTGTATTGAAGGGTGTTCCCTGCGCCTCCTTGGGCGTGAATATCCAGGGCAGAGGCAACACGTCGTAAAAGCCGAAGCCGCCACGAATGGCCGTCTTGCCATTCCCGAACACGTCGTAGGCGAAGCCCACGCGCGGTTCAAAATTATGTATGGTGGGATTGGTGTTGAAAAGTTTCTTGACGTTCACGACTGGCCCACTGGGAGTCAGGACAGCCTGAAACTGGTCGTGCGCTTCTGTCGGTATCGTGCTCATCTCATAGCGCAACCCCAAGTTCAAATTCAGCTTCGGACTGTACCGCCAGCTATCATTCAGGTAACCAGCAAAGACGTTCACACGCACCCCGACCTCTCGTGTACGCGACGGGTCGAGCGAGAAAAAGTCTCGCGGCCTGTCCTGCAAGAAGTCTGACAAAGAGCGAAACCTGACGCGACCGTTCGGTCTCCTCAGCCCCAGTTCGTTGTACTCGATTTTTTCATACGCGAAACCAATCCTGAGTGAGTGATTGCCTCTTGAAACGAAAGCATCGTCATAAATCTGGTACGAGTTCTGAACGTGACGAAAGAAGGAGTTGCCACCAACACCCACAGCGTCATTTATTCCTGGAACTGTGATGATCGCTGCGGCTCGACCAGGCGCGCTCCCCAGAGCCGTGTCACCGGCGACAGGATTCAGCGCTGGCCCCTGCACATTAACAGCACCCTTCGTCCGGTTATAGCCGAGCCGGAATGAATTGATGAAGGTTTGACTGAACGTGTGAGTCTCTTCGATGGCAATCATTTGTCGCCGTGTGCGGTTTGGAAAGACGACGTTGTTCAGAGGGTCTGGGATGCTCAAGCTTCCATTGTCGAACAGGTACGTGCCAAACAAACTGTCATCGCTCGAAATCCGATGGTCAATGCGGCTTGTGAAAAAGTCTTCCCTAAATTTTTGAGACAGGGAAGTCGAGAAGATCGCCGTATCGCCATTACCCAACAATGCTCCATTCGGCAGTGGGTACAAGTTGAGAAACGGGATGATGGCCGGATTGACTGTCACAGTCCCAGCCGCAAGCTGTCCTCGTCGGGCGGCCAGCGACGGCACATTGACTACACTTGGGACACCCTGCGAGCGCCTGATGCCCTCATAGTCTGCAAAGTAAAAAGTCTTGTTTTTGATGATTGGCCCGCCGCTCGAACCACCGAACTGGTTGCGGCGCAGGGCTGGTTTTTTTACGTCAAAAAAGTTTCGAGCATCCAGCGCGTCGTTGCGGATAAATTCATAGGCGGAGCCGTGAAGGTCGTTCGATCCAGAGCGCGTGACGGCGTTGATGACACCGCCCGACGTTCTGCCGTATTCCGCTGTGTAGTTGCTTGCCAGGACGGAGAATTCCTTGATGGCATCTGCGCCCAGGTTGACACCGCCAGCGCTGCCAGGCGCGCCGTTTGTATAGTCGTTGATGCTGACCCCATCAATCCTGTAATTATTCTCCTGCGGACGATGACCCGTGATAGTTAGCTCATCCCCGTAGCCGCGATTGCCGCGCGAGGCCGTGCCGCCGCTGGCGTATTGTGTTCGGATACTCGAAATCCCTGGTTGAAGTGTCGCGAGGCTCGTCCAGTCGCGGCCATTGAGGGGCAACTCGACAATAGTTCGCTCATTCACCACCGCGCTGATTGTCGGAGTCACAGTGTCAACCACTGGAATCTCATCGGAAATAGTAACGGACGCTCCGACCCCGCCAGGAGTCAGTTTGAGGTCAACTGTCAAATCCGCGCCGACTGTGAGCGTAATCCCTTTCTGAAGAAAAGAGGTGAAATTCGTCGCTGAGGCAGTGGCCTCGTAATCACCTGGCAAGAGGTTGGGTGCGCGGTAAACGCCTTCATCATTGGCGACGAGTTGGGTCGTCACGCCAGTGGCTGTATTCCGAATTGTCACCTGCGCCCCTGTAATCACTGCTCCGGCACTGTCCGTTACTTTGCCGGAAATAGTTCCTCCCGAAACCTGTGCGCTGATGGCGACTGGTATTAGTAGAATGACAAGAAGTCCAATGATGTAGGTGAAGTTGCGAAAATTAATGGACAGCATGGTGATGCACCTTTCCGACTGACTTGAATTCTGAAATCTTTGAACAGAAAGTTGATGAGACCTCAGTAACGGTTCACTGATACAAATTATTGACGACGTATGAATAGGGAATGCAGGGCATCTTAAATCTCAAGTGTGTGCAAGGTAACATAAGCGATTTACAGGTAGCAAGAAAATTGGTTTTAAGCAGTGTCCTGATTTGAACACATTGGTTCAAGTTGTAAGTGCGACTCAGTTGATCTGTTGGTCGTGTCCTGCGTATGAGAATAAAGTCCAACATTTATCGGTCTAAGATTTTCAAATTAGGACACTACTCTTATCTTTATTTGTTTCTCGGTACAATATGTGATGTGCTATATGTAATATAACATTTGCTGAATGGGAGTAATTATGGCGAGAGGTGCAAGCGGTCGAATCGTAATTGAAGTCAGCCCCGAACTAAAAAAGGAACTTTACATCACTCTTGCAGTCAAGAATCAAACTTTAAAAGATTGGTTTGTGGAGACTGCTACTCAGTATTTAGGCGGGCGAATAGAATTAGCCAAGTCGAAGAAAAAACGGTCATCAAGGGAAAAACCATGAACTTCATCGAAATGGAATCAGCGCAGAAGCTTCGGGGAGGTTACTACACTCCGAGTGACCTCGCTGCCTTCATGGTTCGCTGGACGAAGGAAATTAGCCCCAAGCGGATTTTGGAACCAAGCTGTGGAGATGGTGTATTTTTTGACGCGCTTGCTCAAGTGAAGGGTTTTCAAAAATCATCTGTAGTCGGCTTTGAGTTGGATGCCGAAGAAGCTGCAAAGGCTCAGGTGCGCGCTTGTGATGTTGGCCTGGAAGCGGTTCAGATTCATTCTGAGGATTTTCTGCAGTGGGCGCTTCATCGCCTAGATGCAGACGATGCCCGTTTTGATGCTGTTGTCGGCAATCCGCCGTTTGTGCGTTATCAGTATCTACCTAAGCTGTTCCAAGTGCGCGCAGAAAGCATCTTTAGACAGCTTGGATTGCCTTTCACGAAGCACACTAACGCATGGGTGCCATTTATCCTCGCATCACTGGCGCTCCTGCGACCTGGCGGGCGACTGGCAATGGTGGTTCCGTCCGAAATCATCCACGTTACACACGCGCAATCCCTACGCTCTTATCTGGGGCGTGAGTGTAGTCGTGTAGTGATTGTTGACCCAGAAGAGATATGGTTCTCCGACACGCTGCAAGGCGCAGTAATCTTGCTGGCGGAGAAGCGGCAAAGCGAAACGAAAAAATCCGAAGGTCTGGGTATTTATCCAGTGAAAGGGCGAGAATTCCTTCGACTCAATCCCTCAACAGTTTTCAATGCCCCCCAAGCGATTAACGGCGAGACTGTGCAAGGGAAATGGACTCGCGCCCTATTAGACCCAGAAACGCGTTCGCTATTTGATGAACTCGCAGGTCATGCTGACGTGCATCGCTTCAAGGACATAGCCGGAGTGGATGTCGGAATTGTCACCGGTGCGAATAAATATTTTCTTGTTTCTGACGACGTTGTAAACAGCTACCAACTTGATAAGTGGTCGCATCCTATGTTTGGGCGTAGTGAACATTGTCCTGGCGTCATCTATGACGAACACCAACATGCAGCAAACGTGACCAAAGGACTTCCCACGAATTTCCTGTGGTTCCAAGAAAGCGCGGGGAAAATTGATGCCAGGGCAAAAGCCTATATCAAACTCGGTGAAGACCAAAATCTTCACACGCGTTACAAATGCCGCAATCGCTCGCCTTGGTATAAAGTGCCATCGGTTTATCACACCGAAATAGGGATGCTGAAACGCGCGCATGACACGCCGCGACTAATTCTCAATCGGATGGGTGCCTACACGACAGACACGGCTTACCGTGTCCGTACTCATGAGGTTGTAGCGGAGAAGCTTGTTGGCTGCTTTATCAATCCACTCACGGCATTAAGCGCGGAATTGGAAGGTCGGCATTATGGCGGTGGGGTGCTTGAACTGATCCCTTCCGAAATAGAGCGTCTAACTATTCCTCTGCCCGCGAACGTGAACATAGACCTGTTCGAATTGGATAAAGCTATTCGTAATCTGTCGGCGCATCAGGTGCTTTTCCGTCAAGGCAAAGTGGTGCTGGGAGGATTAGGACTTTCTCTCACCAAGCAGGAATGTGTTTTAGAGGGGTGGCGTAAGTTGCGAGATCGCCGACATCGGACATCAAGCGAACCTTTAGCTGAAGGCGATTAGTCAATTTCCAGGATGAACCGCGTCGGGTCTTTCCTATCGCGATACAGTGCCAATGTTCGATCAATCAAATCAGGCCAGGCAATATGCTCGCGCATTAGCCCCCAGCTTAACCGCGTCATAGCATTGAGTTGTCTATATGTTGGGCTTGTAGTGCTGTTTGTGTGTCGAATAGATGCGTCGAATTCTCCATGGCTGATACCCTTTACTATTAGCCGAAGCCTAGCAGAAGCTTCATCAACGGTTTTTGATCGGCTCTTCCATGTAAGCGCAGAAAAAATGTCATTGCGGAAGTAGTGCCGGTGATCCACATCCCTGGGTAACAAACCTTTATCGAGGTTCATGGAGCCTGTTTTGTTTGTGTTGTTCTCGTCTGGAATGTTCAAATCTCGCCGCGTAAGCGGCTTGCTCTCCCAAACCAACTCGAATTCGACGCCCACCGTTGCGAGACCACGCGCCGCTACGGGAGTGCCAGCTTTCGTCGGTGTGAGAGATTTTGAAGCCCCTACCTTTGGTGGTGTTGCTCCTATTCGAGCTAAATTGCGGCGTAGTGGCGGCACTTTTAATTGAATGCGCGGAACGGTATCACTCGCTCCAGTTCTGCCGGTCGATGTTACAGGACGGGGCGCAGAACTCGCCGCTTCATCAACTATGCGACCGCCGACAAACATATCATCAATTTCGGCAACTGAACCAACCTTCACAATGTTATCTGGATAATTGGTCGGAAGAGCCGCCAACTGCAACTTAACACCATCAACAACATCCTTATCATCTGTGTCTGTTAAATTGAAATCTAGCATCATGCTAGCTTCGATATTGTTGTTTAGTCCTCCCAAAGTAAGGTTCGCGCTACCCACTACCAAGCGGGCGCGTGCCTTTCCACAGACCAAGTAGAGTTTTGGGTGGAAGACGACGTTACGCGATCCAGTGTCGACTATGTAGAGATTACTGCCGATGATTGAGTGGAGAAGTGCTAACCCTTGATGAGAAGTGATGTCGTTACGAATCCCCGCAAACACGGTTACATATGCAGCATGGGCTTTTAGCTTGTCCTCAATTTGTTGCACTCCGCTTTCACTCACAAAGGCAACGCTCAGGGTGACCTGTTCAATATCAGGAATGTCGAACAATTCGCTTACCGCATCAATATGAGTACGGGGTGTAAGACCTTGAAGAATAAATTCTTTTTTAGCCATATGCTGCGATTTTAATCTGTTTGGGAAACATCGGCAATACAAAGCAAAATGGTGGCTCGAAATGACAGCTCTTTAATTCTTGGCGGAAGTCTTCTTGATTATTTCCCGACTACCTTCCGACTGGTAGTGGGGCGATAGTATGTTGCTCGCCCAAAATAATTTCTAGCGTGCTAAGCTGATTCCATGAAAGGAGGGTGTCAGATAAATTGTGTAAACGATTGTCCGTCCAGCGTCGGCACGCGGCCTTCAAAGATAATCGAAAAGGCTTGCATCGCTTGACTCCAATGCGGAATCGGCATCGTCCACTTTTTCGCGATGTTTCGCAAGGCTAAATAGAGCAACTTGAAAGCAGCCTCGTCATTCGGAAACGATGCTCTGGTCTTGATGACTTTCCGCAGACTCATGTTCAAAGACTCTATTGCGTTGGTCGTATAGACCGCCCGCCGGATGTCTTCGGGGAAGCCGAACATCGGCGTAATGCGCGCCCAGTTCGTCCGCCATGATTTCGCAATCGAGGGATAGCGAGCGTCCCACTTTTCGGCGAAGGTCGTCAAGTGTTGCTCGGCTTCCTCCGCGGTGGCGGCGCGATAAATCAGCTTGAGGTCGGCGGCCACCGCTTTCCGTTCTTTGAACGAGACATAGGCTAAGGAAAAGCGCATCAGGTGAGCCAGACAGAGTTGCACCTGCGTCTTCGGGTAGCTGGACTCTATCGCTTCCGGGAAGCCTTTGAGTCCGTCCACGCAAGCGATGAAAATATCTTTGACACCCCGGTTCCTTCAGCTCCGTGATGATCGAGAGCCAAAACTTCGCGCCTTCGTTTTCTGACGCCCAGAGACCGAGAACCTCTTTAGTTCCTTGCAGATTAACGCCGATGGCGAGATAAATGGCTTTGTTCGAGACCCTGCCCTGGTCTTTGACTTTGACCTGCAAGGCATCGAGATAGAGAATCGGATAGACCGCATCGAGCGGGCGCGACTGCCACGAGCGGACTTCATCAATGACTGAATCGGTGACCGTCGAGATGAGGTCGGGTGAGACTTCGACTCCATAAATCTCCTGGAGATGAGCTTTGATCTCGCGGCAGGTCATGCCGCGCGCATACATCGAGATGATCTTATCGTCGAAGCCATCGAAGCGGGTCTGCCCCTTCTTGATCAGGCGCGGCTCGAACTCCGACGCACGGTCGCGGGGTACGGCAATCTCAAGTTGCCCGCGCTTGCCGCGAATCGTTTTCCTGGACTTACCGTTACGGGAGTTGCCGGTGTTCGTCCCGGCGGGATCGTGCTTTTCGTAGCCGAGATGATGGGTCATCTCACCTTGCAGCGCACGCTCGACTACGGCTTTGGTGAGTTGTTGCAACAGCCCGTCGAGGCCTTTCATATCGTCGGGCGACTTGTAGTCTTTCAGAAGTTCGTCTAAGAGTTCCGGGGTAATCGGCATAATCATTCCTTTCTGGAAGCAGGTTAAGTTGATTATTACCGTTTACACAATCTATCTGATACCCCCTTAGCCAATCTCATCATGCCGATTGTGGTATCCGCCAACTGAATAAACATGGCCGCGCTGCCACACTCCGCTTGAATTAAACTCACCGACGACTTGTCCACTCAGTACGCTGGAGCGCAGCTAACAAGTCGTCACTCTATTTTCCACCTTCTTGATTCTCAACCTATCGTTCAGATGTAGATGACTTGATCTTCCACCTCATCGGCAGTCATCTGGTTGAGGAGCGTCATCAGCCGCGTGACGATCTCGTGCGGCGGGCGGCGCACTGCGATGATGATCCCGTAATGCTTGCGTCCGGCGGTAAAGTATTCTTGCGCGAGTTGCACGAAGTCGTCGCGGTTGTGCGTCAACACTGTGCGCCGTTGACTGACGGCATACGCTAACTGCTCGGCATCGTCGGTCGTCTTCCGTCCGGCTTCTTGTGTCGTCTGCACGGTGAAGCCGCGCACGCGCAGCAACTTCGCCACCAGCGCGCTCACGTCTTCGTCCAAGTAAAGTTCGATGAACAGTCGCTTCACAAGTCTTTGACGCGCCGATCAATGAGTTCGTCGGGGATGCGGTTGCGCTCGATGTGGCGGTTGATCTCTTCTTGATGGTCGCTGTAGTACGAGAGCGCATCGAAGACCTGCGCTTGCGTCAGATGCGGCAAGTGGCTCGTGATCTCTTCGGCAGAGATGCCCATCCGCCAGAGTTCGACGATGGCGCGCACGGGCGTGCGCGTGTTCTTGATGATCGGCTCGCCGCTCAAGATGCGAGCGTTCGTCACGATGTACAGATGTTCAGTGGCTGTCGTCATAGTGTTATCAACCTTTCTTGTCGTGTCCCTTGAGCCGCGCGCTTTAAGCGGCTATTGGAGCGATTCAAGCAATTCTTCAGAAAGAAGAATGGAGAGGCCGCGCGATGCAGGATTCTGCGGCTAGATTATTTCGGAACTTCATTAACCGGATACCAGCAATATCCTTCGCCATCCCATAAGATGGCTGTTCCCTTACCGCCTTCAATCAACATTAAGAGCGCATCTCCAAAGTGTGGTGGTGTTACTATTTGGGGATTATCCCCATTAGGTACTGGCTTTAGTTTCCCTCTATAAAGGCTCATTATCTTCTTACCTTGGTCCCATGCGTCTACAATTACAAACTGCTGCTGCGGCTGGGTGTTGTTCCATCCAGATTCACGTGTGCCGTGTATCACAAGTAGTATCGGCCAGCCCCGATAACGAGCCAAGTCACTCATCGTGAATGTTGGGGGAGATGTATATACACCTTCGGGTAGCTGTCCCGTACAAGCGCCTGCTTTATCAAACCAGAAAGGTGTCTTCGCCTTATTATTAGAATCAAGTTCATGACTGAGTTTGACAGGCACAGCGATATCATCTATTCCATCTCCATTGAAATCACCTATTAGGTAGCTTGGAGAGATGGTTTGAGTGTCAACTTGGAATAAACCCTTAGATTCTGTTTCCACTAATACCCTCACTCGATCTTCAGTCAGCTTTGAAGGGGATTGTTCCTGAGCTTCGGTTGCCTGCTGCTTTTGCTCTTTATTTTGTGTTGGCTGGCTGACTGAACTAATGGAAGGTTGACAAGCGAGTAAGCTCAGCAGCAAGAAAGTGCCTATCCCTATTGCTACAAAATTGAGTCTAGCGTGTAGTCTCATACCTACCTCACTGTGACAGGGCATGGAGTCGCAGAACGGAATGTTACATGTAAATGATTATCATGAATTCCAGGAAGGCGATTTCCCCTTCTATCATATCTATCCCGTTCTCTTATCGTGCCTTGAATGTTTGGATCGTTGAACAGAACACTCTGTACATCAGCGAGAGCCAGCAAGCCCTGAGCCAACTGATTGGTCAAATTAAAGCTATAGGTTGTAGCATTGAAATTTGTTGGCCCGTTAACACCGTCATTTCTCATAGGGCGTATATCGGCTTGCAAGCCAAGTTGATGTTCTCTGTGTGGTGGAAAATCTCCTCCTCACTTTACGACTTATATCGCCGATGCCTATCGGATTATCAGGATGATCCAGATTCCAGTTAGATGCAAAGTTAACTAAAGTAGAGATTACGCCAGGCTGTCCATACCGCCCGTTTGCGCTATCATACGCATAATAACCCTGTCCAGATTCTGAAGGGAATTGTGCATTAATAGCCGTGCATGGGTCATATTGCCGCCCCTGTGCAGGATTCTGCGGTTCAGCATGTGCTGATTCATGAGCGTCGCCATCATCGCTACTGAAGACACCGTCATACCATCGGCTTAGCTCTCGATAACCATTGGCTTCGCTACCGTAGAGCACTCTCCAAATCGTGCCATTGAAGACCGTGTTCGGACCCACGACTATCAACCCACTGGGGTCAGTGAAATTCACCGGATCATTCTGCGTGTACGAGTAGCGATTGAAACTCTGCGGATTCGTCAAATCATAACTACTATCAGACGGGTCCGGCTGATCGAACCTGCTCCACACCGCTTGATAGTGTCTCGCCTGGGCATCGTCTCCACCGTTGCCATCTCTTTCATAACTCGTGTAGCGATGCGATTGTGAACTCTGATTCCACTGCCACGCCGTCTCCGCTCCCCACGGGTCAACATCAATGCTGCTCTGCGTCACGCCTGCGCTATCCGTCAATCGTTGCTTCTTCGTAATCGGGTCAGCGTGTACCCAACGGATGCCTTCGCTATTGGATTGAATCGCAATCATCTCATTGCCGCCAGAGACATACCCACGTTGCCAATTCCCATTAGCATCAAACTCACTGACGACTTGTCCGCCCAAGATGCTTGATCTCAAGTAGAAGGTTGTCACATTGTAATCGGCCTTCCGCACTCGCAACCCATCGCCATCGAAAGCCTGTCCGACATGCACCCCGTCGCTCACTTGTCGGCTTGCTGCATCGTACTGGAAATGTTGTCCCCACCCGTCATCCACAAAGTTGCCTGCCGCATCATAAGTCCGCCCGACCTGCATCTGATTGTTGACATAGTTCATATTGTAATTCGGAAGCCAGCCGCCATCGCCACTCCGCGAAGTCAGATTGCCCCACACGTCAAAGCTGTTCTGTTGATGATAGGAACCGGCTC
>MWWJ01000106.1_pt1 | contig 10377 bp, 12 predicted proteins | sample 1047271 | NCBI WGS metagenome assembly MWWJ01 (sample SAMN06349965, study PRJNA376086) | soil metagenome | isolation source: CN-4 sample Antarctic (ecotone) soil | place: Antarctica | collected 2015-01-13 | reverse complement strand
GTGCGCTGACTGAAGCTATTTCGCTCAAAACCGCCCACAACTGGCCCTCTGGTCGTGGCTTTGTGGTTGGTCAGGGGGCTAAGGTGGTAGGGGTTCTTGCGCTCGTGCCGCTCGTTTTTCTTCCCTTCTACATACTCCCGTAGGTTCTCCGTGCGGCTGACGATCACGTGTATGTGGGTCTGATCGCCGGTCTTGGCGACACCCTTCGGTTGCTCACCTAATTGTACCGCCCGGTCGGTATAATCGAAGCTGCGGCTGTGTTCAATCTTGGCAAACCACACTAAATCTTTGCTTTCTATCCCCTTTCCAAAATTGGCCGCGTACTGCTCCATCGTGGCTCGGGTGAACGTCTGTAACTTCTGCGGGTCTGCGCCGATATGGGCTAATTCAGCTTGTGAAGGGGCTAAAATGACCTGATAGTACTTGGCATCCTCCCGGCCTAAGTTGCGCTTGTTGCTGTCGATCTGGGCCACCACCTCGTGGCCAGCGAGCTGCTCCCGGTGCTGGCTAAACCATAACTCCGCCTGCTGCTCCGGCTTGAGCTTATTTTCTTTCTCTAAGTACTCGACCAGTCCTCCAGAACTGCCCGCACCGCCTACCCCTATTTTAGTCATCATGGCTGAGTGGGATTATCCTGTTGCCGAATCAGTTCGTCAGTCTGCTGTCGGTATTCCGGGCGCAGGGCATTATCGACCAGGGCCGTGCGGAACGAAAGGCGCATTAGAGTTTGAATCGCTCCGACCACACCAGTTAGCTGCTCCTCTAAGTGCTCCGTTGTAATGGTGTCACGACCACCTGAGTCTTTCCCGATCTGGGTCCGCATGGCACGCACTTCGGACAGGATAGGCTTTAGTAACTCCTTCTCCTGCTCCCGGATAAATCCAATTACTCGTTTATCTAAAGCATCTACCTTTTCCGTCAATTTCTTTAACGCAACATCGGGCACATCAGCTTTTGTATCGCGCGGATCAGTCTTTGTCACCGTAAAATATTGGGCCATAACCGCGATTAAATCCTTATGCGACAGGCCAAATTTAGTGCCTAATCGCTCTAACTGCTGGTGAGTACCTGCGCTAACAGATAAGCTTTTACGGTCACTCATATAGGAAACAATTATACAAATAGTAACTGATAATCAGTTAGTTACTAAATTTGCATACAATTATAATTACTAATAATTGGTACTAATAACTATAACTATCTGATTACTAATCCTATAGGACGAGAAGAACGGTATGCAGCGTAGCGGAATAGCGTTCCGTCTCGCTCTTAAATAAGACCGCTTTGCGCTACGATCACGAATGGCCACTGTTCATAGGGGAAAGGTGAGAAGAATGGATTAGATTTACAAACTACTTTTCAATCAAGCTGGCCACTAAGCTTGACTGAGATAAGAATAGATGAGAGGGAGATTAAATAGCAGACAGCCTTTTCCGGGGATGGTTAAATAAGATAGGGGTAAAATAATTAATAGTGGAATAATACAAATCGTGAAACATTTAACTAAATTTATAGTTTCGCGGCCTCTGTCTCTTTTTAGTTTTTGCTTTCTTTTTTCTCATTCGCTTTAGCTAGTCTAATTTGCTGCTTTTTTGGTTGTGGATAATTTTAGTTTTTTGCCCTTTTTTACCTCTCAAAAGCCGTTTTTTTTGCATTTGCACTTTAGCAAATATTACTTTTGCAAACTTTACGGCTTCGTAACTAGTTGACTGTTAGTAATTTATAGGGGTATTTTATGCGTAATTGGCGGAGTTTTATGCGTAATTGGCGGAGTTTTGGGGGGTATTTTATGCGTAATTGGCGGAAATACGACCGTTTTAGTTGCTTATTTTGTGAAGTTTATTTAAAATTGCGCATAAAATAAATAGAATGACGCAGATAGAGACCTTCAAGCAAACTAACGCTATTACAGGTGCTAGGTATGACTATACCACTACAGAGAAGCGATTAATCTATTTATCACTTATTGAAGTGATGAAAACCGTCCAAAATGGAATCAGCGACGATTTTTTTAATAGGGAGTTGATTTTATTTATTCCTGAAAGTCAGCTTAAGAAGTCTGACGAGCATGACCATCGATACAGAGATTATAGAAAGGCAGTTGTTAGCCTACGTAAGAAAGATTTCTCTATCGACGCTCCTGATGGAGGGTGGATAGAGACCGGGTTTGTCAATGGTGGCCAACATATAAAAGGGAAAGGACTAGAGGTTTCTATATCAAAATACGTTCTACCCTATCTTTATGAACTTACGAAGCGGTTTACCGTACTTGATGCTACGGTAGTGATGACTTTGACTAGTAAGTTTTCTCAGCGCTTTTACGAGTGGTGCTGTCAATGGCGGTCAGTCGGTCGGTTTGAGTATAATCCCGATAGCTTAAAAGAAGTATTATGTATTAAGCTTCCAGTTGGCCAATTGAAGAGAGATGTCATCGAGATAGCTCAAGCTGAACTAATGGGCATGTACGAGGATGGTATAAGTGATTTGTATTTCACTTACAGCGAGGAGAGAGGTGGTCGTGGCCGTGGCGGATCTGTAAAGGGATGGGTTTTTAAAATCCACACGAAAAAGAAAGAAGTAGCTCAGGAAAGAGCCAAGAATGAAGATGTAGTTTTCGTCATGAGGTTTTTAGGACAAATCTTTGGGAAAGACTCACCGTTACTAGATCAGGCCCTAGAAGCCCTTAAAACGCACGAAAACGTTAAGACATTTGCGGATCGAGCAGACGAGCTACAAACGTCAGGCAAACTTGATCAAACAAAAAATAAGCCCGGTTACATTCGTTCAATCCTTCAGAAGGAATTTGGCCTCGATAGGAAGTAAAAAGCGTTAATAGATTTTTGCCTACATAATCGAGACGCTAATGAATGTGGCAGCAATTCGTCAAGGTATCAGCTATGTGATTAACAGCAAGGGAGAAAAAACAGCTCTACAGCTAGATTTGACTAATGTAGCTGTTCAGGGGATTGTAGAATATCTAATGGATACGCTTGACGTAATTGAGAGATTTAGAGAACCTACACGACCTTTTGAGGAGGTTAAAAACGAAATATTATTAAATCGTAGCTAACTAAGACACTAAAATACAGACATATGGACACGACAAAACCCTTGGAACCTATTCCACCTTTACGACGGGGGCAGTGGAATAGTTATTCACCAGCCGATATCAAGCGTTGGGGTGTTCAACGATTCTTGGATGAAGTCTGCGAAAAAGAGCCGATCCAGATTCCAGACTTAGGATTTACCGAAGAGGAAAATCAACGAATGGACCAAATACTGAGGGAAGAACGGGAAGCGACAGCCAATGGTCTTTGATACAAATCTGCTGATCGAGCACATCCGTCGTCAGGAAATGTTGCCAGCTCGGGCAATCATCCCCGTTATTGTAGTTGGTGAATTAGAGGCATTTGCCTTAAAAGCTGACTGGGGTTATCAAAAAGTCTCTTTTATGCAAAGGCTGTTTGAGCGTTTTCCGGTCGTCGAGGTTATACGGGAAATAACCACTTTCTACGCACGAGTAGACGCTTACAGTCAAGGCAATCTACAAGGACAGCCCTTGCCTCCTGGCTTATCAGCCCGAAATATGGGTAAAAATGACATTTGGATCGCGGCTACTGCATTGTACCTAGATTTAGAACTGCATACCACGGACAACGACTTTAACCATCTGCCGCCATTGGGTTTGCAGTTGGTTAAAAATAAGTAGCTCTTTCTATTTCGTAGCACCAAATAGAAATCGGCGGATACCCGTCAACAAGCCAGGACTTTGTGTTTGCTGAATAGCACTTAAGATGTCTTGTTTGAACTGATCAAAATCATCCACACTAACAAACTTAGAGGGGTCTATATCATCTTGCCTCAGTAGTGCCTGCTGCTTTGGTTTAGTAATCAGCTCTTGACAGTATTCACGCAGGGTTGTACCAAAGAACTCTTCTAAGGTCTTATTTTCTCGGCTAGCGGCCTTATTGATGATCTGACGCGTTTCTGTATCAACTCGAACAGACCAAGGATCTGCCTTGTCTTTTCGACTTGGACGGCCCCCTTTTTGCTTGCTGGTATTGGCGTTATTAGTTTCAGTAATACCGTTTTCCATATTCTGTATTGCCGATATTTGACGGTAATACTAAAACTATATTTCGGTAATACCGAAACTAGGTTGCAGTATTACCACTTTAGAGGACTAACAACTGTTATTAGACTGTATTACCGAAACTATGTTTTGGTAATACAGAAACCCAGTTTCGGCAATACAGCTAATCATAAGATTGATTATATAACAAGAGTGAGGGCTTTACATATCGTATAATTGATGATGCTCTTTTGAAATATTAATCTATAGAGCGGCCTCGTTATCAGTGTTAAATCAAACCTTTTTGCCTTTCTTCTATGAGATCTACCTTGCTACTTCTTTTACTTTTTTGCTGGGCAGCTTCTACAAACGCCCAAGCTGTCCGACTTATTCAATACTCGGGTACTACTTGGAAAGAGAGTAAACGAAACGCAACATACATTGAACTAGCTGGAGGACCTTCGTTGTATTCACTCAATTATCAGCGTATTGCTGCTTCTAACTCTCGGTTTACCTTTACTTATCGTTTTGGTAGCTCCTACATTCCTCGCTTCACCACAGCCGCCTTCTACTTAGGTGGCGTTATGGGTAGACCAAGAAGATCGGTCGAGTTCTTGGCAGGAATCGGTTACTTAGGGATAAAATATCCTAGTCCAGAGCGGGTAAATTTTGCTCAAGAACAGCATGATAATCTGTATCTTACTCCTCAGATAGGCTACCGCAGCCAGAATCCAAGAAACGGCTTTTTACTCCGGGCTACCTTGACTCCTCATTTATTTTTTGGAGAAGGCTTGAAGAAACTACGGCATACACCAGGCTTCGGCGTCAGTATAGGAAAGGTATTTTGAGGGGGATTAATGACTATTACTTAACATAAAATCACTTATATAACAAGACTTCAAATAGTACAATTTACAACGGGGTAAAAAAGGGGCGGTGACATCGTATGTCAATGCTCGTTTTTCGTCTTGCTTTTCGGCCCTTTTTCCTCATCAGTGCCTACCGCCTGTGCTCGAACCTGATCGAAAAATTCAAGGCTGGGCTTAAAGTAGGGAATTCGATGGGCTTCAATCCGAAGAGCCGTATTTTGAGGAATGTTACGCGCTACTCTAGCCGCCCGCTGTTTGGGTCCGAAACTACCAAACGAGCGCATATAGACCGTTTCGCCCTGACTGACGGCTGTTTTCACGACCTCAAAGTAGGCTTCCATAATTGACCGGATAATCTGGGGGTCAAGACCGGTTTGCTCGGTGATCTGACGGAGTACATCTTGCTTTGTCATAAGACACTAACTCATTTCGAGTAGGCCTTGATTGACCATTTCTCAAATTCGCCTAAGCAGCCCTATCATCAGAAGGATGTCTTTACATATCTACGATGAGCGTAGTAGATATGTAAAGGACAACAACCCCCTACAATTTAGCAAGCTTCATCTGGCCTATAGGCGTTAATCATAGTCGAGCTAAATTGTAGCCGTACCTTTACGGCTCGCTTCAAGCATTTCCTAATCGACCTTTTGAGAACTATGAATTCAATGTCGTTACGCTTCTATCAACAACTACTCGCCCGGCTTGAGAAGATGAGTATCCGAGGCAACCAACACAAAATGGCCGTATACGTCAATCTCGATCCCAATCAACTACCGGGCGAGAAGAGTCTGAGCGAATCGACTGATGACAATACGGTGTTTGCCTTCCATATCATGTTTGAGCGTAACAATCCGGATTCGGAATGGCGATTAGTAACCCCCCTTCGGTTTACCGATTAAACTGGGTTGCTGAACCAAACCAATGGCGAACGGGCGGCCGCTGAGCGGCCGCCCTTATATTCTGGGTAAATTCATAGCAAAGGGGACAAGAGAATTTATTGTATTTTACCCAGAAAGCGGCTACTCTGACAAGATGACCGCTTTCTTCGTTTGTTCCCTTAACATAACAACCATTATACAACACATCTGAGAAAAGTTATACTTTTTATCCAACTTCAAACTTCATTTATGGCCCAGTTTTTATCACCCAAATTATTAACTAAAATAGTCTAATGTGAATTACAAATATAATTATTCAAGGAATTTTTGAAAAAACCGGAAAAAGAGTAACTATCTGTAAAACTATGCGTGTAAGTGGTTTCTAAGGAACAGGAGCACTTTCTAACAGTTGTAGTATATGCGTTTATACTTATATTAAGTTATATTTAATATAAGTATAATTATAATTTTTCTAATTATTAAGGTATAGGTACTTGACAATGATAGTCTAATATATAGAACTTTACTGTTGAAAATCAGGATGATAGCAGTCAGTATAAGCTAATTCTCCTGTTCGATTAAAGAATTCTATAAATACGATACTATTCTCGCCTTGGTAGTTACAACCCAATGTGTCATCTCAAATTTCCCTCACATATGAAAACTTTTTACCACTTTCGACCAAATGCTGACCGTACTCACCGGGTTTTGCTCCTGCGCATTTTTACGTGCACGAAGCTACTTTGCGCGTTTACCATTTTTTCTTTATTAACCACTAATCAATCACTAGCACAAGAGCCAAAGTCCAATGTAAACTTTCTTTCTGCTCTGTCACAAGATGATGAGTTAAAGTTATCTGCCAAAAACGTATCGCAGGCCAAGCAGCTTGATCAGATGAAAATTCACAAAAAGATTCAATTGATCAAAGTTGGTAATTTAGCCAAAGTACAAAAAAAAGGTGTTCTAAGCTTTACCTTACCTGGTGACGAAGAAAGGATTACTTTTTACGCTAAATCAGTAAACGCGGAGTCTGAAGCAACTTACAAATGGATTGGTCACTCAACTGATAAACTATCAACAGCTATTTTCATTAGTAAGAACGACTACGTTACTGGTTCTTTTAATGTCAATAATCGATACTTCCAACTTTATCCGGCTGAGGACGGTATATCTATCTTAATTGAAGAGCGTACTGATCTTAACTTAAAATGTGATACTGAGGGACATGCTCATTCCTTGAAGGCTGACACATTACAACAGAAAAAAAACTCTAACGGTGCTCGCGCTGGTGTTTGCACAGAACCAATGAGAGTATTAGTTGTGTACACGCAAAACGCGGCTAACAGCGTTCCGAATATAAATGCAGTTATTGACCTGTCTATTCAACAGTACAACACGACAGTTGATAATTCAGGAATCGGCGGAACACCGCAAACTAACTATATTCAGGAAGCGGGCAGACAACAAGTAACGTTTGGAACCAATAGTCCTGAAACTACCACAGACCCAGGGACTGCTACAACCCGGGTGAGAGATAATGCAAATATACAAAATTTGAGAAATCAGTTTAGCGCCGATTTAGTTGTTTGTTTGGTTGAACAAACGTACGCTGACGATGTAATTGGTAATGCGGCCAATATTCCAGCTAGTAATTTCGACTACTGTGCTATTGTAAGAGCTCCTTTTTCAAGTAGCGCTGGATTCTTCACATTTACCCATGAAGTAGGACACTTATTAGGGGGACGGCATCAAGACGACGGTGGCGGTCCAAGTTATTCGCACGGTTATCAGTTCACTACAAATACATCAACTACGGTTAGAACAATGATGCATCGCTTTGCAAATGGTTCAACTCGTATTATGAACTTTTCCAATCCAAATGTAAATGTTGGCGGGGTGCCTTCAGGAACTTTTAACTTTAATTACGTAGCCAAACGTGTTTCAGAAGTTAGCGTAAATATAGTCAACTTCCGTCCCTCAGTCACTCAATCTTTCAACGCTTATATTGATGGTCCGGATTACATTTCCCAATCAGGGTATTACAATTGGGAACTTCTCACGTTTTGCCGTAATTTTCAAACAACGAACTGGCAATTTAGTACCGATGGGTTTAACTATGGTTCTTCCGTTGGTGCTGGAGACGCCGTAAATTTTTACTATGTTGATGAGTACAGCAATGGAACTTTGTATCTGCGGTGTAATATTGTTACCGACCAGAATCAGAATTACACTGCATACAAAACCATTAACATTAATATCTGTCCTGGCTGTCGCAAGGCAGTAGCCAATAAAGATCAGGAAAACGCTTCTGAGAATGAATTGTCTATGCTTTATCCTAACCCTGCGGGCAGGAAAATTACCATCAGTTACTCAGTAAAGAGTACATCTGATGTAGAATTTGAATTTATTGATCTGATTGGCAAGAGCCGGTTGAAGAAAGCGTTGAAAGATGTACCATATGGAGACTACCGTGAAGAACTTGATGTAGCTCATTTAGCTGATGGAATGTATGTCTGCCGAGTAAAAATGGGCAATAAAATATATAACAGATCTTTTATTGTTTCCAAATGATGATACTATGAAGTCATTGCTGTTTTGTATTTTCTTGATGATGTTCTCCTGTAAAAAGAATGAGGAGTTGTTTGATCCTTATACCTACGACGGTGAATATCCCAAAAGTTTAACAGGGGAGGCTATTCAAACGTATTCTCCAGCCATATCGGGTGGAGAAATTAATGTGTTATTCAACGGCCACCCATGGAATCACGCACCTTATCTCTCAGTTTACACGACAATTATAAATGCAGGAGATACTAATAGTGGTGTAAGTCAGTTAGAGGTTGGTATTGCTACGCTACTCACTAAACCTCTTATTGATCCTTGTGTTTTCGAGCGTATTCACCTACGCATTCCGGCTCAGGCAGGAAAGTTTGTTTTTGACAAAAGTTTAAGTTTTCAGGATGAAATAACTGCTCGTTTTTACAGTGTCAATTGCGATGCAACCAAAGACAATTATCAATTAGATCCCTCTAAAGATAATTGGATTGATATCAAGCATTACGATGCAGCCAGTAGGAGTATTGAAGCTGAATTTAATACTAATTTTATTATTGAGAGACGTAATTCAAGTTTTGGCCCAATTTATCCAAAGCATGTCAGTATTTCAGGATCAATAAAGGCAGTAGCTAAAGTATTGAAATAGTTTATCGCTTAAGCAGTCCTAATCCTATTCCAGTAATGCAATAAGACCGTTTGAAAAAGCAGGAATATGAGTTATGGATTATAGTAGCGATCATACAGCTTTTTTCCCTCCGGCTGCATCTTTACCCAATTGGTAAACTCTCGTACGGCTTGCGTTTCCGATCTGGCTTGTGCTAAGGCCGCTTCCCGGTCATGGTTCAACCAATAGACGCCCACGATCAGCAGGGCAAACCCTAAAAAGACTACTGCTGCGGCCTGCCACGAGGTGAACCCTACTCTACTCGCATAGACATCGGCCTTGCGCTGACTGGCCCACTTGATGCGCTCGGCCGCTTCTGATCCTGACCGCTCAATGCGCTCGGCCGCACTCGTCCCGGCGGCTGTGATCGCGCTGGCTCCGGCATCGGCTGCGGCCTTTATTCCGGCTGGGGTAGGCATTCCCTTTTTCAATTCAGGGAGTACGAACCGGGCTATCTCTTCGCTGTCAATCGTAAAACTGACTCCTTCGCGGGCCTCGTGCAGCAGCGCCTGTAACTCGGCTTGAGTCGCGGCTTTGGGCCTCTGCTCCAGGCGATCAATCCGGGTGTTTAATCCCTCGATGGCCCGACTGTGGCGGCTTAGTTCATCGGTCAGGCGTTTGATCGGGTCGTATTCGGCTGGAGTGCTATCACTTGGACCGGTCCGCCGTTGCGGTACCGGCTGGGGCGGTGTCGGTTCGACTGCCTGACTATGGCTACTCTGCTGGCTTAAATTCCGTAAAAACTTGTTCTCGTTCATAAGCCTAATCCCCGGCTGATTCTGGGGGTATTTTCGGGTTTCTGTTCGATTTTCTGTTGCTGAGCTAACTTCTGCTGCTCGACGACTTTAGCCGCTTCTATGGTCTGTTTACGGGCTTCTTCGGCCTTCTGCTCCTGGGCTACTCGCTGCCGTTCTCGCTCGGCCTGCGCGGTGGCCAGGGCTGCGGCTAAATCGTTTACGTCCTTCTGCTGGTAGGCTTTACTTAAAACAGCTCGTAAATCGTCGGCAAACTCATTTTCGGGCGTTTTACTGGGTTGCTGATACACTTGTTGGCCTTGTTCGTGGATCTGAGCGCGTTTTTGAGCCTGCTCAGTGGCCTGTCGCCGTATTTCTCCTCTGGCATGCTCGTCGCCGTACTTCATGCAGTGCAAAAACCGGAATGATTCGGTTAACGAACGCTCGTAGGTAAACGCCTGGTCAAACGTCTGCTCGGTGCGCTGACTGAAGCTATTTCGCTCAAAACCGCCCACAACTGGCCCTCTGGTCGTGGCTTTGTGGTTGGTCAGGGGGCTAAGGTGGTAGGGGTTCTTGCGCTCGTGCCGCTCGTTTTTCTTCCCTT
>MWWJ01000105.1_pt1 | contig 10411 bp, 13 predicted proteins | sample 1047271 | NCBI WGS metagenome assembly MWWJ01 (sample SAMN06349965, study PRJNA376086) | soil metagenome | isolation source: CN-4 sample Antarctic (ecotone) soil | place: Antarctica | collected 2015-01-13 | reverse complement strand
CGACTGGCGTCATGTATCGAGAAAAGTCGGGCCAGTGGAGATACCCGCGCTTTGTGAAGGGACATCGCCCACCACAACGTGATAAACCATCGCAAAAAACGGTTACCTATGAGGGTGTGGGCAGTCCCGAATTCGTGCGGGCAGTACGCGAGCAACTCGCACGGCAGGACAAGAATTACACGTGGCTACGTCGAGAGACAGGTATTTCACGCACCTCACTGTTTAGACCGGGACAGAAGCGGCCGGAGACAGCCGCACGGGTCGCCCATGCGCTCGGAATGAACGTTGCGGAGAGCGTGGCTTTGGCAGGATGGCCCTATCCTTCAGGCTCACCGATCCTGCTTGCACTGCTTGACCGCCTCGTCAACGGCGCAAAACGGGCAACGCTTGCCGAAGAATTGGGACTCCATAGAGACACGCTGGATAACGCGCTGAACGGCTCTAGCGGCTACTTTCGCCCGAACACAGTGCACCGACTAGCCCAGCCACTCGGGTTGACAGCCGATAACGTGAATCAAGAACTTACACGCGCATTTTTCGGACATGCCAACGCCATGCGGCGCGGGTGGGACAACCTGTCGGAGGAGGACAAGGCGGCCTACAGCGCGACTCACTTTAAGTCCTGGATGAAAGACTCTGAGAGGATGGCCGCCAGTACGCAGAAGTCGGCGGCGTCCAGAACGCTCGATGTTGACGGGAAGGACCTTGAGCGACTGTTGCAAGAGGGTCTCAGCTACGCAAAAATCGGCCGGCAACTCGCCATCTCTCCGCAGGTTGCACAGCGGAGAGCCGCTGCACTCGGCTTACAGTCTGTACGCAGTCGACACCGGCAACGAACGGAATCGCTTAGGCACCAAGGAGTAGTCGGAGCGCTTGCGATGGAGGAGAACGGACGGCGCAGGCGTGCCGAGCGGTACTGGCCCATTTTCGAGCGATATACAGGTAAGGGCCTGAATCCGAAAGCACCAAACGTCTGGCGCATGATCGTCTCTGAGGCAGGCGGCACGCATCCAACAGCTCGTAAGGCCTATGCCGAATGGTTATTGTCAACCAGCGTGAAAAGGGCCTAAAGTCTTCATGCGCTTGCCTTGCTTGCCGGCTTCGGCCAAAGTAGAAGCGAGACCACCCGAATATCTGACAAGAAGGACGCCACTCCATGTCGATGAACTGGGCCACATTGCCGACGCAATGCATTTGCCGGTGGGAGACATCGTTGATGAGGCATTGCTTATGAAATGAAAAGACCGCGGCTTCTACATAAACCGCGGTCTCCTCGGAGTCTCTGTCAGAAGCACGTACAACGTGACCCTACACTCGAGCCTCACAACAGCTTGAGTGTGGCAAACTCTGCCGGATTACGCAAACATTTGCCGGGTCTGTTGTACCTCCATCCAGTAACGGGAGTACAACGTTATGACAACTAAGTATGCCACAGCCGCACAGACAGCGGCAACGACGGCGGTGCTATTGTGAGCCTTGCCGCCGCACCAAACTCCGTACCCTTTGACGAATACCAACGAGTTTGCCACCAGAGAGACAACGCACAGGAAATGCTCTCTATCGTCACCATGACGGTGCAGAATCCCACCCGTACCCATAAACAAGTGCGGGCACTCCTAGGCACGGCACTGGCGCTACAGACCCAGCGCCCAAGCAAGGACCCTACACAGCCATTTGTGGTCAATCTGGGACAACTGGCGAAGAAGGGCGGGCTTGTCCCACCAACTCCACCCGGAGACATACCAGCACGTGATAGCGCATGGAAGAGTGGGCGTAAGCTCGCCGGCTGGGCCCTATCACAGATGAACGAAAACGAGGCGTTCACGTGCTACCAACATCGGCGGGAACACGACGAGGATGATAAAGTCACCGGCTCTCAGTTGGTACTAGGAACACATCTCTCCCACGCCGATCTTATCCGCAGCTGCAACACCACAGGCACCCGATCGCTACAACAACCACGCGGTAAATCCTCCCGGCCAACGTGTCCCGATTGTGGACCAGAGGCCCGCGTCATCGAGCGTAAAACCAAACAGTGTGTATGTGGCGACTGTGGTCAAACGCTCACCGAAGAGCGGATGCCTGACCGGATATTACCTGGACTCCAAACGCTGGAAACCAGTGAAACGGACGAGCAGTCAACAACAACCGTCACGACGCCGACAGCACCAGAGCAAGAATCTACCGACTTCCAGCGTTTGGAAATACGTAATACGGGAGAACACAAAGAAGAGGATAGTACGGGCTTCCAGCGTTTGGAACCCGGTGAAATATCAACACCGTTGTGGTTGACACCTCTTCCTGAGAATGTGCCAACGGCACTGATTGATCGTCCGCGTTGGGTCTACACCGTGCCAGTCTGGGACGAGCAGCGCAAACGATGGAGTAAACCGCCGTACTCACCGCAGACCGGGAGAAAATGCGACAAAACCGAAGCCGGCGTGTGGGCGACGTTCGCCCAAGTCCTGGCGGCCGCGGAGGCCACCGCACACCCTGGCGTCGGATTCTGTCTCAACGGAGACGGCGTGGGATTTGCCGATCTCGACAATTGCCGCGACCCGCAGACCGGTATTGTCGAACCGTGGGCGCTTGTCGTTGTTGAACAGGTTCCAACCTACTGGGAAGTGTCGCCGTCAGGGACCGGGCTTCGCGGATGGTTCCATGCGGGCGATCTGCACGTGCCGGCAAAGCGCTGGCACCTTGATGGTCACGAAATCGAGGTGTACCGCGATGGTGCATACGGCACTGTCACCGGTCGCCACCTTTCCCAAACATCAACTTCGGTGCAGGATTGCACCGATGCTCTGGCGACTCTGTGGGAGGAGTGCCGGCCACCGGTCAATGCGCCACGGTCAGCACAATCGGCCGTCAGTGACGACGACCAGGCGTTGATAGAACGAGCCATGACAGCGACAAATGGACCATCATTTGTTCGCCTATGGGCTGGCGACTGGACCGGCCACCAATCCCATAGCGAAGGGACGTGGAACCTCTTGGGACGGCTCGCCTACTGGACTGGTGACGACGGCGACCGGATGGACCGACTGTACCGAGCATCGGGCATGTACGACGAGAAATGGGACCGACCAGATAGCACGTACGGCACGTTCGGTCAAGGCGAGATACAGCGAGCACTCGGGAAACACCGGAACCCTTCCTCTGTGCTCTCTGATCGTTCCATAGCAGCGCAGCCAACAGCCATAGACGCGCCACATACGACAGTGGAACCAGAGCGACCATTAACCGGCATGAGTTTTTACGGCGGCGACTAATGTGCAGCTAGCTACGCTAGCGTGTCCCAATATGGTCGATTTATGGCGTCAGGACGCGGAAACTCAAACTCTTAAGGAGTACGGTGCCCACATCCACGGCACCGTACTCCGAGGTCATGGACTATACAACTGATTGACAATAAGCCGCGTTTGTGGATATTATGGAGTTATGGCAAACGCAAACTTAGTTAACGCATCACATGTGCGGATCCGTGACGCGGCGGCCATGCTGGGCGTGTCTCAATCGACGCTACGTCGCTACGAGATGGCCAACCTGATCCCAAAAGCTGCAAGAAATCGCAGTGGGCAGCGCGTTTTTACACAGCAGGATTTAGAAATCATTCGTGGTGTGATCGTCCCTCCATTGAAAGGTGCAGATAATGACCACTAACATAGCCGCATTCACGCGACAGTTAGACGATATTCCTATGCCTGAAAAGATCCGCGAGGCCCTGAAATTGGCGGTCAAGCCGGGCACTACCACGTCCAATTTAGAGCTGCAGGCGGCCATGGCCGAACTTGAAGCAGACGACCGGCGTGACGCCATGCTTGCGGCTACACCCATGGGTCGCGAAATTTTGGCTGATAAGCGGAAGGACGCGGCGAAGTTTGCGGGCGACATGTCTCCGGCAGTTAAGACGATGCTTGCCAGTACCTCGCTTGGGCGTTCTATTCTGTCGGAACGGTCTGCACTGTGACTGCGACCGCTGAGCAAACAGCAGTAGAGCAGGCATCTGCCCGCCTGGCCGAGGTAGAGCAAACTCTAATCGCACTAAACGACCAGCAGGCCAAGCTGGATGCTGAACGGCTCGAGCTACAAGCAGAGCGTCAGAAGCGTGCGGACCGTCTGGCAGAGCTGCAGATGCGTGCGGCATTCTCCGATAAGCTACGCGACGGTTTGCCAGCGCTTCACGATGCCGTGAATGAGGTCGACTGCCAGCTATCCGATGTCTCCGGGATGCTCGAGGCCGTGAAGGGTCGCGACACAGAAACGCGCAGGGAGTGGCAGCGGGCCGATAGAGACCTAAAACAGGCCAAGGTTGCAGAGTTGCGCGTGTTGGGTGAGAAGCAATATCGCGCCGTGATTGACAATTTGAAAGCAGTCGAAGACGCATGGGATGCCTTCGGGCCGACACAAGATGGCATTAGCATTGCCGGCGGCGTGCCCTTCGATATATTCGCGTTGAAGTGTTTCGGAGTACCGCTCATCGCCTGGCTACCACGCGATTGGCACGCACCAGCGCAGCGCTAATGGAGAGGCTGGGCGTTCGCATAAGATGCAACCCAACGGCGGCAGGTTGCGGCTCGAGATTGTCCTTTCTCTCGAGCCTCCCTCCGGGCAGGGATGCGAGCGGCAAATGATGATAGGGCGCAGCCTAGCGTTGCCCACGTCGCCCTATCTTCTGCCCAGAGTCTGTCATGTGGCCCGGCCGTGCTTTTGGAATGGACACGGCCGGGCATTTTTTACCTCTCCCAATGGGTGACCATCAATGACCACGGATGACCACGCTTTAGACAAAGTGACGACCGCACAGCAGCGCGTCATTGCCCGGTACTGTGCACCACCGTGGTTGTCGTACAACGAGTGCGCACGACTCGAACGCGTGTCGCCTAACACCGCAAATGGGTGGAAAAAGGGTGAGCGTGGCGACGTGTTCAAGCACCACCTAGAGCAAACCCGCGCCGAGGCTCTGGACGCGTACGTACGGGAATTGGATGCCATGATGACCGCACTTGGTCCCAAGGCTCTGGACGTGATTGAACTCGGCATGGACGGGATCGATGCCAAAGTGCAGGCGCAGAACGCACGGTGGGTGATTGAGCAGATACGCGGCAAGGCCAAAGAACGGCATGAGATCGCCGGCGGTGATGGTGGTCCTATCACGTTCACCATTGCCATAGACAATCCGATGGATGACCGTGTCTGACTACACGTACCAACGCCCGTGGATACCGCCTGAGATCGAGTCGGTTATCTTCGATTCGGCCAGAATAGTCGTAGTGGAGGGCGCTACTAAGACGGCTAAAACGACGACTTCAATGTTGTGGCTGTCAGAGCAGGCGATGCTGTCCGAAAAACCAGGCAGGAACTACTGGTGGGTATCAAGCGTCTATGGAACTTCATCCATCGCGTACGAACGCTTAAAACGTGGTTTTCCTCCGGGTCTTATGCATGCACGTGACGACAAACTGACGATCACCTTACCGAACGAATCGGTATTGCACTTCCGATCCGCTGAGAAACCAGACAACCTTTTCGGATCTGACGTTTATGCGGCCGTGGGAGATGAGGTAAGCCGTTGGCGAGAGACGGCCTGGCATGCGTTACGGACCACGCTTACGGCCACGCGTGCGCCAGTCCGACTGGTTCACAACGTCAAAGGACGCCAGAACTTCGCTTATAAAATGGCACGTCGGGCTGAAGCTGGAGAGCCGGACATGAAATACGCCGTGTTCACCGCATACGACGCCGTACGCTGGGGTTTGCTTGACGCCCAGGAGGTGGAGGACGCACGTCGTCAACTTCCTGAGGACGTGTTCAACGAGCTCTATCTTTGTCGCCCTTTGATCAGGGTGGAAATCCTTTCGGATTCTCTGCCATTGCCCGTGCTGTGGTCCCTCTCTCGCATGAAAAACCGGCCGTCTGGGGGGTCGACCTGGCCCGTGCCGTGGACTACACCGTCGCGGTGGCTCTTGACGAACACAGACATGTATGTCGGTTGGAACGGTGGCAGGCACCATGGCCGGAAACAGAAGAACGGCTCGCCAACCTCATTGGGAAAACGCCGGCACTGATCGATAGCACTGGAGCCGGCGACCCGGTCCTTGGCCATCTTCAACGACTCGTACCCAATGCCGAAGGTTTCCACTTTTCTGCACCGTCAAAACAGAAGTTGATGGAGGGGCTTGCCGTTGCCATTCAACAGCTCGAAGTGGGCTACCCGGAGGGCGTACTTGTCAACGAGTTGGAGTCATTCGAGTACGAGTACACGCGGACCGGTGTCCGGTATTCTTCACCGGCCGGCCTTCACGATGACTGTGTTTGCGCGCTTGCATTAGCTGTGCAGCATGCGACCGACCAGGCGGCTAAAAAACGACCCTCTCAACAAGGCCGATACGTTGCCGGACCTCCACGTCCTGCTCCTGTCAACCCGTACATGCACGTCGTGCCATTCCGACCCGGTGACGACCGGACCAGTTACTAGGATACTGCAGCACTCTCACGCTCTTTGCACGGCTGTAGTACCTAGGTTTCTGACTCATTGGGCCTGCTACGCTACGGCATGACTGACGGCATACCCTACCTCACCGTGCGAGAAGCCACGGTATCTACCGGCATCCCTGAAAGAACAATCAGAAACTGGATTAAGCGCGGCAAGCTCGCGGCACTCCCAAGCGCCAGCGGCAAGGGTCGCATGGTGTCACTGGGCGATGTTCTGAACCTTGCCGCGACGGCACAGCAACACGGCATACTCGTTGCCGCGACGGCACACACCACCACGGCACATGCCGGCACAGCTGCCGCGCTCACGTCTACTTCAGGTAGTGATGCCGGCCATATCGTCATAGCCCATTGGGAGGGCCTCTACAGAGAATTACTCAACGCAAAGGACGCGGAGTTGTCAGCGAAGGACCAACTGATTGCAGAGCTACGTCGCCACGTGGACAGCGCAGAACACCAACCCGTGCAGCAGGCCCAGGAGTCACCATCACCACGACCGCTGTACCCGTTTCGGGCACATTGGGAGCGTCTAAAACAAAGAATAAGACGCTAAATCCAACCCTCTCTTCTCTTGCTTATCCCTGCGCAACCCTGTATAATGGTGATGCACAGAGATTCACTCAAGAGGAGGCTACACGACATGACCATTACCGTGAACGTGACCTGGCAGCGGGCAATACAGCGGGCAATGCGCGAGGGATTGAAGGCGACGCGATGCGTTGACGGTACCTATCGCGTCCGCAGCGTGTCACACCCAGGGTCACATCACATCGTCACCATGGACAACGCCGGCCGAATCGACCACTGCAGCAATTGCCTTGGTTGGGAGAATGGCGGCAGACAACGACCGTGCAAACATGCAGGCGCGGTTGCACTTGCCATCATCTTCCTGAACGGTGCTCACGTGGCTCTCGAGTCCGTGAACGAAACGGGTATCGAGAGCCGCACGACGCGCTCACAACTCTTTCAGAAGGTGGCGTGATGGCGACCGACACAAAGATCATCAGCATTGAACGCGCCCAGGTCAACCATCTGACCTGTTGGGAGTGTTGCAACCCGGTGTCGCAACTGCAGTGCCGGCGTTCACGAGCCGACTGTCGCGCAATCCTCTGCACCCGCTGCTTGCCGTGGGCGCGTTCTGTCCTACGAGGAGATAACCATGGATGACACCATCGAGGTCCGCGGCCTCACACAGTGGAGTGAACAGGATCCACGACCACACCATCTGGACCTTGCCTTGCGGACCAGAGGACAGGAGTACCGGGCGTGCTTGCTCACACCGGACAAGGACACGTGGTCCATACATGTGTTCAACAGCGAGGGACGTCCTGCTCGAGAGAACGGTGCGCAATGCCTTGGCGGCATGGAGGACGCGATTACACACGCACTTGTCAGCGTGCATGAACTGTCCGAGCGCCCGTGGTTATTCGAGGGCGTAACCCAACCTGAGATGGCCGAGTAAATACACCAGTCCCTCAGGGTCACGTGAATAGATTGCGTGGCTCTGAGGTGCCATTTTTGGAGGCATTATGGCCGATGATCCCGAGTTGACAGTAGTCGAGGTGGCCGAACTCTTGAAAGTCCACAAAGAGACGGTGCGGGAGTGGCTTCGCGCTGGCCGCTTCCCAAATGCTCGCCGTATTTCGCCACGTGCCGGCTGGCGCATCCCTCGCCGTGACGTGGACCAACTTGGTCGCGATTAAGCGTTGCCTCCATGGCTGCACAGAGGTCCAAGGAGAGCTCAACCACAGAGGCAACGCCCACCAGTCTGCCACGGTGATGCTGTGGTCCTACACCTCTTACGCTTACGGCATATCCCACAATGAGATAGTTACTTATGAAAAGGACACTTTCAGAAAGCTAGGAGATGGTATGGACCAGGACATCGAGTTAGACGCGCTGACCATTGATCCAACAATCCAGGTACGAGACTGCATCGACCCGGCGATCGTCGAACGGTATATGGACGCCTTCGATGCTCTCCCGCTAATTGATGTAGTACAGACGGACACCGAGTATCTGCTCGTTGATGGCTTTCACCGCGTCGAAGCAGGGCGACGCCTGCACCGTGACACCATTGCGGTACGGGTGACGGCCGGGACCAGAGACGATGCACTCAGCATGGCCGCTACGGCCAATGCCAAACACGGCAAGAACCTGACGCGCAGTGAAAGAGACGGCGCAATCCGCCGACTTCACGAGATCAATCCGGAGCGGTCACTCCGAGACATCGGGGCAGAGATGGGCGTCAGCCATGAAACGGTCAGACGGGCGATCACTGTCACAAATGTGACACCCGAAGAGATTCCAATCCACGAGTATTTGAACATCATCCCCGCGATGGACGAAGAGACCTATCGCGGTTTAAAGAGGTCCATCGAAGAGTATGGGCTGGATGAGCCCATCGTCCTCCATGACGGGAAGATTATTGACGGGCGATATCGCTACCGTGCATGCCGAGAATTAGGGATACCGCCCCAGTTCACAGAGTACGAGGGCGATTACGTCCTCGACATGGTCATCAGTCTGAACACGATGCGTCGGAATCTGACCGAAGCGCAGAAGGCAACGGTTGTGGTTGAAGCGGAAGCGCTTATGAAGTATCGGCGAGACAACGGCAGTTGGCCGTCGAGCGGCCGAAGAAGCGGCAGTGACATTTCAGAAAGCTAGGAGACAAAGCTATGTCGAACGAGTTACTCCGCCTCTACCATTCCCTCGTGCCGGTTGCGCCCAGCAACAACATGGTTGATTCCCTCGTACTGACCACTGCTCTTCCCTTAGCGCCAGTTCCACGAACAGACCAGCACCCGGCGGCTGTGTATCTTGCCAGCCTGGCCCCACGATCCCAGCGTGTACAGGCTGGAGCTCTCGCTACCGTTGTCAACCTCCTTGGGATCGAGGGTGACATGCTGACCATCCCGTGGCATCAACTCCACTACCAACACATGCAGGCGATCCGCACCCAACTGGCACAACGCTATGCACCGGCAACAGCGAATCGGACCCTGGCCGCAGTGCGTGGTGTACTGAAGGAGGCGTGGCGACTGGGCCTGATGGACGCGGAAACCTATCACATGGCCGTTGATGTACAGGCGGTCAGAGGTGAAACACTTCCACGAGGTCGATGCCTGTCACAAGGCGAGTTTCGGGCCTTGTTTGCGGTGTGCAGCGACGATACAGGCCCAGCGGGTGTACGAGATGCTGCGCTGCTCGCCACGCTCTACGCCGGCGGTCTACGACGTTCTGAGGCTGTAGCCCTGGACCTTGACGACTGGGATGATGGCGCGTTGACCGTGCTGCACGGCAAAGGCAACAAAGCCCGCGTGGTCTACTTGCGCAACGGAGCAGGAGCAGCGATGCGTGACTGGATTGAAACCCGCGGTGACGAACCAGGTGCGCTGTTTTACCGGATCCGACGCGCCGGTCAAATCGTGCCGCTGCGCATGACGGACCAGGCAGTCTTGGACATCTTGCGACGGCGCACAGCTGAAGCGGGAGTGAGTGCCTGCAGTCCACACGATCTCCGGCGATCGATGATCTCTGACCTCCTGGACGCTGGCGCAGACATCAGCACCGTGCAGAAGCTAGCAGGCCATGCGAACGTCACCACGACCCAGCGGTATGACCGACGTGGTGAAGCAACAAAGCAGGCGGCGGCCGGCCTGCTCCACATTCCCTATAAGCAACGAGCAAGTTAGGAGGGAAACTATGCCAAACAAGAAGCAGACACTACCCTCGCACCTGAAGATCAAAACATCACGCGAAGCGGCTGCGAAACGACGAAGCCGGAAAGCGCGTAATGGCGCCCTTGGGACTCCTGGTAGCCAACCGTGCCAATGCGGTTGTGGCAATCTCACGACTGGCGTCATGTATCGAGAAAAGTCGGGCCAGTGGAGATACCCGCGCTTTGTGAAGG
>MWWJ01000104.1_pt1 | contig 10413 bp, 6 predicted proteins | sample 1047271 | NCBI WGS metagenome assembly MWWJ01 (sample SAMN06349965, study PRJNA376086) | soil metagenome | isolation source: CN-4 sample Antarctic (ecotone) soil | place: Antarctica | collected 2015-01-13 | reverse complement strand
CACAGGCCGACGACGAGCAGGATAGCCCAGGCGTAGGTCGAGGGGTTTTGCAGCAGCGCAAAAAGGGCGGCAAGCAATTCGGGAGTGAAGAGGTCTTTCATAGAAATTATAGGCCGGATTCCCGTTTGGTTTTAGGTGAAGACCAACTTTATTTTTCGATGGGCGAAGGTGCGGGGAGGCCAGGCCGGGCCGGAAGCGCCTTTGCCCGTTAGAAGGGCAGAAGGAATCCGGCCGTTAGGAAGCGGAAGGGCTTTTTTGCTCCCGCTATAGCGTTTGGCGCAGGTTGGCCAGGTCGGAGACTAGGGGGGAGCACACGCAGCTGGTTCACACCTCCAGGAAATGAAGACCCGCAGTTTTGTGGCTAAGCGGTCGTGCTCAGCTGAGCGGCGACGCCGAAAGCCAGCAGGAAGCCCGCGAGGTTGCCGTATTCAGGGGAAAGGCAAGGCAGGCGAGCGAATACGCGATTGTAGGGGCACTTAAAACCCTGTTTTAAGGGTGTACGACCACTAATTCACCGTTTCGCGGTAGTTGTTCGTCAGTAACGAACACTAGGCCGGCCGGCTACTGGACACAGAGCAGGCCAAGGTGCGGCCAGGTAAGAATGAGAACAGGCCCATTTTCAGCAATAGGAGAGCCACCAGGTTGCCGTATTCGGAGACAAGGCAACGCAGGCGAGCGAATACGCGATTGTAGAAGCCTTAAAAAGCTTGTTTCTAAGACATGAAGGCACTAAATCACCATTTTGAGGCGGGTGTTTGTCAGTAACGAACATGAGGGCGGGCGGCTGCTGGAGGCAGAGCAGGAGTTCAGCCGGCCGGGGGTGAAAAGGAGGCAAAGCCTATTTTGGAAAATAGCGGGATAATACAAAAAGGTGTTTTTGGGAGGCCACCACCCAAAATCAGGGCTTTTGGGGCAAAGTGCGTTTAGAGGCAGTGAAGGCACTTTACAGATTTTTGCGCGCCGGCGTCGAGGCGCTGAGCTGGCGGGCCTGGCTTTCTCCAGGGCGACCAGGTGCGAAAGGGCAGTGCAATTTCGAGGCGACAAGAAAGCCCCGTTCACCAGGTAGCGAACGGGGCAAGGTTGAAGAGGTGCAGCAGCCAGTGGGCGGGCACCAGGTGCCGGGCAGTGTGGCCCGGTGGGCTAGAACTTGCTAAAGCCGGAGTAGGTCTTGCAGGCCGGGCAGTAGACAAACTCCATAATCTTATAGCTGCGCTCAACAATTGCCCGCTCCTTGGGCGGTACCTGGCTGGCCGGCACGCTCACGCGCTCGGCACAGCAGCCACGGCAATTCATATGGGCGTCAGTCGTCTCACCGTCAAAGCTCTCAACCAGGCCGGCGCGCCTCTCGTCGTCGTCGGCTGCTTTTGCCAGTTGCGGATTGGTGAGCCGCCAGCTGAGCGAATGAAATGCGCCTTTCTTACTTCTGCCCATGAGTTCCGTGCGTTGTGTGGTGGTGTGAGTATCGGATAAGCCTGTTTGTCAGTGACCAACACAATATGTTTGTTAGTAACCAACAGTCTTTTAAGGTCATGCAAAGCAATATTATCTACAAACGCACACTGGACAGCTTGCGGGCTGAGATTGAGGCGCATGTATGCCCGAAGTCAGGGAAAGCCAGCATGAAGGCTTTTTGTGAGGAATACGGCATTAATCGGCCTAATCTGGCCACGGTGTTAGGCGATAAAAGCGAAATGAGCGTGGCCCTGTTCGTTCGCATTTGCGAGGCACTTGGTAAGCTCGTCCAGGGCAGGGTGCCGCACGACGTAAAGCAGTTGGACCGCATTTCCTTGCGCGGCTACTTGGCCGTGGACTACACGGCCATTACGCAAACCCTGCTTACGCTCCATCTGGAGCGGAGCCAGCAGGCAGAGCAGGGAGCCAGTACCGGAGACGAGTAGGGCAAAGGCATCTGGTTTTGCACGGGTGCAACACATCAAGCCGGGCAGAGTGCGGCCACTGGAGCGGACGCACGTTCCCCAGCTGGAGGCCGGACGGAGGCAGGAGGAAGCCCGCCCGGTGTGTAAATGCGCCGGAAAGCGTCGCGGTAGTAGTTGGTAAATCGCTGTTTGAAGCCCGCAGGGGCGAAGCGCCAAAACAGCTTTTGAGGGTAGGTGTAGAGGGTGGCCAGCACCGGCACTTGACCTACCATATCACTGTCCTCATACTCTTGCAGGCTGATAGTGCCGTGAGGGGTTACCACGCTAACCCGCAAAGAGTTGGGAACAGCCGCAGACATATTAAGGAGGGCTCCGCGCAGCTCGTCGCTAAACTCTTCCTTGTATGCTCTGATTGCACGCAACAGGTCGGCCGAGCCCCAGACGTTGCCGCTGATTTTACGACGGGAGGTATCCGTTCCGTCGTTCTTGGTCATGTACTTACAGATGTAGCCCTTGATATTGTTCTGGCTTTGAAGGCGGTGAATATCAACGGTATTGGGGTTTTGCCAGTTGGTGGCCTCGCCGTAGGCATAGGCTTCTACCTGGTCCACATAACCCACTTCCTGCGCGGTAGTGATGTAGCGGCCGGTAGCCTGGTCAAAGGATTCAACCAACTGGTGCTGATTGGAATCATAGGCGAAGCCTTTAGCATGGCGCGCACGTTGGGCAGAGGCATAGGCATCGATGTAGCCGTGCTTACCCAGGATGCTGTTCCAGGCTTTTGTAAGTAGTTGGCTTTCAGATTCCTTTTCGGAATTTTTGGTGTTATTGATGTACTTATCAATAAGGATGTGAAAGTGGATGTTACCGTTCTCTTGAGGTTCGGAAACCCAGATAAACGCCTGAACGCCAAACTTGTATTTTAGCCGCTCCAGCATGGGGCGCAGCAGTTTGCGTTTGGCGTGCTCGTCGTCGTACTCTCCAGCTGCGTTACGCAGTTGGGCAGACGGAAGCGTGAGGGTAACAAAGGTGAGGTAGCAGGCTTGCTGCTTGTAACCCAGGGCTTCGTTGAACGTTTGGCGCTTCGCTTCCGGCAGTTCAGCCAGAAATATCATGGTATCAATCAAGGTCTTGGCACTAGCACGAGCAGCCTTGCACATGAAACCATTGCGGCTAGGTCGCGCAGCATCCGGGGCCGCGGCCTGGTCATCATCATCGGCTCCAGGAGCAGCCGTGGGCGATTGATGCAGCAGGTTGCGGGCGGCAGCTGCTTTTTGGGCGTCGGTGCGGTCATTGCCGCGCTTGGCCATGCCAGCAGGGGCGACGACCATCGAGTTACACTTGAAGGTTGCCGGTAGCCGGAACGTCTTCGTGAAGTCTTTGGGGGAGTGCCAGGTAGCCGGCCGACCAGTCAGGGGAGCCACGGCACTACTCATGCGACAAGTTTTTTTTGGTTGCCGCTTCGCGGGTTTTCTGCCAGAATCGAACGAGAGACAAGCCAATTAGGGGAACCGCCGCAAACAGGCCAGAGTAGGCCGTTTTAACGCAAAACAGCCCGTCCAGCGAAGCCAGGCGGGCAGAGTGAGCAGTTGGGCAGGTTTCGTGCGGGCGTTCAGCAGAGCGCAACAGGGGCCGTTTGGCCGGGCACGAGAAGACCGCCGGGGCGAGTTGCCGGGCGGTAATTATTGAATACGATAAACCTTTTCGGGTTTGTTCCGATATTTGATGCATTCCAGAAGGCGTCAACCTGAAAAATGGATAGGCCCGATTTGCGCTTGCCGGCGCGGTCGGGCCAATTTTTTGGGCGTTAGGGAAGGAATTAGGGTGAGGGTAGTGGTAAAGCGGCTGATGATATGCGCTCGATGACCACGACCACCGAGCGATTTGAGGGAAGGTTAGGAGTGCGGTAAGCCCCAACCCAAACACCAGTAAGGCGCAGCGCGCGGTGGACCGCCTGGTACGACCATTCCAGGCCCGTCCTATCGACTAAACCGCGCACGGTTTCCGAGATACCGAAACCGGTAGCAGTCTCCAGCACTTCGCCAGAAGGAGACATTAACCGGTATATGCACTTCTCTGAAACCCCTCTCATGCAGCCAAGATAGGGCAAGAGTTTATTATGAGAAATAATAAGGCAAAGAGAGGGTGCCCAAGTCAATACTTACGTGGGTAAAGTTTTCCGGTGGAAGTATCGCAACTGGTAACAATGTGCAACCAGTTGGGAAACAAAGGGAAAGAAAATTCAGAGCTAATATGCTGATTAGCAGTATATAGCGGAGGCTGACTGAAAAAAAGTGAAAAAAAACTGCCGGTTGCCGAAAAAAAGTCGGCAAACCAGTCAAGAACGGGGCTGGTGATGGATTCGCTAGCCGCTCATCAACGACCATCCCCGATTGAATTTAGAAGGGAAGGAGACCCCCCTAACGGCCAGATTGACGACCTGAAAAGGTGTCGGGCCGTTGTCCCCCCTGAGCGCATTTTAGCGCAGAAATGGAAGGGGGGAAGTGAGAGAATAGGGAGGGAGGGATAGGTTAGGCAGGGTCACCAAGCCAGGTTTCGCTTCGTTGCCAGACCCTGGACCCGTTCCCGAAGTGAACGAAGCGAGGTAAACACGCGGCGCGAGGCGGCGTGGGGGTGCGGTTCCGTCGAGGCAGACGCCCGGCGCGGTGCAGCTGGCCAGGCCGAGGTGCAGCAGGCGGGAGAGAACCCGGCACGGAAGGCAGGGCCAGAGCAGGCCCAGGTGAGGAAGTAGGGAGGGTAAAGCGGCGCGGAATAGCGTCAGGGTGTTGCCGTGATATTCCGCGCCGAAGGGCTAACCACGCGCTCCCGTTGGTCGCTTGCATAGTGGTTAGCCCAACGGCGCTTTAGTTGCGGGTTCGCTAGTCGCTCACCAAAAAGCGCTTAGTGAGTAAGGGGGTGGGGTATCAGATTCCTGATGGAAAAGGAGGCTGTGACCTCTATGTTGGCCCATTTGAGGCCCATTGGGGTTCCATTGGTTGAGTTTATATGTCGCCAGGTTGAGGCCCATTTGAGGCAGGTTGTGGAGGCCACGCCCAGGAAAGGCCAGCAGGCAGGCCGGCAGCGCGAGCGCTGGAGGGTGAGCAGCCGGCGCGGGCGAGTGCCCCGCGCACGGTGTCGCTTCGCTCCCTGCTGATGAAGATTTAGAAAGGAGGTGGATTCAAAGCCGGCCGGAAGCTAGTCGGCAGGAATCCAGGTAGTACAAGGATGCCAGGAGGCAGAAAAGAGGGAAAGTACAATTTAGTATAAGCCGGAAATTTTGGCTAAAGACCATTATTTACCAATGTATTTCACCAAAAAACGGGACTTTTGTTGGTGTTTTGTGCTGATAAAGAGTGTTTTATAGGTCGTAGTCCGGGCACTAGGTGGGCAGTGGTGGCCAGGCTTGCCGGCCAGCAGCTGCGCCAGGTGCAGGAAAGGGTGAGAGTGCAATTGGTGGTAAGCCGGAATTGTATCGAGGGGAAAGGTGGCCAGCACGAGCCGAGCGAATGTAGCTAAGTGGGCAGAACGCCGGCAGCAGAGCAGGGGACGGCCAGAGGGGAGAACAGCTGGTGAGCGGTGGTGGCCGTGCTCGTGGCCACGAGTAGAGCCGGCCGGCCAGTGAGCAGGAGCCGGCCGGGTTTCGTGCTAGAGAAATCTACACAGGTATGTAGAATTTAGGGGGTGTAAATTCTACACAGGTGTGTAGAGAATGGCCCGTTGAGGATGGAAGGCCCGCCGAGTTTTCACGAGTGAAAAGCAGTTTTGCAGGGTTGCGAAACGGGAGCCAGGCCGGCCAGCTGAGCAGGGGCCGGGGAAGGGGAAGGCGGGGCAGTTCTTTGCATACTTGTGTAAAGAGTTAGCCCCGTCAGGAGTGCTCAGGGGGCAGGCAGACGGGGCCACTATCTACCATATTCTATGCAGAGGAAGCGGGCAAAAGGGGTGCTCCAGAGCGAGGACCAGGGGCAGGTTCTTTGCATAGGTATGTAAAGAAGAAGGGCCGCAGCGGGAGGCAGGCGGGGGTGAGTTGGCGAAGCCTGATTTCGCAGTCTAATGATTGGAGGCGGGGAAAATAGGCCAGGAGGTAGGCCCCAGAAGCAGGACCGACGTAGAGCAAGACGGGCGCACGGATTCTAAGAAGCCATAACGCACTATGGCTTGCCTTGCAAGCCGTGCGCCCTACGGGCTACCTCAGGGGGCCGTTTTGCCGTTGTTTCATTCTATCCCAACCGCCCATGCCTTACGCCATTTTGCGGGTTGCCAAGCTTAAAACCAAAGGCCAGGCCAGCGCCGCCACTGGCCATAATTACCGCCAGCACCCGGTGCCGAACGTAGACGTGGAGGCGCCGCACCCAAACCGGGAGTATGTGAACACGGCGCAGCTGGACTACTGGACGCTTGCCGAGCAGCGCATTCAGGAGGCCGGGGTAAAGCGCATCCGGTCGGATTCGGTCAAGGCGATGGAGGTGATAATGACCGGCAGCCCGGAGGCATTTATTCGGCGGCCCGATGGGCGGGCCGCGGACTACTCAAAAAGCCAGTGGGCGGCCGATAACCTCCGGTTTTTGAAAGAGCAGTTTGGGGAGAAGAACGTGGTGTCGTTCACGCTCCACCAGGACGAAACGACGCCGCACGTTCACGCCGTGGTTGTGCCCATCACCCAGGACGGGCGGTTGTCGGCCGACCAGCTTTTTAACCCCAAGAGCTTGCGGCAGCTGCAAACCGATTACGCCCAGGCGATGGGGCCGCACGGTATGCAGCGAGGTGTCGAGCACAGCCAGGCCAAGCACCAGCCCATGAGCCGCATGTATGGGGTGCAGGTGCAGGCAGCCGGGCAGGTCGCGCAGCTGGCTACGCCGAGCGTGCCGGCGTCGATAGCGCTGAGCGAGCCGCCGAGGTTGGTTGGGCGCGAAGAGTGGAAGCGCGAGGAAGAGGCCCGGATTAACGCCGAGGTAGCCCGGCAGGTAGCCGAGGGCAATAGCCGGCTGGAAAAGGTGGCCAGCGTGGCGCAGGTGAACACGTCAGCCAAGCAGGAGGCCGATGTACTGCGAAAGCAGCTGCACACGTCAGAGCAGGCCAAACAAGGTCTTTCGGACCAGTTGAAAGAGACCAGCACCAAATTGGAGGCCGCAACTACCCGTCTGGACGTGGTAGCGGTGCAGGTTGCCCAGCAGGACGTGCCGGCCGTGGACGAGTTGGCCAGGTATGGGGCCACTGTCCGGGAGCGCAGCCGGCAAGACCTGGAGCAAACCCTAGCCGGGCTGCTGAAAGGGCCGGTAAAGGACGGGGCCGAGTTTATGGAGAAGGTTCGGACGCAAGGGTTTGAGTTTGCGCCGAGTGTGGAGGGCAGGCCCAGCACGTTTACGGACCCATTGACCACGGCTAAGTTCACCTCGGGAGAAGTGAAGCCGAACGGGGAAGCCTTACGCCCGCAGCTGGAGGCCGCGATTGAGCGGACCGCGCAGCAGGCCCAGGCTCGGAGCCAGGCCCGCGACCGGAGCCAGGACAAGGGAGTGAGCATGTAGGCTCATCGACCAGGCCCGGCCGGTCGAGGCACTGAGCAGGCGGGGCCAGGCTGAGCAGCCCGGCCAGAATTTACACAGGTATGTAAAGTTTAGATAGGTCTGGAGGGCCAAAACCTACACAGGCGTGTAGAATAAGCCCAGCCCAGGAACCTACACAGGGGTGTAGATTCTACATCCTATGTAGGAAACGGGCCAGCATAGCCGGCCAGGAGGCAGTGAGCAGGAGGCACCGCCAAAAGCACGGCCCGGCTTCTTACCAGGGTGAAGGAGACACCAGGGATAAAAGGCCAGGCCGCGCAGGGAGAGGAAAGCCAACAGGCTTAGAAGGTCAAATGCTTGTACTTATGGCCATTGTAAATCATTTCCTGATTGTAGTTGGCCAGGTCGAGGTCGGACGGCATGGTTACCGTGAGCAAAGTGGACTGCTTAACGCCGAGTTGGGCGAGTTCGCGGCGGTGGTTATACCACGTTTGCCGGCTGAAATAGCCCTTCTCTGCTATTTCCTCGAAGGTTTCGGTTTCGAGTAAACGGAGCAGCATCTTGATTTTCTGAACCGAAATCTTCTTACCCACGCCCTTGTACATCGCATCTCCAGCAGGGATTTTATACCGTTCCAAGGTTTCCCGGTGGCTGTCAATGGCGGCATTGTGCTGGTCGAGGCGGGTGAGGACGGAGGTAGAGTTTTCGTGCAGGTGCAGGCGGAATTCTTCCAGGAGTTTGCAGAATTGCTTGCCCAGGAGATGAAACAGGGGTTTGGAGAAGTGAGAAGCCGCGTTAAAGCGTTCTGGCTTGCCAGGGGTGTTCAGAAACTTGCTTTCGTCGGTCTCATCATCAAACTTGGCGGACTTCGGATTATCCTCCAGATAGAACTTCTTTACCTTGTTAATCTTGGCGTTAACGTAGTCGATGGCGTGTTTTTCGTGCGGTTCCAGGGAGGCCCGGTAGGTCATGTAATTCTCCTTCACCGCCTTCTTTGCCTTTGACGTTTTCCAGAGCTTCACGCCTGCCTTCCAGATGTAGCAGTCTTTGCGAAATAGGTGATTCATAAACAGATACGAAATCTGAGAATTACGAAACGTCATCTCATAGCGCAGAATCTTGTCGGCAAACTTCTGGTAGTGGTCCACGTCAAATTTGCCGGCGCCCGAGTTGTTGATATCGCGCAGCTTTTTGGCGTCGTTCTTGGCAAATTCGGTGCCTTTGTGGTAGACTTTGAAGCTATAACGCTCTGTCTTGTAAACGATTGACGTTTTCCAATCCCGCGAATAATTAGTAGCGTCCCGAGCGTACTTCTTTTTCAGCTTGCGGAGTTCGTTGAGGTAGTCAAAGGAGGCTTCCTTGCTGCTGAACACCTGGTTATAGCAGATGTCGATGCGGTTTACTTCCACGTCGCGCCGGTCGATGGCTATGCCGCCGAACTGCTTGATAAAGAACTTGTCAAAGAAGCTGAACAGGCGGCGGTAGGATTCGCGCAAGTTCTGGTCGATGGAGTTGTGCTTGTGATAAACGAACTCCTTCGCCTTTGGGCTGGTGTTGTAGAGCACCACGTTCGTCCCATAGATGTATTTTGGGATGGAGACGTTAAAAGCGATGAAATCGCGGATGTAGTCGATTTTGTAGGCAATGTCATAGTGGCTGGACTTCAATTGATTGAAGTGCGCTATCTGCTGTTCATGCCCCGTGTCGTGGTACTTGATGAAAGTGCGGAATTGAATCTTCTGCTCGACGCTAAATTCCTCTTCGCCAGTGCTGGTGGTGATGGTTTTGCCGGTTTTGTTCATTTTCCGGTCAAGCCACATGGCGACCTCCTTGTGCTTCTGGAGGTCGTGAATCCTGAATTCTACCGTGTCAATCATACGCCGGTCGAGGTAGCCACGTCGGATGATGCACCGCCAGCTGAGAGCACGGCCACGAAGCCGCCGCGCTGGTAAATAGAACCGTGACGGACAGGGTGGCGGAGTTTGAGTTCTCTTAGCTCCAGCTCGGCAGCTTGGCGCAGGCGTTGGCCGTGCTCGTCGGCAGGTGGTTGGGCGGAGTAGCGCGTATCGCACACTGAGCAGAACGGGCGCGGGGCGTCCAGCGAGGTGTGCGGGGTAACGACCAGGCAGGTATTGCAGAAGCAGTGTTTGGGGGTACTCGACAGCTTGGTATGGGTGGTACCGCAGACCTGACAATCATCCGAGCCAGAGTTATCCGGCCGGGTGTTGTGTTCGGTGTAGGCCATGCACGTTGTGCAAAATGGGTTGATGTAGCCTTTAGAATGGTAAAGGGAATGAGTGGAAGTAGTCATGTTTTAGGGGCCAGGGAGGCCCTGAAAAGTGAGGGGAGAGGGAGCACACGGAGCGCGCAGTAAGGGCACAGGGGCCAGGCGTGAGGGCAGCAGTGGGCAGGGTTTTGAGAAAGCCGGGGAGGGCAGTTTTTGTATAAGGTTTTTACACGTTGTGGTATGTTATAAGCTTTCCACAGTCGCGAGGCTGCAAAGGTCAGCCGGAAGAAACCCGATTGGTGCCAGGAGGCAGACAGTAGGTTTACTGTTTTGGAGGACAAAAAAAGGGCTGTTTTAAAGACAGTTTTGAAGGAGCGGCAAGGCCCGGACCAAAGGCCAGGCCGCAGCAGCTGGTGGAGGCCCGGTGGAAAACCGACCGCAGCAGCTGGTGGAGACAGCCAGGCGGAGCCGGCCCGCGCAGGGAGCACGGCCAGACCGCGCAGCCGGGCACCGGCCGCAGCAGCTGGTGAGGGAAGACGGAGCCAGCCGGCCCGAGCAGGAGCGACGACCAGGCTACCCCCGCCCAGGAACGGGCGGAGGTAAGCTGGACGCGGGAACCGACCAGGCTACTTGAATAGCTTGATGAGTTCGACCAGGGAGGTGCACAGTTTAGAGAGCACCCACAGGCCGACGACGAGCAGGATAGCCCAGGCGTAGGTCGAGGGGTTTTGCAGCAGCGCAAAAAGGGCGGCAAGCAATTCGGGAGTGAAGAGGTCTTTCATAGAAATTATAGGCCGGATTCCCGTTT
>MWWJ01000103.1_pt1 | contig 10451 bp, 8 predicted proteins | sample 1047271 | NCBI WGS metagenome assembly MWWJ01 (sample SAMN06349965, study PRJNA376086) | soil metagenome | isolation source: CN-4 sample Antarctic (ecotone) soil | place: Antarctica | collected 2015-01-13 | reverse complement strand
CGGATGTACGGCAACGGCAAACTCGTCGGTCTCATCACAGACCGCGACATCGTGATACGAGCCGCCGCCGAAGGCAAAGACTTTCGCACCACACGCGCCGAAGAAGTGATGACCACAGACGTTCACACTGCCAAGCCGAATGATCGCGTCATCGAAGCGATTCGCAAGATGGGCGACAAGCAGGTACGCCGCATTCCTGTCGTCGGCGACAACGGCAACCTGCGTGGCATCATCTCGATGGCCGACATCGCGCTTGAGACCGACGACGATCAGGAGTTGGCGGAAGCGCTCGGAGAAATTTCGAGCGGCGCATCGTTCTGGGGCAAAGTGTTTGGATAAACATGTAGGGGAAGGGGGCAAGGGTAAAGGGGAAGGGGAAAACTAAAAACGGATTTCGGTTTTAACCTTTACCCCTTCCCCTTTTCCCATCCCCCATCTTTTCGTATGGCCGAATCAGTTGATCGTTATTTTCGGATGGTGACGGCGGCGCGCAAGTCGCGTCCATCTACTCGTCTGTGGCGTCCGGCGGCGGATGTGTATCAGACGAGTGATGGATGGATTGTGAAAGTTGATCTGGCGGGTGTCTCAGTTGATGATCTGGAGATTACGATTAACGATCAGACGTTGCGGATTGCGGGTTGTCGTCGCGATACGTTGTATGGTGAAGGCGTTTCTTACCGGCAACTGGAAATCACTTACAGCCGCTTTGAAAAAACGCTGCACTTCCCCTGCTCCATCGCTGATGCACACCTGGCGCGCGACTATCGCGACGGCTTGCTCATTCTTCACCTACGTAGTGCCCAAGAGAATTGTGAAGAGCAGCAGAATACATAAGCCGAAATCTAAATCGAACCACGCAAGTCTGGGACGCGAATGAGGAGATTCACCGCAGAGGCGCAGAGCCAAGCCGCAGAGACTGGCGCAGAGAAAACTTCAACTCTCTCTGCGCGTCCTCTGCGTCTTCCCTCCGCGCCTCTGCGGTGAAGTTTTTTGCTGACGGTCACGTCGCGGATCACATAATGTGTACGAAACTTCTGCATTTGAATTATGGCTGAAATTCTTAAAAACAATCTGACGCCGACGGAAGCAAAAGCGCCTGAACAAAACAACGCGCGGCAAGCGGAGGCCGTGCCATTTGAGATTGCCGTCCTGCCTTTGCAAAACACGACGCTGTTTCCTGAAACAGTTGTGCCTCTGGCGGTCGGGCGCGAGCGTTCCATCGCGGCGGTTGAGTCCGCGCTGGCGTCGGAGGAAAAACTGCTGGCCTGCATCAGCACCCGACGCGAAGATGTGAACGGCGCAAATGCCACAGCTTCCGATCTCTACGATGTCGGCACGCTGGTGATGGTCAAGCGCATGGAGCGTTTGCAGGACGCGGTGCATTTGATCGTGCAGGGCACGGAGCGCATCAAGGTTCTGGAGTGGATACAGGAGCAGCCATACCTGCGCGCACGCGTCGTGATTCTGCCGGAGTTGAAAACGATAGACACGGAGGAAGCTGAAGCCACGAAGCGCAACGTACAGTCGTTGATTCAACAGGCGCTCGCGATGTTGCCGCAGATTCCGCCCGAAGTGCGAGCGGGTGTGATGGCGGCTAACGATCCGATTCGTCTGGCTTATTTTCTCGCTTCGATTCTCAACCTCGGCGTTGAGAACGAGCAGAAGATGCTCGAAGCGAATACGGTTGACGAACTGTTGCGCCTCGCTCACGGCTACCTCGCGCGCGAAGTCGAGATCATCCAGATTCGCTCGCGCATCGCGACGGAAGCGCAGGGCGAGATGGACAAGGCGCAACGCGATTACATCCTGCGCCAGCAGTTGAAGGCGATTCAAAAAGAACTTGGCGACGACGAAGGCGGCGAGCGCGCCGAAGCCGAGATGATGCGCGAAAGATTAACGGCGGCAGACCTGCCCGACGATGTTCGCAAGGAAGCCGAGCGCGAGTTGAAGCGCATGGAGAAGTTGCCGAACGCTGCGCCCGATTATCACGTCATCCGCACCTATCTGGAATACGTCCTTGATCTGCCCTGGAAAAAATCAACGGAAGACAAACTAGATTTGAAGGAAGCGCGCCGCATCCTCGACGAAGATCATTACGGATTGGAAGACATCAAGGAGCGCATTCTTGAATTCTTAGCCGTCATCAAATTGCGACCCGACGCGAAGAGTCCGATTCTATGTTTCGTTGGCCCGCCAGGTGTCGGCAAGACTTCTCTGGGGCGTTCGATAGCGCGTGCCTTGGGGCGTGAGTTTGAGCGTTTGAGTTTGGGCGGCGTGCGCGATGAAGCGGAGTTGCGTGGTCATCGTCGGACATACATCGGCGCGATGCCTGGCCGCATCATGCAATCAATTCGTCGCGCGGGCGTCAACAATCCGGTGATGATGCTCGACGAGATTGACAAGCTCGGCAACGATTACAGAGGCGACCCATCGGCAGCCTTGCTTGAGATTCTAGACCCGCAACAGAATTCGACGTTTCGCGATCATTATCTCGACCTGCCCTTCGACCTCTCGAAAGTTTTTTTCATCGCGACGGCAAATCAGCTTGGGCCAATCCCCGCGCCCCTTCGCGACAGGATGGAAATTATTCAACTCGCGGGTTACAGCGATCAGGAGAAACTCCACATTGCGCGTCAGTATCTCGTCCCGCGACAGATTCAAGAGAACGGATTGAGCGCGGAGCAGTTCACGATTACAGATGCCGCGCTTGAGTTAATCGCCGCGCGCTACACACGCGAGGCCGGAGTGCGGCAGATGGAGCGCACCGTTGGTAGCGTGGCGCGCAAGGCCGCTTTGAAAATCGCGCAGGGCGAAGCGGAAAAGTTGACGATTGACGCGGCGGACATCAAAGAGTATTTAGGCGCGCCGCGCTTCTATCCCGAAGAGGCGCGCAAGGAATTGCCTGCGGGTGTCGCGACTGGAATGGCTTGGACGGAGATGGGCGGGCAAGTCCTCTTCATCGAAGCGACATTGTTGCCAGGTGGTTCGGGCTTGACCATCACGGGGCAACTCGGCGAGGTGATGCAGGAGTCGGCGCGTGCGGCGCGTTCGTATCTCTGGTCACACGCTGCGGAGTTCGGCATCAACCCTGAGATGTTCAAAAGCTACGGCGTTCATCTGCACGTTCCAGCCGGAGCGATTCCGAAGGATGGGCCAAGCGCGGGCGTGACGATCACGGCGGCACTCGCCTCGCTCTTCACAGGGCGGCGCGTGCGTCCGGACACTTCGATGACGGGCGAGATTACGTTGTCGGGGTTGGTGTTTCCGGTGGGTGGAATCAAAGAGAAAGTTTTGTCGGCGCATCGTGCGGGGATTCGTCGCGTGATTTTGCCGTCGCGCAACGAAGGCGACCTCGAAGATATTCCCGATGATGTCAGGCGCGAGTTGGAGATTGTTCCCGTCTCGCGCATCAGTGAAGTATTGGATGCCGCGCTGGAAATGCTCGTCGCGAATCCTCCGCCTCCGCCGCCCGCAGAGATGATGCGTGAGCGTGCGACGCAGGAGATTGAGCCGGTGCATGTTCGGCAGGCTTAAAGCGGGGAAGCCAAAACGCTCACGCAAAGGCGCAAAGACGCAAAGAAGAGAAGGCGCAGAGGGCAGCCATAAATGTTTTCTTTGCGTCTTTGCGCCTTTGCGTGAGACATCAACTCCCAATCTCACACAACTCGATTTAGAATAAACTGTGCAACACAGTCTTGATCCTTTAGTGCTCGTCGGCGTCGCGGTGATTTTGCTGCTCGCGAAAATCGGCGGTGAAGTGTTTGAGCGAATCAAACAGCCCGCCGTGCTTGGCGAACTCATCAGTGGAATCATCATCGGCAATCTCGCGCTCGTCGGCTTCACGCAAGCCGAATCGCTGAAGACGAACGATGTGATCGCCGCGCTCGCAGAGATCGGCGTTATCCTTTTGCTCTTTGAAGTCGGGTTGGAAACGAAGCTCGGCGAGATGTTGGAAGTTGGTTGGTCATCGCTCCTCGTGGCAATAGCCGGCGTGGTCATGCCTTTCTTTTTAGGTTGGGGTGTCGCGGCTTACTTCATTCCAAACGAAGCGCGGCTCGCGCATGTCTTCATCGGTGCGACACTCTGCGCGACGAGCGTCGGCATCACGGCGCGAGTCTTGAAGGAAATGGGCAAACTGAGAACGCGGGAGTCGCGCATCATTCTCGGTGCGGCGGTGATTGACGATGTGCTTGGCCTGGTTGTTCTCGCCGTTGTCGTCGGAGCGATTCGAGCGACGGGGACGGGCATCGTGCTCTCGAAAATTGATGTCGTCTTGATTGCCGCTAAAGCTATCATCTTTTTAGCGGGCGCAATTGTGGCGGGGCGTTATATCGTGCCGCACGTCTTTCGCGGGGCGGGACTCTTCGAGGTGCGCGGCGTGTTGCTCGCGCTGGCAATCTCATTTTGCTTCTTGCTGGCGTGGGCGGCGACGCTCGTCGGACTCGCGCCGATTGTCGGAGCGTTCGCTGCCGGACTTGTTCTGGAAGAAGTTCATTTCAAACCTTTCACAGCGCGCGGAGAACGCGACCTCTCGGAATTGTTGTCGCCGGTTAGCGCAGTGCTCGTCCCGATCTTTTTCATCTTGATGGGAATGAAGGTTGATCTACGCGCACTGGCTCAACCGAAGTTGCTCTGGTTCGCGTTACTCTTAACGCTCGCGGCGATAGCGGGCAAACAAATTTGTTCGCTGGCGGTGGCAGAGCGCGGCCTGAATCGTTTAGCTATCGGAGTGGGAATGATTCCGCGCGGCGAAGTCGGTTTGATCTTCGCGGGCATCGGCGCGACGCTCTTAATGCCGAACGCTTCGGGCGCGAGCGAACCCGTGATCGGCGCGGCGACGTTTGGCGCAGTAGTTATCATGGTTTTAGTCACAACGCTCGTCACACCGCCCGCGCTCAAGCTGGCGTTAGCGCGTGACTCATCAAAACAAGACGCTCCAACCAGCCACAGAGGCACAGAGGCACAGAGAAAAAAAGGACGAACTACAAGCGTAAAAGCAAAGAAGAAACTTTCTTGATCTTTGTCTTCATTTATCTTTTTGCTTTCTCATCTTCTCTGTGTCTCTGTGGCAAGCTTTGAAATGAGTTCGTTGAATCGCACAGCAAAGGAAAGTGCAGCGATGGCAGTTCTCAGAGGCGAGCCGTACTTTTCACAGTTGCAGGCGCACGGCAAAGAAACGCTCGTCTAAGAATTGGAGTTAGGCTTCGACAGCTTAGAAATAGAGTGAGAGCATTTCGCTCGTAGCTTCTTCGGTCAGTCTGGCGAACGAAAACAAAATAATTTAATCACAGGCAGCGAAACAAAGAGAGGGAAATCAAATGAGCGCCAAGAAAGATCAGCATAACGTAGGGTCACCGGAAAAACCGCGTGGACAACAAACAGGCTTTGCCGGAAACCCAGACCAGAATCGTGAGGAGAAGAAAAAAACTCCCGCGCTGAGCGGCGAGCGCAAACAAGCGAACGAAATGTTTGCCGACAATTCAAAGAACGAACAGACCGGCGACGCTGTCACACCACGCACGACGACGCCTTCGACTCCGGCGCAGAATAGTGGCGGGCACGTTGGCGAAACCGGCGGCGAGATCGCTTTCAAACAAAAGCAGGGGAAATAAGGGTGTAGGGTGTAGGGGGTAGGGTGTAGTGAAGAAGAGTATTGAGAGTTGGCTGTGAGGGTTGGTTCTTAAGTATTGAATGTAGTTAATCGCTGACATCCTGCCTTGCTCTTGTTTCTCACTACACCCAACACCCTTCACCCTTTCCTTTACCAATCTTCCTGGGCGATGTATCGCAGGACGTGTTTGATTGAGGTGACGGTGTAGCTGCCATCCTTGTGCGTGACGGGGACGTGGCGATAGCGACCGACGGACATTTTGTTGAGCGCCGCCGCGACCGTATCAGTGGTCTTGAGCGTGTCGGGATTTTGCGTCATCAATTCACTGATCGCCTGCTCTCCATTCTCGCTGGCTCGCGCGCCCGTCAACTTGCCGAGCACATCTCGCGCCGTAAAAATGCCGACCATCTCTTCGCCATTGTGTACGAGCGCGCAGTCCGTCAGCGACTGCTTCATACGCCTGACGACATCAAGCGCCTTCTCTTCAGGGCGCACCGTCAGCACTTCATCCTGTCCCAACTTGCTTAAATCGTCCTGCATCACCGAGCGCACAATCCCGCCCGTCGCATCCGCGCGGGGCACGTCCAAATCGCGCAACGGCTTCATGCAATTCTCGCAACGATCCATCCCTTCAATGTTGTCATGTCCGCACGATGGGCAAGTCATTCGTCGCTTCGCTCCTTCGATTGCGGATTTGGGATTGCGGAATGCGGATTAAAGAAATTAAGAAACTGTCTTTACAATCCGCAATCCCAAATCCGCAATCCGCAATTATTCTACCGTCCAGGTGTCACCGCTATTCATTAGCTTCTCCAGATTGCCTGGGCCAACTTTGCCGATTGCAGTTTCAATCTGCTGCGCCATCATGTCTTCGTAAGTGGCGCGCTCGACAGCGCGGAAGATGCCGACGGGTTGCGGAAAGTCCGTGCCCTCGCGGTATTCCATGCGCGCGAGCATGAAGGCGACGGACGGGTCTTGAAGGTTGATGTCATGGACGAGGAGATCGTTTTCGGTGATGCCGTTCTCGCCGATGGTCACGACTTCGGGATGCGCGCCGTTCATGCGAATGCCCTTGTTGCGATCTTTGCCGAAGATCATCGGCTGTCCGTGTTCGAGATAGAGAACGTGATCGGAACGGACGCTGCGCTCGGTGAAGGATTCAAACGCTTTGTCGTTGAAGATGTTGCAATTCTGATAGACCTCGACAAACGAGATGCCCTTGTGTCTGGCCGCCGCTTCGATCATCGCGCCGAGATGCTTTACGTCAATATCAATCGAGCGCGCAACGAACGTCGCCTCGCTCGCAATCGCGACGGAGAGCGGGTTGAGCGGATAATCAATGACGCCCATCGGGGTTGACTTCGTGCTCTTGCCAAACTCGGATGTTGGGCTGTACTGCCCCTTCGTCAGACCGTAGATGCGATTGTTGAAGAGGATGTAGTTGAGGTCGAGGTTGCGCCGGATGGCGTGTATGAAATGGTTGCCGCCGATGGAGAGCGCATCGCCGTCGCCCGTAATCACCCAGACGCTCAACTCAGGATTCGCCGCCTTGATGCCTGTCGCAACGGCGGGCGCGCGTCCATGAATCGAGTGGAAGCCGTAGGTGTTCATGTAGTACGGAAAGCGCGACGAGCAACCGATGCCGGACACGAACACAATCTTCTCGCGCGGGATACCGAGTTCGGGCATCACCTTCTGCACATTGTTCAAGATGGCATAGTCGCCGCAGCCTGGACACCAACGCACTTCTTGTCCCGAAATAAAATCCGCCTTCGTCAACTTCGCCGGCGGCGGCGCAACGCTCCCTGCCACCGCCCCGCCTTCGCTCTCGGCGGAGACAGAATGCTCCGTAATGTTTTTGCTACCGTTGCCCTTCGCCCCGTTCACATTTGTACTCATCTTTATCTGATCCCTTTCAAAAACTGTTGCTACTTTAACGGAAGCCTGAATAATCTACTACTTCCCATGCCTCTAAATTTTGCACGCGAGCGCCAACCGCTTGTCGGCTAATACGTATCACTTCCCGATTTCTGTTCAATTACGATTCTCACGGCGTTGTGCTTCAACGATGAGACTGCTTCGCTTCCAACTCGGAGAGCCGCTGCCGTGCAGATTCATCTTTGGGGTCGGCTTCAACCGCCCGCTTATAAAACTCGATAGCTTTATCAACGTTACCTTGATCGTCGTACCATTCGCCTAAACGGGAAAGCGCAACTGCGTTTCGCGGCTCAACCTGCAAAGCGTGCTCAAAGCCAGCGCGTGCCTCTTCAACGTGATCTAAAACCTCTTCGGTATGACCAACGGCAATCCAAAATGCAGCTTTGTCGGGCGCTAAGCGAGCAGACTCCTGATGCTCTCGGAGCGCGCCCTGCAAGTCGCCCAAATCTTCTAAGACGAACCCGTAGCCACTGTGAACGACGGCATCATCAGAGTGTAGCTCGATAGACTTCTGAAAATGTTGTGCGGCTGCCTTCAAGTCGCCGAGGTCTCGAAAAGTGATGGCGAGCATGTAGTGGACACGCGGATTATTTGGCGCGAGATTGCCCGCTTCCTGAAACTCTTTCAGCGCGCCGTGCAGGTCGCCAGACTTTCTTAAATCTGTTCCTTTGTTGTAATGCTGCTCAACGGCGAGGGCGTTCTGCTGAGCGCACGCCGTGCCTGCGAGTAGAGCCGCCGTGATTAGCAAGCAGACGCAAATGCGCTGCAACTGTCTGCACGTTTTACCTACCCCAGTAGGCATGGCTCGCTTCCTCCGTCTGTCGCATCACAACTGTAATCGCTTGCCTGGCCTGCGGATTGTTACTGGCTCCGAGTTGGCGCTCCAGATCGGCTCGCAGTCTCGGCAAATCTTCCGGCCTGGGCGGGACGCGATAGTTAGTTGACTCCGTCACGTTGCGCTCAAGCCGCTCGCGCTCGTTCAACTTTCTCGCGGCATCGCCCGCGCTTCTCCAGATGTGTACGTATTCCAGCGCCTCGTTGATGATAATGGGCAGTCCACCAACTGCCTCTCCATTGGATATTCCGCGCTCATTCACAGGATAGTTGCTGTAATCAACTTCTGTTACCTGACGCACTTTGCCCTGCGATTTTCTCCACACGGTACGAGTTCCCACTTTCTCCGCGCGGGCTTCATTGCGCTCTAATTCATTCGGGTCATGCGTCATGTCAACTTTCGGTTCTTCCATCTCGCTCTCAAGCATCTCGGCCTGACGCTGCTCCGTCTCGGCCTCCGTCGTCGCGCGCATCATCGGGTTGCCGTTCGGGTCAGGCTTCCAACGCGGGATCAACATATTTTCGACAGCATAGGTGCTGCGTTCCTTCTCATCCACTTCGTAGAAGCGCGCAATCCTCTCGCGCTGCTGCGCCTGAACTTCATCGCCGATGCTGCGATAGAGTTGCGCCGCCTGCCGGTTGACCAGAGCCGCTTCCGTGCGGTCTCGCCCGTTCGTTAAGCTGACAGCCTCTTGCGTCAAAGAGCGCGCTTCCGCATATTGCTGTTCGGGATTTTGTGGGCCAATGAAGGCGGCGGCGCGGTCTCTACTCATCTGCGCGAGCGCAAGGCGCAACGCGGCGTTGTTTGCGTTGGCGGGTTGAGCGATGAGGCGGCGCGTCTCGCTCAACCCGCGTTCGCCTTCTGGGCTATTGATGCGCGCTGTCTGTTCGAGATTCAATGCAGCCTGGACGCGCTCGGTCGGCGTTCCGTTGATTAACTTGTCGAGGTTCGCATCCGTCTCGCGATGCACGCGTGCGCTGATGAACTCGTGCAGCCGCGCGACGTGCGCCGCCGGTATCGCAAACGCGACTGTGCCGTCGCTGGCGACGAGCCTGTCAACGTCTTCGCGTGTCAACTGGCGCTCTGGATGTTCTCGATCATAGAAGAGGCGCAGGCCAGGACTGCCTGGTTGCGTGTCCAGCGCCTTAATCTCTTCGTCCGTGTAACCGAACTGTTCGCGGAGCAGCGTGTTGCGTACCTCCAACGGATCATGCGACGAGGGCGGCGTGAACCTGTAAGTGATTTTCGGCGTCGCATCCTGTTCCTGCGTTTGCAAGACGGTAGCGGAGGTCACAGCGAAAACCGCGCCTCCTGTTGGATTTGCATTTCCCGTCAAAGGTCTGTTGACGACACCCTCACGCGCCAGTCCCGCATACATCTGCGTGCTCCAGGCATCATCCGTCGGCATCAGCGATGCCAGTGGATTGTTACTGGCCGATGGCGTGGGCAACGTGCTGCCTGACTCATCATTGCCGTTCCCCAGCAATGCGCGGGCTGCATCAAAAAACTCACCGATTCGGAAGCCTGACATGAACGTCGTACCTCACTTTCCTGTAAGCGTTATTCACCTACAAGGATTATCCGCCAGCGTGCTGAAAAGTTGCGTGCTTCGTAGTCTGGCAAGTGATCGAGACAATTTCATGCCGCTTCAAGTCCGCGCTCAACTGCGCCGACGCGCCGTGTAGATTTCCCTCTCCCATAAAATAGCGCAAGCCCTCCGCGTACACATCATGGACGGAACGAGATTCAACATTTGAAGCAGGCGCATTCATAAAGCGAAAATTTCAGCGACGGGAATCTCAAAACCAGGCACAACATCGCCGCCGTCGAGCGTGTCTTTCTCTGTCAGCGTCACGATGTCCGTGAGAGAACGATAGACGGTGACGGTTTTCAACTTCGGACTGACAACCCAGACCGCTCTTGTCCCTGCTGCTAACCATTCCGCGACCTTCTCTTCAACCTCACTCACGATGTCGCCTGGACTATTAACTTCGACGGCCAGGTCTGGCGCGCCGATCCAGTAGCCTTTCGTACTACCCACCTCTTGAACGCGCTCCTCTCGGATGA
>MWWJ01000102.1_pt1 | contig 10472 bp, 14 predicted proteins | sample 1047271 | NCBI WGS metagenome assembly MWWJ01 (sample SAMN06349965, study PRJNA376086) | soil metagenome | isolation source: CN-4 sample Antarctic (ecotone) soil | place: Antarctica | collected 2015-01-13 | reverse complement strand
TTTCACCTATTGTAAAGGATTGTTGTCTCTAACGAAGGCCAAATAAGTTACGCGATAGCTTGCTATAGTAGGTCAACTCGTCTGGATTAAGCACACCTGGAAGCTTGATCGCTTTTGCTATTTCGCTGCGGGTTGCTACATGCACGTGCAGGCCACGGTGTACCAGCTCATCTTTATGCACGATGATGAGCTGCTCAAGATCGGCCTTTTTCATCCGGAGGCGTTTGCAGAGAGTCTCGACAGTCTGGGGTTCGGGCGTGAGCAGGTGTAGCAGGTGTGCTGGATCGTCGTGCATGGGGTGGGCTTCCTCCCAGGCTGCATCGCCGATAAGCTGCGCCAGGAGTGCATCGGGGTGTATGTTGCGCTTGGCTGCAAGCTCTAGGAGCTGGCGGGCAGGCGTGGTGGTTAGCTTATAGGTTGTCTTTGGCCGTCCTGCCCCTGATCGTACTCCCCCACTGCGCTCTTTGACACCTGCCATCTTCCTTCCTTACTACATTTGATTATAGTATCTTTCAAATGGGAGCGCAAGGTATATTTCTGGCATTTTTCAAACTGGGGAGGAGCGAGATAGCTTGCTACCACGCTCACGTGGGGCTTCCGGCGGGCGGGGATACCCTAGGCCGTCGCTATATGTTACAGTTAGTGAGACCGCTGACCGTGCTTCCCTTATAGTTCAGGATTAACAGCGATAACCATGGTGTAAACTATAAAGGCCGTACACCCTAGTGCGAACCCTGGCAGAGTAGAACAGAGCAACATATCTCAGTCTCCATGTCTTCTCGATAATGTGGGGCGCGACCCTGTCTGTACATCTCAGGACATCTCCCAGATCTCGAAGGTTCGGAGGGTAATTATGACAGCCTCGCAGCGCAAGCATAGAATTGGTAAAGTTGTTGATATTGTTCTCTTGGTGGCTGTACTCCTGACCCTCGGCACGGCACTCATTCTACTTGGTCCTCCTGCCCAACGAGTGGGGCAGCGTGGTTCTTCCCCTGCCGCAGTCGGAGTTGTAAGTCCGACACCTACGATCATCGTTCCAACGCCCACAGCCTTTGGAGCGCCGACGGGGACGCCCGGGCTCGATCCTACTCCCCCGCCAAGTGTTGTTCTACCTCCGATGACACCTGTTCCACCCGGTACAGGGACAGAGTTGCAGCAGAAGCTACAGGAGCTCCAGAATCGACCAACTCCACCACCGCTGCCAACCCCAGCTCCCAGTGATTCAGTTAATGTACAGATAATGGGGGCCAGGAAATCAAACACCGGGATCTCAAATCATGAATCGACGGTAATCGTTATTGGCACAGTTACGCAGGTATTACCACCGCAGTGGACAACCCGTGATGGACAACGCCCCACAAATCCACAGGTTCCCAGGATCGAGCATAGCATCTACACACCAGTAGTGGTCGATGTCGAGCAGTATCTCAAAGGGGAGCGGCCCCAAAAACAACTCCAATTGTACGCGTTTGGTGGCAAGATTGGGCAAGATTCCTTCACGATGGAGCCAACGAGTCTTTACCAGTTCCGTAGGGGAGAACGCGTCGTCATCTTCCTCAATGAGCAGTTTCAACACCTGGTCCTGAATGGGAGACCGCTCTGGAACGTTACCGAACACTACACCATCACGCCGGATAACCATGCCGTCAACTATGATCGCAATATACCAGTAGCGCAGTTGCTGTCCGAGATTCATCAGGTACAGCAGCCCTAGCAATACATCTGCATCTACACAGTCAACCATAGAGGCAGTATTGTGCAAAAGGAGCACTAGCAATGGCTTGCTACAGGACAATTACTATTCTCGTGTGGGTCCTCTTGATCATAGCGCTTGTACACCCTCCTTTCGCAGCGGCATATAAGACAGGCTGTCGTGGCTACCAGCCTCATCTAGCCTTTTTTTGTTGAGGATGAATGAAGGATCCATGAGAGAGTCTGTTTCGTCAGGATAGAGTATACCTCATCCTGACGTCAGAACTCCCCCTCAAATGCGTCAGAATAGGGTTCTTTTTCGTATTTCTTGACACCAGTTCTCGAAGGTCTGGACCCTAATCTGACACTATGGCCGTCTCCCCCTAGCTCGTTGGAGCGCGATTTAGCACCGTCGGTATCGATACACACTGCCTCCTGAACAGTGCGAACGGGGATTGAGGTGTGATTTTTTTTCGGTATAGTCCGGGTGGCTGCTGCATAGCTACGGAAAACAGGTGTTGCTGGTGGGCGCGTGAGCTCCTGGGCAAGGTCAAACAGCGTCGGTGGCTGGCTGGCCTGCTCCTCGGCCTGGCGCGCTATCAGCTCATGCTCAACACACTCGATCTGCTCCCGATAGGTACGAATGCTGCGTGTAATTGCCCGTGCCTGTGACACATTGCCCTGGTCGTGGGCGCGTTGGGCGGCACGTTGGGCGGCATAGCGCCGGCGTTTCAATTCAGGCAGGTCCTCAACAGTCGGTGGGGTACTGAGTGGCCGGCTACGGTGCTTGGAGCGGGGGGGGCTCACACGCTCTTTCATGAACTGACGATCATCGGCGGCGCTGCGAGCCCCCTCCAACTCGGCCTGCTCCTGGGCGAGCTGCATATTTAGGGCGTCGGGGTCTGGTGCGACCTGGGGAACACCCGGAACAAAATCACACCTCAAACCCTCGCTAGACGACGTAGCATCAGGCTGGATTAAGTTAACTTCCACTATATGTGTCGGGGGGGGTGAAATGATTTCACCCTGTCCCATGAGCTGCGCGTAGGATGCTGCGAGTTGGTGGAACTGGCGACGGGCATTCTTGACATGCCGATCGCTGTAGCTGCAATGGTGGATGCGGATGGTTGTCTGCATTTCGAGGATGGTGCCCTCCCGTCCCATGCTGCGGATCGCCTGGGCGTAAAAGAGCGTGGCTGGCATGCACCTATGAGCTGTACGCATCTCGGACAGAAAGTCCATCAGGCCGTGCTCGACGCCCCAGAACACGGTTGGGTAGTAGCGGTCGCCGCCTGGTCGTAGGGTGGTTGGTGCCTCGGGTTCGTAGTTGGGTGGTGGGCAATCGGGATCGTCGTCGGACGTGCTCCCGTCGTCCGGATCGTCGTCCTGGTCGTCGGCTGCTCCTGGGGCTTCCTGGGCGGCTGTGGAGGCACTTACAGCGTGCTGTTCGTGCTGTTGGTAGGCAATCCCGAGACGCTCGGCAGCGATGCGGTGCGCGTCTCGGCGTGTGTATCCTTCCATGATCTGCATGAGGTCGAAGGAACTAATGATGCGGCCCTTGGTCCCGAAGAGGCGGCATGAGGGTTGCCAGCAGCCGCCAATCAGGTGGCCGTATTTCTCCGGGTGTTTGCTCGGCGATACATCAAAACTGCCATCCTGGTCGTGATGCTCGTGGTCCTGGTGAGCGGGGCAATGCCAGCGTCCGGCGCTGGCTGGCCGGCCTCCATAGCGGCGTAGCTCTGTCTCGAAGTCGTGGTACTGGTTGTAGAGCGCGCGCAGTTCCTCGCCAGTCACGCCAGCGGCTGGTAGGGATGGCCTGGCTACAAGGTGCGACTGGTGCGCAAGTGTTGTCTGCTCGTCTTTTGTTGGAGCTGCAGCTGCGGTGATCAAACGGTCGCTTGTCACTTGATCGAGGTATGGCAGATGGAGCAGATCGCCGTAAATGTAGGTGTACTGGCGCTTGGCCTTGGGATGCCATGATGGGGGGGCAATGCTGTAGAGTTGGTCGCCGCGTGCCTCCACCTGACCGGGATCGTGGTCCTTGGCGGTATAGGGCGTCGGGCACGTCCATACCACGTTGTAGCCGCGGCCGGTGCGGATCGTGGGGAAGCTGTCTGCGAGTTCGTCGCCGATGACGGTGTGCCATGCGTGGTAGCGCTGCTCGCTCTCGAAGTCGAGCACCTGAACGTTGCCACTGACCTGGCCGGTACAGTAGCCGATGCCATTGGGTTGGTTGTGTGGTGCTAGGGTTGGGCTGAACCAGCGCTCGACCTGCTTGCGTGTTGGATGCTTGGTTGTGTAGAGCTTCCAGCTCAGCCGAGGGTATTCGACGAACGCACCACTTTTGCTGTCATGGTAGGGCCGCTTGTATGGATCGTAGGGCTCTTTATCGTGGAGGGGGATAACAGAATAGCCGGCGTCGAGGAGGGCAAGGGCCGTCGTCTGGAGCTGCTGAATGTCTGGCTGCTGCGGCTGGTCGGGCGTGTTGTGGTTTGGCATGATGGTCCTCACAGGCCATCACGGGTCTGATCGATGCGAGCGCGGCAAAAATGACACCGTCGATTGTGGCATTTGTACCAAGGTTGTGCTATCATCATGGTCAGGCGCGTAATATAGCAACGGCAGCGACCAGGGGTTCTCAATTCCAAGACGCTGACGTTGGAGCTTGAATTAGTCGGCTTTGTTCACTTAAGTTTGGTCGCCTGAGTGAACGGGGTCGGCTAATTCCATTAACTACTGTTACTGTAACCGATCCTGGGCGATTCGATCAATCTTCCTCTTGGTGCTCCTCACTTCCAATATATCAACCCTATGAGGAGCACGAATAGTATTACGGCGAGCATAGGTCCCGGTTGGAATGCTTGCGCCACGAGCTGCACCATATTCCAGTGGGCTGGAGCGGTTCGAGGTACATAATGCTTGACAGGTGTATGAGAGATAACTGGGGATGGTAGCGGGCGCGTCTGTGGCGTAGCTGTTGGCAAATCCCCCAGCGGCAACACCTCGTTTTCACGTTCGGCTAGTTGCGCTTCTATGTCAGTTGCGAGTTGCGTATCTTCGCCTGTTTCGCAACTATTCACGTTCAATTCAGCATCGTGCTTGACGTAATCATCACAAGTGGTCGGGGCGCTGATGGTTGCGTCTTTTGTTGCGATTAGTTGCGGCTGAGCAGGGCTACGGAGGGGCAATTCGCCGGGGGCCGGCATATAGTCGAGTTCATGCGTTGTAAATAATTCCGGGGCCAGGGTATGCTCGGCCTCATGCTTTGCGACTAATTGCCGGACGTATTCCGGTGTGCAGCCGACAAGCTCAGCAGTACGCCGGAAGGCACCACGCTGGCCGTGCTGGGAGACATCAGCGGCCCATGCCTGGTACACGCGGGCGGGGCTCAGGGGTTTGCGCTTACGGGTTGCGGTCGTTGTGGGGGTGTGTTGTGCTACACTCATCTTGCCGATGCCTCCTTCTAAGGCTAAGCCGCGCCCCTAGGATGTGATCAGCATCGCTGGGGGCACCTTCGTTTAATACTACTTATCATATCACGTCATGCAAGACGACCCCGCCACGTCGTATTGCGTCAAGTCACCGTCGTCTTATCCCAGCAGCTTGCGCCACCAGGGACGCCGACGGAGCTGATCCTGTAGCTCATCACGCTCCCGCTTTACGGCGTCAAGCTCATCACGTAGCGACTGTGTGCCCTCTAATAGTGTGCTTTGCTTCCCCAGCGTGAGCAGCGCTTGATTCAACTGCTCTTGCACCTCACGTAACCGCTCATCACGTTCCCGCAGATAGTCGAGCATTGTGCCCGCTGGCATTGACTCGCCACGAATGGCTAGGGGCCGGCGTGGTGCATTTGCAGTACGGCGCTTACGAGCTTGCAGTTCGTCGGCCAGACTCAGCACATCATCACGCCGGTACACCAGGCGCCGGCCATCCATTTGTGAACGAATGCGCGGCGCGTCACCTTCGCCATACCGCATAGCTTGACGTGGTGATAGTCCCAGTAATGCGCCGGCCTCACGCGCGCTGATGTACTGCTCGTCATCAATAATGACGCTATCTGACATGCCGCCTAGTCTAGCATTGTGTTGTCTCTCTTGCGCTGACCACGTATGCATGTGAGCCCCCCATATACACACCACTCCACCACACACCACACACCACACACCACACACCGTACTCGCAGTGAGGCCAGAAGCGGAGACAGGCCACAAGCAGATCGCACCACAGGGTTGCAAAGGTCTGCCCGCAGGGACCGGCTCGGGGGCCGGCCTTTGCGCCGTGTGGTAGCGTAGCTGCTGGCCTGGCGTAGCGTATCGACGCATCAGATGAGTTGGTCATCTGATTCTACCGGCTTCGGCTTCGGTGCTGCACTTGCTCGGGCTGCTCCTGCTCGCTGTACTGGCTGCGGTGCGACTGGTTTCGACATCTCCTGCTGCGCTGCTACCGGCTTCAGCACATCTGCCTCGAACTCACCTGCCGCGCGCCGCTCCTCCAGCTCCAGCTGCTTCGCCTCCAAAAAGAGCCGCCAATAGCTCAACCGCTCTTCGAGCTGGCGCTGTAACTCGGCCCGCGCTTTCGGGTGTGCACGTGTACTTGCACCGCTTCCTTGCTGCTTGCGCTTAAACATCGTTCTCTCCTTTACCTTTTAGCGTTCATAATCCCAACCACGGTCAAGCTCCTGCCTCCGAGCCTGTTCACGTGCTAGCTCCTGCTTACGTACCTGCTCCTGTTCCTGAGCGCGTGCCTGTTCGCGTACCAGCTCCTGTTCTCGGACCTGCTCACGCTCGCTCAAGCGCTCCCGCATGCTCGCCAGCTCGTCGCGCTTGACCGTCTGCTTGCCAAAGGCCATGACATGCGCGTGGGGGTGCTCGGTATTGGCATGCTCGATCAGGTAATACTCTGGAAACTGCTCTCCCAGCACGGTGCGGTAGTCATCGGGCGAGAGCTCGGCCTCAGCGGTGCTTAAGGTGATTCGATAGGTATAGCCGTAGTGCTGCGCACGCTCGCGTATCTCCTCCCGCGCCTGGTCGAAGTCCAGCGCTCGGCCGTCGCGGTCGTACCACTGGCGCTCGGCCAGGTCCGGCCCTTCACGGTAGGAGTAGTAGCGATGGGAGTCCATCACGCCTTTTGTACCCTTGGCGCGGGTCTGATAGCTAGCCTTGATGATCGCCATCGTCGTCCGGTGCGAACTCTTGATACAGATCGGCAATAACCTCCCCGATGCTGCCGCGTGCGATCCGCATGCGCGTTTCCTTCGTGGCAAGCTGCCGAATGCGGTCGTAGCGTTCTGGTTCATCCTTTTTCACGCGCCCAATATCCCGCACGGCTGCTCCTGCCAAACGCTGGCCAATGCCGGCCTCTATCGCTGTGTAGATTTGCAACTTGATGAGGCGCTCCATGCCGCGCCCCAGTTCCTGCCGCACGGTACTGGCAATCATGGGGGCCAGGATTTCGCCGGGTGACTGGTCGAGGCCGATGCGTACCAGCGTTTCAACGGCTGCACTAAACGACGGAATCTGGTGCTGTTGCTGGTAGGCGTCGATACGATCACTCGTCGCCTGGGTCAACCGCACGTGGCTGGGGATGGTACCCATTCTCCGCTTGGGCATAGCAAAACTCCTTCCACTTCAGGGAGCCGTTTCACCTGGTCGCGGGCGTGGGCTTCCCAAATCGTGCGTTCGAGCATATTTGGGAAGCCCTTATCTTGCTACCGCTCTCAAGCGGGGCTTCCGCGAGCGAGGCTGCGCCCAGCCCATGCGACGCGCCCCACCGTTCGTGTTTCGCCTATTGTAAAGCATTGTCGTCGCTACCGAAGGCCAAATAAGTTACGTGACAGCTTGCTATAGTAGGTCAACTCGTCTGGATTAAGCACACCTGGAAGCTTGATCGCTTTTGCTATTTCGCTGCGGGTTGCCACATGCACGTGCAGGCCACGGTGTACCAACTCATCTTTATGCATGATGATGAGCTGCTCAAGATCGGCCTTTTTCATCCGCAGGCGCTTGCAGAGAGTCTCGACGGTCTGGGGTTCGGGTGTAAGCAGATGCAACAGGTGTACAGCATCGTCCTGCATGGGGTGGACTTCCTGGTGAGCTGCATCGCCGATCAACTGCGCGAGCAGGGCTTCCGGGTGCATGTTGCGCGTAGCTGCCAGTTCCCGCAGTTGGCGTGCGGGTGTTTCTGTAAGGGGGCTTGTGTAGCAGCGGAACGAAAACTAGGATGAGACTAAAATGACGTCCTTCCAGCAACAATCAGGCACCAAAGACGAGGTGCAACGGGGTCGCCGAGCACAGTTTCGATTCTGTCGGGAGTTTTTAGGCGTTTGTGTGCTCAGTTGCTCGACCCAGAATACCGACATCTCGTTCACGGGACCTCCGCAACGGCTTTTACTCCCGATGGAAGAGCGATTCTGTCGGGAGTTTCGTCCCCTCAGTCTTTACTACCGACATCCGTAGCTGTATCATAGTTTTCGTTCCAATGCTACACGACCCCCGTAAGCTTGTAGGTTGTCTGCGGTCGGCCTGCTCCCCGCCGTGCACCACCACTCCGCTCTTTGACACCTGCCATATCAGCACTCCTTTGCTCCTTTTGATTATAGCGTATTTCAAATCTAATACAAGAGGTATTTCTGATACTTTTCAAATAGGAGAGGAGCGAGATAACTTGTGAAACTTCATCTTTGCATATCCTATACGCTAACAGTACTACCCTCGATCGTACTGATTATTGTGACCTACGTGCTATACGGGGTTCCACGCCCAAACCGCCGGTTTTTTTGACGTGCTCGCTTGGGGCTCTGCATACGACCAAGCGGCGGGCATAGGCTCCCACACCTGTACTGTCCTCCTCCGTCAGCACTCCAGAGTTCATCCTGATCCTGCCCCGTTTTTGAGCTGTTCATGTGATTAGAAAGCGATCCGCATGGCCAGAATCGGCACTAATCACAAAAAACTCAGAGGTGCTGAAGTAGGAAAACAGTACAGGTGTGGGAGCCTACGCCTGCCGTTCAGTTCCATGCGCAGTCCGAAGCGAGCACGTCAAAAAAACCGGCGGTTTGGGCGTGGAACCCCAAATACACGCAGGCGGATGACCATCACTCTCACGGAAATGATGTGCGTGGGAGACGACGGGAAGACGTTGGAGTACCTAGCCAGAGGTAGCTAGACGTGCTCTGCTCCTATTTCACGGAAGTAGGGTGCGTCTATCCAAAGTCGATCCCCCAACTTTTTCTGCTTTCTTCAACTACAAACGCACTAATTGACGGAAATATGGACGCTCGATAACCCACTTGCTCTGCTGCGACACTGGACTAGCCTCGCTGACTTCTGATGAGGCGAGAAACTCTATCTCGTATTCATACATTCTTGGTCGCCCTCGATCATCCCATAGTCTGTAGATGCGCTCAAGCTCTTGATAACGACGCTTCGCCTGACTGCCATAAAGCTCAATGCTATCTTTGGTCAACAGTACCGAGCCCATATGATCTCCGAGTCCAATACCTTTCCATAAAACAAATGTATGAGGTATGTGCAATGCGAGAAAATAGAAGAATTCAAGTCGAGCGGCTTGATCATCAATCAGACCAGGTGTCGTTTTAGAGAGTTCCATCAAGCCCTCAAAGAGCGGGTACACAGCGTCTGGCTCACGCATTTGGATCGAAGTATATTGATCGTGATTTTCTGCTTCTGATAGCCATAAATCCCTACGCAACGCGCCACGTATAGCCATAAAAGTTGAGTATCCAACAATTCGCCCAAAGATTCGCTGGTTCTCTCGCCAGATACGGATCAAGGGGCAGTTATATGCATCACCATGAGCAAGGGGAATAAGTACAACGCCCTCCGGAGCAAGTTGGTCAAGCCAACGCGGTGAAAGAGCAGAACAGCCTACGGTGGCAACAATACGGTCATACGGAGCGAAGTCTAAACAGCCAACGAAACCATCTCTGGCAATAACCCGGATCTGACGGTATCCCGCCAGCGCTAAGCGTCGTCGCGTCTGCTCAACGACATCTTCCTGAATGTCAATAGTACTTACTAAGCCTGGATCTCCTACAAGTTCGGCCATCAGAGCAGCATTATATCCGGTACCTGTACCAATTTCCAGCACCCGCATGCCAGGCTGCAAATCGAGAAGTTCTAACATCAGTGCCATTAGCGAAGGCAGCGAAGAGGAACTAGGCTCGGGACAATGGGTCATAAAGGCTCTATTGGAGTAAATCATTTCTAGGTGTTCTAAATTGGACGGATCAATCCTTAAGAAGTCTAATTGCCTAGAGCCTCCCAAATAAATCTGCTCAATGAGTAGGTGTCGAGGGACTGTGCGAAAGGCTCGCTCTACGGCAGGCGACCTAATCGAAGCCATGTCTTTCAAGGACTGCACGTAGCGGTTAACTAGTTGCGGAATGTTTGTGACCATCTGTCCTTATTGTTTGCTATTAGGCTCTAGCACAGGAGTCCTCGCTCAATGAATCTGTCAAATTCATATGTTGGGTTTGGTGGCGAGGAAAATAAGGTGAAGATAAGTGAAAGTTCTCTTGTCACCCCGCCCCGCGGGGTCGCCCCCGCAAGCATGGCCACGTCAGGCCACTGCGCTGCGCCCCGCCGTTCGTGTTTCACCTATTGTAAAGGATTGTTGTCTCTAACGAAGGCCAAATAAGTTACGCGATAGCTTGCTATAGTAGGTCAATTCGTCTGGATTAAGCACACCTGGAAGCTTGATCGCTTTTGCTATTTCGCTGCGGGTTGCTACACGCACGTGCAGGCCACGGTGTACCTGCT
>MWWJ01000101.1_pt1 | contig 10500 bp, 12 predicted proteins | sample 1047271 | NCBI WGS metagenome assembly MWWJ01 (sample SAMN06349965, study PRJNA376086) | soil metagenome | isolation source: CN-4 sample Antarctic (ecotone) soil | place: Antarctica | collected 2015-01-13 | reverse complement strand
CACTCGTCGCCGCTGGAATAAACGATTTCGGCCTCTACGATTTCACCATGCCTCGGCAAAGCGGGAAGTTCGGCGTTCTCCAACTGCTCCAAAGTCAAACCGCCGCGCGCTCTGTGGCCTCGCTCTTTAAGTGCTCGCGTGAGTGCATCGCGCACCGATTCCGGCCCGTCTCCCAAGTTGCGGCGCTCGCTGATGCTGGTGGCGATGCCTGCGCGGTTGGCGCGCACATTGGCAACCGTTGCCCATGCATTGACCAGCTTATTTAGCGCGTCGGGCCTCATCGGAATTTGGCTTGAAACTCCAAAACGGTCGGTGTGGTTTTCCTTCTCGCTCAAAATTTTCTCTCGAATGACGGCCAAAATTTCGGTCGTGGTTGTGAGGTCATCGCCCACGATTTGAGATTGAATTTCGGCGAAAACTTCGTCGTTTGTGGCCTCAGATGGGAGCATCTGCGCGGCTGCGGAAAGGGTTGTCATAGCGTCGGCAAAGCCGGGCTGCGCGGTGCCGTCCGGCGTTTCGAGCACGCTTTTGAGACTGTTTAGCGCCTCGCCGATAAGTGCCGGTTCCTTGCGTAGCCGTTCGGAAATCGTGCCGCTTTCGCTCTCGCGTCGATAGGTGAGATTGAGACACTTGCGGCATCCTGTCACGCCTTCGACGGTGAAAAAGTAGCGAGCGGCGCGCGCGCAGAGCGGGCAAAGCGCCAAATCAAAGGTGTCGCCTGTTGGTGTTCTGCGCGATTCAACCGGCGTGCCGTGCTGCCGTGCGTAGTCAAGGCCAAAAACGCGCTGCGCGTCCTCGACTCTCGTTCTTGTGCGTTTTCTTCCTGCCATGATGGGTGATTTGATTCGGGAATCTTGGGAAAAGAGCATCACCGCGAAAAACGGGAATCTTCGGCTTTAGCGCGAAACTTCGGCGATTCGATTTCGATTCGACCTCTTTTTGAGGTTTTTCGATGGTCTCGACGGGTTTCTCGACGGTATAAAGCGCGCCTTTTCCAGCTTTCGCGGTGATTTTGGGTTTGAAGTGAGGTTCGGGCGCCGATTCAAGCGCCTGCGGCCTCCATTTCGGCGCGCACTCGGCGCTCGGCGGCGGCGTGCAATTCCTCGGATTCACGGTCGATTGCGGCCTGCATCGGTTCTCCCGAATGGCTCGCTTCCTGACGCGCTCGGCCTCCATTTTCGGGCGTGCCCTGCTGCGCGTTCAAACGCCACTGTCGGGCCTCTTCCTGGCGCTGCTCATCTTCGGTGAACGGCCTCGCTGGTTCACGGCTACGCGCGACGTTTTGAGCGATTTGTGTCGCGTCGGGACTCAGGGCGGCGCGGTCATGAAAGCTGCGGAGCCACTGCGTTTCCTGGTCGCGTCTGGCGCCTTTGTAAAGTGCCTCGAACGCTTCCTTTGCCGCGTGTTTCTCGGTGGCGTTTCGATATATCCACGCCAGAATCGGCGCCGCGCCGTCGCTTTCTATTTTGGCGGCGCCAATGCTGCCGTCGCTGGTCTCGAACACATCGGGCGGGTTTTCGATGGATTGGTGACAAAGCCGAAAATCGCGCGCGGCTTCGGTTGCGGCATCAATGCGCGCGACGATTTGAGCACCGCGCGATTCGAGCAAAGCCATAATTTCGTGCGCGTCGCTCTCGACCTCGGCGCGCAAAACAAGAAACCGGCTGGCGTGCGCCCTGGCCTCTTCGACTCTAAGCGAGCGCAACTCTTCAACCTTCGCCGCTTCGACCTGAACGCGTTTGGCTGCGATTCGGGCCTCTATCGCTTCGGCGGCACCTTTGAGCGCCAAAATCTCGGCGCTGGTTTCCATCATCTCGGCGCGGCCCTGGCCTTCGATAAAGGCATTTTGCGCGGAATCTGCGCGCTGGCGGGCGCTTTGAAGCTCGGCGCCAATTTGGGCGCCGCGCGATTCGAGCGTGACCAGTTCGGCGCGCAATCCTTCAAAGCTCGGCGCGCTGGTGGTTTGGGTGGTGGTGTCGAACATTATTGTTGAGTCGCTCCTTTTTCTAATGCGGAAATCTCTTGAGCGCGAGTGTTCACGGCTTTTTGAAGCGTGATAATGGTCGCGTTAGTTGAACAACGGGCGCTCTGAACATCCTGCAAAGCGCCGCGAAGTGCTGGGACACTGGCGGTCAAAGGCAGCATTTCAAGCGAACTGGCGGCGCGGTTGAGCGATTCGCTGGCGGCATCAGCATCAGTGATGGCCGCTCGGTCTGCTGATTGCGCGGCGCGAAGCTCGCGCAATTTCATTTCTCGAAGCAAAAGCATCGTGGTCTCCTAATCCTGCGGGTGTAGCGTTTGAAGATTTCAAAACGCTCATTTCAAAGATGGTCGCGCCATGTCTCAAGTGAGTGAATCGAGTGAAAATAGGGAGCCGGTAGGGATGCAGGATGAACTCAAAACATCCTGCATCCCCTTGGGGCAAAAGCAACGGGCCGCAATCAAAAAACTCGGTGCTTTTGCCCCGCCAGAGTGGAGGTATCCCCTGGCCGGTTTCTGTGGCGATTATCGCCGCTTGCGCGCTCTGGTGGGCGCTTTCTTTTTCGGCGTCGGGTCAGCGAAAATTGAGGAAAAACCCCAGCGCCGAAATTCTATCTCGACCTGAAACGCTTCCTCCAATCCTTCGACGCCCTGCCTTGCAATGTCCTTCCCTTCCCAGATAAGCGACGCTGAACTTTCGAGCGCATAAATGCTTTTCGTCAGTTTCAGCCACTCATGCAGCGATTCAATATCGTGGCACTTTTCGGCCTCATTTTTTTGCGCGCGCAATTCTTCGATTTGAATCGAGTGGCTATCGAGCCGCTTCTCGGCCTCGGCAACGCGCGCGCGATACGTTGCGAGCATCCCAGAACCTTCGGCGGATGTGAACCCGCCGAATCGTCGGCTGAAATCGTGATGCTTGGCTTCTCGTTTTTCTTCGATAGTCATTTTGAAAACCTCCTGGCTTTTATCGGATAAGTTGAAATCTCGCGCGTGAGCCTAAACCTTCGACTTCTTCAACCTGTTCAAACCCTTCAACCTCTTCAACCTCTTCAACTTCTTCGATTCACTTTCTCTTCTTTTAATCTTTAAAATCTCTATTTCTACTAATCAGGGATTGAAGAAATCGAAGGAGTTGAAGAAGTCGATGGTTTAAGGAGAGGTCTGCAAATCCGTGATTTTTTGGCTTCCAACTTTTGGAAATCGAAGAAGCTGGAATCGAAGAAGGTGCCCAAAAATCGAAGAAGGTGTCGAAGAAGTTGCTTGAAAATCAATCCTGGGCCTCCTGGTGGTTGGGGTCAAGTTCCCAGAGCCATTCGCCGTTAGATAAGCGGCTTTTGGTTGCTTTGACTCCTAATTGCTTTCGGGCCTGCTTCAATGCGAAGTCGCTCAAACCCTCTGCAATGGCTTCATCGCGCACTTCCTTGGCGGGCCTTTGGCCGTTGGCGAGCGCACGCGATAGAAAATCGGCAGCATCATCGGCGGCGCGGTGCTGTTTAGGCGGTTCGGGCGCGCTTCCCCATGCTGGGCCTTCGTCGGTCAAAACATAGCCAACGGCTGGCGGTTTCTTGGCGAGATTGAGCTTGATAACATCAAGGCGTCGCGCGTCGGGTGCGTTGGGGTCGGGAACCGTGAGCGCCAAAATTGAGCGGCAAAGCTGCGAAATCGAGGTAGAACCGCGCAAGCGAGCAATGGTGATGGGATAGGGCGGGACGCCAACGGGCGGCTTATTAAGATGGTGAATGACAACGACAGCCACCTTGTATTTCTGCGCGAGATTGTGAAGTCGCTTCATCACGAGCTTCATCGAATCCGTGTCGTTCTCTTTGCCGCTGTGGGAACCGGATAAGGCGTCAATTACCACGAGCGGCGGTCGGAATTCTGCGATGGCTGCTTCAATCCATCGCAAATCTTTTGGGTTGTCAATCGAAAGCTCTTGGAGCGGGTCGGCTGGGAAAACGAACCGGTCTCGCGGCATATTCCACGATTTCAACTTCTGATGAAAAAGCGCGATGTTGCCGTCCGTGTCAATCCAGAGAAGTTTTTGTTCACTCGGCAATTTGGGCGCGCGCTGGCTGTCCGGCCAAACCCCACCTTCCAGCAAAAGGCGCGCGAATCCCTGCGCGATGGTGGATTTTCCGCCGTCTTGCTCGCCCACTAAACCCGTCACGAAACCGAGCGGGATAAATCCATTCCAAAGCCATTCGATTTCTCCGAGTGCGCTATCGAGCGCGCTATCAGTCGAAAACAAAATCGGCCCGTTTTCAATGAGAACTTCGGCGATTTCAGCGGCTTTTTCGGCCCAACTTTTCGGCGGTCGCGTTGGGATTTTTGCCAAGTCAGTGCGGGCAATTTGTGCTGCCTCGCTGTGACCGCGCCGCTCCATTTCCTCGGCCAAAGTGTCCGGCACGATCTGAATCTTGCTGGCGTGTAGGCATCGGCAAGCGTCGAAAAATAATGCTGGAATCTCGCTGGGAAAATGGCGACTGGTCAAGCCTGGGAGCGTTTCGGCGGCTTTATCGCTGTTGACGACACAAAGTAAATAATTGAGTTCGTCGGAAGTGCCCCAAAGCGCAGGCTCTTTAGCGGTCGCGGTGCTTTGCGCTGGTTCGCAGATTTTGGGCGCGTGGTTGCCGTTAAGTTGTGAAGGTTGCCCGTTGGGGCTTTCTTTGGTGTAATTCTGCATTGTTAGAACCTTTGGCCGTCTGCGTTGCGAGCGCAGGCGGTCTTTTTATTGACCGCTTCACGGCTGCGAAAAACAAAAAAGGCGCGTTTTGGATGTGGTGAAGTCCAAAACGCGCCTTATTCGATTTGAGCGATAACTTGAGCGATAATTTCACCGTCAAGGGTTGTCGGCGGATTATCGTGGGTTATACTTTGAAACCGAGTAAAACCTGCCTTTGAACGCGAATCACCACAAAACGCGAACAAAAGCTAAATTCTGAAAGGCCTGCCGCTTGCAACGCGGTGGGCCTTTCGCTTCTTCAAGCAGCTTGCAGAAAAGGTTAGCGCCTCTTTTCCTGGCGCGCTACATTCCCAAATCGCACCCTTTAAGTATGTTAACTGGTGCCTTCGTTGGCTTCTTAAAGCCAACGACGTGATAAAAAACACCTTTTTAGGCTGCTCTCGACGGCGTGAAAATCCCTCAAACTTTTTTTGGCGCGCTTCATCGGTGCCTCTTGCCTTGCTCCTGGTGTCGCTGGCCTGGTGCGCCGATGGCCTTTTAAGCCCCTTTCGTTTCGGAAAGTCGCTCACCTGAAAACTTTCTGAATGAGGCTTTGGATTTCGTCAAAATCCGCGATTTCCGGCCCGTTGGCGCTCTCGGCGTGTCTTTGCTCGTCGGCGTGGTTTGCCCTCATTCTGGGCGATTCTGGCGCGCTCGGTGCCATTTCTGTCTTGCCCTGGGTGAGTTGGCGCGGCGCGATTTCGAGCGCCTTTTTGAGCGATTGGCGAAGTTCTGCGGCGTCGCGCTGCTGGGCCTCGACCACGTTTCGCAAAAAGCGGATTTCGTCCTTTAACTCGCTCTCTCGCTCCTTCCACTGGGAAACGCCTGCGGGTATGTTTTCGGGCTGCGGCTCGCTCTTAGCGTCGCGGTCGTCGCGCTTAGCGTCGGCATCGTCGCGGTCAAGCGTCGCGGTCGTCGCGCTTCCCGTCGCACTGGTTTCGAGCGCCCTGCCGTCCACTTCCCAAACCTCGCCTTTGGGCGCTCGCACTAAGCGGGCGTTATATTTTCCGCTCTGGCATCGGCGTTGGATGGCGCGCGGCGACACTCCCACAAGGCGCGCGGCCACTGCGACGCTAAGCCACTGCGTCGCGGTCGTCGCGCTTTCTGCGTCGGCATCGTCGCGCTTAGCGTCGCGGTCGTCGCGGTTCCCGTCGTGCTTCATCGTCGCGGTTGTTTTCAAGGTTTGGAGCCTTAGCGGATGAACTGCGCCGAAACCAAACCGGCGCTTTCGAGCGGTTCAATTTCGGTGCGGTCTTTGGTCACAAAGTCGGCGCCTAAGCGGTTGGCGAGCGCGACGCCGAAAGCATCGCCAAGCGCCAAGTTTGCGCGCTCTCCCGTTGATCTCGTCAAACGTCGCGCGCTGGTGATTAGGTGGCTCATCTCGCGCCAGAAAACGCCGTCCATGTCGCTGCGTTCGACGGTTCCGGCCTCTTTCAAAAGCGTGATGGCTTCCTCGGCGGTCTCGGCGCTTTGAGTCGCTAAGACGTGATAGAAAACCTCGGCCAAGTTCGCGGCGTGCGCGTAGATTTCCAAACCTTCGCCTTCGTCGCTGGCAATCGAAAACAAGGCTTTCACGGCCTCGCCTTCGGGTTCGCCTGCAAGATAGGCAATCATCGCCGATGAATCTAAAACGGCGTTCACGAAACGGTTTCCTTCTGGCGCTGCGCGTGGCGCTCGGCGTCCCTTTCGAGTTCGGCCTGCGCCTGGGCGTGCTTGTCGGCTAAGAAGTCGTCGCTGCTGCTGACACGGCCTTTTAAGAAGCCATAGCCCTTAGCCCTGGCTTCCGCGCGGCTGATGGCGCTTGGCTCTGGCGTGCTTTCAAGCGGCGTCAAATCGCCCAAAAGCGTGCCGCCGCCGCGTCCTCTCCACCACACCTCGGCATCGGTGCGCGAAATGCGCGCGTGGCCTCTGCCGTGAAAGCCGGTCGCGGCTTTGAGTTCTCCGGCTTGAATAGCTCGGCGAATGGTCTGCGGGTGAACGCCTGCAAGCTGCGCCAGTTCGGGGACGGTGAAGGCGCGCGTGGCTATCGAGCCAACGGGAACGGGCCGCGCTGCGACGTTTGGATTAAGGCTCTTGGCGCGCTTCAAGTGCTGGTCTCCCTCGCGCACGAGGTCTAAATTGATGGTGTTTGGCATGGTGCTATCTCCTTCGATTGAGCCGCCGATTAAGCGGCTTTTCGGTTGGCTTCGATGATTCGGGACACGGTTTGAGGAAAGAACGCGCCGCCGCTTCGAGCGGTGAAACCGTCCTTTTCGAGCCGTTGGCAGATAAGGCGCAAACCCAAACCCGCCGCGCGGTATTTGAGAACGGCGCTCACAACTTCCTGCTCGGCGTTGTCGGTTTCGAGCGTTTGGCCGTCGCTTCCCAAGTGGTAGCCGTAGGGTATAGAACCGACGCGATGGCCCTGCGATTTCTTCCACTGCAAAGCGGTTTTGGTGCGCTCGCCGATGGCTTCCCGTTCCCACTGCGCGACGCTCATTAGGACGTTGAGCACAAGGCGCCCGGCTGCTGTGCTGGTGTCTATCTGCTCGCCAACGGAAACCAGGGAAAAGCGGGTGAAGTGCGATTCGAGAAGTTCGCCCAAGTCCTTCACGCTGCGCGTCAAGCGGTCAAGTTTGGCGACAATGAGCGCCGATGCTTCGCCGTTTTCGAGCATCGCCAGTGCCTCCGTCAAGCCGTCGCGGTCAAGGGTTTTGGCGCTGGCTCCGGCATCTTCTATGATGGCGACAAGCTCATAATCGTATAGCTTGGCAAAGCCTTCGACCTTCTCACGCTGGGCGTCAAGGCTGACGCCGTGATTAGCCTGCTGGTCGGTAGAAACGCGGATATATCCGATGGCTTTCGGGCGGGCGTTGGGCGTCGCTTGGGATTGCATGGCCTTAGTATGCGCGCGCTTATATCTTTTTGTCAACGCTTGTAAACATTTTGGATGAAAAGAGTTGGATGTTAACGAGGTGCTACGTTCGTTAACATCGTGGGAGCGTCATCGGCACCCCTACCCGTCAAATTCATGCCGAAAAAGTTCGCTTTTGGCCCTGGCCGGTGGCTGGAGAAAATTTTCGAGATTTCGCCGAAAGTTTCAAATCGGCGCTCGTGTGGCCTCACTCGTCGCCGCTGGAATAAACGATTTCGGCCTCTACAATTTCGCCCTGCCTGGGCAAAGCGGGTGTTTCTGCGTTCTCCAACTGTTCGAGCGTCAAACCGCCGCGCGCTCTGTGGCCTCGCTCTTTAAGTGCTCGCGTGAGTGCATCGCGCACCGATTCCGGCCCGTCTCCCAAGTTGCGGCGCTCGCTGATGCTGGTGGCGATTCCGGCGCGGTTGGCGCGCACGTTCAAAGCGCCTAAATAGAGGTTTCCCAGCTTAGAAAGTGCGTCGGGTCGCATGGGAATTATCGACGAATCGCCGCGCCGGTCGGTGTGGTTTTCGACTCCATCGAAAATCAGTTTTTCGAGATGTTCGGCAAGCCTGGTGGTGCGCGTCAAATCATCCGCGACGATCTGCGCTTGCACTTCGGCAAGCTGCATTTCTTCGGGCGCTTGCGCTTGCCACTCTTGCGGCTGCTCGTCTTGCTGCGCTGCTGCGTTGAAAATTCCCATAGCAAACAAAAACCTCTTTTCGTCGGGCTGCTCTCCGTTCTCGACGCTGCGCGCAAAGTTCGCCGCGCTTTCGATGGCTTGGGCCAAAAGGTGCGGATTTTGGCGCAATTTCTCGGCGATGGTGCCGCGCTGGTTCTCGCTTCGATGCCTCACGCCCTGCGCGATTAAACAGCGTCGGCACGCGAAACACTCCGGCCCGGCGTCTCGTGTCCCTGGTTTGCGAAAAACCTCACGCGCTCCTTTGTCGCATCCTGGGCAAAGTCCCATTTCGCGCGTCCCGGCGCCGTCTGGCATCGGTTCGGCGCGTGTTCCAAAGTCGCGCGCGTCGCGGCGTTCCAAGTCCTCGAAAGTGATGCTTTTGGGCCTTCGGCGCCCGCTCGCGTGGTTTCCCATGATTTCGAGTCGAATCGAGTCAAAAAGCCGATTTTCGGGCCGTTGGACGGCGATTGAGACGGGTATAACAACGAAAGCCGCCATTGCTCGCGTTTTACTGGGGAAAATGGGCGAAAAACGGCGGCTCTTCGATTTAGGCGCCGATGGCCTCCATTTCGGCCCTGGCGCGCATTTCTGCGCCCTTTCTGGTCGCTTCTGCCTCGGCGTTGATGGCATCAATCATCGTGTCACCGGCTGGCCCTTCCATGCGCGGCCTGCCGTCGCCGATGTGGGCATAATGGTTGGCGAAACCTTTCACGCGCTGGGCGTCAAGCTGGCGCGCTTCCTCGGCGCTTAAAATCTTCCCTGGCTCTCGGCTACGCGCGACGTTCGCGGCGATTTGCTCGGCTGTCACAGCGCCCGCTGCTGCGAGTTGGCGAGCCTCGAAATTCTTTCGCCACTGCACTTGCTGGCGCTCGTTTCCAGCCTTTAGAATCGCCTCGAAAATGGCTTTAACATCGTGGCGCGCGGCTTCATCCTGGCGATATAAAGCCACAAGCATTGCGCGCGTGCCCTGGTTTTCGATGGCTTTAACGCTCACGCTCTGGCCGTCCGGCATCTCGAAAACTTCGGGCGGGTTTTCGATGGTCTCGACGGTGCGCGCGAAATCGAGCGCCAAAACCTCGGCGCTGTCGATGCGAGAAATGAGGCCCGAAACCTCGGCTTCCAAAAGCGCCAAAAGTCGCGGCACGTCGCTTTGAATCTCAGAGCGCAGGGACAAAAACCGCTCGGCCTGATGTTCGGCCTGGGCAAGCTGCGTGGCACGATTTTCGGTCGCCTGGGCGCTTCCAACTGCCGCGCGCTTATCTTCGATGCGCTTTCCAATGAGCAAAAACGCCGATTGTAGCGCGTCAAATTCGCTCTGGGCGCTGGTGAGTTCCGAAGTGGTGCCGGTGCCGTCCACCAAAGCACCGCGCGCGAAATCGAGCTTTTGGGCTGCGGCGTCGCGCTGTGCTTCGATCTGCTGCGCGCGATTTTGCGCCGTTTCCAACTGTCGGCGCAATTTCGCGCTCTCTGGCGCGGCCTCGGTCGCGGTGTTTGTGTTCGTGGTGCTGCTCATTATTGGTCTCCATTAAGCGCGGCGATTTGAGCCGCGCGGTCTTTTGTGCTCTTTTCGAGCGTTTGAATCGTGGCTAAAAGGTCGGTTTTTCCGATTCCCAGTTGGCGAATCGAAGCCAAAAGCTCGGCGCGATTGGGAGCGGGTGAAATGGGCGCGGCCTGCGCTTCGGTGGCTTCGGCGTCGCCATAAAGCGCCGATGTGCGCCGATTGTGGCTCGGCTGCGCGTTCATTTGCGCTTCCATCTGCTGCGCCATTGTGGACGCGACAAGTGAAGTCGTGAATTGGGTGTATTGACCCTCGAACGCGGTCAACTGGCCTTCGACGGCCTGAACCTGCGCGAGTGAATTTCGGGCAAGCGTCAAAGCCTGCGTTTCGGCGTTTTGTGCACTTTCCAGCGTCTCGCGCTGCCATTTTTTGAGCATTAGCATAAAAAATCTCCTTTTGGTGAAACGGATGAAAATAGGGAGCCGGTGGAGAGGCGCGACGAACTCAATAAACGTCGCGCCTCCCCTTAGAGCGAAAATCGACCTGGCCGCAAAGCCGGTGTTTTCGCCCCGCCAAAAACGAGAGGTGTTCGCTTCTGGCCGGTTTCTGTGGCGATTATCGCCGCTTGCGCGCTCTGGTGGGCGCTTTCTTTTTCGGCGTCGGGTCAGCGAAAATTGAGGAAAAACCCCAGCGCCGAAATTCTATCTCGACCTGAAACGCTT
>MWWJ01000100.1_pt1 | contig 10502 bp, 7 predicted proteins | sample 1047271 | NCBI WGS metagenome assembly MWWJ01 (sample SAMN06349965, study PRJNA376086) | soil metagenome | isolation source: CN-4 sample Antarctic (ecotone) soil | place: Antarctica | collected 2015-01-13 | reverse complement strand
CAAAGCGCGCAGGGCGTCGAGCGATGAGCGCGCATCAATCGGATAAATGACGCGGACGTTGATAAGCCGTCCCTGTTGCAGGATGGTTGATGAGGCATCGCCGGACATGGCCGTCGTGACGGTGTTCGCGATGTCCGTCGCCGTCACGCCAAAACGCGCGGCGCGTTGCGGGTCAACGTTGAAAGTAATGGCTGGGCCACTGACGACGATGCCGTTGAAGGTGTCCACGATGCCGTTGACTTTTTTGATTGACTCTTCAATCTCAATCGCCTTCTGATGCAGCGCGGCGGTGTCTTCGCTAAACAGTTTAATCTCGATGGGCGCGGGCGAACTTGTTAAATCGCCGATCAAGTCGGTGAGAATACCCATGAACTCAATCCGTAACGCTGGCTCAGATGATTCAACCTGGCGACGCAGGTCGTCGGTCACTTCATCCGTTGGTCGAACATGGTTAGACTTCAGTTTGACCATGTAATCACCTCTGTTCGGCTCTGTGATTGATAATCCCATTTGCAAACCGGTGCGCCGTGAATAGCTCTCGAACTCTGGAGTTTTCATTATCAACTCCTCGACGTGATTCAACATGCGGTCAGTTTCGGCGAGCGATGAACCTGGCGGCGATGTGTAATCGAGGACGAACGCGCCTTCGTCAAACGCCGGCAAAAATTCCGAACCGAGCTGGCGATAGATAACATACGAGCCGACAACAACAACGAGCGCAATCACGACGACGATCCAGCGATTATCAAGCGCGTGTCCGAGCAGCCATTCATAGCGACCGATGATCGCGCGCATAAAACGCCCCTGCTCCTCTGCCTCTTCATGTTCGACTGCGAGCAATTCCCGTTTCCTTGCTTCGTTCAAATCCTGCTCCGGCGCATCATTGAAATCTCTATCGGGTTTCTCCTTCAACTCTTCATCGCGTAAATCATGGTCAACGCCTTCTTCGCCGCCCTCGCGTTTCTTTGCCTTCACGAATCGTTCCGCGAGGACAGGCGTGAATGAGAGCGCGAGGACGAGCGAGGTCAGGAGCGCGACGGCCATCGTCAGCGCGAGCGAGCGGAAGAAAACTCCCGTCACTCCGGTCAACAAGGTCAAAGGAAGAAAGACGACGACGGGGGTGATGGTCGAACCGATAATCGGGATGGTAATTTCGGAGACGGCGTTTTGAACTGCCTCGTGCCTGGACTGTCCGAGAGAGAGGTGCGTGTAGATGTTTTCAACGACGACAATCGCATCATCAATCACAAGCCCGATAGCAGCAGCGACACCGCCGAGCGTCATCAGATCGAAGCTCAACCCAACGAGCCACATCGCGAGGAACGTCACCAGCACAGTGACGGGGATGACGAGGATGGCGACGAAGGTTGTGCCCCAGTTGCGGAGGAAGGCGTAGAGGATGATGACGGAGAGCAGCAGACCGATGAGGATTGAGTCGCGCACCGAGTTCATTGATTCGCGCACGAGCAAGGATTGATCGTAGAAGGGCGCGACGCTGACATCCTTTGGAAGTTGCGAGCGCACCGCCGCGAGTTCCGCTTTCACTTCGTCAACGACGGTGACGGTGTTGGCGTCGGGTTGGCGCGAGATATTTAAGAGAACTGCCGGATGCCCGTCGGCAGTGACGATGGTGTATTGCGGCTCAAAGCCCGTGCCGATGGTGGCAACGTCGGCGAGCGTGACGGGCGCGTTGTTGATCGTGGCAACGACGACGCTATTCAACTGGTCAGCGTTTAGCGATTGCCCGCTCACGAGCGCGAGTTCGAGTTGATGATTTTCTTCGACGAGTCCTGGCGAGGCAATGATATTTGTGTTGCGTAGTGAATCCACGACCTGCTGCGTCGAGACGCCGTGCGCGCTCAAACGCACAGGATCAACCGTGACGTGATACTCGCGAATCTGTCCGCCCGCGACAGCTACTTCGGCGACACCGGAGAGACGTGCCAGGCGTGGCCTGACGGTGTTGTTGGCAAGATCGCGCAAGGCTGCGGGGTCGCGTTTGTCGGACGTGAGGCTGTAACCCATGACGGGGAAGACGGCGAAGGTCAAACGGTCAACATGACGAATCGCAGCCGTCGCGGGCAGTGTTGATGAGAGTTGCGAGAGACGCGCCTGGACGAGTTGGAGCGATTGGTGAATATCAACTTTCCAGTCAAAGAAAAGGTTAATCTCTGTCGCCCCGCGCGCTGTGTTCGACTTGATGCGCGTGATGCCTGGGATGCCGTTCATCGCCTCTTCAATCGGGCGCGTAACGGAGACAAGCGTTTGCGCGGCGGGAATGACACCGTTGTCAACGGTAATGACAATGCGCGGGAAATCCGTCTGCGGAAAGATAGCGATGGGCAAGCGCCACGCCGCGTAAAGACCTGCGGCGCAGAGCAGCGCGATGATGACGAGCACCGCGCGCGATTGAGTTGAGACGAGGCGCGCGATTCTCAAGGCTCGTTTCCTTTCTTCGCATCAACAGCTTTTTTCGCATCACTGGTTTTCTTCTCGTCGCCCGCCTTCTTTTCAACGTTGCCTTTCTTATCTCCGCTTTTCTTTTCATCGCCGGTGGCGTTGCCCTGTTTCTCGTCGCCTGATGTCGCTCCCTTTTTCTCATCGGCGGATGAGTCATCTTTTTTCTCGTCGCCCGCCTCATCTTTTTTGTCTTCGGCAATCTCAACCTTTGTTTCATCCGGCAGAGCGTAGTTGCCTTCAATGACAACAGTCTCGCCGCCGTTCAAGCCTGAAGTGATTTCAATGTCCTCGCTCGTGCGGATGCCGACCTCGACCTTCGTCTCATGCGCGACTGAAGTCGCATCAACGACCATCACCGTTCCTTCCTTAGCGTTGGACGCATCAAGGGTGACGGCTGAGGCGGGGACGACGACGGCATCTTTGGAAGTTTGGGTGTTGACGATGACCTGCGCCGCGCCGTTGGCGCTCAAGCGCGCCGCGCCGTTAGCGAGATTGACCCAGACTTCAACCGTGCGATTGACAGGATCGCTCGAACGGCTGATGAGCGAAATCTGTCCGTTCATCTCTTCGCCAGGCGTGTTCGTCGGAAGCACTTTGGCCGTGCCTCCGACTTTGAGTTGCGCGGCCACCGTGTCGGAGAAAGGAGCTTTGACCGTGACCTCGCTGATGTCCGCGATGTTGACGAGTTTGCCGCCCGCCGAGGCGAACTCGCCCTCGAATTGGAATTGGTCTGTCACAACTCCGGTGATGGGCGCGCGGATGGTCGCGTAGCTCAACTGCGCGTCGAGCGTGGCGACGTGTTGTTGCGCCTGGTCAATGCGTGCTGCGGCGAGTGCGCGATCATTCGGGTTGAGCGTGCTGGCGCGCAAGGTGGTCGTCTTCTCCGCAAGACGCAAATCATCTTCGGCGGTTGTGAGCGCGAGTTGTGAAGCTTCAACTTCTTTCAGCGAGATGCCGCCCTGTGCATAAAGCGTGCGGCGACGTTCGTAGGTGTTGCGCGCGTTGGCGACGTTGGCGCGTGCATCGCGCAAAGCCTTTTCGTCCTGCGCGTTGGTTTGTGGAATTGTGCCGGTCGTCAAACTGCGCGCGTTGGCCTTCGCTTCGTTGAGCGCGGCGAGGGCTTCGTTGCGTTGCGACTGAAGGTCGCGCGATTCAAGCACGGCGATGACGTCACCGGCATGAACGACGCGATTCTTCAAGAGCGCCATCGTCTTAATCTGCGCGCTGACTTTCGCGCTGACTGTCGCCTGCTCACGCGGAAAGACTGTGCCGAGCGCGCTCATCTGCGCCGCGATTTCCTGACGTTCAGCCTTCGCGACGCGCACGCTGACGACGGGCGCGACTTCTTCATCCGCCGTGGCTGCGGATTTTCGCGAACGCCAGATCAAAAACGTGGCGAGGGCAATCACCAGTAAGGTTAAGACGCTGGCAATGATGACTCGCCTGTTCCTTGCCCTTTGCGAGAGCGTGTCATCCTCTTCGGAAACAAACTCATCCGTTCGCACCTCCACACGATGCGCCGTCTGCGATTCATCTAAATCTTTATTGATCTCTACGCGATCTTGTTTGATCTCTTCTCGGTTGTTCATCGTCCTGCCGCCCGTAAGAGGCGCGCGCGCGCCGTTTGATAATCGAAGATGGCTTGCAGCAACGCGAGACGTTGCGCGGCCAGTGTGGTCTGTGCGTCCGTCACTTCGATGATCGAAGTTTCACCGGCACGATAGCGTGCGACGGAAGCGTTGAGATTGTTTTGTGCCTGGACGATGCCAGCGCCCGCGAGTCTGATGCGGATGGTTGCAGAGAGCGCAGCCGTTCGCGCCGCATTAAACTCCTGATAAAAACCTCTAAGAGCTTGCGTGCGTTGCAATTCTGCAACCTCTGCACGCAGGCGTGCCTGACGCTCGCGGCTGCGGCTCGCGCCGAAGTCGAGAATCGGAATAGTGACGTTGATTGCACCCGACACGCCCACATGTTCTTTGAAGCGCGGCGGGCGCAAAGAGTCCGTGTTGAAGCCGCCGTTGACTGTGTAAGAAACTTGCGGCAGGCGGTCGGCGCGCGCGATTCTGATGTCCTGCTCGGCGGCTCGTCGCTCGGCCTCGAACTGCGCGAACTCCGGCCTCTGCGTGATGGTGTCATTGGTGATGCGTTCAATCTCGCCGTCAGTCGGAATGCCAACGGAGAGATCGGTAGTTGAGATAGGACGGCTGAGATCGTAGCCAACCAGCACGCGCAAAGCGTCGGCGGCGATTAGTTCATCAGCGCGTGCGCTCTCCAACTCGCCGCGTCGCTGTGTCGTCTGCAACTGCGCGCGTGTCAGATCAACGGGCGCGACTTCTCCGGCATTCAGGAGCAGGCTCGTACTTTTTTCAAACTCTTCGGCGACCGCGAGATTTTGTTCCGCCGAGTTGCGCCGCGCCGTTGCGAGAGCGAGTCCGAAATAAGCTTCGACAGTCGCTTGGGCCAACGTGCGCCGCGCCACTTCCGTTCCGGCTCGCGCTGCTGCCAGCAGAGCGCGGTTGCGCCGGAGCGTTGCGCGCAGTCTTCCGGCCACGTCGAGTTCACCTCCCACGTTCACAAAAGATTGATATTCCCCAATGGCGTTGTTGGCGATGAAACTCTGCACACGTGGTTGACCCTCCGGCGTGCCAATCGCGGGCGAAGTGTAAATGTAACCGAGCGGGGCTGTGACGCGCGGCAGAAACGCGGACTGTGCCTGTCGCACATCTTCGGCGGCGATGCGTTCATTGAGTCCCGCCTGCTGGAAGGCGGACGCCTGCGCGCCGGACAGACGCAACGCTTCATCGAGCGTGAGCGGCGCAGTCGTTTGATTCGCCGACGGCGTTGTCACTAATGTTGGAAGCGCGATGGACGGCGTTGGCGAGGCGGACGGCGTTGATGTCGGTGATAACGATAACGATGGTGATGGTGGTGTCGGTGATGATGGTGTCGGCGTTGGTGATGATGGTCTTGGTGCCGGCAGCAATATTGATGGACTCTCCTGTAAGGTTGGCCTGAACGGAGTTGGCCGCGGCGTCGGTTGCGTGGTGGGAGACGACGCGGGAGATGGCGTCGGTTGTGTTGTCGGATTCCTTGGAGGAGATTGTGTTTGTCGCTGAGTTGGCGTTTGCGGGAGCGGGCGCGACGGTTGCGCTGTCGAAGGTTGCTGGCCGAGCGCGCCGATAGTTGCTGTGATGATGAAAGCAACTATCAACGCAATTTGTAGGAGGCGTGTGGATGTCAGCCGCCGGATGATGTTGGTCAAAGGATTCATTCGATTCGCCGCGCCCGTGTCTGCTCGAACTATTAGCTATGGTTTCCGAGTCTTCTCCTGACTCTCTTTCCGTTTCTCTGCGGCCTCTTGCTTCTTGTTCTCATGCTCGACGCGCACGACCTTGCCCGTGATGGCGCTGACCTGCACTTCATCAATCGTGCCTTTGGCGTTGCGAATGTCGAACGAGTACACGAGTCGCCCGTGTTCGCGTTCGAGTTCACCGGCCTCGACGTTTCCTGGAGCGCGTTTGAGCGCCGTCTCTCGTGCCTGATCCATCGTAATTTTAGCCTGCTTTTGCAGACGCGTTTGCTCGGCGGATTCCTTGCCTTCCTTGTTTTCCTGTGGCGCAGCATTAGCGAACGATGCCGCCAACATGAGCAGGGCGATGGATAACACCGCCGTTAATTTAGTTGTTGTTCTTTTCACTTGATACTCCTTTTTACTTTTGCTTTGTCCTGATTGATTTCATCAACAGAGATTGAACGATTGAGTTATTCTACACTCGATGCGTGCCATGTTTGTCTCAATCACACAACTCCATATTTCAACATCTCTCATCTTACGAAATTGAAGATGAAGCTAAGGTTAATTTGCTTATGTTCATAATTGATTCGATTGGATAATTTTATAGTAAGGCGACGAAGATTAATGCTCGGTGAATCGAACTGCGTTTCAATGTTTAAGCCAGGCGGTGGTTCATAGTATTTTAATGTCTTCCGACGTAATATCTTTGTCATCCGACGGAGATTTGACTGAGCCATCCTGCACTATTGCAGAATAATTATAAATTAAGATTTACTAATTTCTGTGAGCCAATTCTTCTTTAACGACACTCTTCCAATACTCGCTTGGCCTGTGAGATTTGAAATACCGTAAATCTTTGGATCGTGAGATTAGAAATCATAGATTGCACCCTGATAGGATGCCTGAACGCATCGGTAAAATTCTTGAACTACAAGTCAACGTTCAATTCACCAGTCGTAAAGATAACAAAAACGAGATGGCCGCAAAAATTAAACGCATAGTATTTCCCTGTTACATAGCCGCTTTTACCCTGCTGCTGTTTGCACTAACCTCCACACAAAATTTCGCGCAGGATGCTCCGGCAAAAAACTACGCTCAACATCTGATAGATGTGGCGTTGGCAAAACACCCTGAGGTAGTTACTCTGGCAATGCATGTGACGCCGCCGAAGAGTGATGACAATATCATTATCGCCTCCAACTTTGGGCGCATCGGCAAGAAGGCGGATGAGGATGATCTCGCGGTGCTTAAAACCGGAACTCCAAGAGCGGAAGTCGGCAGGAACGGCGACCGTTTCAGCGTTGAGTTGCCATTACAGGATGTCTCCGGCGACATTGTCGGAGTGCTTGCCGTTGCTTTCCCATACAAAGTTGGCGCTGACAAGACAAAGTTTTTGAAGATGGCGGAACAGGTCAGGGACGAACTGAAGAGACGCATCACCAACGCTGGAAACCTGGTCGAACCATATCCCTATTCACAGACTCCGACCAACACCTACGCTCAGAAACTCGTTGACGAAACGATGGCGAAACATCCTGATCTGCAAATCTTCGCGCTCCACATCACGCCGCCCCAGAGCACAGAGAATATCATTCTGGCATCGAGCATCGGACGCATCGGGAAGAAGGCCGATGAAGATGACATGAAAGTGATTCAAACCGGCGAGCCGATTCTCGAAGTTCACATTAGCGGGAAGCGGTTCGAGGTCGAGATGCAACTGCATGATAAGTCTGGGAAGACGATTGGGGCAGTCAGCGAAGTGTTCGCGTACAAGGCTGGCGATGATAAGCAGGCATTTCGCAAACGTGCCGAAGTGATTCGCGCCGAGGTGGAGAAGAAGATTCCTTCGGTTGAGAAACTCGTCGAACCTGCGCGCTAGAAGCGTCTGCCGAATAATCTGGTAAAATCAAAAAGCATCAGCGAAGTTTGATAAAGCGACCAGGGCAGATTCGATCTGCCTGATGTTTGACCTGGTAAAGAAGAGGAACAAAGTATGAGTATCATCCAAAATAGCGTCGCGCCTGCCATGAAGAAAAATGAAACGGCAGCGCGTCAGGATAATTCAATCCCGTTGAGCACGAATACACATTTACTCAACTGGGTGGAGAAGATGGCGCGGCTGACGCAACCCGCCGCCATCCACTGGGTTGATGGTTCGCAGGAAGAATACGAAACGCTCTGCGCGCAGCTTGTTGAAGGCGGCACGTTCACGAAGCTCAACGAAGAGTTATGGCCTGGCTGCTACTACGCGCGCTCCGACGCCAGCGACGTGGCGCGGGTTGAAGACCGCACCTTCATCTGCTCGCTCTCGAAAGACGGGGCTGGCCCAACTAACAACTGGGAAGAGCCGTACCAGATGCGTAAGAAGTTGCGCGAACTCTTTGACGGTTCGATGCGCGGGCGCACGATGTACGTCTTGCCGTTCAGCATGGGGCCGGTCGGCTCGCCGATGTCGCAGATCGGTGTGCAACTGACCGACTCGCCCTACGTCGTCGTCAACATGCGGATCATGGCGCGCATCGGGCTGCCGGTCATTGCGGAAATTGATAAAGGCGAGAAGCGCGTCGTGCCATGTATGCACTCCGTTGGCGCGCCGCTTGAAGCTGGACAGCAGGATGTGCCCTGGCCTTGCAACAAAGAAAAGTACATCGTCCATTTTCCTGAAAGCCGCGAGATTTGGTCTTACGGTTCGGGCTATGGTGGCAACGCGCTGCTCGGCAAGAAATGTTTTGCCCTCCGCATCGCTTCCAACATCGCTCGCGACGAAGGCTGGATGGCCGAGCACATGCTGATTCTCGGCGTGGAAAATCCGCAAGGCGAAAAGACCTACGTCACAGCAGCTTTCCCAAGCGCCTGTGGCAAAACAAACTTTGCGATGCTGATTCCCCCCGCCGGATTCGAGGGCTGGAAAGTGTGGACGGTCGGCGACGACATCGCCTGGATCAAGCCTGACGCCGAAGGACGCCTGCGCGCCATCAATCCCGAAGCCGGCTTCTTCGGCGTCGCGCCTGGCACGTCGAACCAGACGAACCCGAACGCGATGGCCGCGCTCTCTAAAAATTCCATCTTCACTAACGTCGCGCTGACACCCGAAGGCGGCGTCTGGTGGGAAGGCATGACGGATGAGCCGCCAGCAGAATGTCTGGACTGGCAGGGCAAACGTTGGACACCCGCGATTGCTAAAGAGACGGGCGCGAAAGCTTCGCACCCGAACGCGCGCTTTACCGCTCCGGCCTCGCAATGCCCGACGATTGATCCCGCATGGGAAGACCCGAACGGCGTGCCCATCAGCGCGATCATCTTTGGCGGACGACGCGCGACCACGATGCCGCTCGTCTATCAAGCGTTCAACTGGAGCGCGGGCGTCTATACGGGCGCAACGATGGGTTCGGAGATGACTGCGGCAGCAGCCGGAACTATCGGCAAGGTGCGCCGCGACCCGATGGCGATGCTGCCTTTCTGCGGCTATCACATGGGCGATTATTTTCGACACTGGATACAGATGCAGCGTTCACTGTCAGAGACGCCGCGCATCTTTCATGTCAACTGGTTTCGCAAAGATGCTGAAGGCAACTTCATGTGGCCTGGCTTCAGTGAAAACATGCGTGTCCTGAAGTGGATTGTTGACCGCGCTCGTGGCCGCGCTTTAGGCAAAGAGACGCCGATTGGCTGGATGCCTCACTATAAGGACATCGAGTGGAGCGGCCTCGATTTTCCAAAAGAGAAATTTGAGCAGTTGCAGGCCTTCGATAGACAAGCCTGGCGCACCGAAGTCATCGGCCACGAAGAACTCTTCATCGAATTGCACGATCACTTACCACCGGAGACAGTTTATGAACGCGAGCTTCTGATCTGCCGACTGTAGATTTCTTCCTGAACCTGATGGCGCTATTGGTCTGCCTTCTGCAACGCAAACCTGATTAGCGAAGTAACAACAAAGAGGGGGCGCTTGTCGCCCCTTCCCTGTTTTTAATAATCAAGAAGACAAGCTATCCAGGACTGACGCAAAGAAGCAAGGAGTCAGCCACAGATGAACACAGATGGACATCAAGTTAGGAGCCGCAACAGAAAAACATCTGTGTGAATCTGTGTTCATCTGTGGCTGAGTTTCGCTTTGTGCGTCAGTCTCACTATCAACAAACTCGAAGATCACCGAGGACTTTTTTGACGTTCTCATTTGTTCCCTGAATTGATTCAGATGGCGAGGTGAATTGAAATGATTGTTACCTTTGAGCAGCACGTTTCTCAGGAGCAAGCGCGATTTCCTGGCGCAACGGGAGAATTCACATGGTTGATGTCGGGCATCACGCTTGCCACGAAGATGATTCAAGCGCAGGTCAGACGCGCCGCGCTGGCTGGAATTCTTGGCTCGTTCGGCGAGATCAATGTGCAGGGCGAGGTGCAACAGAAGTTGGACGTTTACGCTAACGAGGCCTTGATACATTGCCTGAGTTTGCGCGAGAGCATCGGCATCATCGCTTCGGAAGAAAATGAACAGCCGATTATTCTTGGTCACAAATCGCCGAGCGCACAGTATGCCATCGTCTTTGATCCGCTCGATGGTTCATCGAACATTGATGTCGCGGTCACGATTGGCACAACCTTTTCCATCTTTCGTCGCACTGCCAGATAAGATCGTGAAGCAGGAGCGTGCCAAGGTGCAGTAATCCGATGTTGTCGCAGAATTATTTTGACGAAGCAAAGCAAGCACGTTTGAGTTTTGACGAAGCGAAGCAGTCACGTTTGA
>MWWJ01000099.1_pt1 | contig 10512 bp, 15 predicted proteins | sample 1047271 | NCBI WGS metagenome assembly MWWJ01 (sample SAMN06349965, study PRJNA376086) | soil metagenome | isolation source: CN-4 sample Antarctic (ecotone) soil | place: Antarctica | collected 2015-01-13 | reverse complement strand
TCAAGCGTTCCTCCAGTTGCCTGCGCTTGTGTTCCAGAAGTTCGCGGACAAGCTGTAAGGGAAAGTAAACATCGCGCTCGCTTGATTTCGATTTCAGTTTGCCGAATTCCCAACCGCCGCCGCTACTGACAAGCCAGATCATCGCGCGCCGCACACGCGCCACGCCGCGCTTTGCATTATCCAAGTCTAAATCTTGCCATTGCAGCCCCAAGTATTCTTCCGGGCGCATTCCGGTTGTCAGCGCAAAGCGTAAGATAATGCCTTGCGGGTAATTACGCGAAGCGTTGATAAAGCGCCCGGCTTCATCCGGCGAAAGAAAGTGCATCTCACGCTTTTCAATGCCCGGCGCGGTTGCCAGCATCGCCGGATTCTTCAAAAGCACTTCCCACTTCATTGCTTGCTTGAAAGCCGTGCAAAGCCGCGCGTGAACGTGGCGCACGGTGCGCCCTGATAAGCCCTGCTCCGAAAGCTTCGCGTATAAATCTTCGATGTCGAGCGGCTTGATTTGTGACAACCGACAATTGCCAAGCGTCGGGCGCACGTATTGTTTCATCAGGTAGCTGTACCACGTATGCGAATTCGGGCGTATGTGTTTCTGGCAATGCGTGAGCCAACGATCAAGATAGTCGTTGACGGTCATTGTTTGCGGTTCGAGCGGCAAACCTTTGTCGCGCGCCGTTTCCTTTTCACGCGCAAACTTTCGCGCGTCCGTTTTCGATCCCGTAAACATTTTATTGTAGAAGGTACGCACACCTTTGGCGTCGCGCCCCGTGAAGATGCGAACGAGATACTTCTTATCTTTTTCCTTTTCGATTATTTGAGCCATTTGTTTCTGGCCTCCTTTCGGAAGCGGACTCTAACCGTTGCCCTGCAACACTCGCAAGTAATCCCCGCGCAAGCGGTTGTCTTTCATCGCCGCGCCACGCTGTTTGATGAACGCGCTCACAACATCCTCCGTCCAACGCTTTGTGCGTTGCCCGAGTTCGACGGCCGGTAATCTTCCGTCACGCGCGAGACGATACACGGCTTGCGTATTGATTTGCAGACGCGCCGCCACATCGCACGCTTTTAGAAGCGACGGCGCGACGTTCACGGCGCTTTCTTCTTTTTCGGCAACGAGTCGGGCGACTTCTGCCAACAATTTTTCGATTACTTCACGCCTCATAAAGCCGTCGTTGTGTGTGCTAACTTCGTTGCATTAGGTTGATAACGCATTGCGCTGGCGGCGATCTTTCGTAACTCGCTCGCATCCATCACGGGAAGCTTTGCACAACGCCGCTCATAAACTTCAAAGACGGCCGCCTCAATTTCTTCATACGGCGCGCCCTTGCCGCGCAAAGAACACGCGATCTTGAAAAGCGTAGTATTGCGCTGTTGGTCTGGAATTAAAACGCCCGTCAACGGCTCGCTTTTGACTTCTGCGTGTTGTTTGCGCGGCAAGGCTGTTGATGCCTGTTTCGCCTGTGTCAGTAGTTTAAGCAACCATTCCGGCAACGGCGCGGGGCTTGTCGCATTCAGCCATTCATACACCCGCCCGGATTCATGCACACTTGGCGGCGCGATGATGAAGCCGCCCTCGCCTCGCACGTCCAAGCCCTCACCAAGCGAAGATGCGGAGTTTCTGATTGTTGCGCCCTCTGGATACTGAAAAAGAAGATGTTGCCCGCCGCCGCCCGTCGCCGCGCGCATTGTTTGCGGCAATTCGCCGTATTGTTCTATCAACTCGGTCAGACTCGCATCGCCGCCATGTCGCGGATCAACGTCCAGCGCGATCAGACCGGACGCCGCGCCCATCGCAAGCCCGACATTCGCATCCGGCCATTTGCGCCACCATTCCCGGATCGTCGCTTCGTCCGTCGTCGCGCGCTCCTGCCACTTCAAGATGCGCGGCTTTTTGCCCGCATCCTCACAGGGAAAGACGCGCCAACCGCGCCCGGCGTAAATGAGTGCCGCGTCAAGCTTGCTGATGTTTTCCCCTGCATCTTCAACAGTTTCCATTTCGGAGGGTGACAGTTTTGTTACCCTCCCGGCGCTCCCGGTGTCACTATCGAAGGGTGACAGATTTGTTACCCCTCCGGCGTTCGGGGCATCGTCGGAAGGGTGACAAAGTTGTAACCCTTCAACGCTCGCGGCTTCGCTTTCGGAAGGGTGACAGTTTTGTAACCCTTCATCAGACGTTTCGCGCGCCGCGCGTCTTTCCCGCCGTTGCTTTGCGTAGCGCAAAAAGCGTTCGGCTTGCGCTTCGGCAAAGGCAATATCATCGCCGCCGTTCTCCGCAACCCGATCAAAAGCTTTCAGCGCATAGTTAATGCTTTGGTTTGTCATGCGCTGAATGTATAGATCGTCGTCAAGGGCAAGCGGATTGCTTTTCGCTTCATGCTCAAAATCAACGTGCGGGATTAACTCAATCGCTCTTTCTATTTGCTCTTTCAAAGCTCTGCCCGGATACACTCGCCAACGATCAGAGAGGCGCGCTTGCTCCATCGCCCAATTTGCGGCAGGCGTCAGGAAATCTTCATAGGTTGTGCGCTTGTGCTCGACCCCGCCGCCGCGCTGAATCCGAAACGGCATGTAGCCGCTTTTCTTCATGTGCTTCTCGATCACGTCCAGTTCGCGCCGAACGTAAGCGCCTGCGGCTTCGTCGCCGCCCGAATGCTGGCAACGGCTCGCCATTGTTAAATGCGAGCGTTCAAACGCGCCGGGCTTGCCGCCGTTTGCGCCCTGTATCGCATCAACAAAATCACGGTGGCGCTTTGTCGGAAAGCCTATTGCCTGCAAGATCAGACCGGAGGCATCAAGCTGTGTGGCGAAGTCGCGGCGCTGAATGGTTTGAATATGATCGGGGCGCGGGCGCTGAAATTCGTTACTTGCGAAAGCTTGCTGTCCGGTCGCCGCATGTTGTTTAGCTGCGCTCATAGCAACCCCCTTTCCGCCGCGCACCTCTGGCATACTTTGCAACATACCGAATGGCCGCAAATGCTTCGTATAAAAATGGTAGTAGATGTACGGCGCAATCGTTCGCCGCAACCAAGACAGGGTTCAAAAATTTGGAGAAGTGCGCGCCACAACTCAAGCAGCGCATCAAGGGGCGTGCTGTGTTGGAGTTCAAGAAAAGTCATCGGCGTTTCCTTATTTTGCCGATGCCGACTGATGAGGCTTTTGTGGTAGGATAAGCCACACCGTCGCGCATTCGACGGATTAAAACAAGCTACGACTGAAGAACGTAAGCTTGTTACGAGTGAGCGTTGGCCGCTTCTATCTGCCAGGACTGCGGCAGTCCTGGCAGATAGAAGCGGCCAACGCTCGTCAAATCAAAGCTTCGTAAAGCTTCGAAATTTCAAAACTCAATTCAATGGATGCCCTCTGCATCCAGCGTCAACGATTCAAAATAGCGAGTTAGATCGTTGACTAAAATTCTCGCCTCGATCACTCTTTCGTCGGCCGCGCCATACGTCTTTAATTCCGCGTCCATAATTTCAAGTATCTCTTTTGCAATCGGGCGCGCCTGCAATTCAAGTTCAAAGATGCGCGCTTGCGACTGTGGACTTAGCAGAGGAATGATGCTTCGCGGAATCATCGCGCCTACTTTCTCCCGGCAACGACGGCGACCAAAGCCAACGCTCCGATTCCGTATTTCAAATACTTTTTCGTTTCTTCTGACAGCGCCGGAGGCTTGCCCGGAGGCTTCGTACCCGGCGAAGTGGTTGGCGCTTGCGTGTTCGTTTGCGTTTGTGGCGCAGGATTGTTTTGCTGTTGTTGCTGCGGAGCAGAATAGCCAGCCTGCAAGCGCGCAACAGTTGCACCGTCCCAATGCCCGGTTTGCTGCAAGCCGAATTGCGCTTGAAATTCAAGCAAGCGGTTGATCGTCTTTGCTCCCCAATATCCATCTTCGGCAAGTCGCGGTTGTGACGTTGGGAATTGATTTAGCATTTGCTGAACTTGCCGCAACTGTGGTTCAAAGCTTACGCCCGAACCGCCGCCGCTTGTGTTGGTATATTGCCCGGATTGACCCGCACCCGTCCATTGTTGCTGTCCGCCGCCCGTATAAGATTGAGCGCCGCCGACAAGCGTGACGATGTAAGTGCTGTTATCGCCGGATTGCCAAGCAAAGGTCTGTGGATTATTTGTAACAATCCCCATTGCTACGTCGCCGTCAGGAATAGTTACTGAGCCGAAGCGTTGAATCGCATCAGTCAGTTGCTCGACGGTGTTAAGCCCGGTTGCGCTTTCTTCATCGCCCAAAAGATTGCCGAAATTCAACGACCCCATCATATTTGAATATCCGAATTGCATTGGCTTCTATCCCTTAAAGAATTTCAAGTGCTATCAACAAAACAACTGCGCCGATGATTACTCGCACGCGGGTTTACCTCCTACGCAGCCCCGCTTTGTGCCGCAGCTTGCGTATCGCTGTGGATCGGCAGTTCGGTAATATCAATCGAACGGCGCGACGCTATTTCAATCGAAAGCTTTCCAAGCCATGCAACGGCGTCCGGCGTGCCGATGAGAGCCGCGCACGGCGGGTGCATCGTTGCCAGCATTTGCGCGATTGCTTCGGGCGGCTGTTGCAACAATGCTTCGACGCCTTGAACCTTCTGCGGCTCTGACTCTGCGAACTCCTCAAGCAAGTCAACAAAATCTTCCGCGCTTTCAAGCACGGGCGCGTTCTTTTGCATATCCCCAAGCATGGTGTTAATGCACGCCGTTAGTTCAACATCGAATGCGGGCGCAGCTTCGGGCTGCGCTATGTGCGGCGCGGCGGGCGCTGGCATCGGACGCACAACATTTGCTTGCGCGGCTTGCTGTATCGGTGCGGGCGTTGAAGCGTTCGGCGTTACTGCGGGCGGTTGTGCCGCAAACTGCGCCAACCTGCTCGCAATCAGTTGCCCGGCAACCGGCCCGAGCGTCGGCCCAATGTACGGCATCGCATCGCGCGCCAGACTCAAAAGCTTGTCGCTTATGCTTTCCGGTTCGTCCATCTTTTCGGGAGTGTGCATAACGTCCCGGAAGCTTCTATATAGCTCCTTCATCGCTCCCGTTTTGGAAAACATATAAGCGGCAACCCTTTGATCGTCATCCATGTCCGAACGCGCGGGCGCGGGATTCGATTGTATGACTTCCTCGCGTAACTCGCGCTGCAACGCCATTAGCTCACGCATCCGTTCAATATCGGATTTCTCCGGCTTGGTATTTGTCGGCGGCGCGCTTTTGACTTCGGCAACAACGGCGGCGGTTATTTCACGCACCAACGCCTGCACGTCTATCTTTTCCGGCGCGGGCGGCGGCACGAATTCTTTTAGCAATTCTTTGGTCGCGCGTATTGTCTCCGTTGTGCCGTTTATCGAGTGTGCGGACGATGCGACTTGCGGCGGTTGTGCGGATGCTGCAACGCTTGGAGACGGCACAGATTCGAGCGTGCCTTCATGCGGCTTGATGATAAAGACTTTGGTTTCGACAACGCGCCCGCCTTCTCGATATTCAGCAAGATACGCGCCCGGAAGCTTCGCAAACTTCCGAACAACCGCCGCCAAATCATCGGTGCTATCTTCGCTGCCAAGCTTCACGCGCGGCGCTCGCGGATCACTCCGACGCGCAAAAGAACCGTCGCCCAAATACTCCGGCAACTCGTACACGTTGACGCATCGCTTGGCTTCACTAGCAAGCATGGAAGCGTGCTCCAACGGGCTGAGTTCAAGTTCTAGTTCTGGATCATATTTCGGCATTGCTGCTTGTGACCTCGCCTAATGTTTTCCTAACTCTGTGCCGAGCATTTACTCGTAAAGCGCCCGTAAAGCCTGTGCGGGTCGCGCTTGCTTGTCTTCCTCACTGAGGCGTAGCAGGAAGACAAGCAAGCGCGTGCACCGGTTATTCACCATCGCTGTCGTCGGCGTCCTCATCGTCGGCGTCCTCATCAAGATCGGGTAGCGCCTCTACGCAAAGGTCAACAATCGTATCGAGTGCTGATTCCATCTCGGCGCGAGTCGTGTACTCCTTGTCCGCACTCGCCTTGATGTCTGTAATCGCATCTTCCAAACTCGTCGTGTACTGCGAAGCTTTAGCCATTTTTCGTTCGTTCCTTAGCAACTAAAATTTCCCTTTTCGGGATGACCAAAGTTTCGCACGCGATTTCATCAATTTATTCGACAAACTTTTTCAGCTATTATTTATTTCGGATAAGTGCCTATCAACACAACGATTTACGCGCGAGCAAAAATTTGTGTAAGTTTCCTTGCCGCGCTTGAACAAGTGGGAGGCGACTCTCAATCTTGCATCTTCATCATGGACGCCTGCTGCAAGCGCCTTCTCATACAGTTCTGTAACGTGCTTTGTGAATTCGTTTCGCGCTGCCTTCGGGCGTCCCCGCTTAGGATGCTTCACGCTTTTGCGCCCGTAAGGAAAGGTGTTGATCCAACTCCGCAAAGGCGCGAGACGCTGGCGAAACTCATCGTGCATATTTACACGAAGTTTTAGAAACACGCCGCTTGCATCACATGTTGCAAGAAAAGCGTTCATCATCGGATCACCTGAATAAAGCTCGTCCAATTGTGGCGGCTGCGGCAACAGCGTCATAGTTGGCAGCGCTTGCAGCAAACTAGAAAAAGGAAGAGCGCCCTCTGTAAAGAGGCGCACCGTTGATTCATGCGATGAAGGGTTGCGGCGCGTTCGGCGGAGCGTAGAACGGCGCTTCGGGCGTGGGTTCCGCCGTGCGCGTCGGCGTGGCGCAGTTGCAGAGGATTCAAACTGTACGCGCTTGGCTTTTTCCTCCGCTAAAAGCTTAGCGTCAGAACTCGCCTTCGCATCTAGCACTTGTTCAATTATTCGCAGAAGCCCACCATGAGGCTTATACGCAACGTGCAGACCCCACGCGGCGAAAAACGCGCTGAGTACTAACAACTTTTTGCCGCCGTCATCTTGCTGAATTTGATTCATTATAGTTGTACCTAACTTAGGCTATGTCGAAAAATAGCCTGTAATTTTACGCGCTGACCTATACGCTCATGTTTGCTTCCTGTCAAAGAATATTAGGCAAACGAACTATTTCTTCGCACCTTTCTTTTTGCTCGCCTTCTTAACAGCAGATTGCTTGGACGGTCTGCCGCCCGGCAGCGCCTCGAAATTTACCACTTCGCTGCGCCGTAAGAATTTGCGCCCGCCAAGCTCAATAACCGTAAAGCGTCCACGCTTCACCAAGTTCAAAATTGCTTGGTGAGAAACTTCGCGTAGCCGCGCCGAATCAGTAATGGTAATCAAATCCAACAATTCTTCTTTTTTCACTCCGCCTCCGAATATTAGTTGCGAAACGTAACAAAGTCAAGTATTATGTTACATCTTGCAACGAGTTACTTCAAACAAAAGAAACGCCCGCCAAAATGCTGTGAACATTTGAGCGGGCTTGGCAATTAACTTTCAAACCGAAACAGGAGTAAAAGTCATGCAGAAAGAGAATACGAAAAGCAAAGCAGTTACTTCAAGCAAACGCCGCAAGGTTGATTCACTTCCGCCATATGAGAAACAGGCGCGCAGCTTCATTGATCTATATTTCGGAGACGATACGCCGAGCTTTGTGCGCGATCTTCTCAGCGAATGGTATTCACGCCTCGAAGAACAAACGCAAGTCTTTTGGAACGATAGGCGCATTGCCGAAATTGCCTTGCCGCTCATGCTTGAAGCAGCCGATAACATGGGCATTGATGTTGACGCCACTTGCTCCGATTTTATGAGCGAGGTTGCAGGCAGTTGGAGCAGCGGCATCGAACGCAAGGTTGATCGTTACGGGGACAACGAGCCGCTTACTGAGCGACAGGAATTGATGCGTGAGCTAGAAAAAGATGCGGAAGCGATTTCGCGCATTATGAACAGCCCGCACATTCCCGCCGAAATTCACAACGCGCTTTGTGATCCGCTTGGAAATTTAGCCGCACCGTTGCACAGAAACCCGGACGTGCTGCGGGTTCAATATCCGCTTGCGATGTTAAAGTACATGAAGGAAGAAGCAGAATCGGAGAGCAACCCGCCTGAAGTTAAGCATCTCGCGGTAGTCAGCTAACAAAGCTGTGTCCCAATGTGTCCCATTGTCCCAAATAACAAAGGGCGGCTGTCATGGTCGCCCTTTTTCAATTAAAATTGATTCAATGACAAAATCGGAAAACAGCATCAGGGTTGTTTGCATCAGCGACACTCACACAAAGCACGAGCAAATAACTGTTCCGCCCGGCGACGTTCTTATACACGCCGGAGATGCCACTATTGTTGGAGATGTTGACGAAACAGTAACAATTACGCCTTTTTGATTTTACGCGCTTGATTGTCGCCATTACTTTTTCAATCATCAAGGATGATGTTTGAAGTGATGTGCTTCGCCGTTAGAATAGAGTAGTTGTTGATGAATAGCTTTTGAATTTCATCTTACGGTTATTTGTAGTCGGTAGGTGTCCCACGAGCAACAGGTACGTATGACATAGTCGCCGGATAAGGGAAGTTCGCCCGACCAATCTTCCCGCATATCCGGCGTTGGCGTTATGAGGGTTTTAGCAAGTAATACATGACACCAAAACGGGGGTTTCCGGTTCTAGGTGTGAGCGAAACCGACATTTGTTGTTGGGTACGGGCACTTACTAAATAGCCCATACTTATTTGTCCGGGCGGCGCGTCTATTGTTGCCGTGTTGCTGCCGCGCGCGAACTTCACTCGTATGTATCGCCCGCCTTCGATGGTTTCAGATTCTAGAACTGCGGAAGGCGGCGGGCGCTTTGGTTTGGGCGCTGGCGGCGGTTCGTTTGGAGTTGGCGCGGGTGTTGAAACAACAATGACCGGGCGCGGCGTTGCGTCTGCGTTGGCAACGAGCGCGGGCGGCGGGTTGTAGAGCTTATAAATATCAACGCCGACAAGAAACAGCGCACCGCATAAAATAATTGATGCGGCGACTACGGCCGCCTTGATCCCGGCGCTTGCCTGTGGCTTCGTTTGCTCTGCAAAAGACTGTTCAAGCGGGCGCGTGCTAAAGCCCGTCGCCGCGCCGCAAAAACGACAAAAGCTTTGATTGTTGGAAATTTCTTTGCCACACGTTGCACAATACATAATCAAGCAGCGCTCGCCGCATCTTCAAGCGTGTCGCCTTCGGTGACGACGTCGGGCAAAGCCTGACAAGTCACAACAAAGCCGCCTTCTTCGGCGGGAGTGAAAAGCACCGTAAAGTTGTAAATCTTTTGCTTCATACAGAAGGCGACAAAGCGCGCGCCAACTTAGCCGGAACTTCGACGGGAAAGAATCTATTTGCAGAAAAGGCGTAAGCCTCTCCGCTCTCGTCAATTACCGCAATTAGACCATGCGCGGCTGCATCATCATCCGGCACGATCTGATACAGCTTGCCGAACTCAAGCGAAGCCTTATAACCATCGTTATCAATACAAACGGCGTACTGCAAAATTGGATTGCTTTTTTTTCTCATAGTCTAGTCCAAGAAAGGCAGTTTGATTTTTTGGTCGAAGCGTCCAATGCCGTGCGCTTCGTACCAATGAATTTCCGCAAGTCTTATTTTACCATCAGGAAGGCGAACGGAAGCAACGCCCTTTAGCTTTCTCCACCGTCCTTTACCGTACTGGCGGCGCAACCGTGCAATGTCACGAATGGCGGAGCCAACCGCAATAGTTTCAATTTCCGTTATTCTTCCTAAAATCTCGAAGTCCATTGGAAGCTAACCTAATCATACGCGGAGCGGCAAAGACGCTGTTGATCCAAACTGCCAGAGATTACCACTTCGGCGGGTTGCATCTATAAAGCAGTATATAGTGGTAAAGATATATCTTACAAAATTGATGCGCGCCCGGTTGGTGTGACTATGGTGTGACAACTCTCGCGCCTGTATGAAACTCACGCAAACAAAAAAGTCAGGAAAGGCTCGAAAAATGAAACTTCGAGCCTTTCCTGAAACTCACATAAACAACTTTTTGTGCTGGCAGCACAAAGGACTTCCGGCAATGCTGCCCGTCTCTAAGTTGATTATGTAGGGCTAGTTAGGCGAGATTCTGCGCTTCTGCGGCGCACACCCTAGTGTGACTATAGTGTGACAACGCCTGAAAAAAGCAGGTTTTCTAGTTGATCGCTCGCGCCCTCGCGTTCCTCTTTCAGAACGTGCGCGTAATGGTCGAGCGTGAATTCGACGCTCGAATGTCCGGCTTGCTCGCTCACGGTTTTAGGCTTCACGCCGCCGTGCAGCGAAAGCGTCACATAGGAGTGGCGCAGATCGTAGAGCCGGATCGTTGCGGGAAGCTCCGCAAGCTTTAAGCTCGGCTTAAACCAGTAATTCGTGACGTGCTTGCGATGAAGCGGCGTCCCCAACTTCGTCGGAAAAACAAGATCGTTGTTTTGATAATGCTTTCCGAGTTTCAAGCGTTCCTCCAGTTGCCTGCGCTTGTGTTCCAGAAGTTCGCGGACAAGCTGTAAGGGAAAGTAAACATCGCGCTCGCTTGATTTCGATTTCAGTTTGCCGAATTCCCAACCGCCGCCGCTACT
>MWWJ01000098.1_pt1 | contig 10540 bp, 16 predicted proteins | sample 1047271 | NCBI WGS metagenome assembly MWWJ01 (sample SAMN06349965, study PRJNA376086) | soil metagenome | isolation source: CN-4 sample Antarctic (ecotone) soil | place: Antarctica | collected 2015-01-13 | reverse complement strand
GGGGGGGTAACCTTGTTTCGCCACACGCCTTCACTAATCAGCCCTTGCAAAAAAAGCCGAAATTCCGACTTCCTGCCCGCCGGAACGCACGAACGCCCTTCCTCATTCAATCGGTGAGGAAGGGCGTTGCTTGTATGGTGACTTGTACAGTAGAAGGTTCAGCTTGTACGGTAGCCTGTACGGTAGCTTGTGCAGTCAGTAGTCAGGGATTAGGTGTTCGGGTATTCGCTCGCCGCTTCTGCCGATGCAGCATCCAGGCGGAAGTTAGGTTGAGAGTTGACAGGATATAGTCCTCCCGCTTTTCCTTGTCTTCCCGCTTGCATTATGCGCGTGGGCGTGTGCGCGCGAGGGGTGTTACCCGGCGGCGTGGAGCAGGGACACGGCGGCGCGCTGCTGTTGCTGGACGGCGGCGACAAGGCTCCACAAGTTCAATTTCATGCTATCCGATACAGCCGAAATTGTCAAGCCGAGCGCGCCTTCCGCCCCCCGCCGAAAACGCGACGGCTTGAACATCCATGATAGAGGCAGACGGGCGAGCGTGTCAAGACCTGGTTCCCTCGCTGACAATGGCGCGTGGATCAGCACGGGCCGCGGCATGGAGTTCGCGCGCCCTGTCCAGCGCGGCGGCAAACGCGGCCATATTCACCCACGTTTTGCCGGCCATGTGATCGAGCCAATCGCCGTCAAAAAGCTGATCGAGGCCAATCTCATACGGAAACGCCGTACATTCCAAACCGGCAGACGTCACACTCCACTGCGGAAAGCGCGCGAGAATGCGCGGAGCGCGTTTTGTTTTCATGGTTCCCCTTTCCTGGTCACGCGGAGGTCACGCGGAGGTCACGCGGAGGTCACGCGGGGTCCTGCCAAAATATGGCAGTTGGGTACAAAGGAAGCGGCGCAGCGCCTTGTCGCCCTGTTCCTTCAGCATCTGGTTCCAGTCCTTTGCGCCTTCCGGTCGCAAGCGCCGGGTTTGTGCGCCGACGTGATCGAGCGCAGCTTTCCAGAGCGTGAACGCTTTCTCGCCCGGCTGTTCGCCTTTGTCGTTCACCGGGTCATTGTCGAACGCAAGATATACCTCCTTCCACGCCAAGCAGGGCAGCATCCATTCCCGCAGCGTGGTTCCGCACAAGGCCAGAGCGGGCGTCCCGGCCACAGCGAGGGAAAGCGCATCAATCGGCGCTTCGGCAATCACAATAACTGGCGCGTTCCATGCTCCCGAGGTGGCAAACACGCCGCGCTTCAGTCCCTGTTCGCAGCGGTTACAGGTTCGTCCGGTCAATCGCTTCTCGCCCTTCGCGTTGCAGTCGCCATCCACGTAGCGCCCATTCATGGCGGTCAACTCGCCTGCGGCATCCCGAACCGGAAACACCACAGCAGGGCGGCCATAGAAGCAAGGCGAAAAGCGAACGCGGGCAGCGAGGGCAGAGGCAAGCGGAATGCTGCGTCCGGCGAGATAGGCCGCGCCCATCGTGTCTGCCAGTGGCTTCAAGTCCCGCTTGTTCGTGCGCCAATCCTCGCTTTCCAGTAATACCACGGTATTACTGGAAAGCGGCGCAAGCGTCCTTTCGACCGGTGGCAGGGCGCAGGCTTGCTGCCACTGGCGGCGGGTTCGCTGCTGCCGCGTCGGACGGGGTTCCTGCGGCTTGTCCTGCCAGAACTCGCGCAGCAGGCCGGAGGAGCCGCAGCGGTGGCAATGATATGCGCCGGTCTGGATATTCACCGTCAGGCAGCGGTGACTGACATCGCGCCGCTTGCCGTTACAGCCTGGCAGCGGGCAGCAGAACCGGCGTTCCTGGCCGTGCCGCGTGGCGTGGGGGTCGAACTGTTCCAGTTCCACAAGCGACAGCGTACTTTCCGGCAGCATCTATTCTTCCTCCGAATCGTCCGCAGCATCCACCGTAAAGGTTTGGGTCGCGCCCTTGAAAAACAGGGGGATCGAACGTCCGGGCGCTCCATGCCGGTTTTTGGAAAGCGTCAACTTGATTGGCGTAAATCCGGCAGCGTCCACTTTCTCTGCAGCCAGGTCAATGACACTTTCTGCACCATACTCGAACGTGCGAGTTCCCGCAGCGGCGTTCATACCGCCTTCTTTCATCCCGGCGCGGTTACGTTCGGCAATCCCGACAATGGCGCAGTTCAAACGCTGTGCGAGGGCTTGCAGCGCCTTGACGCCTTCAATCAAGGCCGGCGTTTCGTCTGCCTCGCCCTGCCAGCCACGAACCCACGAATGTACCGAATCGATAATGAGGAGCAAATGCGGGTTGTCCGGGTCCAGCTTGCGCGTGGTCTGGGCGTAGCCGTACAGGGTTTCCACTCTGGCCGGGGCTTGCGTGGCATCCGCCAGGGCGAGGTAAGGCACGGCGTCACAGGCACGGCGGGCCAGGTGCATGGCTTGATCGGGGGAGAACTGGCCGGTCTTGAATTTTCCGAGATAGGTTTTTGTGACGCGGGCAGTGATGCGGCGCAGGAGTTCGACAGGAGCCATTTCAGCGGTGACATAGAGGGCGGGGCATTGGCACTGCGCGGCGATCTGCAACGCGAACGCGGTTTTGCCGCTGCCGGGACTGCCATGCACGATATGCAGGCCGGGAGCGAGCGCGCCGCTTAGTTCCCGATCCAGCAAATCAAAGCCGGTTACAGCGCCGAGCGGCTTACCGGTCTGCCGGGCTTCAAAGCGGGCGGCGGCATCATCCAGAAATTCATCCAGCAGGCCGCGCAGTTGCAGCAGGCGCGGTTGCGGAGCGGGGGCGGCATCCATCGTGACAATAGCTCCATGCGGCAAGATTGCCCGCTTGTTCGTGCGGCGGGCGTCCGCTTGTCGTAATGATGAATGCGCGAACAGAACGCTGTCAAGCGTTCGCTGTTCGCAGATTGTTATTGTTATTGGTGCGCCTGATGAGATTGAACTCCCGAAGTTTTTTGTTCAACTCCCGAAGTTTTTTGTTCAACTCCCGAAGTTTTTTGTCGTTACCTTTTGCTTTCGGGATTGCGTTGCACCTGTGTAACGCTGTAGACGCGAAGGAGGCCGCGCGTCCGCGCGTTCTTTTACGGCGTCAATAAGGGCGGGGCCAGGGCGCAGGTCAACAATCTCTTTGAGCCAATCCTGCTGCCAGTCCTGACGCTCTATATTGGTTGGCCTGGTGCCTACAGCGTTGATCCGGCATAGTTCAGCCTCGCCAATATTTTCTACAATGCCTGCACTGACTAAAGTGCGGATTGCTGCGCGCCAGTATTGCCTAGCATGGTCGGGGTCTTTGCTGTTTAGAAGTTCCTGAACTGGAGCTTTTTTCGGAATGTAGCGCGTCAAGAGTTCTTCGCGTGTAAGTTTCAATTCATTCGCTAAGATAAGCTGTGGTTCGCGCCGAAAGGTATTGATGAGCGATAAGCCGATTACTTTTGCCCATGCCCCACTTGGTTGACCTCCTTTTATTTTCCCTAGCACTTCTCCCAACGGCAGGTATTGGGCTGTAATTGGATGAGACAGCAGCCGCGCCCATTCCAAAGACAAAACAAGTTGTAGCCGAACTGGCGCTTCGATATTGGCAAACAGTCCGAGTTGCATGGGGCGTTCCTGCCCCATGATGCGCCAAAGTGACGAAGAAATTTCCGTTGGAATAACCTGCCGTGTATCGGGATCGCGGTAAGGCCGACCTGAACGCTCCCCAATCACGCGGGCGCGCTCTCCAAACATCAGGTAGTGCCACAACTTGCTATGCAACTCTTTACGATGGTTGGAATCGGTAGCGATCCAGCCAATAGTATCAAGTACATCATTCAAGTCAATCCAGTGGGGATTAGGTGGAGAACCAAACGGCGGCGTCAGTAATTCGCAGATGTAGAGAACCGCAAAGATTGCATCGGCATCTTGAGCGCAGGTTAGCTGCTCTAAGATTTCAACGCCAAAACCGAGTTGCTGTTCCAGTGGCGATACTTCAAGTTGAACATGATGCGGAACCTTACGATGCGTATACGTGCGTGTCAGTGCTTGCAAATCGTTGCGCCAGCCTTCTCCTGATGTGCCGCTGCACAAAGAACGCAGGAAGGCATCTATATCCTGCGAGGTGTGAGCGAGGTAGGTGCTTGCTGTGGTAATTATATCAGTGCCACTGGATGAAGATGGCGATCCACTTTGCTTTACTATTACTGCCGCCAGTTCGCGAACACGACGCTGGAATTCTTCTTCGGATTGATGGGCGATGGCGGCAAGCGCTTGCGCAAATTCGGGAGAACCGGCTAGACGTACCCGAATAAGCTGCGTCCAAGCGCTTGCTTCCGTTTTCGGAAGGCTCTTGCTCAGTTCTATTTCCAGTTGAGTTAGATACCGCTCGGCATCGGCCTGCTGCGCTTCCTCTTCCTGCGTCAAGGTGCGCTGATCCAGATGTTTCCCGCAATACTCGTGACCACGCTTTGCCGGACTACTACAGCGCTTTTTCGTGGTAGCCGTGATTCCCTTACATTGTGGCTGTGGCATGTTCGCTCCTCCTGCTCTCCCGTTTCTGAACGTTTTCGCGGGCAACGTCGCCTTTGGGCGCGGTATAGAGATGTGCCGGGTTTACGCAGTTCTCACAGCCGCAATGCGTTCTAACCACATGCCCCTCTGGAATGGCGTCTCGCCCGTGTTCGATTTCATAAGCAAAGCGGCGGGCGGTCATGTGGCGTCCGCTGCCGATGTTGACGAGTTGCTGTTCGCTGGCTCGTTTCTTGCCGGTGAACGTTTCACAGCCGTTCGGGTCGCGTGTCTTGTTTCGCAGGAACTTGATTTCCGCCCGGGCGCGCGCCTTCTCCGACTTCTTGACAATCTTCAAGTGTGCAACGGCTGCGCAGTCCTTGTGTTCGCACAGGTGTATCAGAACTTCATCGGCTCCCAGAGGGCGAACCTTACCTTCGTAACGCATTTGTATTGGATCGAGGGCAGCGGCCTTGTATTTTCCGCGCCGAAGTATCGGCGCATTATGGGAACGCCCGCCTATCCACCGTTCATGCTCGCCTTCTTTTTTCCACTGCGCTTCAAACCTTTGCTTCAGCGTGGTTACTCTCTGCATGATCTTCTGTACTTTAATGACTTCTACATGTGGCTTTGGCTTTGCTTCGGGAACGTAGGGCAGTAAGTCGTCCACGCCGCAATCATGCTGTGATTTCAGGTACAGATGGGCCGGGTTGATGCAGCGCTGATTGTTACAGGTCGCGCGGACGAACATATCTGACGGATAGGGGCTGTCGGGGTTTAGCCTTCGATGTTCTATTTGAGAAATAAGCAGGCGAACCGCCGGGCGCTTCCCCTTGACTTTGATATAGGGGTATCCCTGATTGGCCTGGCCGCTGCGGTTCCAGCATCTGGAAGCAGAATCCACTTCGGTTTGCTGCACACAACGCCGAGCTAATACGGCGTCCTTCGGTTGTTCCATAGCGGTCTGCTCTGCCCATGCTGCGGGCGTTTCTGCGGTGCTGTTCATTCTCGTTTACCCTCGCTTCCAGAACTCAAACCATTTGCGCGCTGGCGGCGGCTCTGGCTGGCTCCGCACGGCCTCTGCGGTTTCTTGTGCGTGATTGTCCATATCCGCTGCAACCTGGCTCCCCGGCACTTGTGGCGCGGCGGCAAGGGCAAGCTGTTCGCGTAGCCGGGCGATCTCCTGCCGGTCGGCGAGCAGCAGGCGGCGCAATTCCGCTTCCGCTATGTCGCGCCGGGCGATCTCCTGCGCATGCGTCTCGGCCTGGCGGCGCAGAAACAGTATGTCGGACTGGAACGCTTCGCGCAGGGCAGCGTGTTCGTTCCCGTTCCTGTTCCGTTCTTGTTCCCGTTCCTGTTCTGCTTCTTGTCCCGGGAAACTCGTCTCGCCACTCTCAACTATCGCCTGCAAGGAAACGAGAACGCTTTCTGGAATAACCGTGCTTGTTCGCGTTCCCGTTCTCGTTCGGCGTTCCTGTTGGCGCAGGAGGGGCGCGAAGTCAGGGCGGGCCAGCAGGCGGCGCAGGCGGGGAATGGTAACGTTCAAAAGGGCGGCAGCTTCAGCGACAGTCAAAACAACTTCGCCTGCGTTCTTGTTCTCGTTTTCGTTTCCGGCATCCATCATTTAGGGTTGAATGGCCTTCCACTCGGACGCGGGCAGAAAGCGTTGAAGGTGCTTTACATTGCTGGTGGCAACAACAATTTCTGTCGGCGCAATCCCCAGACTTAGCGCCTGTGCGCAGAGAATAACATCTCCATCCAATGCTTTATTGTCCGTTGTCGGCAGTTTCAAGTTGCGAATGTCGGCCCAGATGCGGGCGGCCTCCCGCATCTGCGCTGTCGTGAGGGGCAAATACGTGGCAAGTTCCGTCAGTTCGTCCAATCGCCGCAAGCCGTCTGTGTTGCCGATGCGTGTCCACTCCCGACGTACTTCATAGTCTGCGATTTCCGGGATATACACGGTTGCGCCCTGTTGCATCCAGCCGACCATTGCAACCCGCAATGCCTGCGCGTCTGGTATGCTGGTATCCTGCGCGGCCAGGTTCAAGGGTCCCGAATCCAAGATGATCGCCGACAGCATTAGTCCTCCAAAACCGGCAAGGAAACGCGGTTCGCTTCGAGGTTGCTTTGTATCTCTCCCCACCGCGCTTCACGCCGGGCGATCTCTTCCGGGTCTTGCGTGGCATCCTCGACGTTCCACTGCTGCAGCTTGGCGATTAAAGCCAGGCGTTTGCGATCTGCTTCCGTGTTTGCAGGTTCCTCGCGTGGCTGAATGGCAGTGGTTTGTTGGAAAGAACCGGGAAGCAGGCCCTGTACCAGAAGGTTGCGTATCTTCTGCGGGGTGTCTGCGCCTTCGGCCTGCATTCGGTCCCGAACTTTCTCAAGAGTGGCTTTTAGACGTATTTCAAAATCATGCGCTAAGAGGATGTGAGCTATTTCGTGAGAAAACGAAAAGTAAAGGCGGAAACGTGCCTGCTCATCTCCCATGAACGCGGTTTCAATCATTCGGCGGGCAAAGTCGCCGGGCGCAATGCCTAACTCGGCGGCCACATCTTCTAATTGATGCTGTGCATCCGGGTTCAGATTTTCCAAAACAAGGCTCATGTTTGTTACTCCCGTCCGCTTCCTGCCAGAACGCGGACTTCCTGCGCGCTGATCCAGGCTTGCAGCGCCTCCGGGCGGAACTTCGTCAGCTTGCCGATCTTCAAAAACGGCAGCTTGCGCAGTCGTACCCACTCCTGCAACGTGCGCGGGGTTATGCCTAAAATCTGCGCGGCCTGGTTCACATCGAGCAGGGGTTCCATGCCCGCGATTGTTTGTGCCATAGGGGTCTAACCTTTCCTTACGGATGCTACATTTACGTACATTTTTCTTACTTCATTATACCTGATTTTGGTTTAGAAATGCCTGCTTGACTTCCGATACCTTTGTAGTATCGGAAGTCAGGACACGTAGACGGATGGTTAGAAACCGGAAATATATTTCCGGTTTTGTGCATAACAAGCGAACGCCCGAATGCTTCTGCTGCATTCGGGCGTTCGCTTGCGGGCGGGTCTACGCGGCCTGCGGGTTGTGGCCGTCCTCGCTCTGGGTGTCGAGGGGCGCGGCCTGCTCCGGCGTCATGGCCGGATCGGGGCGCAGGGCCTGGGCAAGAAGCTGCGCGGCGTGCGCGTCACTGATGGCACACACAGCCGTCCACGCGGCGCTTATGGCGGCCTCGGCGGCCTCATACGCGGGTTTGTGGTCTTCGTGGATGCAGCTGCATTCGGCCTGCCTGTCCAGCAGGAAAGAGAGGGCGGCGGTGAACAGGTTGTTGTTGGAAATCTTCGGTTGGGTCTGCATGGCTTGCGTTATCTCCTCGTTTCGACGGGCTGGCTTGCTAACGTTCCGTGTTGACTTGCTTGCTTGGTCTTGCTGTCGAGGGCGGGCGGAAGTCAACTTGCTTCCGCCGCTGGTGTCTTGCGCATGTTCATGCCGGAGAGGGAAGGGCGTCCGGCTCGCCACTGGCGCGTTCCGGCGGCTGTCAGCACTCGCTGTATGTGCCGTCGTAGGGGTTGGGTTCGTACTCTTCGCCCGCGTGGTCGGCGTGGCTGTCATTGGTCAGAAGGATTAGGCCGTTCTCAAACCGAACCTGCCGGGCATCGGCTGCGCCGCGCGGTGTCAGCAGCACGCGGTCGTTCCAGCGGGCGCGGCGGGTCGGGCGCGGCAGGTGTTTGCGGCAGATCGGCGCGGCGGACGTCGGCGGGGCGTATTCATCGAGGACGCGCAGGGCGCTGTCGAGGCGCTGCACTTCCTGCATGGCCGTCGCGTCAATCTTGTTGCCGGGCTGCCAACTGATGCGAATGCGCGCGTCCAGCACAGACACGCGGGCGGCAATGCGGGCGCGCAGGGCGTTCAGGGTGGTATCGTTCATCGGTTCGGTTCCTTATGGTGTCAGAAGAGTTCAGGCCGGGAGGGGGAAGGTTCCCGGCCATTGGTTGCGAGGGGCAGGGATTAGGCGCGCGGTTTCATGCGTCCTTTGCGCGTCAGGTGCTTTCCAAAGCTGCATACCATGTGCCTGCCGGAACGGTCGGTACAATGAATACCATAGCGGCGAATGATGCTTTCGAGGGCGGCCTGAAAGCCGTCTGAACACTCCTGCGGCGTGAACGTATGGCGGCGCGGGTCGTGTCCCTTTTGGAACTGGCCGGGGTTGGCTTTGCGCGTGGTCTGCATCAGCGCGCCTCCAACAGCGTCAGGCGGTCGAGGGCGGCGGCTTTCTGGCTGTATCGGAGAATGCGCCCGTGTGCATTGCGCAGGTAGGTTCCAGACGGAAGCAGGATGGCGTACTCTTTGATGCGGCGGTTCGTGAAGCGGGTATACACCACAATCGCGGGCATGGGTTGGGTTCCTCTCTCCCTTTCGGGTAGAATGGAACCTGTGAGGCGTCTTAATACTTCACAGGTTCCGGTTTGATGCAGGGCGGCTAGGGTTGTGTATCAGCACATTCCTAGCCGCTCTTGCTGTTAGTGGGCGGGGAAGTTCATCGGGTCGGCAGGAACGCGCTGGTAGAACTGGATGGCCTGCTTAACCTTCACTTCGTCGTACATCTGCAAGGCCGCTTCACACTTGCGCAGCTTCTCATTCCAGCCTGCTTCTGCTGCGGTTCCTGCCGCCTGTTTCGCGCCGCGTTCGGCACGTCGAAGTTCCGCAAGAAGCAGAATGCGGGTCGCGTCAAATTCCGGCAGTTCCTCGTTTTCCTCATCATGCTTCTTGCACTGCGCTTCCCACATGGCCGCTTCGTCCGCGTCTGTGAGTGGAAGGGCCTGCTGCGCGTTCGCCTGAATCATGTCCCAACAAATTTCATGCTTGCAGTAATTCCCCTTCACGGCGTCCGGGCAATCACAGCCGTTCGTGCCGTCCACGTGTTCACCAATCCAATACGCCGCGTGAAGTTCACCGGGTTTGCAGACCGCAACCATGTTCGTATCAGCGTCTTTCGTGAAGGTGTATCCTTCTTCAATCAACTGCTTGGCGCGTTCCAGTCGAACGGCCTGCTGCAAGGCTTCCTGTGCGTTGCGCGGTTTGTTGTGTGCCATTTCGTTTTCTCCTGTCAGGTAGTGAATGAGTGTTTAAGAACGGTTGACTGCATCTGTTCGGAGCGTTCCTGCTTGGTAACAGGTAGAGACTTGCATCATTTCCGAACACTCTGTATTCTGTTGTCTGCATCGTTCTTACATACCCATTATATACCCTATAAGTACCCTGAAACAAGTATATAAATGTATCTTTTTCAAAATTGGGTATGTTTTTTAAGCGTATGTCGTGTATAATAGGTTTGCAAAGGAGGTAGCTACATGACAGACAATCCACGAAAGCCACATTTCGCAATGCAACTGCGCTTAAAACCTGCTGTCGGAGAACTGCTGGAGGAATTGGCTTCTAAGATGCAGATTACAAAAACCGGCGTAATCACGACGGCCTTGATCGAGCTTGCTGAACGCAAGGGCGTGAAGTTGAAGGAAGGAGAAGAAGACGCATGAAGACATACGCCGAACTGGAAGCGGAATACCTGGCGTTGTGTCGTGCCGTGCAGCAGGACGCGCGGCGCATTGTCGGCCTGGCGGGAACGGGGCGCGCGGACGCTGCTGCTGAAGCTGCTGTCGCGCTGGTCCAGATGGCACGGACGCGGGAACACCAATACACCATGCAGCAGGAGCAGGCCGGAAGCTACGACCTGAACGCCCTGCGCGTCAATGCCGAAACGCCGTCGAATTCTGAAACCGGGTGGGAACGGGAAGACTGAGGAGGAGCAGGGCAGGAAACGCCGCCGGAGCAGCTTGTACGCCCGTCCAGTGGCAACCAACAGTAACGCCGTGCCTGTAACCTCCTGTTAGTTGCTGTAAGTTCTGTTACCTTCCTGCCGCAGTGGAACCGGAGCCACACGCCGACAGACACCCTGCCCTATCCTGCCTACCTATGCCGGAGGGGGGGTAACCTTGTTTCGCCACACGCCTTCACTAATCAGCCCTTGCAAAAAAAGCCGAAATTCCGACTTCCTGCCCGCCGGAACGCACGAACGCCCTTCCTCATTCAATCGGTGAGGAAGGGCGT
>MWWJ01000097.1_pt1 | contig 10550 bp, 8 predicted proteins | sample 1047271 | NCBI WGS metagenome assembly MWWJ01 (sample SAMN06349965, study PRJNA376086) | soil metagenome | isolation source: CN-4 sample Antarctic (ecotone) soil | place: Antarctica | collected 2015-01-13 | reverse complement strand
AGCGCTTACAACAAGCCAGCTTTTTTCTTTCATTTCATTATTTAATTGCCAACCCATTTTTAAAGGACCCTAATTTTATGCGAACAGTAATTTTTTTATGTGAGCATAAAGAAGAAGGCAGCTTTGGATTTGTATTGAATAAAAAATTTGCAAAAACATTAGATGAACTGATTCCTGATTTAAGCGAATATAAAATTCCTGTTTATGAGGGCGGGCCTGTGCAAAGGGATTCACTTCATTTTATACATCAATATCCTGATCTTTTGCCGGGAGGAGAAGAAATACTTTCAGGAATTTATTGGGGCGGAAACTTTGAAAGCCTTGTTCCGCGTGTAAAAAATGATGATATTGATTTTAATAAAATAAAATTTTTTATTGGCTATAGCGGCTGGAGCGAAGGACAATTAAATAATGAAATGAAAGAAAAAAGCTGGCTTGTTGTAAGCGCTGCACGAAAATTAATTTTTCATAAAACACCTGAAGATGTTTGGAAAGATTCGCTAAAACATTTGGGCGGCGATTATGAAATGATGATAAATTTCCCGATTGATCCGCAGTTGAATTAGCCCCTGTCCCCCGAAGGGGGAACTTAGTATGAGTGTTTCATTTCTCCTGAATTTTTTTTTCATGTTTTATGTTTAAAAAAAAGAATTAGAAGATTATGAAGTTAAATATGCTTTAACCTTCGGGATGGCTTAGTGCAAACTTGTAATTAAATTATGTTTGCAGAGATGGGCTTTTACAATCTTTTAAAATTTCCTGCAAGGATTGCTTTTTATTTTTATTGCAGAAAAATATTGATCAATAAAAAAGAAATGCTTCAAAGTGAAGGCCCGCTGCTGATCGCAGCCAATCACCCTAACTCTTTTCTGGATGCGATTATTTTGGCAACGCTGTTTAAAAAACCAATTTACTCTTTGGCAAGAGGAGATGCTTTTGCAAATAGTTTTTTTACTAAGGTTTTACTTTCTTTAAAAATGCTTCCGGTTTACAGGATAAGCGAAGGCGCAGAAAACCTTGAAGAGAACTATAAAACATTTTCTGCTTGTATTGATATTTTTAAAAGGAATGGGATTGTTTTAATTTTTAGCGAAGGGCTCTGTAAAAATGAATGGCATTTGCGAAAATTAAAAAAAGGAACTGCACGCCTGGCTGTAACTGCATGGCAGCAAGGCATTCCGCTGATCGTATTGCCTACAGGATTTAATTATAGTTCTTTCAGAATGTTTGGCAAGAATGTGATATTGAATTTTGGAGAAATTTTTTCTGAAAAAGATATTGATGAAAACTTGTCTGGTGGAAAAGGAATTGCAGCTTTTAATTTAAAATTAGAGTATCAATTAAAAAAGTTGGTAATAGAAGTTGATGCAAATGATAAAGAAAGAATCAAAAAAATATTTTTTGTTCCTCAATCAATTTTTAAAAAAATATTTTTATTTCTTCCGGCAGTTATAGGTCTTATTATTCATGCACCTTTGTATTATGCAATTGTTTTATCAATAAGAAAAAAAGCGAACGATCATTACGATTCTATTTTAGTGGGATTGCTTATTATACTTTATCCAATTTATCTCTTAGCGATAATGGGAGCAACATTGTGTATTACAAAAAATCCATTAATTATTTTATTGTTTCCGATTATTCCCTTTACTGCGTGGAGTTTATTGCAATTAAAAAGTCAGGTAAAATAAAAAGTCCACAATTTTAAATCGTGGACCTATGAATATTATTTCTGTAAATTTTATTCTTCCACCGCACCTTCAACAAGTACAGTTGCTTTATTATTTATAACCTCTACAAAGCCGCTTTGAATATTGTATAATGTTGTTGAAGTTTTATCTCTTAATATCTTTAATTTTCCAGCTTTTAATGCGCTAACGAGCGGAGCATGCTTTTCCAAAACTTCAAATGAACCACCAATGCCCGGAAGCTGCACCCCATATACTTCTCCGCTGAATATCTTTTTTTCTGGTGTTAATATTTCTAATGTCATAAGCCCTCTGTCTCCCCGAAAGGAGAACTTAGTTTTATTGTTTATAATTTATTCAATCGCCATTTGCTTGATAAAAGTATAATATTGTTATGTGGGTACAAGGAGTGATCCCGAAACTTCGGGAATGCCCAAAAATTTAAAACATAAATCATTGCAAAAATCTTCTACATCATCTTCGCAAAAACTCCTTCTCCACTTGTGGAGAAGGTAGGGATGAGGGTTTACGCACTCGCTGCTTCCATCATCTTCTTACCTTTCTCAATTGCATCTTCCAAAGTTCCTACAAGGTTGAAAGCTGCTTCAGGATATTCATCCACTTCTCCATCCATAATTGCGTTGAAGCCACGGATAGTATCTTCTATCGGAACCAATACACCTTTTAATCCTGTGAACTGCTCTGCCACATGGAATGGCTGTGATAAGAAACGCTGAACACGCCTTGCACGGCTAACGGTTTGTTTATCTTCATCGCTCAATTCATCCAAACCAAGAATGGCAATAATATCCTGCAACTCTTTATAGCGTTGTAAAATTAATTTTACCCTGTTTGCACAATCATAATGGGCATCACCAACAATTTGAGGAGTAAGAATTCTTGAGGTAGAATCCAACGGATCAACTGCAGGATAAATTCCAAGATCGGCGATCTTACGGCTTAATACTGTTGTTGCATCAAGGTGAGCGAATGTTGTTGCCGGAGCAGGATCCGTCAAATCATCTGCAGGAACATACACCGCCTGAACGGAAGTGATAGAACCATTTTTTGTTGAAGTAATTCTTTCCTGCATCAATCCCATTTCTGTTGCAAGCGTTGGCTGGTAACCCACCGCTGATGGCATACGACCTAATAATGCCGAAACCTCAGAACCTGCCTGTGTAAAACGAAATATATTATCTACGAAAAATAAAATGTCTTTTCCTTTTCCGGTACCATCGCCATCACGAAAATATTCTGCTATGGTCAATCCGCTCAAAGCCACACGGGCTCTGGCTCCCGGCGGTTCGTTCATTTGTCCGAAAACGAAAGTCGCTTTGGAATCTTTAAGGTCTTCCATGTTCACACTTTCCAAATCCCATCCGCCTTCTTCCATGCTATGTATAAACTTATCGCCATATTTCATGATGCCTGCTTCGATCATCTCTCTCATCAAATCATTTCCTTCACGGGTTCTTTCACCAACACCGGCAAATACGGATAAACCAGCATAAGCTTTTGCAATGTTATTGATGAGCTCCTGTATCAATACTGTTTTTCCAACACCTGCACCACCAAACAAACCGATCTTTCCGCCTTTTGCATAAGGCTCAATAAGATCAATAACTTTAATACCTGTATATAAAATTTCTGAAGCTGTACTTAAATTTTCGAACAATGGCGGTTTGTTGTGGATGGGGCGTCCACCAACTTTACTTACTTGTGGCAAACCATCAATCGCATCGCCTGTTACATTAAATAAGCGACCGTTAATTGCATCACCAACCGGCATTAAAATAGGAGAACCCAAATCAACAACATCCATTCCACGGGTCAACCCTTCGGTACCATCCATTGCAATGCAACGCACACTGTCCTCGCCAAGATGTTGCTGGGTTTCAAGGATAACTTTATCTCCATTTGGTCGTGTAATTTCTAAAGCATGAAGAATTTCAGGAAGCTTATTATCTGCTGTAAAATGCACGTCTATAACCGCGCCGATTATCTGTTTTACCTTTCCAATGTTTGCCATAATGTTCTATTTTTCAATTGGGCGCAAAGGTAAGGGTTGAGGGTGAAAATGTAAAATTGAAAATGAAAAAATAATATCTGTTGACCTGTTGCAATATTCTTTGCTTACCTTAAAAAACTATTTTTGTTGTTATGAATTTAACTGAGGTTACAGATAAACCAACTGCCAAACATTTTCTGCAGGTTCCGTTAGTGATTTATAAAGATGATCCCAATTTTATCCGCCCGCTGGATAAGGATATTAATGATGTTTTTGATCCTGAAAAAAATAAAGCCTTTCGTTTTGGCGAATGTACAAGGTGGATATTAAAAGATAATGATGAAAATTTTATTGGCAGAATTGCTGCATTTGTAAATAAAAGGTATAAGAATAAAGGTGATGATCAGCCAACGGGTGGTATTGGTTTTTTTGAATGTATAAATGATCAGCAGGCTGCAGATATGCTTTTTGATGTTGCCAAAAACTGGCTGATGCAGCGTGGAATGGAAGCAATGGATGGCCCGATAAATTTTGGTGAACGTGATCGTTGGTGGGGTCTTGTGGTAGAGGGATTTAAACCGCCTATCTATTTAATGAATTACAATTTACCTTACTACCAGGCTTTGTTTGAGGATTATGGTTTTAAAAATTTCTTTAATCAAATTTGCTGGCACTTATTTGTAACACAACCACTATCAGATAAAATGATGGGACAGTACACAAAATATTCTGCCATGCCGGAATTTAAAGTTATAAAGGTTGATAAAAAACAAATTAAAAAATTTTCTGTTGATTTTTGTACGGTTTATAACAAAGCCTGGGCGCAGCACGGAGGCAACAAGCAAATGCATAAAGACGTTGCCATAAAAATGTTTGAAACCATGAAACCCGTGATAGACGAGGATTTAATGTGGTTTGCTTATCATAAGGAAGAACCGATCGCCATCTGGATAAATTTACCTGAGCTAAACCAGATTTTCAAATATCTAAATGGAAAATTTGATCTGTTTGCAAAAATAAAATTCTGGTGGTTGAAACAAAGAGGCGTGTGCAATAAATTTACCGGGATTGTTTTCGGCGTTGTTCCGGAATTCCAGGCAATGGGTATTGATTATTTTATGATAGTTGAAGGGTCTTTGGTAATTAAAAAAAAGAAACAATACGACGAACTTGAGCTGCAGTGGCAGGGAGATTTTTTACCGAAGATGCTTAACATTTCAAAAAATCTCGGTGCAGAACAAAGCCGCTTGTTAACTACCTATCGATATTTATTTGACAGAAGCAAAGAATTTAAAAGACATCCTGTTGTACTTTAAAAGCCTGCCCTCTAAATCTCCCTAAGGGGATACTTACGAAAGTTATTACCAACTCATACTTTATTTAATTAGCGATTGATTGGTTTATTATCTTGCATCTTCTTTAAAATTTAAAATCAAAATTCCCCTTTAGGGGATAGGGGCATGGATAAATTTATTGTTTCAGCAAGAAAATACAGACCGCAAAACTTTAATACAGTTGTTGGGCAATCGCACATTACAACTACCTTAAAGAATGCGATAAAAAATAATCAGCTTGCGCATGCCTTTTTATTTTGCGGACCCCGTGGTGTTGGTAAAACAACCTGCGCACGCATTCTTGCAAAAACAATTAATTGCGAAAATAGAACCGCTGATACGGAAGCCTGTAACGTTTGCCAGTCTTGCGTTTCATTCGATCATGGAACATCTTTAAACATTCATGAGCTGGATGCTGCCAGCAATAACTCTGTTGATGATATTCGCTCATTGGTTGACCAGGTAAGGTTTGCACCGCAGGCTGGAAAATACAAAGTTTATATTGTTGATGAGGTTCACATGCTCAGTTCTTCTGCCTTCAATGCTTTTTTAAAAACACTTGAAGAACCGCCGCCATATGCCATTTTTATTTTGGCGACAACAGAAAAACATAAGATAATCCCAACCATACTTTCACGCTGCCAGATATTTGATTTTAAAAGAATTACCAATCATGATACAGTAGAGCATTTGCAGGAAATTTGTGAAAAAGAAAACATCAAAGCTGATAAAGCTGCGCTGCACATTATTGCTCAAAAAAGTGAAGGATGCTTAAGAGATGCGCTGAGTATTCTTGATAAAATAGTAAGTTTTACCAACGGAGAATTAAATTATGCAAACACATTAGAGCATCTTAATATTCTTGATGAAGATTATTATTTCAGGTTGATGGATTGCATGATGCTGCAAAATATAAGTGATGCGATTTTGATGTATGATGAAATAAACCGCAAAGGTTTTGAAGGAGACCTGGTAATAAATGGCTTTGCAGAATTTATAAGAAATATTTTAGTTAGTAAAGATGCAAGAGTAGCCGTGCTTTTAGAAGTTGCAGAAAATTTTAAGCAAAGATATTTTGATGCCGCAAAAAAAATAAACCCTGCCTGGCTGATAAGCGCTTTAAATATTTTGAATGAGGCAGAGATAAATTATAAACAGGCACGCAATAAAAAATTACATGTTGAGCTTACTTTAATAAAGCTTTGTTACCTGCAGCAGGCAATTGAACTGGTGAATGATGACAATGGTGTGGTTAAAAAAAAACTAATTGAAAAAGCAAAAGCTGTAGCTTTTAGAACAATTGCTCCCGTTGAATTAAAAGAAAAAAAGAACTATAAAGATGATCCGGAAATAAATAATGTTGTTTCAGAAGCAAAATTAATTATTGAGACAGAAGAATTAAAAACTGTTCAAACCAAAGTTGCTGCAGATAACACAAAAGTGAATAATGGTCACGCACAAAATTTTTCACGGCTTGGCGCTTTGGAAAAAATAAGAAAAGAATTGGCAGCAAGACATCAGTCTGAAACACTTGCCCCTAAAGCACTTAATGAAGAAGAGATTTATATTGCCTGGGGCTTATACATAGAAAAGCTTAGAGAAAAAAAGAATCATTCATCTGTTAATAATTTTAAATCAGCGGTATTAAAAATTGCTGACCCAAACTGCATCGAAATAATTACAGAAAGCAAAATTCATCAAAGCTTTATTGAAAGTGAAAGGGCGTCATTGATCGAGCATCTTCAAAACCATTTCAGCAATCGTTCACTTACCTATAAAATAACAATTTTGGAAAATGAAAATAAAAACCCTGTGGAAAAACATCTAACCATAAAAGAACAATATTTAAAAATGATTGAAGAGTACCCGATGGTAAAAGAGTTAAAAGATAAATTAAGATTGGAGCTGGATTATTAACCCCCTCACTTAACCTCTCCCCAAGGGAATAGGAAATAAAACACACGTTTTTTATTTAATCAATTGCAGTAATTTCACTTTTCTAAATACAAAAATAATTATGGCTGTAGCAATCCGGATGCCTTTGCTGAGTGATACGATGACCGAAGGAAAAATTATTCAATGGAATAAAAAAGTTGGCGATAAGGTTAAGAGTGATGATGTACTTGCTGAAGTGGAAACTGATAAAGCCACCATGGAAGTTGTAGGTTATGAAGAAGGAACACTGTTATACATTGGTGTGGAAGCAGGAAGCGCTGCAAAGGTTAATGGCATTATTGCAATAGTTGGTAAAGAAGGAGAAGATTATAAATCACTATTAGAAGGTGAATCAAAACCTGCTGACACAAAAATAGAAAATAAAAAACATGAAGTAGAAGACAAAGCTTCCGAACAAAAAAAACCTTCGGAAGTCTCCCCCACCGGGGGAGATTTAGAGGGGGCCGTTCTTCCCGAAGGCGCAAAAGATATCCGGATGCCTTTGCTGAGTGATACAATGACTGAAGGAAAAATCATTCAATGGAATAAAAAAGTTGGCGACAAAGTTAGGAGTGATGATGTGCTTGCTGAAGTTGAAACTGATAAAGCAACAATGGAAGTTGTGGGTTATGAAGAAGGAACTTTATTATACATTGGTGTGGAAGCAGGACAAGCTGCAAAAGTAAATTCAATCATTGCAATTGTTGGTAAAGAAGGAACCGATGTTTCGGCATACGTTGCTGCTGAAAGTAAAGGTGGCAAATCTTCTGCGCAAGTTAATCCTTCTAAAGAAGAAAAAAATACGCAACAACAAGAACCTGCGCAAGTCTCCCCCACCGGGGGAGATTTAGAGGGGGCAGGCAGAATAAAAGCATCTCCACTTGCAAAAAAATTAGCTGTTGATAAAGGCATAGATATTTCTAAAATCAAAGGTTCTGCAGATGGTGGCAGAATCGTTAAGAAAGATGTTGATAGTTATAAACCTGGAGATCAGTCAACGGTCAACGGTCAACAATCAACAGAAAAAAAATCTGCTCCGCAAAAGCCCATTCAGCCATTTGCCCAAACCGGGCAGGAAGGTTACACAGATATTCCGCTTACCCAAATGCGTAAAACCATTGCACGCCGTTTAAGCGAAAGCAATTTTACGGCCCCGCATTTTTTCCTAACTATGGAAATAAATATGGACAATGCAATGGCATCACGAACTGCTATAAATGAAATCAGTCCTGTAAAAATTTCTTTTAATGATATGGCGATAAAAGCCGCTGCCATGGCGCTTCGCCAGCACCCGGCTGTTAACAGCAGTTGGATGCCCGCCCGTGCCGGATCGGACGGGGGAGAATTTATCCGACAGAATAATCACATTCACATCGGCTCTGCCATTGCCTTGCCCGAAGGTTTGATCGTTCCCGTAATTCGTTTTGCAGATCAAAAATCACTTTCGCAAATAGCTGCCGACGCAAAAGATCTCTATGATAAAGCAAGAAATAAAAAGATACAACCACAAGATTTCTCCGGCAATACTTTCACCATTTCTAATCTCGGCATGATGGATATAGAAGAATTTACTGCTATCATTAATCCGCCTGACAGCGCCATACTTGCAATTGGAAAAATAAAAGAAGTCGTGGTTAAAAAAGGCGAAGGCTTTGGAGTTTCCAACTTTATGAAAGTTACTTTAAGCTGTGATCACCGAAGCGTGGATGGCGCTGTGGGTGCGGCTTTCCTACAAACCTTTAAAAAGTTTTTGGAAAATCCGGTGACAATGCTGGTCTGAAAAATTAGAAACGGTATTATGAATAAGAATAAATTAGTAGCTCTAATATTCATTGGTACCTCAGCATTTATTTTTTCTTCTTGGGCAAAATTCACATGTAAACAATACTCATAAATAGCATTCACAATTGCTTTTATTTTTGGAACAATTGCTATTCTTGCTATTGTCTTACTAATAATTCAATTTTTTAGAAAAACTGGGATTTTTTAGAAGTATAAAATATCATATTGTAATTAGAAATTCTGTAAACTCATCATGCAAAGGATGCAAAAGAGAATTATAATAAATATCTATCGGGTGTAATTGAATATCTGCGTTTTCCCCCACCATAATTCTCCGTTTTCAATTTTAAACTTAATAAATGATGCCGCAGTATTCCATTTTTTGTAATATCCTTTGAGTGTATTAAAAAAAGGATGAAATTGAGAAAAAATTCGAAGATTAAGTCTGGATCAGGTTACAACATATTTGAGATAATTGATAAGGATTGTGTTCTAAAACATAAACTTTTGCATTACATTCATAAAGTGAATAAAACCTTACGCTCCACTTTACAACTTCTTCGCTTTCATTTTTCATTTTTTTTAATGCCCGTTTATTGGTTCGCTTTAAGCCAGGTGCCGCATATAAACTGGCATGATGCAGTTTTAGTTTTTATTATTTTACACCTCCTGGTTTACCCTGCCAGCAACGGTTACAACAGTTTTATGGATCGTGATACAACTAGTATTGGAGGCGTAAAAGATCCGCTTCAACCAACTAAGCAATTGTTTTATATAACCTTCGCAATGGATGTTGTTGCATTAATATTAAGCGCTTTCATTACATGGATATTCGCACTTTCAATACTTTTTTACATTCTTGCATCACGTGCTTACAGCTACCGCGGAATAAGATTGAAACAATATGCTGTTATTGGTTATTTAACGGTTATGGTCTTCCAGGGAGCGGTTACATTTTTTTTGGTTTACCATGGAAGTGATGTTAGCCACACATTTAATATTCCTGTGATAGCCGCAACAGCAGCAGCATTGCTGATCGGAGGCTTTTATCCATTAACGCAAATTTATCAGCATTATGCAGATATTTCAGATGGTGTAAAAACGATAAGTTATAAATTAGGATACCGGGGAACTTTTATTTTTACTGGCATCGTATATGCTCTTTCGTTTTGTGCAATGGGCATACAATTTTTTTTAAATCTAGAATGGAACAGGTTTCTTATCCTGCAAATCTTTATGTTACCTGTGATCGTATATTTTTTTGTGTGGGGCAAAAAAGTTTGGTGTGATGAACGAAATGCAAATTTTAAAAATACAATGAAGATGAATCTGATTGCCTCTGCATGTACAAACCTTGGTTTTATAACATTATTAATTCTTCATACAATTGAGTAAGATAGTTTCCATAGCAACTGCGGTTCCTCAATATAAACACGAGCAGCAAAATATTTTAGCTTTTATGCAGAATGTTTTTGCAATGAATGAAGTTGAAAAAAGAAAGCTGAAATTTTTGTATCATCAAAGCTCGATCAATACAAGGTATTCGGCAATTCCTGATTATGGCTTACCAGCGAACGAATGGGCTTTTTATCCGGCCACAGAAAATCTTGAGCCATTCCCGGATCTTGAATTGAGGATGAAATGGTTTAATGAAAAAGCTGCCCCTCTTTCAGTTAATGCAATTGAAAAGTGTATTACTGATAAAATAAATAAAAGCGAAATAACACATTTGATAACTGTTAGCTGCACCGGAATGAGTGCGCCCGGTTTAGATTTGCAGGTTATGGAAGCGATGAACCT
>MWWJ01000096.1_pt1 | contig 10608 bp, 10 predicted proteins | sample 1047271 | NCBI WGS metagenome assembly MWWJ01 (sample SAMN06349965, study PRJNA376086) | soil metagenome | isolation source: CN-4 sample Antarctic (ecotone) soil | place: Antarctica | collected 2015-01-13 | reverse complement strand
GGTTTATAAGTGCGCCGGTGCCGTATTTGCTGGCATTGGCTATCACTACCATAAAGGCATCTTTTTTAATTTCTTCTTTATCTGTTTTTATAGTAGCATGCATCAGGCGCTTTCTCCAAAGCACTTTAAAAATTTTTAAGGCGTAACCAAATTTTCCTCTAAGGCCACCCTCTTCAAAATATTTTACAAGCTTGGCATTAACGCCAAGATCGCTTAAATGCAAACAAATTTCTTTATCATTAATTTTTATAACATCACACTTTTTTACTTCTCCATTTACAATAATATCGAGCGCTTCATTAATCTTTGTAGGAAGATTTAATTCTTTAGCCATACCGTTGGCAGAGCCTGCCGGCAAAATACCCATTGCAATATTTTTTTGTAACAGGTGTTCTGCTACTAATGATATTGTACCATCTCCGCCAACTGCAATCACCCTGTCTGGTTGCAGCTTTTCAATCCAGTACTTTAAAGAATCAGCATCATTTTTGCCATCCAATAAAAAGAAATCAAAACTATGTGTGAGATTTGCAAAATAATTACGGATAGCGGGTTCCCAGGCAACTTTTGATTTTGTTCCTGAAATTGGATTGATAACAAATAGTAATTTTAAATTGGCTGCTGACATAAGTTTTTACCTGCAAATGCAATGCAAATATTAAGCGATACAAAACAAATAATGAAACTTTCTTTTGCTCAAAGAATAAAAAGTAAAATACTTCGATGGTTTCATCTTACAAATGAGCCTGTAATTAAGATATACCACGGTTACGGGTCTGATAAAAAAGTAATTGTGTTCGGGCATGTATTTAAATTAAGCCCGCTGCCGAGAAAAAAATTCAGAAAAAATTTTATCAATAACTCTTATGGCTTACTTCGGTTGTTTATGGTAAAACCTTTTGCAGGCGTGGATTTACTGTTAGCTGCAGACGGAATTGTATGTGAAACAAAATCCCAAGCCGATGGATTTTTTAAGTTTGAGTTTACTCCGCAACATCCCATTTTACCGGGATGGCATCCTGTGTTTATCCGCTTTGCCAACAAAAATTTTGCTGCTAATTGCAGAGAATTTAAAGGAGAATTCTTTATTCCTTATACATATAAATATGCATTTATTTCTGATATTGATGATACATTTTTGATCTCACATTCATCCAATTTGAGAAAACGGTTATACGTATTACTTACAAAAAATGCACGAAGCCGCAAACCATTTGAAGGTGTTGTAAACCACTACCAGCAATTAGCCAGCACCGGCGCATCACGAAATACTTTTAATTTATTCTTTTATGTATCCAGCAGCGAATGGAATTTGTATGATTACATAAGAGAGTTTGCTATAGTTAATAAGCTGCCAAAAGGGATTTATCTTTTAAACCAGTTGAAAGAGTTTAGCCAGGTTTTTAAAACCGGGCAAAGCAATCATGGTACAAAGTTTATGCGTATTAGCAGGATAATGGAAGCGTATCCAACACAAAAATTTATTTTATTAGGAGATGATTCCCAAAGAGATCCAAATATATACCTTGCAGTTGCAGAGCATTTTCCTCAAAATGTTTATGCTGTTTATTTGCGGCATGTTGTTAAGCAGCATTATGAAAGCGTAAAATTAATTGCAGATAAAATTGAATTGGGAGGAGTGCCCTGTTGCTATTTTGAACACAGCGCCCAGGCTGTTATTCATTCTAAAAAAATTTCTCTTATTAATATTATTGATTCTCTGGCATAATTTTAAACGTTTTAATTTATGAATGATACCCCTAACATTCCGCAACAAAATGAAGGTGCCAAAACAGATATTCTGCATTCTGTTACAGCCAAAACAAGGGACCAAGCACTAGCTATTTTTAAAAGAGCATATCAAAGATTATTAAATGTAAACTTATGGCACAAGCTGGGAGGCAATGCCAGTGCAGAGTTTGAGCTTGTTCCATCCCAGGAAAAAGAACATTCCGTGGCAAGAGTGGGAGATTATTTTAAAATAGATATTCCCGGGCCTGGTTCTCAATCGGGTGACGGATATGATTGGGTTAGGGTAGAAAAAATAGAGGATAACACTGATGCTGATGCTGAGCATGAAAGTTTTATGATGCAGGTACGGCCATCACAAAATCCTGAAAGTAAAAATGAAAGTACAGCGCACTTTTTAACAGACGAAGCAACAAGTACATTTATAATTGAAAGAGAAAAAAATAAGATCACCGCATCTGTACATGGCAGAAATGAATTACCAAATACAATCACAGAAACTTTTATTGATAAAATTCGTAACGCTGTTATCGGAAGCACTGCGGCAATGGGAGCCTCAAAATTTCAATGGAAATTGTTAGTGAAGGGTTTAATAGATGATGACGCGGAGAAATAGAATTTTAGTTATGGTATAATTATTGAAATACCTTCCGAACTTAAAAAAACTTAAATCATGAAAAAGCAATTAATTTTAATGGGAGCCGCAGCTATATTTTGTTTTGCTGCCTGTAACGACAATGGCTCATCTTCTACTACAACAAATTCTGATTCCACAAAAGCCGGGGATTCCACAGTTCAAACTACAACCACCACCACTACAACAAAAACTTTTCATCAAATTCCAAATTTTGAAAAGCGTACATTTTATAATGTAAAAACCGGTAAAACTGTAAAATTAAAGATGGATCCATCTAATAAGTATTATATAGATGAAAGTACAAACCAGCAGCCGGATTATTATTATTACGATCCTTCTACTAAAGATACATTTGATTATTATGGACGCAGACTTAATAACGCTTTGATGAATAATAATGGCAGCTGGACAGTTGATGAATCCCGTATTACTGATAACTCATCAAGTGATACCAGCAGTATGATGAATAACAATAATAATATGTCCAATAATAATATGAATGATACCGCAAGCATGAATACAGGATCAAATAACGGCTCAAACAGCGGCAAAATGAAAATGAAACAAAAGGATGATAAAATTAAAATGAAAACTAAAAGCGATAAATAAGATAAATTAATGATTAACAAGAAAAGGCTCTCAATTCGGGAGCCTTTTTCATTAAAATAATTAAATAAAAGAGGCTGTCTCAAAAGGGGCAGCCTTTTTTTATTTTTCTTTTATATGGTCGCTTTATACACAAATGAATGTAGATAAATTTTATACGCTGCTTATGCAATAAAGAGCGGTTTATTTTTGTCTGATAGGGTATGGCAAAACGTATACTTTTCCTAAGCCGTGTCTCTACTCATAGCTTTTAGCAGGGCAGGACACGGCGTCATCCTTAAGAGAAGATTTATGTACTCTTCTCCCTGGTTCGTGTCTCACGAACCACTTCAATAACCTCATGGTATATTTACATCATGAGTAATCCTGTTCCGGAGAATAACTTTTCCCTGGTTCGTGTCTCACGAACCACTTCAGAAACCTTCAATTGTATCTTTACAAATGAGTAATCCTGTGCCGGAGAATAACCGGAAATCATACATGTAGATTGGCGAAATATTTTTTCCTTAGCCGTGTCTCTCCTTATGGCTTTTAGCAGAGCAGGACACGGCGACAATCCTAAAAGAAGATTTGTAATCCTGTTGATTATAAACATAGCTCAGCGAAGTGTTATATTAGCGGAAAACAAGGAATATATTTGATTTACGAGTGAGCATTAGCAGCCGTGTCCTGCTAAACACAAAGGCTCTGAGGAGAGACACGGCAAGGAAGGAAGACTTCTCCCTGGTTCGTGTCTCACGAACCACTTCAATAACCTCATGGTATATTTACATCATGAGTAATCCTGTTCCGGAGAATAACTTTTCCCTGGTTCGTGTCTCACGAACCACTTCAGAAACCTTCAATTGTATCTTTACAAATGAGTAATCCTGTGCCGGAGAATAACCGGAAATCATACATGTAGATTGGCGAAATATTTTTTCCTTAGCCGTGTCTCTCCTTATGGCTTTTAGCAGAGCAGGACACGGCGACAATCCTAAAAGAAGATTTGTAATCCTGTTGATTATAAACATAGCTCAGCGAAGTATTATATTAGCGGGGAACAAGGAATATATTCGATTAAAGACTTCTTCCTTAGCCGTGTCTCTTCTTATGGCTTTTAGCAGAGCAGGACACGGCGACAATCCTAAAAGAAGATTTGTAATCCTGTTGATTATAAACATAGCTCAGCGAAGTATTATATTAGCGGGGAACAAGGAATATATTCGATTAAAGACTTCTTCCTTAGCCGTGTCTCTTCTTATGGCTTTTAGCAGAGCAGGACACGGCGACAATCCTAAAAGAAGATTTGTAATCCTGTTGATTATAAACATAGCTCAGCGAAGTATTATATTAGCGGGGAACAAGGAATATATTCGATTAAAGACTTCTTCCTTAGCCGTGTCTCTTCTTATGGCTTTTAGCAGAGCAGGACACGGCGACAATCCTAAAAGAAGATTTGTAATCCTGTTGATTATAAACATAGCTCAGCGAAGTATTATATTAGCGGGGAACAAGGAATATATTCGATTAAAGACTGGTGAGCATTAGCAGCCGTGTCCTGCTAAACACAAAGGCTCTGAGGAGAGACACGGCAAGGAAGGAGCATTAGCAGCCGTGTCCTGCTAAACACAAAGGCTCTGAGGAGAGACACGGCAGGGAAGGAAATTTTAATAAAATATCCGCATCTTAATATACAGCCGCATACCTATAATACCAAAGATTTCTTACCGGCTAAAGACCCTGTTGTTGAAGAAATAATAAAAACCGGAATAGAAATTATTTGATAACTGAAGATTTTTCTTTGCCGTGTCCTTGCTAAACACAATGCTCGGAGTAGAGAAACGGCAGGGAAAGAAGACCTTTAAAAAATAAAAATTGCAAATGTGATTAATATGGGTTTATATGCTTATGTTTACTTTTTTACAGTTATTACCAGAATCTCTATTGCACTTTTATCCAATACTTATCAATCTGACTGCTTCTACCCTCGGAATATTTTTATAGTAAAAAGTAAATCCAACATCGCATAAATACCACCCTGCTGGTTACCGTTTTCTATGTTTAGCTCACTCTATTCACTTAGTTAAAACTTTGTATGGCTGCATCTTTACGGGCTTTTAGCAAATTAAAATTACTGTTATCTGTTGGCGCATCTGTATTAATGGATTTGCTACAAAACAACTTAACCTTCATAAATTTTTCTTTTTAAAAATTAAATAAATGAAAACACTTTTTACTACTTTGCGTTTATTAGTTGTACTAATAATAAGTACAATATACGTTACCCCTACTTTTAGCCAGCCCGGCAATAACGACCCCACATTTAATTCCACCGATCAGGGTTTTGGTTTTGGAGATGGAGCAAACAGTGATATCTATACCACCGCCATCCAAAGCGACGGCAAGATCATTATCGGCGGGTTTTTTACTACTTACAATGGAACGGCAAGAAATAGAATTGCCCGCCTGAATAGCGATGGAACCTTAGATGCAACTTTTAACTCCGGCACGGGAGCAAACAATTTCATCTATACCACCGCCATCCAAAGCGACGGGAAGATCATTATCGGGGGTGCGTTTACTTTTTACAATGGAACGGCAAGAAATAGAATTGCCCGCCTGAATAGCGATGGAACCTTAGATGCAACTTTTAACCCCGGCACGGGAGCAAACAGTGATATCTATACCACCGCCATCCAAAGCGACGGGAAGATCATTATCGGCGGACAGTTTACTGCTTACAATGGAACAGGGAGAAATAGGGTTGCAAGGGTAATTGGAGGTGCTTCAGTAATGGTACCAACAGCAACTACCACAGCCGCCACTTTAATAACAACTACAGGCGCAACACTAAACGGTACCGTAAATGATAATGGCGCTGCAACAACCGTAACTTTTGAATATGGTACATCGGCAACACTTACAGGAGCTACAACAGTTTCTGCAACAACAAACGGAACTGTAAATGCAGGATCAGGAACTGTTTCATCATCTGTAAATATTTCCGGATTAACAGCAGGCACTATTTATTATTACAGGATCATAGGAAGTAATTCAGCAGGAACCAGCAATGGTAATATACTCAGCTTTACTACAACAGCAGCACCTGCAACAGCACCAAGCGTTACAACCACAGCAGCAACAAATGTTACAGCATCAGGTGCAACCCTAAACGGAACCATAAATGATAATGGCGCAACAACAACGGTAACATTTGAATATGGTACATCATCAACACTTACAGGAGCAACAAATGTTGCAGCAACAACAGGAGGTTCAATTGCTGCAGGGTCAGGTAATACAGCAGCAGCAGTTACCTTAACAGGTTTAACAGCTAATACAACTTATTACTTTAGAGTAAATGGCAGCAATTCTGCTGGCACAACTAATGCAAATAATATTTTAAGTTTTACAACATCAGCTGCAACAGCTCCAACAGTTACAACAACTGCTGCCAGTTCCATTACTTCTAATTCAGCACAAAGCGGCGGTAATGTAACATCAGATGGAGGAGCAAATGTAACAGCAAGAGGCGTAGCTTACAGTACAACTTCCAACGCAACAACTCCTGTAACATCAGATGGTTCAGGAACAGGAACGTATGCCAGTTCTTTAACCGGTCTATCTCCAAATACATTATATTATTACCGTGCTTATGCAACAAATAGTGTTGGTACAAGCTATGGAACGGAGATGAATTTTACAACTGCAGCAACAGCGCCTACTGTAACAACTACAACTGCAACATCAATCACAAGTACCTCAGCTTCATCCGGTGGTACTGTAACATCAAACGGAGGAAGTGCAATAACAGCCGAAGGTGTAGCGTATGGTACATCAACTGCACCAACCACTGGTACTTCAGATGGTACTGCAACCCCTTTCACAAGTTCATTAACCGGCTTAACCCCCGGCACAACTTATTATTACCGTGCGTATGCAACAAACAGTGTAGGTACAAGCTATGGAACGGAGATGAGTTTTACAACATCAGCGCCACCTGTAATAACTTACTATCCTAAAACATCAGCAACCGATTTAAGCCGAACAATTAGCTGGACTGATGATGCAACCGGCACAGCCGGAACATCACCGGTAGACTTTACATCCGCAAATCAACAATTTAATATTACACGCAATCCATTTGTATTAAGTCCATGGGCAATTTCAGGAGGTTCAAATGTTATTCTTTCTGTAACGGGGTTAACTTTCAGACAATTCAGCAGCTTAACAGTAGGTTCAGGTTCCAATTTTGATTTTGGAGGAAACAATAATTATAATACAACTTTTAAATCAGTTCGAGCCAATACTGCCAGCCTGCTGCAGGTTTCCGGTACAATATCAAATGCCACCAATGTAACCGTTGAAAGATTTATTTCTTCATTAAACAACCGTGCTTACAGGTTATTAACGCCATCAGTAAATACAGCAACATCTACAAAACCATTTATAAGAGATAACTGGCAGGAAGGTGTGAATAATCCAAATACAGCCACCATTTTAAATCCGGTTCCAACTTACGGAACACAAATCACAGGTTCACAAGTTGGCGCCAATGGCTTTGATGCAACAGCGACAGGGCAAGGTTCTTTATTTATGTATGACCAAACTACACCTGCGTGGCTGCCTGCGACCAATACCGATGCAACTAATATGTTTGCAAAAACAGGATTGCTGGTTTACATCCGCGGCGATAGAAGCATTGACCTTAATTCAACAGCTTCAACATTGCCAAGTACCAATACAACACTGCGGGCAACAGGCACATTGCTTACGGGCACTCAAACTTTTACTGGCTTAGCCAGCAATGGTAACTTTAGTTTGGTAACCGATCCTTATGCATCAGCAATAAACTGGGGAACTATCTATACCAATAACTCCGGAAGTTTTGAAAATTACTATACTTACTGGGATCCTAATATTGGAACAAGAGGCGGTTATGTAACCGTAAGAAATGATGGTATGCAAAGCCCCAATACCAGCCCTACACCTGCAAACTATCCCGGAGTAAACATTCAAAGCGGGCAGGCGTTCTTTGTAAAAACACTTAGCGGAATTAATACACCAACACTAACCATACAGGAAGCCGATAAATCAACAGTAAATAACATAGATGTGTTCCGCACAGCAACACCTGCATCTCAAAAGTTCACCACATCATTCTATTACAATGATGCAGAACATGGAAGAAGGCTTGCAGATGGTGTTACCTCTTTGTATGATGATACTTACAACAAAGCACTTGATGGCAATGATGCAGAAGAGATAAACAACTGGGATGAGAACATAGCTATAGCAAGAGCAGGCAAACATTTAAGCATAGAAGAAAGACCAACCATTGCCACAAATGATACACTTGCCTTGTTCATGAATAACATGAAGCAGCAAACGTATGAGTTTGAGTTTAACCCAAGCGGCTTAAACCCCAATACCATTGCTGTTTTGATGGATAATTATACAGGAGGTAAAACGTACTTAGATGTAACAACAAAAACTGTAGTTCCCTTTAATGTTACTTCAGCAGCCGGCTCATCAGCCACAGACCGGTTCTATATTCTGTTTAAAACATCGGGCGCATTGCCAGTTACACTCACCAGTGTAAAAGCTTATCAAAAGAATACAGGTGTTCAGGTAGAGTGGACAACACAACAGGAAAACAATATAGATCACTATGAAGTAGAAAGATCGCAGAACGGCCAACAGTTCACAAAGACAGGAGCAGTAAATGCCACAGGCAATACCAGCAGTATAACTAACTACAATTTGTTTGATGCGAATCCATTTAGCGGTGTAAACTTTTACAGGATAAAAATAATAGACAAACAAGGCAATGCAACTTACAGCCAGGTAGTAAAAGTAAACATCAGCAGCAAGGCAAACCAGGTAACAGTTACACCAAACCCTATTCACAGCAATACGGTAATGATACAGATGACCAACATGCAGAAAGGAAGTTATACTATCAGTTTAACCAATAAGCTTGGTCAGCAGATAGCGGTAAAAGTAATAGACCATGCAGGCGGTTCATCACTGGAAACCATCACCCCTGCAAAAGCGTTTGCCAACGGAGTTTACCAGTTAAAGGTAACAGGCAATGGCATAAGCGTTATTCAGCAGGTATTAAAGAATTAAATAAACATAATAGGCCATGACTTCAACGTCATGGCCTATTAATCTAAACATTAATCAAAAATATTATTATGAAACGTAAGCAATTATTTTTTTCAATGCTGATAATATGTTGCACCTGTTTACCCATTATATCATTTTCGCAAATTACAAACGATCCCCCGCCACCACCGCCAGACCCAATAGACACTTCTGTTCCCTTTGATGGCGGCCTAAGTATCCTTATTGCAACAGGTGTTTTGTATGGGATTAAAAAGGTAAAGGAGCAAAAGAAAAAGGAGAGAGAACATAATAATTTATAAGGTCAGCTAACCTGATCTTATATTGCATAAACCCTAAACTTTAATGCATAGTTAAGCAAAATAGTTATGAGAAATGTTATTCCGCCTCACCTGTATTTGCCTGGTGAGGTACTCCTCCTGAAACACTATTTTTATTCAAGCCTCTTCCCGTTTTATGCTGAAGCTCATCAATTTTTTTAGATGCTTCTGCTTTGGTAAGGTTATCATCTAAATCTTCACCGGCCTCATCTGATAAAGTTTTAAGATAAGATTTTTGGGCACCCGTCATTGGCTCACTTCCTGTTGTCCACTCATCTGGATCCTTAACTGTATTATCTCCCTGTATATTTTGGTTTTGAGATTGCTGATTGGTGGTATTGGTTTGCTCCTGGCTGTTTGTTATATCATTATCCTGTGGCATAAAATAAATTTTAATTATTAAGAATTTTCTTCAGATAAATTATCATTGTTTTCATCGCTTGCGCTGTAAACATTATTTGCATCGTCTTCTTCACCAATCTCCTCATTCGCATCATCAGCATCTGCTCCGGGTACATCAAGATCATCACCACTTACATCCTCACTTTGTCCAAAGCCTTTTTCATTTAATGGCTCTCCATCCTCATCTTCATTATCCATTGCAGCACGCTCTAAATTCATTTCATCTCTTGTTGGCATATCTTTATCAGCATGCTGCAGATCTTTTTTCTCCTGGTTAGAAACATTGTCATCACCTTCAATAATTAAATCATCATCTTCTTCGCCTTCATCGTCAAAAATTCCAACACCTTCTTCATCATCAGATGAAATTGTTGTATCACTTAATTCTCCCATGGGCGCAGGTCTCACATGTTCCTGCCCGGGAATATCTTTTACATCAGGCAAATCTATAATTGCAGTTTCAGGCTTCATCTTTTCCAGGTCCTGTGGTTTATCAGGCAGATCCTGCCCGCCCGCTATATTAAATTTTCTTGGTGTTTCATCAGGGCTTCCGCCGCTGGTATCATCAATGTTTTTTGATTTTGTATTCATCTTTATAAATTTTATTTTTTGCTGAAAATTCTATGCCATTAAAAAGAAAATGTTATTTTGATTTTCTCTCTATAAAAGTTTTAAAGATTCTTTGCTGTTTAGTTTCATTCCCTTACTTTTGCACTCCCAAATAAAAATGGGATAATTAAAGTTCTTTAAAATGTCTCAACGAATCAGGATCAAACTTCAGTC
>MWWJ01000095.1_pt1 | contig 10609 bp, 10 predicted proteins | sample 1047271 | NCBI WGS metagenome assembly MWWJ01 (sample SAMN06349965, study PRJNA376086) | soil metagenome | isolation source: CN-4 sample Antarctic (ecotone) soil | place: Antarctica | collected 2015-01-13 | reverse complement strand
AAATTTCTGGTAATGGTCTACGTCGAACTTGCCCTTGCCCGATTCGTTAACGTCGCGCAATTTTTTGGCGTCATTCTTAGCGAATTCGGTGCCTTTGTGGTAGACTTTGAAGCTATAACGCTCTGTCTTGTAAACGATTGACGTTTTCCAATCCCGCGAATAGTTCGAGGCGTCCCGAGCGTACTTCTTTTTCAGCTTGCGGAGTTCGTTGAGGTAGTCAAACGAGGCTTCTTTGCTGCTAAACACCTGGTTATAGCAGATGTCGATGCGGTTTACTTCGACTAAGCGCCGGTCGATGGCTATTTCACCGAACTGCTTGATAAAGAACTTATCAAAGAAGTGAAACAGGCGGCGGTAGGATTCGCGCAAGTTCTGGTCGATGGAATTGTGCTTGTGGTAAACGAAGTCCTTGGCCATCGGCCCAGTGTTGTAGAGCACCACGTTGGTGCCGTACACATACTTGGGGATGGAGACGTTGAAGGCAATGAAATCGCGGATGTAGTCGATTTTGTAAGCAATGTTGTAGTGGCTGGACTTCAGTTCGTTGAAGTGCGCTACTTGTTGCTCGTTGCCGGTGTCGTGGTACTTGATAAACGTGCGGAAGTTTATCTTCTGCTCCACGCTAAATTCCTCTTCGCCAGTGCTGATGCTGATGGATTTGCCGGTTTTGTTCATTTTCCGGTCAAGCCATAAGGCAACGGCCTTGTGCTTCTGGAGGTCGTGAATCCTGAATTCTACCGTGTCAATCATACGCCGAGCGAAGTGGTCACGTCAGAGGGCGCAGCGTCGGCCGATAGGGCGGCGATGTAGCCGCCGAGGGGCAGGAAATTGCCGTATTTGGCGGGGTGCCGCAGATGCATTTCCCTTAGCTCCAGTTCGGCCGCTTGACGCAGGCGTTGGCCGTGCTCGTCGGCGGGAGGTTGAGCCGAGTAGCGCGTATCGCACACGACGCAGACCGGACGGGGAGCACTGGTGGGGACGTGCGGGGTAACCACCAGGCAAATATTGCAGAAGCAGGGCTTGGCGTCGAGTGGCTTGTTCTGGTTGGTGCCGCAGACCTGACAATCTTGTGAGCGGGGGTTATCGGGCCGGGCGGTGTGGTCGGTGTAGGCCCTGCACGTCGAGCAAAATGGGTTGATGAAGCCTTTTGAATTGTAGAGTAAACGAGTGGAAGTGGTCATGTTTTGGGCACCAGGAGGCGCGGGAAAAGTGAATGGATGGGGAGCACATGGAGCACGCAGGAGGGGCACAGGGGCCAGGCATGAGGGCCGCAGTGGGCAGTGATTCGGAGTAGCCGGAGAGGGCAGTTTTTGTATAAGGTTTTTACACGTTGTGGTATGTTATAAGCGAACCACAGTCGCGCCGCTGCAAAGGTCAGGCGGAAGAAACCCGATTGGTGCCAGGGGGCACGGAGTAGGCGTACTGATTTGGAGGACAAAAAAGGGCCTGTTTTTAAGACAGTTTTTGAGGACCGCCAAAGCCAGGCGCGGAGCCCAGGCCGCAGCAGCTGGTGGAGGTAGCCGGGCGGGACCGGCCCGCGCAGGCAGCACGGCCAGGCGCACGGCCAGGGGTAGGCCGCAGCCGCTGGTGGCGGTCCGGTCGATGACCGACCGCAGCAGCTGGTGGAGGCAGCCAGGCGGAGCCAGGCGGAGCCAGGCGCAGCAGCTGGTGGAGGGAGCCGACCGGCCCGAGCAAGCGGAGCAGTCAGGCTACCCCCGCCCAGGGACGGGCGGGGGTGTGCTAGGCTCGTGGACCGGCCAGGCTACTTGAATAGCTTGATGAGTTCGGCCAAGCCGGTGCACAGTTTGGAGAGCGCCCAGAGGCCGATAACGAACAGGATTGCCCAAGCGTAGGTCGAGGGATTTTGCAGCAGCGCAAAAATGGCGGCAAGCAATTCAGGGGTGAGAAAGTCTTTCATAGAAATTATATGCCGGATTCCCGTTTGGTTTGAGGTGAAGGCCAACTTTATTTTTCGATGGCCGAAGGTGCGGGGGTGCGCCGGGGGGCCGCAAGCCCGTTTGCTCTGTGAAAGGGCAAGAGCAGTCTTGCCGTTAGGAAGCGAAAGGGCTTTTCTGCGCCCGCTATAGCTTTCGGCACACGTTGGCCAGGTTCGGGGCCGGCAGGGGGGCAGGTTCTTCTAGGTCGCACTCTTTCATAAGCCGGCACCGCTGCTTTGTTGCTTTTGGTCGGGTGCTCGTGGACAGGACCGCCAAAAGCCAGCAGGAGCGCCGCCAGGTTGCCATATTCAGGAGATAGGCAAGGCAGGCGAGTAAATACGCGATTGTCAGGGGCCTTAAAACCCTGTTTCCAGGGTGTAAGGCGACAAATTGAGCGTTTCGGGAATGGTGTTTGTCAGTAGCGAACACCAGGCCGGCCGGTTACTGGAGACCGAGCAGGCAGGGGTGCGGCCGGCCGGGAGACTCTATGCCGAAGTATGCACAGAGCGAGGCGGGGCCACCGGCAGCCCGTCAGCCGGTTTTATGTATAAGTATGCACAACCGGGAGCGGAGCCACCGGCAGCCCGCCGGCCGGGTTTATGTATAAGTATGCACAGAAGCACGGCCGGCTAGGAGTGAAAAGGAGGGAAAGCCCATTTTCAGAAATAGCGGGATAATACAAAAAGGTGTTTTTTCGGAACCGCTAGCCAAAATCGGGGCTTTTGGGGCAAAGTGCGTTTAGAGGAAGTGAAGGCACTTTACAGGTTTTTGTGCGCCGGCATCGAGGCGCTGAGCTGGTGGGCCTGGCTTTCTCCAGGGCGACCAGGTGCGCAAGGGCGGTGCAATTTCGAGGCGACAAGAAAGCCCCGTTCACCAGGTAGCGAACGGGGCAAGGTTGAAGAGGTGCAGCAGCCAGTGGGCGGGCACCAGGTGCCGGGCAGAACGGGGTAGTGGGCTAGTAGCTGGACCAATCGGCAAAGCCGGAGTAAGTATTGCAGGCAGAGCAGTAGACAAACTGCTTAATCTTGGTGCTGCGCTCTATGGTTGCCCGCGCCTCGGGCGGTACTTGACTTGCCGGCACGGTCACGCGCTCCGCGCCGCAGACACGGCAGGTCATAAAGGCGTCAGTTATTTCGCCCTCAAAGCTCTCAAACTGGTCAAGGCCGGTTTCGGCATCGTCGAGTGGTTGTGCCTTTTCGGGGTTATTAAGCCGCCAGGTTAACGAATTGAATGCGCCTTTTTTACTTCTGCCCATGATTTCAACTGGTTAGGACGGGTTGATGATGTCTTTTGCTTCGCGCACCAAGTGTTCACCAGTGGGCTGATTGTGATTGTTGAGGTCGAGCACCCAAAGCAGGGATTTACGTTCCGCTTCAAGCATATGCAAGTCGTAACGGTACTCTTCCTGCTGCTGCTGAGAATGGGTTTCTTGCTCTGCCTCCGCAACAGAGAGTAAGGCGGAATAAGCTATGGACACGGCAATTAGCCGCGCTTTAATTTCGGATTCCGGTTTCATGTGACTTGAAAAGAAGTAGTTAACTTAATCTGTTTGTCAGTAACAAACATAGTATGTTTGTCAGTAACCAACAGGTATTTAAGGCCATGCAAAGCAATATAATTTACAAGCGGACCCTGGACAGGCTACGGGCCGAGATTGAGGCGCACGTATGCCCCAAGTCAGGAAAAGCCAGCATGAAGGCTTTTTGTGAGGAATACGGCATTAATCGGCCCAACCTGGCTACGGTGTTGGGCGATAAAAGTGAAATGAGTGTGGCGCTGTTCGTGCGGATTTGCGAGAGCCTTGGAAAGCTCGTCCAGGGCAGGGTGCCGCACGACGTGAAGCAGCTGGACCGCATTTCCTTGCGTGGTTATTTGGCCGTGGACTACACGGCCGTTACCCAAACCCTCCTAACGCTTCATCTGGAGACAGGCCCGAAAGCAGAGCAGGCAGCCAGGACAAAAGACGAGTAGGGCAAAGCCGGCTGGTTTTGCAAGGGTGCAAAACATCAAGCCGGGCAGAGTGCCGCCACTAGAGCGGGCGCACGTTCCCCAGCTGGAGGCCGGACAGAGGCCGAAGCCGGCTGGCCAGGGGTGTAGATGCGCCGGAAGGCATCGCGGTAGTAATTGGTGAACCGCTGTTTGAAGCCCGCAGGAGCGAAGCGCCAAAACAGCTTTTGGGGGTAGGTGTAGAGGGTGGCCAGCACAGGCACTTGCCCGGCCATATCACTGTCCTCATACTCTTGCAGGCTGATAGTGCCGTGAGGGGTTACCACGCTAACCCGCAAAGAGTTAGGGACAGCCGCAGACATATTCAGCAGGGAACCGCGTATCTCGTCGCTGAACTCTTCCTTGTAGGCTTTGACTTCGCGCAGCAGGTCGGCCGAGCCCCAGACGTTGCCGCTGATTTTACGACGGGAAGTGTCGGTTCCGTCGTTCTTGGTCATGTACTTACAGATGTACCCTTTGATATTATTCTGACTTTGAAGGCGGTGAATATCAACGGTGTTGGGGTTTTGCCAGTTGGTGGCCTCGCCGTAGGCATAGGCTTCTACCTGGTCCACATAGCTCACTTCCTGCGTGGTGGTGATGTAGCGGCCGGTAGCCTCGTCAAACGATTCAACTAGCTGATGCTGATTGGAATCATAGGCAAAGCCGTTAGCATGGCGCGCCCGTTGGGCCGCAGCATAGGCGGAGATGTAGCCGTGCTTGCCCAGGATGCTATTCCATGCTTTGGTAAGTAATTGGCTCTCAGATTCTTTTTCAGAATTCTTGGTGTTGTTAATGTACTTATCAATGAGCAGGTGAAAGTGGATATTTCCCTGTTCTTGGGGTTCAGAAACCCAGATAAACGCCTGAACGCCAAACCTATGCTTTAGCCGCTCAATCATTGGGCGCAACAGTTTCCGTTTGGCGTGTTCGTCGTCATGCTCCCCGGCTGCGTTGCGCAGTTGAGCAAATGGGAGGGTGAGGGTAACAAAGGTGAGGTAGCAGGCTTGCTGCTTGTAGCCCAGGACTTCATTGAGGGTTTGGCGCTTCGCTTCCGGCAGTTCGGAAAGGAATATCATGGTGTCAATCAAGGTCTTGGCCTTGGCACGGGCAGCCTTGCACATGAAACCGTTGCGACTAGGCCGCGCAGCACTGGAGGCCGCGGGCTCATCGTCGCCATCGGCCCCAGGAGCGACCGGAGCCGGTTGGTGCAGCAGGTTGCGGGAGGCAGCTGCTTTTTGGGCGTCGGTGCGGTCGTTGCCCCGCTTGGCCATGCCAGCCGGGGAGACGACCATTGAGTTGCATTTGAACGTCGCCGGCAGTCGCCAGGCCGTAGTGTGGTCTTTTGGGGCGCGCCAAGTGGACGGCCGACCAGTCAGGGGTGCCGCCGCGTTACTCATGCGACAAGTTTTTTTTGGTTGCCGCTTCGCGGTCGTTCTGCCAGAATCGAACGAGAGACAAGCCAATTAGGGGAGCCGCCCCAAACGGTCCAGAATAGACCGTTTTAACACAAAACAGCCCGTCCAGCGAAGCCAGGCGGGCAGAGTGAGCAGTTGGGGAGGTTTTGTGCGAGCGTTCAGCAGAGCGCAGCAGGGGCCGTTTGGCCGGGCACGAGAGGACCGCGAGGGCGAGTTGCCGGGCGGTTGTTATTGAATACGATAAACCTTTTCGGGTTTGTGCCGATATTTGATGCATTCCAGAAAGCCTGTCAGCTGAAAAATGGATAGGCCCGATTTGCGCTTGCCGGCGCGGTCGGGCCAATTTTTTGGGCGGTAGGGAAGGATTTAGGGCGGGGGTAGCTCGTCGGTGGGCAGGCGCTCCACCAAGACCAGGTGCAGGACAGTGGGATTAGAAGGGGGGTAAAAGCCAGCGACCCAAAAGCCCGTCGAGGTGACGACGCGGTAGGTAATTTGGTACGACCAGCTGATGCCCGTCAGGGCTTCTATTTCACGCCATACTGGTTGGACACCTTTCCGTACGCCGGCCTCCAGCACTTCTCCACTGGAGGCTAGAATGCGGTACTGGTAAAGGTGAACTTCTGGCTTCATGCTGCCAAGATAGGGCAACGGTTATTACATTTAATAACCTTGAAGCAGAGCGGTAAGCCCGTTTGATGATTCCGTGGGTAAAGTTTACCGACGTTGCGATACCAACTTGTAACACAATGGAACACGTTGGGAACGAGGGAAAAAATAAATTCAGCGATAACGTATTGATTACAAGCAAGTAATAAGGAGACGCTGAAAAAAGTAGAAAAAAAACTGCCTGTTCCCGAAAAAAAGTTGGCAAACCACCGGAAACGGGGCTGGTGACGCCTTCGCTAGCCGCTCAGGAACGACCATCCACGATTAGAATTTAGGTGATGTGCCCGCCCGAAGTCGAGGCGCGGTGCAGGTAGTCAGGCCAGGCCGACAAGCACCGAACCGGGAAGGAAACCAGGGGAGAGAAGGAGGGCCGGGAAAAGGCCGTTTCTAGCATAATGACGCGGGAAAGGACCGGCCGAGTAGGCATTTTTATGCCAGGAAGAAGGGCCAGAGCAGGCCCAGGTGGAAGAGGGTAGGCAAATTTTTGCCAGAAGCCGGAACCTGAGTGGGTATTTTTTGACAGGAACGGGGGGCCGAGTAGTCAAAACCCTGACAGGAACCGGAAGGAGAGTTGTCAAATTCTTGACAGGAAAGGAGGCCGTGACCTCTATTGTAAGCCCATTTGAGGCCCATTGGGGCTCCATTGGTTGAGTTTATATGTCGCTAGGTTGAGGCCCATTTGAGGCAGGTTGTGGAGGCCACGCCCAGGAAAGGCCAGAAGGCCGGCAGCGTGACCGCTGAGAGTGGATGAAAGGGAAGGAGCCAGGCGCGGGGCAGGACCGCAGCCCAGACGGTGCGGACGATTGCCCCCCGCTTAGGCTTCGCGCCCTACTGGGCGCTTGCCGTGGTGGCTTATCTCGCCTTCGGCGCAGATTTTCGCCAAGGGCGACCCTTGCAGGGGGCTAAAAGCATTTAGAGGGTAGGTGGATTCGAGGCCGGAAGCCGGGAGGAAGGGAATCCAGGTAGTGCAGGGGTGCAGGAACCAGGAAAGAAGGAAAGTACAATTTGGTATAAGCCGGAAATTTTGGCCAAATACTCTTTTTTACCAAGCTATTTCATCAAAAATCGGGGGTTTGGTTGGTGTTTTGTGCTGATAAATAGTGTTTTATGGCTCATCATCCGGGGACCAGGTGGGCAGTGGTGGCCAGGCTTGCCGGCCAGCAGCTGCACCAGGTGCAGGAACGGGTGAGAGTGCAATTAGTAGTAAGCCAGAATTGTATCGAGGGGAAAGGTGGCCAGCACGAGCCGAGCGGAAATGGCCAGGTGGGCAGAACGCCGGCAGCAAAGCAGGGGCCGGCCAGGAGTGGGGCCAGCTGGTGAGCAGTGGTGGCCGTGCTCGTGGCCACGAGTAGAGCCGGCCGGCTAGTGAGCAGGAGCCAGCCGGGTTTCGTGCTGGAGAAACCTACACAGGTATGTAGAATTCGGGGGGGGGTAAATTCTACACAGGTGTGTAGGAAATGGCCCGTTGAGGATGGAACGCCCGCCGAGTTTTCACAGGTGAAAAGCAGTTTTGCAGGGATGCAAAACAAGAGCCAGGCCGGCCAGCTGAGCAGGGGCCGGTGAGGGGGATTCTGTACATACTTGTGTACAGAATGGGCAGGGCTGAGCAGAGGCAGGCGGGGCAGTTCTTCGCATACTTGTGTGAAGAGTTGGCCCCGTCAGAAGTGCCCAGGGGGCAGGCAGAAGGGGCCGCTCTTTACAGTACTCTGAGCAGAGGAAGCGGGCAACGGGAGTGCTCCAGGGCAAGGACCGGGAGCAGATTGTTTACATAGGTATGTAAAGAAGAGGGGCCGTAGAAGGAGGCAAGGGGAGGTGGATTGTCGGGGCCTGAGTTCGCAATTTTTTGGGCAGCAGCCGGGTAAAATTGGGCGGGAGGTAGGCCCCAGCAGCAGGACCGCCGTAGAGCAAGACGGGCGCACGTATTCCAGGAAGACATAACGCACTATGGCTTGCCTTGCAAGCCGTGCGCCCTACGGGCTACCAGAGGGGGCCGTTTTGCCGTTGTTTCATTCTATCCCAACCGCCCATGCCTTACGCCATTTTGCGGGTTGCTAAGCTCAAAACCAAAGGCCAGGCCAGTGCCGCGACCGGCCATAATTACCGCCAGCACCCGGTGCCGAACGTGGACCAGGAAGCGCCGCACCCAAACCGGGAGTATGTGAACACGGCGCAGCTGGACTACTGGACGCTTGCCGAGCAGCGCATTCAGGAGGCCGGGGTAAAGCGCATCCGGTCGGATTCGGTGAAGGCAATGGAGGTGATAATGACCGGCAGCCCGGAGGGGTTTATTCGGGGCCAGGACGGGCGGGCGGTCGATTACTCAAAAAGCCAGTGGGCAGCCGATAACCTGCGGTTTTTGAAAGAGCAGTTTGGGGCGAAGAACGTGGTCTCGTTCACGCTCCACCAGGACGAAACGACGCCGCACGTTCACGCCGTGGTTGTGCCCATCACCCAGGACGGGCGGTTGTCGGCCAACCAACTGTTTAACCCCAAGAGCTTGCGCCAGCTGCAAACCGATTACGCCCGGGCGATGGGGCCGCACGGTATGGAACGGGGGGTTGAGCACAGCCAGGCCAAGCACCAGCCCATGAGCCGAATGTATGGGGTGCAGGTGCAGGCAGCCGGGCAGGTGGCCCAGCTGGCTACGCCGAGCGTGCCGGCGTCGATAGAGCTAAGCGAGCCGCCCAGGTTGGTGGGCAGGGACGAGTGGCGGCGCGAGGAAGAGGCCAGGATTAACGCCGAGGTAGCCCGGCAGGTAGCCGAGGCTAATAGTAGGCTGGAAAAGGTGGCCAGCGTCGCGCAGGTGAACACATCGGCCAAGCAGGAGGCCGATGTACTGCGAAAGCAGTTGCACACGTCGGAAGAGGCCAAACAGGGTATTTCGGCCCAGTTGAACGAGGCCAGCACCCAGTTGGAGGCGGCAACTAGTCGTCTGGACATGGTAGCGGTGCAGGTGGCCCAGAACGACGTGCCAGCGGTGCAGGAGTTGGCCAAGTACGGGGCCACTGTTCGGGAGCGCAGCCGGCAGGAGCTAGAACAGGGAATGGCCGAGGTACTAAAAGGCCGAATTAAAGGCGCAGAGGACTTTATTGGCCAGATGGTGAAGCAGGGCTTCGAGTACGAGAAAGCACCCGATGGGCGGGCATTTTTTACGGACCCGTTGACCACGGCCAAATTCCAGATGAAGGAAATACAGCCGAACGGGGAACCGATAAGGCCGCAGCTGGAGGCCGCGATTGCGCGGACCGCGCAGCAGGACCAGGCCCGCAGCCAGGAACAGAGCCGGAGCCCAGGAATGGGGATGGGCGGCCGGTAGCGCACCCACCAGGCCCGGCCGGTCGAGGCAGTGAGCAGGCGGCGCAGGGCTAGGAGGTTGGGGAAGAAACTACACAGGTATGTAGGTTCTACATGGGTGTGCAGTGGTAAAACCTACACAGGTTTGTAGAATAAGCCCTTGAAAGGAAACCTACACGGCTGTGTAGATTTCAGGTAGGTAGGCAGTAGCAAAACCTACACAGGTGTGTAGATTCTACATAGGTATGTAGGAAATGGGCCGGCATGGCCAGCCCGTGAGCGGTGAGCAGGAGGCACCGCCAAAAGCACGGCCCGGCTTCTTACCGGAGGTAAAAGGCCAGGCCGCGCAGGGGAAGGTGAGCCGGCGAGCTTAGAAGCTCAAATTCTTGTACTTGTGGTTGAAGTGAATCATTTCGAAGTTGTAGTTAGACAGGTCCAAATCCGCAGCAATGGTTAAGCCAAGCAAGGAGGATTGCTTGACACCCAGTTGGGCAAGTTCGCGGCGGTGGTTGTACCACGTTTGCCGGCTGAAATAGTTCTTTTCAGCTATTTCCTCGAAGGTTTCGGTTTCGAGTAAGCGAAGGAGCATCTTGATTTTCTGAACCGAAATCTTCTTGCCCACGCCCTTATAGAGCTTGTCGCCAGCCGGGACTTTCAACCGTTCGAGCTGGTCCCGTTGGCGGTCGATGTTGGCGTTGTGCTGGTCGAGGCGGGTGAGGACGGAGGTAGAGTTTTCGTGCAGGTGTAAGCGAAATTCTTCCAGCAGTTTGCAGAACTGTTGGCCCAGGAGGCGGAACAGGGGTTTGGAGAAGTGCGACGATGCGTTAAAGCGTTCGGGCTTAGAGGAAGAGTTCTGAAATTTATCGGGGTCGGTTTCCTCATCAAATTTCTCCGACTTGGGGTTATCCTCCAGGTAGAACTTTTTTACCTTGTTAATCTTGGCGTTAACGTAGTCAATGGCGTGTTTTTCATGCGGTTCCAGGGAGGCCCGGTAGGTCATGTAGTTCTCCTTCACCGCCTTCTTTGCCTTGGAGGTTTTCCAGAGCTTCACGCCCGCTTCCCAGATGTAGCAGTCTTTGCGAAAGAGATGATTCATAAACAGATACGAAATCTGAGAATTACGAAAGGTCATCTCATAGCGCAAAATCTTGTCGGCAAATTTCTGGTAATGGTCTACGTCGAACTTGCCCTTGCCCGATTCGTTAACGTCGCGCAATTTTTTGGCGTCATTCTTAGCGAATTCGGTGCCTTTGTGGTAGACTTTGAAGCTATAACGCTCTGTTTTGTAAACGATTGAGGTTTTCCAAT
>MWWJ01000094.1_pt1 | contig 10619 bp, 11 predicted proteins | sample 1047271 | NCBI WGS metagenome assembly MWWJ01 (sample SAMN06349965, study PRJNA376086) | soil metagenome | isolation source: CN-4 sample Antarctic (ecotone) soil | place: Antarctica | collected 2015-01-13 | reverse complement strand
AAGACCTGGCGTTGCCCGAAGCGAGTATGGCTGCCGCGCAACGATTGCCCTTCTTCTACGCAATGACAGCGCGAAAAGCAAGTATGAGGGTGAAGGGTGTAGGGGGTAGGGTGTAGTGAAAGCAAAAGCGGAAGGCGGAGGGCGAAGGGCGGAAGTGAAGAGAGAAGCCAGAAGCCAGGAGCCGGAATCCAGAGGGAAGCGACAGGGCAGCGCGTCTCTCGCATCTCTCGCGTGTCAGCTATTCTTCCGACTTCTGGCTCCTGGCCTCTGACTCCGGTTCTGTGCCTTTCCCTACACCCTACACCCAACGCCCTTCATCCTTCTTTTTGCATCCCCTCTCTTTCGCTGCAAAAAAAATCTTTCAGATGAATGCTTGTTCTGGCGTTCGTTCAAACGAAGCGCGGGTTGTCGCTTCGTGCGGGCGCGCATTTTCAATGTGGCATGGTCGTTGCCAATGAAGCGTTGTGGAAGAGTCAGGCGATTATGAATCAGGAGGAACTTTTTATGCGAGGACATACAACGTGCCAACGAGTAACAGCAGTTTTGATTTTCGTGTTGGCGTTGACGCTAACAGGGGCGGCGGCGCAGACGAATGCACAGGGAAGAAGTAACTCAAGGGATGTCGGGTATTCCGAATCAAACGACTCGACGCGGGCGCGCGTGGCGAAGAGCGAAAGCGAAACCGAGCCTGCAAAAATTCTGCGCGGGGCGCATACGATCTTCGTCAAGCCAAACGAATACATTGACGCGGAATATCTGGAATACAAGCTCGACAAGTATCCGGAGTTTGAGCAGTGGCATCTGGCTTTTGTGAAGAATGCGGAGAAAGCAGACCTCGTCATCGAAGTGCATCGCACCGCGCTCAATTACATCTTCAGCGTCATCGAGCCTCAATCAAGCATCGTCGTCGCGAAGGGCAAGGTCGTCGCCATCAACGGCCTCGTCGCCGCCGAAGACATCGCACAGGTCATCATCAAGCGCATGAAGAACACGCGCGCTTTACCGACGAACGAGCAGTAGCAGTCAGGTGCGATGCTCGTTCAAAAGAAAATCATCAACCATTACAAGTGAGGAACGAAATGTTAAAGAAAATAATTTTCATCGCAATCATTACCGTCCTGTCGTTCTCTGTTCAGAACAGGAGCGTGCAGGCGCAGACGTTGGACGATCACAGGTTTGAATTAGGCGCGCAATTCACAACCATCAATCTGATCAATTTTGAAGACAGGTTGTTTGGCAGAGGCGGCAACGACAGCGCCTTTGTGAGAGGAGTTGGCGGGCGCGTCGGGTACAACTTTACGGACAACATCGCGCTCGATGCGGAAGCGAATTTCTTTCCAGAAACCGCTTTCAACAATCACGAGTTCGGACAGAAGACGTAAGCCTTCGTCGGCATCAAGGCCGGAGCGCGCAACAAACATGCAGGCGTCTTTGCCAAAGCGCGGCCTGGCATGATGTGGCTCGGCGAACTCTCAACGCCGACCAGTTGCGGTAGCACGCTTACATCTACAACTTTTGTTTGTGCCAAGCCTGGACAAAAAGATTTCGCGATGGATTTGGGAGGCATCGTGGAATTTTATCCGTCGAAGCGGAGCATTGTGCGCGTTGATGCGGGCGACACGATTGTTCGTTTCAGAGGCGAGTCGGCGACCATCAGCCCATTCAGTACGATCAGCATTCCTGGCGACACGACGCACAATTTTCAAGTGAGCATCGGATTCAGTTATCGGTTTTGAAAGTAAGGAGAGAAAATGCGAAACGCGCTCAAATTATTTCATCTCGCTGTAGTGCTGCTCACTATTGCCTTGCCTGGTGGCATGCTCAATGCAAGCGCGCAAAACATCAAGGGGCAAGAGAAATCAGTTCAGCCCGCAACCAAACAAACAGCGAGCATTTCATCACTCATCCAGGCGCTCAAAAGCAAAGATGAGAATGAACGCAGCAATGCTAATTCGGAGTTAATCCGGATTGGCCCACCGGCAATTCCGGCTCTGGTCGAATTTTTGAATCACGAAAAAGGAGAGGCGCAGGTTGAAGCTGCCGAAGCGCTGGCCCAAATTGATCCGAAGAATCCTCTGCCGCGTCAAACTCTGATTGAGGTTATCAATCAGAGCGACGGCGAAACGCTGGTTGAAGCTGCTGCGGCTCTTGGTGAGATAGATTCGGAGAACGGCGCGGCAGTGCCCGCTCTCGTCAAATTAGCCAGCCGGACATTCTTCTGGCCTTCGCAGAAGAACGTGATGCTCTATCAGAGCGCGGCTCATGTATTAGGCATGAGCGAGCCAGGCGTGAAAGCGTTGACGCAGTTGTTGCGACATGAAGATTCATGGGTGCGCCGTCGCGCCGTCTTCGCCTTTGATGATCGGACAGAGACACTGGGTGATGCTTCTCCCGCAATTCAATCTGCCGTCAAGGACGCGATCCCTGCGCTCATCGCGAACATTAGCGACAAGGATGAAGTCGTCAGGTGCATGGCCGCAGAAGATTTGGGACAGATTGGAGACGACGCTATTCCGTTTTTGATGAAGGCGACAAAAAGCGAAGATCAGAAACTCGCCCGCGCAGCCACAGAACTTTTGCAGCAGATTCAAAACAGAGGCAGAGGAGTTAAGGTCACGCTCTCTCCACTGCCTGATGCTAACTGACATTAAAAAGTAGAAACAATGCGCTGCACAAATAAAAAGGGCGGCCTTCACAGCCGCCCATCAAAATGCAAATTGATTCGCCGGTCTCGCGCTAACCTGCGACGGGTGCGAAGGCGCGCACTTGCTCCAAACCTCCGTCCGCATACTTCCTCAATCGAAAATTAAATTATGAGAGCGATGACAGCGTTCGGCTGCTACCGCTCTTTACTCTGTGCCGACCCCTGATTGATTATCGGGATTCTTCGAGCGCGGTCTGCCGCTCGCGTGAGAGTTCGCGCAGGGCAACGACGAGGTCTCGCGCTGCGCGATCGAGACGATCAGCGCAGGCTTCGAGTTCTGCGGCATCGCTGCTTGAACGTCGCGCGACAGCAGCCAGCGCATCATCAATCTGCGCGGTCAGGCGACGCGCCTCTGTTTCTGTTTCTTTCTCGGCGCGTGTCGCCGGAGCTAATAAAAGTTTGGATTGCATATCGGTATTAAGCATTGTCGCAAAGCGCAAAAGACTCTCCTGCCAGACCTGCCTTGTTATTAAATAACTCTCGTCAGCGCGGGGGCAGGCGGACGTTGAAACTACGAAGATGTTTTCGTGTAAGTAATGTCTTACAACAAGGAAGGCTGTCTAATCAAGTCGCAGCACGAGGCGGAATTATTCTGCGGGAAAAACGCAGCTTGATTTACGAATCAAGCGCCTGCTCGCTTTTGCTTTTCACGTAATGTTTCTGCTAAGACTCTGCGTTGAAGCACGAACTTTCAGCGACTTGAAAATTTATTAACGGAAAATTAAACACAGAGGACGCGGAGGAACACAGAGGAAAGCCGAAATAATTTGGTCTGCCTCTGCGCTCCTCTGCGTCCTCTGTGTTTAATTTTCTTTTCAATCATTCAAGGCTACCAATCAAATGAGCAACGCGCCAAACCGAGAGGCTTTTACTGATGAGGAGTGGCGGCTGATCGAGTCGCTTCGCACACCGCGCCAGGTGCAACGCTACTTGCGGCGTGTGCCTTATAACTGGGAACAGGGTGGCGGCTCGTTGCGTTCGTTTCGTGAAGTGTTGCGACGCCGCACGGCGCATTGTCTCGAAGCCGCGCTCATGGCTGCGGTCATCATGGAGCAGCATGGCTATCCGCCGCTTCTGATGAGCCTCGAATCAGTTGATAAGCTCGACCACGTCGTCTTCATTTTCAAAGAGCGCGGGTTGTGGGGAGCCATCGGACGCTCACGCGATCTCGGCCTGCATGGACGCTTGCCCGTCTTCCGCAACGTGCGCGCGCTCGCCTGGAGCTACTTCGATACGTACATTGATTATACAGGCCGCATCACCGGCTACGGCGTCACGAACCTCAACGACCTCGGAAATTACGACTGGCGTTTCGCCTCGAAAAATATGTGGAAGATTGAAAACCACCTCCGCGAAATTCCGCATCGCGCCCTTCGCTCATCAAACAAAAGGTACGAACGACTCCTCGCCCGCTACAAAAATTTCAGAAGCCAGTATCCAGACAAACATCTCACAGACTACGTGACACGTAAGCAATGGATGCTCTGACAAGACAACCGCGCTCATTTGCCAATCGCTCTAACTTCTTGTTTTCGCCCCGTAGATTGTATGCGCGACAACTGCGCCGATGATGATCGTGCCGCCGATCAACGCCCATTGCGATGGACGCTCACCGAGAATGAGAAAGACCCAGATGGGATTAAGCACAGGTTCGATGTAGCCGACGATGCCCGCGTCGAGTGAGCGAACGCCGCGCGCCATGCCGAGCGTGAAGAGCGTGTAAGCGAGTCCGATTTGAACGATGCCGAGATAGAGGACGATCAGCGCATCGTGCGTGTGTAGATGCGGGAGCGCGGCGAGTCCCAACGGCGCGGTCAGGATGACGATGATGAGGTTGCCGTAGATGACGGACGAGGCGCGGTTCACGTCTCGCGAGCTTGAGTGACGAAGCAACAAGAAATAAAAAGCGAAACAGAGGCCGGAAGCGAGCGCGAGGATGTTGCCGCTCACATCTTCTGGACGCAGCTTGCCGACGAAAAAGAGCGACATGCCGGCGATGCAGACCATCACCACGACGAGATCGCTTGGGCGAAACTTTTCTTTGTAGATCAGCGGTTCGAGGATGAGGACATAAATTGGCGCGGTGTACTGTAGGAAGATCGCGTTCGCGGCAGTCGTCTGCTTCGTCGCGAGAACAAAGAGCATCAGGAGCGCGGCGTAGAGCAGCGACGCGAGCGCGGTGATGCGGTTGAGGCCAAAGCCTTCGCGCCGTGTGAAGAACGCAACGGTCAACGCTGCGAGGAGCGAACGCCCGAACGAGAGTTCATAAGCTGAGAGCGTCGTCCACTTGATGAAGAGGCCGCCCGTGCTCCACAGCAGAGCCGCCGCTAAGATCAAAAGCAGCGGCGATGCGGTGCACAATTTCCTGTCGTTGTGTGCGGCTGTCGCTAAGGGCTTCGACACTGTGGCCTCAGAGATTGATGAGTTGAAAATCTGCGGCGGCTTCGTTATGCACTAAACATCTTTGGCGGCTTCGTTGTCCGTCTGTTTCTGCGCGTTGAGAAACTTGCCGAAGACGCCGTTCCAGGGCGGGATGACGATGGAGACCGCGCCGTGCGCTTTCGCCTGACACGCGAGACGAATCAAAGGCTTCGGCTCGTTTGTGTTGATGTAGCCGAACTCTTTAATCTGCTTGCCCTCGCGCACAGCGACATCCGAGAGTTTTTCTGCGCCGCCAAGCACGCCCACCCAACACGTCCCGCACGCAGCCGAACGACACTCGACGGGAATCGGGCCTTCGATGCGTCGCGGGTCACGCTCGCGCCAGTTCTGCGTTCGATCATCAGCCGCGCCGTATGCGAGGTCTTGCTCGTTCATCATCTTGTACTTCGCACCATCTTCGTTTTCGTCAAACGTGACCGTCCATTTTTTATCAACCGTCTTGAGAAATCCGAGCAAGCCCTGATTGTCGTCCCTCGCGCGCTCGCGCAAAACGGCTTCGGGCGATTTCCTGATGCGCTTCTTATCGAGATGCACCGCGCCTGGCGAAGCCTTGAACGCTTCCATGCCAACCTGTTGCAGCGTCATCAACGCGACCGCCGTGATGCCCGTGAGCAACGACGCTTCGACTCTGGTTTGCGAGGCAACACGCGCCGCGAGTTCTTTGATTTGTCCGGCAAGATCGTTGCTGCCAGTTGAAGCGTTGAAGTTGGCCGCGTGTTCCGTCACCGCGCGCTTAACTTCCGGCCAGTAGCGATGTCCATAGAGAAACGTGTGCGAAGAATCAATCTGATCTTTCAAACGGTAATCGCCTTGCAGCAGGAGTTGTGCGGCCAGCTTCTCGGCATCTTCGGCTTGCTCAAGCGCGCGATGGAGCGCGAGCGGGTAGAAGCGAAACCAGATCGGTGTGGCCGTTCGATCTACTTCGTGAATGGATGGCAGAAGGTTTGCGATAACTTCATTCCATGCGGCATCGTCATGTTGATTCAGGAAATTCTCGAAGGTGTTTTCGACGTTCATACTCATAGCGACCTCAGTCAAATTTTGTCTTGCGAAACGAAACCGCATACTTTAGCAGCAAACGCGCATCGGCTCAAATCTGCCTTGATTGTGGGTAGTGAGAGAAGAAATTATTGCTGGGAAATATTGCATGTGTTAGCCTTTCGCTATGAAACGACAATTGATTCGCCTTGGGGTTACGCTTCTAACTTTCACTATAGGTGTCGCTCTAGCTATTTGGGGTATGGCTTATAATGCAAGGCTTAAAGCAGAACAGCCAGCCAAGCAGGATAACGCACAGCAACTCATTCCTCCTGTTATCCACTTTTCTGTGCCCCCACGTGGACTCGCAGCAGAGTTAGAAAGTATTGACAAAAAATATAAGCAACGTTGTTCGATACCTGATTGGATTGAAGATACTGTGCCCCAAGCAGAGGAGGCATTTCAAGCTGGTAAAGAATTACATAAGCTTGATGCCTGTAGTGATGAATGGGCAAAGGCTCGGCGTGAAGCTATTCAGGCAAAAAGGGAACATTTTATGGTTACATATTAAGCATCGCTTTCACTCTCAAACATGCTTTGTGATCCATGATTCCATCTCTGGCGTACAACGGGTTGTTTTATTTACTCTGCAAAAGTTATAACAAGCAATGCTATAACTATTCTCTTATAAGCAACACACTATTCATACCACCAGATTCTCCATCCATCTCTATCACGTTTAATTGATAGCTTAAGCGTCCAAACTCAATGAAGACGCGCCAACATGGACACTGAAATCTTGTCGCGAGCGGCGTGCCTGTGATAACTTGCGAGGCATACATAGTTGATTCGCACCACCGCCCGTCTTAATTAAATCGGTTCGTAATTTCTAAATGATTGGTGGGTCAAGGAAATGGAAAACAGAAAAGCGATGCCAGCCGCGCGCGCGACCAACGCGGCTGCCAACTCTTCAGGCCGCACGCTTGACGGAGCTTACGGGTTTTCGTTGAGCATTGCTCTCGGACTCGTCCTCTTTATCGGTGGACTCGTCGTCAGCCTCGCCTTGGGGATGAGTACAGGGACGGGCTTGATCTTCGGCATCCCGTTGTTGATCGCCGGATTAGTGATCCCGCTCTTTATGATGCGCGAGCACTTTACTCAACACGATATTGAAGGCGCGTGTCCCGAATGCGGGGCCAGCATTCATACGACGGAAGCCACCGTCAGAATCACTTGCCCAAGCTGCAAGCAGCACCTCGCAGTTCACGGTGCACAGTTCGACCGCACTGAATAACTCTCATAATCGCTCCACACAAAAGAGACGCGGCGCATGGTTTCCGTAACCGATGCGCCGCGCCAATCCCGTTATGTTTTTTTCTGCCTTTGCTCCCTCACAGTCTAAGCGGTGAGAGCCAGCCTCGACTAAGATAATCGCTCATCGTCAGCAGAAACATGATGCCGAGCCAGAAGAAGCCGGCCGCGACGATTACCCACGTCAGTCGCGAACTGTAGCGCACATGCATGAAATAAAGCACGACGAGCGTGGCTTTGGTGACGGCAATCGTTAACGCGAGGACAGTGTTCCACTGGCTGCCGAGATCATGCTGCGCGACCCACACCGTCAACAGCGTGCCGACCATCAACGCGCCGAAGATGACGAAATAAATTTTCTTTTGAACGATATGCTCGGACATGTGCCCCGTCCCTCAGTGATGTTCTAAATGTCTCCCCAGCAAATACAGCAACGGGAAAAGAAAAATCCAGATGATGTCAACGAAGTGCCAGTAGAGGCCGGTCAACTCGACGGGCGCGTGATACTCCGGCGTGAATTTCCCACGATGCGCCTGCACGGCGAGGATGCCGAGCAAGACCAAACCGATAATCATGTGCAGCGCGTGAATACCCGTCATCGCAAAGTAAATCCAGAAAAACATTTGCACGTTTTGCGCCGACACACCCACCGGCAAATGTCCGCCCCAACTAAACGGATGCCCTGGAATCAATGTGCCAGGAATCAAGTTGTCCACGTATTTCTGATGATACTCAACTGCTTTGATACCTAAGAACGTCGCGCCCAAAATCATTGTCAAGACTAAACAGATGACTTGTGCGCGTGGGCTGCCGCCCGCCTGCGTGAAGTACACGGCCATCGCCATCGAGAGGCTGCTGCAAATCAAGACGACGGTATTAACCGCGCCCATCGTCAGATCAAGATGGTTGCTGGCGACGGCAAACGCCGCCGGATAAGACGAACGATAGAGCGTGTAGGCGAGGAAGAGGCCGCCGAAGAACATAATCTCCGTGACCAGAAAAACCCACATCCCCAACGAACCTGCCTCGCGTTGTTGCTCAAGGTTGTCGAAGTGATGCGCCAGCGCCGGATGATGATTTATCGCGTGACTCTCAGCCAACTTTGTTCTCTCTTTCTTGAACTTGCTTCAAAGGAATTTTGTGATTAGAGACAGTTCACCGCAGAGACGCAGAGGACGCGCGGAGGAAAGCAATTTCTTCTCTGCGCCCCCTCTGCGCTCTCTGCGTCTCTGCGGTGAGTTCAACTCTATTCATAATCAAATATAAATTTAAGAGACAAGATAGAAAACAGCCTTTCTCCTCATCCTATTTCTATCTTCGTTTTTATGCTTCCGAAACTGCCGGATGATCCGGCTTCTCGCGTCGCTCAAATTTGCCGATGACTTCAAGTTCTTCGGCGGGCGCAAACTCGTATGCTTCCCATGTGACGACGGGCGTGATGTCAAAGTTCTCTGTGGGCGGCGGCGAAGTCGTTTGCCATTCGAGGCCAGGCAGCATCCAGGGATTCGAGGCCGCAACCTTGCCGTAGCGCATTGACCAGATGAAGTAGATCATCGGAATCAGCACGCCCGTTCCGAGAATAGAAGCGCCCGCCGAACTCATCACATTCAGAACTTGAAACTCTTCTGGATAAGCATGGTAGCGTCGCGGCATTCCCATATACCCGAGCAGGAACTGCGGGAAGAACGTCAGGTTGAATCCGACGAAGATAACAAGCGCGGCGAACCTTGCCCAACCTTCTGGATACTTGCGCCCCGTAATCTTCGGCCACCAGTAATGCAAGCCGCCGAGATAACCCATCAAAGTTCCGCCGACCATCACGTAATGAAAATGCGCGACGACAAAGTACGTGTCCGTGACGTGAACGTCGAGTCCGATGGCTGCGAGGAAAAGTCCGGTCATGCCGCCGATGACGAACAGCCCGATGAAGCCGAGCGCGTAGAGCATCGGCGTATCGTAAATGATCGAGCCTCTATACAGCGTCGCCGTCCAGTTAAAGACTTTGATCGCCGAGGGAATCGCGACGGCGAAACTCAAAAACGAAAAGATCATGCTCGCGTAAATTGACTGGCTGCTGACGAACATGTGGTGTCCCCAGACGAGGAAACCAAAGACCGCGATGGCGATGCTGGAGAACGCGACGAAGCTGTAACCGAAGATATTTTTTCTGGAAAAATTTGCGATGAGTTCGCTGACGACACCCATTGACGGCAGGATCATGATGTAAACCGCCGGATGCGAGTAGAACCAGAAAAGATGTTGGAAGAGAACGGGGTCGCCGCCGAGTCGCGGGTCGAAGATGCCGATGTGCGCGAGTCGCTCGAAGGCAAGCAGGAGCGTCGTGATGGCGATGACGGGCGTGCCCAGAATCATAATCAAACTGGTCGCGTAGTGTGACCAGATGAAAAGCGGGAGACGAAACCACGTCATGCCTGGCGCGCGCATCGTGTGAATCGTGATGATGAAATTCAGCCCCGTCAGGATTGAAGAAAAGCCTGTGATGAAAATTCCGAGGCCAGCCGCCACAACGTAAGTGTTCGAGAAGGATGTGCTGTACGGCGTGTAGAAAGTCCAGCCCGTATCAACGCCGCCGTTCAGCAGCGCCCAGAGCGTAAAGAGCGCGCCCAACGTATAGATGTACCAGCTCAAGAGATTGAGTTTCGGGAAAGCCAAATCCTTCGCGCCGATCATCAAGGGCACCAGGAAGTTTCCGAGAACGGCTGGGATGGCTGGGATGAGAAAAAAGAAAACCATCAAGATGCCGTGTTGCGTGAACAGCTTGTTGTAAGTGTTCGATTCAACGAGGTCTCCTTTGGGCGTCAATAGCTCAAGGCGAATCGCCAGCGCGTACATTCCTCCAAGGATGAAGAAGAACGTCACGCTTGCCAGGTAGAGCAGCGCGATGCGCTTGTGGTCTTTCGTCAAGAGCCAGGACTTGAGGCCGTAAGTGGCATTCAAGTAATTGACGCGCGGCGGTAATGGGACTTCAAATGATTCCGGTTGCATGGTTTTTAATTACAAATAAATATCAAGTTCATTAAGGCGAACTCTGTGTACTTTGATCTACGGCGTGCTGATCTTCTTCGTCATCAAGTATCGTCGTCGCTCGCCTTACGAAGTGCCGCGCCCCATCGCTGGTTCGATCAAGCTTGAGACGCTCTGGTCTGTGATTCCCTTCATCATC
>MWWJ01000093.1_pt1 | contig 10628 bp, 13 predicted proteins | sample 1047271 | NCBI WGS metagenome assembly MWWJ01 (sample SAMN06349965, study PRJNA376086) | soil metagenome | isolation source: CN-4 sample Antarctic (ecotone) soil | place: Antarctica | collected 2015-01-13 | reverse complement strand
CGGAACTTGTCTCGCCCGAACGGCCCCACCACGATCACGCCTGCATTGAACAGCCGTTCCATCGCGGCATCGAGCCTTTTGGACGAAATGCCGGCGGCGGCTGGTTTGCCCCGCATCATTTTGGGGGCATAATTCTGCGCCTTGTTGCTTGCGCTGACGTGGCGCCCCTGCTCGGTCAGATCATCGAGACACGCAAGGAAAGCGTCATCGTCGGCGTTTCTCGTGCTGTTCCTCTCGGCCAGGTCGATCACCTGTTGAACCGATGCCGCGCCTTCCACCCTGAATGCACCCTGCACCCATCGCAGCGGGATTTCATCGCCGGTTCCGGCGTAGTTGGCCTTGGCCTTCCGCAGCACGCGAAGGTCCGCCAGCTCGGCCGCGCCGTCGTCGCCTTCCGGTTTCACTCGTTCCAGCAGCCAGCGTGACCGCACCGCCGCATCCCATGCCGTGCTGCCAGAGAACTGGCTGTCTGTAGCTTTGCCGGGATGGCCCAGCAGTAAGACTGCCGCATTGTGCTGAAGCGCGATGGCGCTGAGTGCGTTGACGAACTGCGTCACCTCCGGGCGCACGTTCTCATTGCCTCCGAATAGCTGAGCAATGTTGTCCAGGATCACCAGCTTGGCCCCGGTCGCTTCAACGGCCTTACATACAAAGTCCGCGAAGTCTGAGAACTTCATTAGCCCATCTTTGACTGTCACCATGACATTCTGCTTGCCGGCCCGCGCCTGCCATCGCATCGCGTCCAAATCCTGCATCTGCGTTCCATAGTGCCAGCAGATGCCCCGTTGCCGCCGGTGCAGTTCGTCCGGATCATCCTCACAATAGAACGCAAGGCTTTTGCATTGAGCTGTCTGCAATCCTAAGAACTCAGCGCCGATCGCTGTGGCGGTTTGGAGCTGCTGCGCCAGAAGCGTCTTGCCGAACCCAGCCCCGCCGTAAAGCGAGGTCACGGTGCCAACTGGCAACCAGCCGTCAACTACCCATTCGCGGACGGGTGGCTCAATGCCTTGCAGCATGGCTGGGTTTACCAAATCGGCCATGTCATCTGGTGCCACATCGGGTGCAGCCGGTGTGCCCAGCCTGCCCCGTGCGGTCGTGACAGCCCGCGGGATGTCATCATAACGAGCCTGCCAGCGGCCCGGCTGTACCCCGCCTCCCTTCATATCGCGCTGCTCATCGGGCACGGCCTGCATAATCCCGCGCAGCGTCAGCACCGCCTGAGCATCGGCCATGCCGCCTTTGAGGTAGCGCATGGCGAGTGTGGCAAGCGGCGTGTGGTAGTCGTCGCCGGTCAACACTTGGCGCACCAGTTCGGCAGTATGGCGTGCCTCCCCGGATGTATCTGCAGCCGTGCCGCCTGTTGCTGACTTGATGCCTAATCCCGCCGCTTCTGTGGCGTCCTTGAGCCGTTCCAGCGCCGTCTGCAGGTCAAGCTCTCGATGGGCCTGCAACGCCTCGATGCGCGCCAAGCGGGGCTTGCCCTTGCGATGCCAAGAGCCAGGCCAGCGGATCGGATGCACAACCGGCTTGTTGGAGTTGTCGCCATCAACCAGCATAGCCGCCAGCGCGCGCGCTTCCTTTAGCAAGGCGTGCTCTGCAGCTTCGCGAGTTGGTTCGTTCAGCCGCCAATGCAAATGCAGCTTGTCATGCAACTCGCCGGTCGCTGGGTCGAGCCATTCGCCACCGGATGCCACTACCACCGTTGCCGGGCCAAGCAACGCCTCCAACTTGATGCGGGCGGCGGCGGGCAGCTTGTCGCACTCGACTGAGAGAGCTAGGCCATTCACTAGGCTGGCTTCGTCGGCTTTCTCGCCTTGAAAGGTCGCGATAGGCGGGCAGAACACCACTCGGCGAGCTTGATGCCCAGCACGGTTCACGATGGTTGCTGCAGCACGCACCAACGCCGTCGGATCATCGGTTAGTCGATGTTCTGCGGTGCTGAATACCTGTCCGCCGCCATCGTCATAGGCCCGCAACGCTACGAATGATCCTACATCCGCGTATCGGAACAGAGCGCCGGCAAATTTTCCGATCTCGTTTTGGTCTGCGAGCATAGGCGTGAGGGAATGGGATATGGCGTTCATGCCACGCCTCCCGCCACAACCTGAATACCGTTACGATTTGTGGCGAAGCCGGTTTGGATGCCGGAAGGCCCTTGCGCAACGCAAGGGACGAGCTTAATTTTCATTTTGTCTAACCTGTGGTGTAGGTTGGATAACCAGCTACCGGGCGCCCGCTGCAAACGGGCGCCTGAGCTGTTTTAGGCACGCATCGGTTAAGCTGGCATCGCATCGCTGCGATGACAAGCGAGGATGTTTGCTAGTCATTCGCACCTGCCGGAGCAGTTGCAAAACTGTTTTGCGGACGCGGCCCCCAGCCTTCCGCAACCCGAATTTCCGCCGGGTCGAGCACGCCCGATGCAACCGCGATTTGCCACGCGGCCCACCGCTCCGTGAACGATCCGCGCATCAAACCGGATAGGTCGATCTCAAGGCTGTAGTCGCCGGCGCCGAACACGCTACGCTGAAACTCGGCCTCGATCTTGCGGCACCACGGCGCAAGCGTCAGGGTCGCAAACCATTTGCTGGCGGTCTCGGCGTTCGTGAAGGTGTTATGTTCGTATGCCGAAACGATAGGCGGCGGCACGGCATACAGGCGGCAGATTTCCTCGACCGAGAAGATACGCGACGCCAGCACTTCGGCATCTTCCGGGCTGACGCTGATCGCCTGATAGGTTAGCCCTTCCTGCAAAAGCATGGTTTTGCGAGCGTTCTGCGTCCCTGCGTAGCGTTCGTTCAGCGCCTCGCGAAGATTGTTGAACGCTTCCCTGGATAGCTGCCCAGGATGGCTTGCCACGCCCGATGGCACCGCCTGATTGCGCCAGGTCGCGCTCGCGAACTCCTGCAACGAGAGGGCATTGCCCAGCACTTCCGGCGCGCGGGACAACCGACTGCGCCCAATCAGCCCGTTGGCGATGGTCGGCCCGTTGTCCGTCCGGTCCTTGAGCCAGAACAGCTCGTCTGCCCGGTAGCGCCGCACGGCCCCGTGACCGTCGTTAAAGTCCAGCACCAGCCGCCCCGATGGCGCGATCAGTGGGGTACACGCCGGCCATGCCAGGGGACGCAGCGCCACGGGACGCCCAGCCCCGTCATAGTCCACGGCGCTAACCGCGTTGCCATGAAGCAGCACTTGCGCCAGCGTCCACTCGGCCCAGTCCGGCCAAGTCTGTCCCTCATTGGGCGCGCGGATGAGCCGGCACACCGGATGATTGCGAACCTCCGTCCGGTCGGCCTCGATGCCCTGATACACACGCGCCGGCAGTGAGGCGATGGCGCTGGATATCGCCCCGATGCACGCGGTCACAGTCGCCAGGTTCTCGGCCGTGATGGGGTCCACGCGCGCCCCGGAGCTGCTGGCGACGCCGTAGCCTGCCCCCAGCGCCGCCACCTGATAGCCGTCGCTGTAGCGGCTGGCGCTCCGGGTCTCGGGCGATGGCGTCCGGCCCGTCAGGCGTTGCCAGAGACCCATGCTAGGCTCCCATCAGTGTCAGCAGCCGCAGCCGCCGGGCTGCTTCGTGGTGCCCCATGGCCCGTGCCCGTGCCGACACGCTGGTTTGCGGATAAGCAGGGTGCGCAGACACGATGCTGATCTCGCTCAGGTCGATCTGGTGCAGCTCGCGGCTGTTCATGGTCGGCCAGGCTTCCTGCACCGCCCGGAAGCCAATCGAAGCCCCGCCGATATCTCCCCGCGTCGCCAGTTCCAGCAGGTCTCTGCCGACGCTGGTATCGGGAAGCGAAAGGTCGAAATGCAGCCCCCGGCTGTCTTCGGCCAGTCGCAGAGTCCCGCTGGATTGCCTGGCAATGAGGCGGGTCGGATCGTGGTCGGCGAGGGCGATGATTTGCCCTCCCGCCACCGAGTTGCGCGTCGCGCCGGCCCGGATGACTTCGGTAAACGAGCCGATGCTTGTAGGCTGGTCGAATACCGCCGCGTAGCCCTCCAATCGCCGCCCCGCGACGCGCAATTCAAGCGCGACGCGGGTCTCCAAGCCGTTCGGGCCGCTTGTGCCCATCACACGCCCACGTCATCAGCGAAGGCGAACGCCTCCGGGTGGCGCACGGCAACGTCCACGTCCGCGATGATTCTGATTTGCACCGAACCCTTGCGGTAAACGCTGTCAGCCCAGGGATTGCTCGTGAGGTCGAGTGCATCCCACACGCCAATCATTAGGTTGCTGAAGTCGCCGAAAATCAGCGTCGTGGTGCCCGGCTGCGCATTCGCCCCGGTGGTGGCCGGCTTCACGGGAATAATATTGGTCGCAGCAAACGGACTGCCGGCCAGCGTGTTCAGGTCATCCATGATGAATTTCGACGCTGTGCCCGGCGCGGAAAGCGTCTGCATCGCCTTGGCCCGGAAGCGGGGCGTGCCCACGAACCCCGGTGAACTCAGCGGCACGTTCAAGTTGTCCGGCGCGCTGGCCAACGTCAGGACGTTCTGCCATGACAAGGTGCCGCCAAATGGCACTTTCGTTACGCCACTGGTGTTGATGATCCCGCGCGGCTGGATGCCATCGCCGGTCCCGGCCAGGCCCGCCCGGTCAATCTCGACGGCCAGCGCCCGCATGAGGTCGGATCGAAGCAAAGCATCAATGTCCGGCGTCGAGTTCAGCAGCATGTTGCGGCTGTATTCAGTGATCGCGCCAACATGCTTGACCTGCAACGGCACGCTATCGAAGGCGATGCTGGTATCAGGGATGGGCGCGTTCTCTGCGAACCAGCCGACTGAGGTTCCTTGAGTAGTGCGTGGGATTGAGATATTGCCGGTCAATCCGGTCAAATACGTCGTGCCCAGCCGCGCCAGGACCGTTTGCGCCCGCAGCGCATCAATCAGCAGGTCGCCGCGAACGTAGGTCGGGATGAGCGGGCTACCCGTTGGCGGCGTGCCCTGCGCCCCGGAAGTCAGGGGGTCGGCCCGCCGCTCGGCACCACGGCTCAGTGAGCGCAGCGATACGAACAACCCATTGGGATTGCGCCCCCGCTGCCGCGCGATTTCCTGGCTGGCCTCACGCGCCATCGAAGCGCCCCGCGTGGTTTCGCCCAACGTCGCCGCTACCACGTCGCTGATACGAACCTCGGCGGCGAAGTCATCGAAGTGCCGATCACCGCCCAGCGGCGTGCCGCCCCGCGCGTCCAGCTCGTTCAGCAGCACGGCCCGGCGTTCCTGCTGCTCCAGCGTGCCCAGCTCGCCCTCAAGAGCCGTCCAACGGCCCTGCGCCTCATCACCCAGCGCCCCGTTCTCTGCCGTGGTGTGCAGCGTCCGCAGCTCGGCCCTGATCGCATCGCGACGCTGTAGAATGTCCCGCAAAACCATTTTTCAGTAATCCCGCTCAAGTTGAGCCGGTCGCGAAGCGGCTGGATTTGCAGCGAGAATATCGGTCTGTTCGGGCGGATAGCCGGCGAAGTCCTCGAAGCGGTCGCAGACCAGATCAAGGCAGCGTTCGGCATCGTCCTTACTTACAAACCGGCAGCGGTAGGCCCGATCGCCGCGCGGCATGAGTAGCTTCACCGTGCCGTCGTCCTTGACGGCCAACGCCCAGCCGGGCAGTACCACCGCGCCAGTTTGCAGGGTGAAAGCCGCCACCAACATCATGTTGCCCACGCGGAAAGGCGGCGTATTCAGCTCAAAACCGACAATCGCCAGATTACTCATGCCGCCAGCGTCCGCATCCGCGCCAGGCGGTCTATGAGATCGAATGCCATGGTGTCCGCCGGAACCGGCCAGCGGTCGGCCAGGACGACGCCCAGCCGCAGCACCGCCTCCGCGGCGGTTTCGGTGCGGGGTGCCAGCTCGCCGGACACGAATGCGGCTGTAGCCCTGCCGCGGTACCAGCCGCCAACCAGATAGCGATGCTGCTGCGGGTCGGCCTGCATCGCCGCCTCTGCAATCGCAATCGCAACCAGGTCATCAATGCCCTGCTCGGCAACAAGCTCCAACACCATTAAGCCCAGCGCCACACGGGCGGGGCAGGCGTCAGGATCGGCGCGGAACGGGCCGGTCAGTAGCTTCGCCACGTCACGGCGGCCCAGGATGCGGGTCAGCTCGTCGCGGGTCAGCAGCGTATCCATGGGGAAGCGCGGTAACTGTTCCGGGCGCGACGCCATGATTAGTCCGCCATGACGCGGGCGGGGCGGCTGAACGCCTCGAATGGAACTGCTTCAGACACGCGGACCAGCGGACGACCGGCCGCTGCCAGGATATGCGCACCCAGCGCCAGCGTGTCGAACACCACCAGCGGTCCGGCGATGCTCTTAGGCTCGATCACCTGGCCTTCCAGCATGTCGGCATCTACCGCGTCGTAGAAGTTGCCGGTCAGGTCCGCGAAGATCACGAACAGCCGGCGCATCCGCATCGCATTGGCCGGGTCTGGCCGGCTGTGCTGCCGCAGAACCTCACCTGCCAGCGCCAGCGGGTCCGCGCCGAACAGGTCAGGGTGCGCCGCATAGGCGTTCTCATGTTCCAGGGCGCGACGCGCAATCGCGGAAGCGAGCCAGGGCGCAATCGTCTTATTCCCGAACAGGTCGCGCGCTTTGAGACCGGCCAGGGCCATGACCATAGCCAGGTCAAAGACGCTGAACTCGCCTTGCCGCCCCTCGAAAGACGGCAGCAAGCCTTGCTCGCGATATTTGCGCGCCGCCCCGCGCGAGACACCCGTTATCCGCTCGGCATCAACCGGCCCAAACCTCTCTAGCTCAAAATCAGGAAAATTCATCGGGGCTTGTCCTGTGACGGTCAGGACATTATGTGGATTTCGCCGGATGAATTGCAATAACAATCTCTACTCAGCGGCATAGACTTTTATTGAATGCAGTTAAATGAATTACCAAAATCAGGATTAACTAAATGACACGAGCACAACGGGTAAACTATTTGGCCAGCACTGCCGGATTGCTGGCGCAGTCGTATGGCAAGGTCGTCGTGATGCCGAACGGCATGGGCGCGGTCACGTGGTCAGACGGACCGCTGATCGTGATCCTTTGGGCCGATGCGGAAATCGCCCGTGTCGATCTGTTCCGCAACGGTCGCAAGGTCCTGGCGACAACCTGGCACCCCGGCGCGGCGCGGCATGAAGCCATCGCATTCCGGCGCGGAAGTTGGGAACAGGAACTAGAACTTGCCGGGCGGGGCATGGTTGAGGGCCTGGCGCGCGATTGGGCCGGGACCACGCTGCATTAGGGCAGTGGTCCCGCACGGGGTATCGCCGGGCTTCGGACAGGGGCCGGCGTCGGCTTGGCCGCTTGCTCGGCCTGTTCTTCCACTTTCGCAGCACACACCCGGCGCCAGCACATCTTCGCCGCGCCGGGCTGGATCGCCTTTCCCTCCCGATCTGTCACGCCATGCGCCGCAACCCACGCGCACACCACCGGCCACCGCACGCGACTGCCGCGCCAGGCTTCCGACAGCTCCGCATGACGGTCGTAGAGCAGCCAAAATAGCGGCGTTCGCACGAAGTCGCGGAAGGGCGGCGGGGGCGGTTTCTTGCTCATGCCCGAAGGCTGGCGCGGTCGGCTGCAAACGGAGAACGCAGGCGCCCCTGAAAGCACACAGGGGAACGTGAGCGGACGCTGGACGGACGGAAACTAGGGGATTTTGGGGCAGATTTGCCCCCTGATTGGCGCACTTTGCGCCCTCAGTGACGAGGGGCATCCCGGAGGGATGCATTGGTGTATCTCCAGTTCTTGCGTTCGCTCATGTGCGTTCGTGTGCGCTGGCGTGCGTTCGCGTGCGTTCATGACCGTTCGGCGTCCGCTTTCAGGGTTCGGGAGGGCGTGCGAGCCGCACGCCAGGCCCGCCAGCGCCGTCCGGGTCGATGAACTGGACGCCTCCAGCCTCTAATGCCAAGCGAAGGGCTGCGGCGGTGCGGCGCTGAGGCTGGGTCTGGCTATGCTCGAAACGGTGCAGTGTGCGCATGGGCACAGCCGCTTTGTCCGCAAGCTGCGCCAGCGTCCAATTCAGCATCGCCCGCGCCGCCCGCACCTGGCTGGGCAAAATGGCAAACGGTTGGCCATTCCCTCTTGCTACCATGCAGAACTACCGGCATGTTCGCACCCGCTGCAACATGCAGCGGCCGAACGGAGTGTATCGAGCACCCCGCCCGGCCTAACCCCCAACATGGATCAATCATGTCCGGAGCTACGTTGAAACTAGCGCCCACGCGGGCGCGAACGAAACCCGTATACCGCTGGACCCGCCTCGACGGCCGGCAGATAACCTGGACGCCGCAGCTCGTCGCGCGCCTCGCCGTGCTGTGGAGCGCCGGCTACCACCACGAAACGATTTCGGATGTGCTGGATGTCGGCCCGCGTGCCGCCAGCTCGAAGGCATCCCGGATCGGCTTACCCGCCCGGGGCACCCTGCTGCCGCTGTCCAAGGACATCGAGGCCGCACGTCGCCTCGATGAGTTGGAGAAGCCGGCGCCTAAGACCCTCAAGACAAAGTCGGGCCGCGAGGTCGTCGGGCGGTATTGCAGCCTAAGCGGGATGTGGTTCTACGGGCTGCGCGGCACGCATACCTCGCCGGAAGCCAAATTGACCGAGCGGTTCAAGGAGGGGCTGTCGTGACATTCGATGCAGAGACGATGGCTGAACTGACGGCGCTGCTTAGCAGGCGCGATGCCAGCAACCGCGCCTGGCCATAGGCGGTGATGTCCGCTGCGGCCCCGTCATAGGCCGAGGCGAACCCGCGATCCTGCGCCAAGGCGGCGTTGAACGCGGTGCGCAGGTCGGCGAACTTACCGCCGGGCTTCATGCCCTCAACTACCGCCTGCACGCCGCCTGGCTCGCTCTGTGCGGCTTCCCGGACCCTGGCGAGGGTGGAACCACCCGGCGTCGGGCTAAGGGCATCCAGCGCGATCATAGCGCGTTCCCCAGCCTGCTGCACCGCCCGCACTTCGTTCGCTGCGGCGGTCTCTGCCATGCGGGCCTCAAATGCCCGCAGCCTGTCCCCTAACGGCTGCGGCGCTTGCTCCCATGGTGGCGGGGTAGCCGGCGCCGGTGGCCGCAGGGCTGCATAGAGCTGCGCCTTGGCGCAGGATCGCGGGTTCGCCTCGGCCTATGACGGGGCCGCAGCGGACATCACCGCCTATGGCCAGGCGCGGTTGAAGGTGAAAGACGGCGACAGGTTCGATGGCATGGACAGAGCCATAGGCCAAGCGTCCGAAGCCCTACCGGGCCGCAAGGACGGCAAGAGCGTGCAGGATGAGATTGCCGAGAAGGCGCGGCAGGTTGCCGAGTTCCTCAAAGCGGCCGTGCTGCGGATCGGCAGCGCGATCAGCTCGGCACCAGCGCCGAAGCCGACTACAGCGCCTACGCTGGCGATGACGCCCTGACCGATAATATCAATTTATGGAAACTCGTTTGAAGTCCTCGGCAAGTCGCCGGCCAGTCGCCAGGGGCACGCGGCGGCAGCTCGGCCGCGATGACTTCGGAACGCCTGTATTCGACGCGCGGTAAGCCGTCGCGGTTACTTGCCAAGCTTCCCATTGCAACCCGTCACGTGACGGGTTGCAATGGCCCTCAGTTCGTCGGGTCGCCTAGCAACTCGGACCAGTTGCGCTCGCTCTCCGTCATCACCCGTTGGGTCGGGGCATCTTTCCCCATCGCCAGCAACGCCTTAGCTGCCAGGACGCGCGCCGTCTCGCCCGTGCCATGCTCCGCGACGCTCAGCAGCACCGCCACCATGCGCGCGTCGTGCGCTCTGGCCATCTCAGCCGCCGTCGTGCCGGTCGCCCCCACCCGCGCCAGCTCGGCCTTGCTGATCGACGTTGCCGGGGGGTTCGGCTTGCGGCCAGCGCCGGCACGCTTGCCGCCGTTGGGCTTGCGTGGGGGGTCAGTGGCGATCATGGCAGGTTCCTTTGTAGCCCTACAAAGGATAGGGCGTCTCAAATGTGATTGCGATGGTTTCAAGGCCAGAATCCGGGCGTGCGGCTGGAGTGCGGCTGCGAGGGGCCGTCAGCCCTGAGAGATTTGCGCCAGGGTCGCGCCCTGTGCCCCTCCAGCACCAGCCCCGCTAGGGGTGTAGCCGCCAGCATAGGATAGGGCCCGTAGCGCGCTCCTAGGCCCTTCGTGAACCTGTTGCGCCGGCGCCGGTTCGACTCGCTGGCTGCTGACCCCTTGCTTCTCGCGTCTGAACAATAGGTGCCATCCCAAAGGGCACCTATTATATACGTAGTATATAGGGGTATCATGGTGCTGCATGTGTGCTGCAGCAATATCAATGAGTTAGCCCTATCTGTGCTGCACTCTGCTGCATGTTTGCTGCATCATCGTGCTGCAACAATATCAATGGGTTACAGGTATCTGTGCTGCACTCAGCCCGAACCGTGCTGCACCCTGCTGCACTGTCGCCGCTGCATGGTTCGATCTCTGCTGCAACCGTGCTGCACTCATCGCTGCACCCTGCTGCACTCGCCTCCGAAGGCTTGCGGACAAGGCCGGACACCTCCCTTCGGAACTTGTCTCGCCCGAACGGCCCCACCACGATCACGCCTGCATTGAACAGCCGTTCCATCGCGGCATCGAGCCTTTTGGACGAAATGCCGGCGGCGGCTGGTTTGCCCCGCATCATTTTGGGGG
>MWWJ01000092.1_pt1 | contig 10635 bp, 16 predicted proteins | sample 1047271 | NCBI WGS metagenome assembly MWWJ01 (sample SAMN06349965, study PRJNA376086) | soil metagenome | isolation source: CN-4 sample Antarctic (ecotone) soil | place: Antarctica | collected 2015-01-13 | reverse complement strand
TGCCGTCGGCGTCCCTGGCCTCTCCATCCCGAACGGCTTTGGCGCGAACAACCTCCCCACCGGAATCCAACTCATCGGCCCCGCGTGGAGCGAAAGCCTCCTGCTCGAAATCGCCGACGAGTATCAACAGGCCACCGACTGGCACAAACGACGTCCGACGTTGTGAAGCGATGATGAGACGCGGAGAGTCAAAAGCCAGGAGTTGATAGCAGGGCAATTTGATAATAGTTGGACACTTGCCGTGTGGCTAAAAACTTCTTGCACTTTAGAACTTTAGTGATAGCATCCACGTCCCTTATAGTTACCTCAAAACTACCGATGCCTGACAAGGAGAGGCCATGAAAAATTCTTATTTCAAGAACTCGTTGCTTACAATCCTAATCATTCTCCTATCCTGCTCACCAGTAATTGTCGAACCCTCGTTCGCTCAGGGACGCGGTAAGAGTAGGCAAAGGAGAGGGCAAATTATGTCTCGTCAATCGCCTTCGGGCGGTGATGCTCGGCAACAGGCGGCAAAATATTTAGAGTCGAATTTTACGAAGTGCGGAGACTCTTACTATCTGCTTGTTAGACTTAGCGACAGTGATGGAATGTTTAATGGCCTTTATCAATTGAGAGGTCTCACCATTTCGCTTGAGCCTGGTAGATTGAGTGAAGCGGATAGATTAAATGGAATTGAATGGACAGGTGCTGTTGAATACAAAGTTAGAGCTAATAGAAAGTATGAGAATGGAAGTTGGTCAGAGTGGAGGAATGGTTTCTTCCCATTTAGGCCGCACCCGTTAGTGATAGGTTTAGTCAAGCGCAATGGTGGATGGAATGTTCAAGCGCCAAGTCGTCAAAGGATTGGGTGCTCTAGTCTTCCCCATTAAGACTTCACCGTTGGTAATAATCAGTATTACCGTTTAGCGGAGATGGTTGACTTGTATAAGCCAAAAGGAGATTGAAAATGAAGCGATACATCTTATGCTTGATGGTAATGGTGCTCTGTGCAGGAAGCGGATTTGCACAGTCTCGCCGTAAACGTCCGAGTTCAACATCACGCACTGGAGCCATAACCGACATTCGGCAAGTTGATTTCAAAAACTTCACTTATGAAGTTCAAGGTGAACGGGTTACGTTACGCAACGGTGAACATAATTTGGATTGGTATCTTGATCGTGATTTTCAAACTCGCCGTTACCGTTTTGCCTATGGCGACTTAACAGGTGAGGGTAAGGAAGAAGCTGTTGTGGTCTTGGCGAATAATGTAGCCGGAGGTGCAAACGCCGTACTGCAATATGGTCTGATCTACACCATCAAAAATGGACAAGTTATCAAACTCGCTGATTTCAAGGGCGGTGACGGTCCATGCAGCATGGAGGGTGAGGAATGCAGCCTAATGAGCGTAAAAGTCGAGGGCGGTCTTCTGATAGTTGATCGTGCAGTTCCAACAGCAAACGATGCTAACTGCTGTCCCACCATGTATCGCTCTACCAAATATCGCTGGAACGGGAGCCATCTGGTTGAAATTGGAAAAACACCTTTAAGAAGAGTGCCTACAAAATAAACGTGATAATGTTCTTCGTAAGCCGCGCACTGAGCAGTGAGCACTTCATTATAGTTAATCTTGTTAAGGAGAGGGAGCATGATGAGACAAAACACTAATAGCTTAAGCCTTAAACCTTTGGGCTTGGTTATCATATTTGTATGTGTGTTGGGATTCCCAAATATAGTGGCAGGTCAATGTGAAGGTGGAGATTGTAGTGACTGTGATACTTTGGCTAGAATTTCTTCATCATTGCCTCGTCTCTCTGTTACTGACTTGCGGAGAGGTCGGTTCAATGTTACAGCCAAGCTTAACCGGAACAGTGTTGAAGATGAATTTAGAATTGCGTACCTCGTAAATGGTAAAACCATCTTTAGTACAAACATACCAAAACCTGAATCTCTTGCATTAGCAGGAGGTTGGAAAATTACGCCGATTAAGCGAACAGGCAATAGTGCTCTTCACGTTTGGTTCGGTTATGGCGCTGGTGGAAGAGTGTATTGTGAGTTCCTCATTTACAGTACAGTGGAGTCCGATGGTAAGTCGTCATGGCATTATAAAGTCCTGCCACAAAAGACGTATGAACCAAATCGAATAAGTAGAACTGGAAGTAGAACTGATGGAGCAGCACAGCAGGATTGGGTTTCATTCTGGGCTGCATTTCGTAATGCTGTCCGAAGACGTGACCGAATAACATTAAGAACAATGATGCCTTCCAGATTTCTATGGGGAACCAATGACTACGAATCTCAAGATCAGGTATTCCAAGATTTAGACAAAAAAAACGGAAAACTCTGGCGGCAACTTCAAATTGCAGTAGCTAGAGGAGCCAGACATTGCAAGCCTCCATATTGTAATCTCACACAACGACCTGCTTACCACACATGGTTGCCCCTAGAAGCTTTGTTCGAGCTTAGCACAGATGGCCGATGGCAATGGACGGGTGTGTTAGGAGATTAATTATCTTTGCATTATTAGCCTCCCAAGGTTATGAAAACAGCAAGTTGCTTTCTCAACCACGCCAAACAATCTGCATGTTGCTACCGAGCGGAGAACGCGCCATCGTTGATATCAGAAAGTTGCGGGACTTTGAATCATGCGGTTTGAGTGGGATGAAAGCAAAGCGGCGCGCAATCTTGTGAAGCACGGAGTTTCTTTTGAAGAAGCAGTGTTTTCGACGACCCACTTTCAGATACCTTTGATGATCCAGACCATTCCGCAGAAGAGCGTCGCTTCGTTATCATTGGCCTCTCGGAAAAGGCCAGAACGTTAATGGTGGCGCACACTGATGATGGAGAGGTTGTTCGTATTATCAGCGCGAGAGAACCGACTCGCGTTGAAAGAGAGTTTTATGAAGAAAGTTGAATCTGAAATGGAAGAGGATGAGTTGCGACCTGAATATGACCTTTCACAGTTGAAGGGCAGGGTGCGCGGCAAGTACGTTGAGCGTTACCGTGAAGGAACGAATCTGGTGCTGCTTGAGCCGGATGTCGCGGCGGCGTTTCCCGATGCTAAGACAGTCAATGAAGCCTTGCGCCTGCTGATGAAGGTTGCTCAAACACAGGCGTCTGCCGAGCGTTAATGCTGCGTGAAGATGTCCGATGATATTTGAGGTTGCGATAATGACTTTTACCGTTGAGTACGAACAGGAAGAAGATGGGCGTTGGCTCGCGGAGGTGATCGAGATGGCGGGCGTGCTGGCTTACGGGCAAACGTCTGTTGAAGCTATCGCCAGAGCGCAGGCTCTCGCTTTGCGCGTGCTCACGGTGTCGGCCAATCAGGGAGAAGAGTTGAAGATCACCGCTTGATGCCGTGCAGGAGTAGCCGGAAGAAGAGTTGAATCAGGAGAACATCACATGAACATTCTAAACAAATTGCAGATCACTTTGCTTTGTAGTTTTTTACTCGCAATGGCGGCTTGTGGTTCGCGCTCGACTACAGGCGATAGCACTACTACAACGTCACCCTCAACGACAACCGCACCGTTGACCGCCAGTGCCGACCCGCGCGCAGATATTGTTAAAGCTATGCGAACGAGTTTAGATGCCAAGTCGTACCGCTCACGAATAGTGACGACAAGCTCTGGCGGTCATGACCAGAAGATAACAGCCGAGGTTGTCGCTCCTGACCGGATGCACATGACTATGGAAATGGAGATGCCTGGTCGGGGCACCGTTAAGCGAGAGATGATTTATCTTGGCAAAGAATCTTACATGAAAGTGGGAGACGCGCCCTGGCAAAAATTCCCGATGGGAATGGGTGATCTGATGGCGCAATTCCGCGACCCGAAACTGGTTGAGGCTATCGCACAAAAGGCTGAGGTGAAGTATCTCGGAACGGAGACGCTGGACGGCGCGCCAATGTTGACCTACCAATACACAATTAAAGATTTGTTGGGGCCAGGGAAGGACGGTGTCAGTAAGATTTGGATTGGAGCGACAGATAATCTACAGCATCAATTAGAAACCGAGAGCGACGTTGACCCCTTAAAAACAGGCAAGATGATTCACAGTAAGGTCACCGTCACCTTTTACGATTACAATGCGGACATCAAAATTGAATCCCCAATGTAGTAAAGTGACCTTATTTCGTAAAGGGTTGGAACTATGCGAATTGAAGAAGTCCCCAAAGGCAAAGCCAGTGTGTTTGTCCGGCTGGCTTACTGGTTTTCAAAGCGCAAGTTTGGGAAGGTGGCAGACCCGCTCAGGGTGATGGGGCATCATGGTTGGGTGTCGTTCGGCTACGGGATGTTTGAGATGGCTGCGGAACGCGCGCAGCTTGTTGACGCGAAGCTGAAAGACCTCGCGCAGATTAAAGCCGCGACGCTCGTCGGTTGTCCGTTTTGAATTGACATCGGCTCTGCCGTCGGCAGAGAGGCGGGCGTCAGTGAAACGCAGCTTCGAGAAATTTCCACATACAACGAGAGCAGCGCGTTTTCTGTGCTTGAGAAGCTCGTGCTTGATTACAGCGTCGCGATGACGATAACGCCCGTTGAAGTTCCCGATGAACTTTTCAGTTCGCTCCGAGAAAATTTCAACGAGGCGCAGCTGGTCGAGTTGACGATGGCGATTGCGTGGGAGAATTACCGTGCGCGCTTCAATCATGCGTTCGGGATTGAGGCTCAGGGCTTCTCTGAAAATGCATATTGCCCGTTGCCGTTGCGAACTTAGTTGCGTGCAGAATCGTAAGGTCGCTCTGGAGGTAATGGACGATGTATTGTTCGACTTGTGGTGCGGTGGCGATACGTGGCTTGAGCTATTGCAATACCTGTGGAGCCAGGTTGGGCGGGACTGATGAGAAGGGCGGCGATAAACAAGCGGAGTTGTTTCCAGACTCGCTGCTCTGGGCGATTGTTTCGGTCTTCGTTGTCGGACTCGGATGCACCATCGGTCTGATGGCGGTGATGAAGAATGTGGTCGGCTTTAATAACAACATCATTCTCACCGTGACGTTGCTGAGTTTCTTTTTGATGTTTGTGGTCGAAGGCGTTTTCATCTGGCAGTTGTTGAGCCGCAGGAATGTTGGGAAAGAAGTTTTTGATGTTGAGCGACTGAAGAACACAGCGACGCGAGAGCTTGACGCGGCGCAGGCTCGCACTCTGCCTGAACCCATGCCGAGCGTGACGGAAAACACCACGCGGGCGTTTGAGCCGATTTATAACAAGGTGAAATCTGATTAAGGCGTCAGGATTTTGTGAGAAAAATAAAGTTTGAATTTCACTCTTCCGTTTTCTCCGCAATAATTTCCACAGTCTTTAACAATCGCGGCAAGTCCAACATCAAGGCGACTGTCCCGTCGGGCAGTTCGGTTGCGCCGCCGATGCCGTGCCAGCGTGAGGCGTGGCGTCCGAGGCTGCGGACCAGCGCATCAATTCTTTGTCCGACCGCATCAACGACGATGCCCACAAGATGCGACGCCGATTCATCGTTCAACGCGGGTTCATTGAGAGTTGGCTTTGATCCGCCCGCCAGGTCTATGACGATTACGTTGAGTTGCTCTTTCGCTTGACCTTCGTCATCAGGCAGCGCGAGGAGCGAACGCAGACGGACGAGCGGGATGTGTGCGCCGCGCCAGTTCATCGCTTCGTTTGCATCGTGGCGTTCGATGTCAACGCCCGCGATGATGCCCACCTCCGCGACACTGTTCGCATCGAGACAATAGTGATGGCCTCCGGCCTGCGCGACGAAGACGTTGACGACGGCGAACGCGCTCGGCGCATTGATCTCAAAGGTTGTGCCCGCTCCGGCAACGCTTCGCACATGCAGTTCGCCACCTGCGCGCTCCACCGCGCTCTCAACCACATCAAGCCCGACGCCGCGTCCCGAAATGTTTGAGACTGCCGACGCCGTCGTGAAGCCTGGACGAAAGATGAGCCGCAGGCTTTTCTCCTGCGTGATGACCGCGCCTTCTTCAACAATCCCTGCGTCAATGGCTGCCTGCGCGACCCGTTCAAGGTCAACGCCTCCGCCATCATCGCTCACGCGCAGGATGATGCGGCTGCCCTCCGTCGCAGCTTCGAGACGCACGCGCCCGCGCGCATGCTTACCTTTGCGGCGACGCTCTTCAGATTGTTCGATACCGTGATCCACAGCATTTCGCAACAGATGCAATAACGGATCGGCGAGCGCGTCCGCCAGCCACTTGTCGAGTCGCACATCTCCGCCCGCAATTTCAAAATCAATTTCCTTGCCCGTCAAACGAGCCACGACTTCACCCGCACGCACCGCCCGCCGGAAATTCTGTCCGACCGGAATCATCCGCAATCCGATGAGCTTCTCTTCAACTTCGATGAAGTGATGATAAAGACGCGCCCGCTCGCTCTGCGCTTCAACTGCATCAACAGGCGCAGCAAAATTATCCGCGCTCGCTGTGGCCTCAAGAGGCGCGTTCGTGTTGGCCTGTGCGTGCAAGACGGCACGCGCCTCGGCTCGGTCAAGGGCGCGTGTGGTCTTCTTCAGGAGAGCGTTGGTGGTCGCGATCAACTCATCAAGCTCGCTCAACTCGACGCGCACGAAGGCGGTGAGCGGAGCTATCGTGGTCGGGAACGACAGATGGGGAAATGTTGATTCAGAAGATTCAACAATATCTGACTCATGGCCCTCGCGTTCGTCTATCACGCTTCCAACGATCTCTTCCAGGAAGATTTCGCCAAACGAAGCGATGCGTTCGTTGACCTCACTTAAGTTTGAAGCGGTCGCATAGACGAGCCGGAAGCCGATGCGTTGCGGCGCATCTTCGTCCAGATCAGGGAGCGTTGAGATGAGTTCGCCGCGCGCGGTTAAAGCATCGCTCAGGCTGCGAAAGCTTTCGTCGAACGTGATGAGATCGAAGCTGACCGCGATGAAGTAGAGATGTAAATTTTCGTTGGCAGCTTCGTTCAAACGCGCCTTCTCTTGTTCGCTTATCGCGCTGGCGAGGTCTGTAGGCAAGACGAAGGTCGAGATATTCTTAGAAGAAGGCGACGATGATATTGGAGAAGTTGACGCTGATTGAAGCGCGAGTCGTTGAATGCGCGTGATTAAATTTTGCAGAGAAGGTGCGTCGTTCCGTGAAGCCATCATCGAAAATCTTGAAACCAAACGCGAGACCTACAAACGGCTCGACGCGATCTGCAAACCCGAAACGATCTTCGCCTCGAACACTTCATCAATCTCGATCACGGAGATGATGACGGCGACGTCAGCCGAACGCCAGCAGCGTTTCATCGGCCTGCACTTTTTTAACCCTGTGCCGATTATGAAACTCGTCGAAGTCGTTCGCACGATTCTGACGGACGAAGCGGTTTATGAACAGGCCGTTGACTTCGGTAAGCGTCTCGGCAAGACGCCCGTGCGCGCGAGCGACAAGACGGGCTTCATCGTCAACCGTTTGCTCGTGCCCTACATGCTCGACGCGATTCGCGCGCTTGAAGAAGGCGTCGGCTCAATCGTTGATATTGATAACGCGATGAAGCTTGGTTGCGGCTATCCGATGGGGCCGTTCACGCTCGGCGATTTCGTCGGACTCGATACGACCTATTACATCGCCGAGATCATGTTCAATGAGTTTCGCGAAAAACGTTTCGCGCCGCCGCCGCTGCTCAAGCGCATGGTGCTGGCAGGCCTCTACGGGCGCAAGTCTGGGCGCGGTTTCTACGATTACACGGCGGACGCGAAGAACCCGACGCCGATGAATTTAATTTAGGTCGCTGTTTGAAATTCCTATAGGCTGCAAAAGCGCAACAATCGGATTTTCAAAAACAGCTTCTCAAGCCTACACCCTTCGTGAAATGAACGAAGCATCCCGCATAGTTTATGAAGAGCGCGGCGCGTGGGCGATTGTTCGTATCAGTCGCGCCGAGAAGCGCAACTCTCTGACGCGCGCGATGCTCGATGAACTGCTCGCGACGTTCAAACGCATCGAGCGCGAGCGTGTGTTGCGCGCCGTCATCTTAACGGGCTACGGCGCGCAAGCTTTTAGCGCAGGGACAGACATCAACGAACTGACGACGCTTGATGTTGAGACGGCGCGCGAGACGGCACAACGCGGGCAGGCTGTGTGCGACGAGATCGAACGCTGCGGCGTGCCTGTCATCGCCGCCATCAACGGCCTCGCGGCGGGCGGTGGCCTTGAACTCGCGCTCGCCTGTCATCTGCGTGTGGCTTCAGACAACGCCACTTTCTCTCTGCCGGAAATCAAACTCGGCGTGATTCCAGCTTACGGCGGCACGCAACGCCTCGCGCGCATCATCGGCACAGGCCGCGCTTTTGAATTGATGCTCATGGGCGCGAGCCTCACGGCGGAAGAAGCGCAGCGCATCGGCCTCCTCAATCGCATCACAACGCTCGGGCAACTTCTCGCGCAGTCTGAATCGCTCGCGCAGGAAATCTCTCATCTCGCACCGCTCGCGATTCGCTCTTGCCTCGAAGCTGTCACGCGCGGCCTCTCGCTTCCGCTCAACGAAGGTCTCGCGCTCGAAGCCAAACTTTTTAGCAAACTTTTCGCCACCGAAGACATGCGCGAAGGCACACGCGCCTTTCTCGAAAAACGCGCGCCTGTGTTCAAGGGAAGATAAATTCGCTGATAGAGTTGGGCGTGATAGAATAAATCTCAACGCAGGCTCAAATATGCAAAGGAGTTCATCAATGAGCGACGACCTTACACAAAATTTGCCGACCTCACGGGATGCCGCGCTTGCACAGATTCTCAGCGCAGTGCAAAGCTTAGGCGCAACAGTGCAGAACCTGGGTGAGAGACTGGCTCGCCTTGAACAAAAAGTTGAGGAAGGTCATGAAACTTTGAGTATTGAGACCAAAAGTATGCGAGCGGAGTTACGTAACGCAAATCGAAAAATAAGCGTCATCAACGACAACTTGATTCAGACCCAAGTCGAGTATCTGGCTATTGATGATCGGGCGCATGACGTTGAAAGACTCCGAGCATAATCTCGCGTCAATAGATTTATGGCCAGCGCATCGAACCTATAACGAAGATAACGCTTTCATCCTTCTCTCATCACGCCATTGCTTCGTCACTCATCACTTGTCACTCTTCAACGCCTTCACTATACTGCGGACACGTTCACACTTATTGATCGGAGTCGAGAAAACTTTTGCAGCCCATCATACATCAAGGTCGCCTCAATGCCGAAGGGTTTCGCTTTGCGCTGATTGCGAGTCGTTGGAATGATTTTCTGACTTCGCGTTTGACGGAAGGCGCGCTCGATGCGTTGGAGCGTCTCGGTGCGGATGAAAAAAACGTCGCGCTCTACAAAGTTCCTGGCTCGTTTGAAATTCCTTTGCTTGCGCGCAAGGTCGCTGGGTCTGGCGATTACGATGCGGTGATTTGTCTCGGCACGATCATTCGCGGGCAGACGCCGCACTTCGAGTACATCGCGGGCGAAGTCACGAAGGGCATCGCGCAGGCGGGCATGGAGACGGGCATCCCCGTCGTTTACGGCATCGTGACGGCGGACACGCTGGAACAGGCCATTGATCGCGCCGGCGTCAAAGCCGGCAACAAAGGTTTCGAGGCCGCGATGTCTGCGGTCGAGTTAGTTAATCTTTATCAAGCAGTGACGAGTGACAAGTGACGAGTGACAAGCAAGAAGAAGTTTGGAGTCTGGAGTGTGGAGTCAAGAGTCAAAAGCAAGAACGTCTTTTGGTTTTCGACTCCACACTCCAGACCCCAGACTCCAGACTGTCTTTCAACTCGTCACTTGTCACTCGTCACTTGTCACTGAATTTTTATGGGTTCCAGACGTAAGGCGCGTGAATGCGCCTTGCAAATGCTCTTTGCGGCAGATGTGACAGGGACGCGCGCCGATGATTTGGTGCGCTTCTACTGGTCTGAGCTGGGCGATGAGGATGTCGAGCAAGCGTCGCAGGATTTCGCGACGCGGCTGGCGACTGGGACTCTGTCGCATCTCGCGGAGTTGGACGAACGGATTCGCTCGCGCGCGGAGCACTGGCGCATCTCGCGGATGGCTATCGTTGACCGCAACGTGCTGCGTCTCGCCGTCTATGAATTCCTGCACGAGCCGACGCCGCGCACCGTCGCTATCAACGAAGCGTTAGAGATTGCGCGCCGCTTCTCCACCTACGAAGCCACGCAATTCATCAACGGCATCCTCGACGCCATCAAACGCGACCTCGACGAACAATTCCCACAGGAAAATGTTGAAGCCGAAGACATTGATGACGGCGTTGATAAGCCCTCCCCAAACTAATTCCGGTAAATGGTTAATGGTCAATGTCGAATGGAAGAGCATTCTTCCACTGACCACTGACCACTAACTACTGACCATTGCCCTATGAATCAGCCGCTCCAGGAATTCTTTGCCGAAGCCGAAGATTTGATTGAGCATTTGTCTCTCGATCTTCAGGCGTTGCGCGAGCAGCGTGCGGATGGACAGGCGCGGCGTCAACTTGTCGGGCGCATCTTTCGTTACGTTCACACTTTGAAAGGCGCGGCTGCCACCTTTGAACTGGCCGCGACCGCGCAACTCGCGCACGAGTTTGAAACTCTCCTCAACGCCATTCGTCTCGGACACGTCGCGATAGATGAAGACGTGCTTGGCGCAATGGATGAAAGCGCGCTGGCTCTTTCTGATACTCTCAGCCATGCGG
>MWWJ01000091.1_pt1 | contig 10641 bp, 10 predicted proteins | sample 1047271 | NCBI WGS metagenome assembly MWWJ01 (sample SAMN06349965, study PRJNA376086) | soil metagenome | isolation source: CN-4 sample Antarctic (ecotone) soil | place: Antarctica | collected 2015-01-13 | reverse complement strand
TATGCCGCGCTCGCACAGGACGACGTTGTAGTTGCCCTCAGACATCACGTATTCAGCCGCGAGCAGCCATTCGTCAAGCGTGGCCGCCATGCCGCGCTTTAGCAGCACGGGCAAATGCGAGCGTCCGGCGCGTTTCAGCAAAGAAAAGTTTTGCATGTTGCGCGCGCCGATCTGGATCATATCGCCGTAACGCTCAACGAGGTCAATGCTTACTTCGTCCAAAGCTTCCGTTACGATCTTCAGGTTATACGTCTCGCGCACTTCTGCGAGAATCTTTAACGCTTCTTCGCCAAGCCCCTGAAATGCGTAGGGCGATGTGCGCGGCTTGAACGCGCCGCCGCGAAAGAAACGCGCGCCGCTTCGTCGCACCGCTTCGGCAATCGCAAACGCCTGTGCGCGACTTTCAACGGCACACGGGCCAGCGATGAGCGCGAGTTCGTCGCCGCCGATGGTTGCATCGCCCACACGCACAACGGTTTTCTCAGGACGCAAATCGAGATGCGCGAAGCGACTTCACCGGCTTGCGCGCCGCCGACTCCGTCGGCCACGACAAAGATACGCCGCTCCGCATCCGCCAGAAACGAATCTTCATTGAGCGGACGCTTCTCGCTCAACCCTCGATCCGAGACGGCGGCCGATTTTAGCTTTACTTCTGGTGCATCAATTTGTTCTTTCATTGAACGACCTCCAGGACTGAAGGAGCACTAACGGCAGGCTGCTTCGTCACTTGCTCCGTCACAACGGCGTCGAGCGTGTTGCGATGCGAAAAAGCCATCAGCATTCCGAGCATCGCAAAGCTTGTGATTAGACTGAATCCGCCGTGACTTACGAACGGCAGCGTGATGCCCGTCATCGGTAGAGCGCGCGTGATGCCGCCGATGTTGACGAGCGCCTGAAACCCTATGAAGGCCGTCAACCCGGCCGAGCAAAGTTTCGTAAACATATCACGCGCCTCAATCGAAGTGCGTATGCCCGCGCTGACAAAGATGATGAGCGCGAGAATCACCACCGCGCCGCCCGCGAGTCCCAACTCTTCACCAATAGCTGCGTAAATATAATCGGAATCCGACACCGGAATCACTTCCGCGTAACCGAGTCCGAGTCCGCGCCCTGTGGTTCCGCCGGACGCGATGCCAAAGACAGCCTGCGCCGGTTGAAACGCCACGCGATCAAACCACACATCAACGTTGACGGTCTTCTGCATCGCGGGACTTTGCTCCGCAAGCTGTTGCATCTTTGGCGTGCGCGATAGGGCTTGATCGTAGTCCTTCTTCCACCATGCGACATCCGTTGACGGCGGATCAAATCCATCAAGCCACAAATGGAAACGCTGTTGAATGCGCGTCGGCAACGCGGCTTGCACTGGTCGCGCGAGCGTCGGCAGGAATGGAACTTTCGCCTGCACGTCTTGCGGCAACGCGCCGACGACCAGAATGCTGACGACGAGCAGCACCGAGCCTACAAACAAAAGCAATTGCGGCCAGCGCCTCACCGCGACAAGATAAAGCGTGGCGTAAGCGCTGCTAAAGACGAGCATCTGTCCGAAATCTTTCAGCGCGAAGAACGGAATAAACGGCATCAATCCCATTGCGATGAGCGGCACAACGTCACGCGCCGAAGGAATGCCCCAGTAGGTACGCGCCAAATCTTTATAACGCGCCGTCAGGATTCCGGCGAAGCCAAGCAAAAAGGGAATCTTCGATGGCTCCCATGGAGTCATATTGCCGAGCGCCTTGCCCGCGCTTGATGTCACGACCGCCGCCGCGAGCGGGACAAGCGTGACGAGGACGATAATAAAACTATGACGTTGTATCCAGAGCAGAATTTGATCGCGCGTGCAACACCAGTAAGCGAAGGCGAACATGAGCAGCGAGATAATCGGAATCCAAGTATATGAAGCTGTGAGCGCCGCCCCGATTGTGTAGTTAGATTTCTCAACCACGTCATCATTTAAGTTTGTGTCAGGTTTAGCAGGTGTTGGCGGCAAACCCATCATCTGCTTTTTGTCTGGTCCGTAGTTCTCGTTGATGTAGCGCATACGCTGCACCTTAGTCTTTTCGGCGCGTGCCTCCGCCTTGTTCCGCGCGTTGTATTCCGGGTCACTGTAGAGGCGATACTGCACAAGCAGCCCGACGGAGAAGAGAAGTATCGCCGTCGTGTAGAGCGTCCAGTTGCCCGCAAACTTCATTACGCGCGTCAACCAGATGACGAGAGCAAGAATCGGCACATACAGCAACAGATCACGTATGCCGCTCACCCACGAGGTTTCAAAACCGCGTATCAGCCCGGCGCGATGTACGGCATAGTAGCCCGTGACTTCAAATGCGATGATGAGAAGCAGGGCGATGAGGTGTGACGAAGCACGGTTTTTCATAATCAAATGTCGGGAACAAAGTGCTGGATAGTGCCGGAATCGGCTCGAATGATTTGTTCAATAGTGGCGCTGAATTACAAAAGCTTTTTGAACTCTTCGACGCTCAAGCCAGCATCACGCGCAATACCGCCCATTGTGAAAGCATTGACCGGATTATGTCTCGGTATGGTTATGATATGAATACCATCCGACATGACAAGATGCTTACCCTGCCGCAAAATACGAAAGCCTGCTTTCTCCAACGCCCGGACGGCTTCCAGATGATTGATGCCCGGAATCTTCGGCATAGCTAAGCTGCCACTTCAACTTCACGAACATCAGCATCCTTTATCATTTCATTCACCACAGCAAGATACTCGGAAATAGCATCGCGTATATTAGCCAGCGCCTCTTCTTCCGTTTCGCCCTGCGACCAGCAGCCGGGCAGTCCGGGACATGAAATGCTATATCCTTCCTTTGACTCATTCAAAACAACTTTGTAGATCATTTCAACCCTTACCTTCATATTATATCAGCCAGATGATTTGTCAGACATCTGCGTGTAACTGTGTGATGCCGCCTGGATTCTCAAGCCAAAGAAGTCTAGCGAGGTTGATGGATAAAAGTCTCATTGCTGCGAGCGAAGTTTTTTCGCTTCCTCGATTCGTTTATTTAGGTATTCCCTCCCTACGGGAAACATTTGCAGGTGAAGCGCAAATTCCTTTTCTGCTTCGTCATCTTTGCCTAGCAAAGTGAGAAGCAAGCCTTTGTCGAGATGACGGTCAGGCGCACCTTGCGGAGAATTAGCGACGACGGTTAAATCCTCAATGACGCCTTGCAAATCGCCTTTCTTGATGCGGATTTCGCTGCGTAGCTTGTGGATATCGGGATCATCCTTTCTAATTTTCAACCCCTTTTCGTAGTTTTCCAGAGCCTTGTCGAACTCATTTTTCTTCGCGTACATTCTACCTAAATTGGCATAAGCGAGCGTGAGATTTAAGATTTGCTCCATCTTTTCAGGGGAACTATTTCCAGTGAATCCTATGCCTTCCATATAAGCCTGTACTCCGTCTTTTTCTTTGCCCTCGCGTTTGATTGAGATGCTGCTACCCGTTAAAACTTCGCCCTTTATGCTCGGCAACTTCCCGTTACGGTTGCCTTCATAGCCGTTTAGAAATTCCTGCAAATGAGCGATAGCGGCGTCTAAATCGCCTTTTCGCTCGAGCGTGAAAGCTAGCCCATTATGTGCGGAAGCAAGATTGGGGTTAAGGGCTAATGCAGTTTGATAATCGGCAATTGCGCCCTCGAGTTCGCCCATATCGCGTTTGACCGAGCCACGTTCCTCATAAACTCTTTCGGTTTTCAAGCCGTTAGCAATCGCCGCGTCCAAATCTTTTAGCGCACCAGCAGAATCACGCTTGAACATCCGAAACATCGCGCGGCGTTCATAAATTTTAGCGTCGTTCGGATTGATTTCGAGCGCGGCAGAATAGTCGGCAATGGCACCAGCCAAATCTCCGTTCATCGAGCGCAGATTCGCACGCATTTGATAGGCTTCGAGCAAATCTTTGTGTTTTTCAATTGCTTTATCAAGAATGGCAATCGCTCCTGCGCGGTCGCCCTGCGCCATCCTTTCACCAGCTTTGCGCGTGGATTCGCTCGAAAAAAACTGTGCGTTAGCTGCGACAAATCCGACTAACATGACGCATACGAAAAGAAAAAGCTTTTTCATAGAAACCTCCAAAATTGATTATTTGTGAAAAGAAGCCGAAGGCGCTGACATCAAAAATTAAAAAGCTTCACATAATATTTGTCAATTGACAAATATTATGCTCTTGAGAGCATTGTCATGCTCGCCTTCTGAGCACATCTGTCCGGTTAATATTTTTTCAACGTCGCGCAGTTTTTGTTTTGCGATTATTGGCTGACGGCTGATTTTGATTGGCGGGCGCGGCATTGCCTAGTAAACCCAAATCCCTCGCTTTCAAGACGAGTGCGGCGGCAACGGGCGCGGCCGCTTTCGAGCCGTAACCGCCGCCTTCGATGATGACGGCCATCGCAATCTGCGGGCGTTCCAAGGGCGCGATGCAAAGAAACCAACTGTCTATGCGCGGGTGTTCGTTGTCGAGCACAATTTCTTCGTATTCGCGCACGACGTTGCCGCGCCGATCCTTTTCGACACGTTTGCGCGTTACGAGTTCTCCGGTCTTTGAATTGTAAACAGGAATAACTTTCTGCGCCGTGCCGGTCTTGCCGCCGCTCGTGATGCCCTGCGCTAGAATGGGAGCGAAAACACCGCGCGCCGTTCCGCTCGGCCCGCCCGTGACGAGTCCCATGATCTGCCGTTCCTGCGCGGCGATTTGCGGCGACATCACTTGATTGAAAACTTCGGGCGTGCGCCCCATTTCAATCATCGGCTTCATCAAGCGGCCGTCCATATTGGCAATGGCGGCCGCGGCCATAGTCATTTGCAACGGCGTCATTTGTCCGGCGTAACCTTGCCCGTAGCCTTCGAGCGCGAGGTCGAAACGGCTCATCTTGCTGCTTGTCAAAATTGACGACTCGCGCGGCGCAAGCGCGCGTTTGACGGCATCGCTGCTCGCGTTCCATATCTCCGGTAGGCGACGCCCGCGCAGCAAATCAACCGGCTTGTCGTAAGTTCCGATGCCCAGAAGTTTCGCCGCATTCGCTAATCGTTCGGGTCCGAGTTTGACGGCCATTTGCGCGAAATACTGGTTGCTGGAAATTTGGTAAGCCTGATCTATTTTCATCGGGCCGCAGATTTCACACGAGCCATTGTCATCTGTAATTGCCTTTGCACCGGAGGCAGCAACGTAGCCGCCGGGCGTTCCGGTGAAGACTTCATTCTGCATCCCTGCGAGAAACGCGGCGGTCATCACGACGGTCTTAAAGGTTGAGCCGGGAACGTAGTAAGTTCCAAGCGCACGATTGACCAACGGGCTGTCGCGCTTGTCCGCGTCAAGCTTGATCCACGTCGCTTCATCCTGAACTTCCTTGAGGCTGTAGGACGGGTTGCTGTACATCGCCAGCACTTCACCCGTTTGCGGGTTGAGCATCACGACCGCGCCCTGTCTGCCCTTGAGTTGTTCGACAACGGCTTTCTGCAAATCGCTGTCAATCGTCAAGCGTACATCAAGGTTGGCGCGCTGTTTGACTTCTTTGCCTGTGGCGACTTGCCAGGATTCGGAAACCTCGCCGCTCTGGATGCCGAACAATGCGCGCTCCAAACCGGGATCGCCGCGCTCTGTGCCGAGCAAATGCGCCAACGCTTCATCCATCGGATACTCGCGCTTGATCTGATCGCCTTCCATTCGATAAAGGGCGAATGCTTTGTCCAACTTGCCTGAGCGGTCTAAAATCCAGCCGCGCAAACTCGATTCGGACAAGCGACGGTTACGCAAATCCTTGTAGTTCAATTCCTGAAAACGCTCGTTCGTCGCTTCCGCATACCGCGCCCAGTAAACATGAAAACCAAAGACGCCGAGAGCGAGCAGCACAAAGAGCACACGCAAGGCACGCAAGCCGCGATTGGTCGAAGTCGTGCCGAGACGACCACGCACTTCCGCAGGCAAGTCTGCCGGAATGGTTGCCGCAAGAGCAGAGCGCCGCCTGCGATTTCGCACCAGCGAGACGAGCAAAAACAATCCCATTAAAGCCAGCCCGCCAATATAGATCAGACTCAAAAGCGCCGGTTGTTTTTCGGGAGTAGCGGAACGCGCGGCGGTGTTGGCAGTTGCCTGCGCGAATAGGATGAGAAACATCGAAGTGAATGACATAATTTTATCAGGAGCTTTGTTTGCGGAAACGAACTTCTATATCGCCGAAGCACACAACGTCGCCATTCTCGATTTGACGCGCCTCGCCGTAGCTGATGCGGCGGCCGTTGATATGTGTGCCGTTGGTCGAACCAGTGTCGGCGACGAGGAGCGCGCCTTCGCGGTTCATTAGTATTGCCGCGTGAATCTTCGATACGCTCGCATCGTTCAAACACAGATCGTTGTCGGAGCCGCGCCCGACGCTCAAACGCCTGCCTCCCGGCTTAAACACGAGCGCAATTTCTTTCGCGCCGTCTGGCATGGAAGCGCGTGCCATTACGCTAACATCTTTTGCTTCGTTTGCACCTTTTACATTCGTTGATGATTTGCCTTCAGCTTCCTGGCGGACGGCTTCGTCGCTTTGGCGCAATTCTTCTTCAAACTCGCCAAAGGTCGGATCAACTGCGATGCTCTGCGTGAAAATGTCCGTCTCTGTTTCGACACGCGGCGGCGCAAGCGTGCGATAACGATTGTCGTTAATGTGGTCAATGGCGGCGGCCAGAATTTCGTGCTCCAAATCGCGTATCACTTCGGGCGGCGCTTCGGAATGCGTGCCCCATTCGATCTTGAGTTTTAGTAAATGTGGCGCGATCAAGCCCTTCGCCCCTTCGTTTCTCACGCGCTCGTCCATCAAGCGATTCATGCGAGCGATAAGCGCCGTCGCCGTGAGTGCGCTTTTGGCTTCGACGGTATGACCTAGCTTGCGATCAACCGCTTCGCCCATGCCTTCAAACACACGGCGCACAAGGCGTTCGATCAGCGCTCCCTCGCGCTTCTTCGGCGCAACAGAAGAAGCGGCTGCTTCTTCGCGTTTGGAATCTTCTTTCATAATGATATGAGCGACGCTTACGCCGTATCTCCCAAAACCGAATTTAATCTGCGCGCTGGCTTGGCGCATCTCACCTTTGATGAAGCCGCGCCGCGAGGTAGGCTCTCTGGAAATCTTCGCGGGTTTGTAACAGGCATTCTAGCCGAAAGACGGCGGTGGAGAGAAGCGTGGGCGACGATGCAATAAAATTAAAATGCCGGATGGGAGGAATTCGAGAAAAACCCTTTGTCCCAACTTCTGGTTTTCCTATAACTACCCTGCGCGTTGTCGTGCTGCTTCATAAAGCATAACGGCTGCTGCGACGCCGACGTTGAGGCTCTCAACTGGACTGTGCATCGGGATTCTCAACGCTTCATCGCCCGCCAAAATCTCAGATGCCGCGAGTCCACTTCCTTCCGCGCCGACGACGAGCGCAGTTGGTTTTGTCCAATCAACTTCTGTGTAGAGACGAACGGCATGAACATCCGTTGTGATAAAACTAATTCGTTGCTCATCACACCACGCACGCACCGCAGAAAATTTTGCATCCGTCCACAAAGGCAAACGAAAACTCGAACCCATCGCGCCGCGCAACGCTTTTGGCGAAAAAAGATCGACCGTGCCTTCCGTCGTGATGACGCCGGTCGCACCCGCCGCTTCCGCCGTGCGTAAAATTGAACCCGCGTTGGCCGGATTCCCGACGCGATCCAGCACAACGATCAGCACCTCTTGATCGTGTTTGATCTCAAGCGCAGTTGCTTCACACTGCGGACGCCGCGCCAGTATCACAATTCCTTGCGGCGTCTGCGTATCGCTAATGGATTCCAACACGCCCTCGCTAACCATGCTGATGCTAGTTTCGGCATCCTGTAAATCGCGTAAGAGATGCGCGGCACGTTCATTGTCTTTGAATCGTTGCGTGCATAGTACTTCTTCAATGATGATTCCGGCGCGAGTTGCTTCAACGCACAGACGAACGCCTTCGATAAAGATCAACTCGCGTTGCCGTCCATCGCGCGCCGCACGCGCTTTGCGTATCAGGTCATTGCTGCGGCTGGTAATGACACTTGAAATTTCGCGTTTCACTTTGCCGCCCCACTCGTTAAATCAATTTCAGCCCACACAGGCCAGTGATCCGAGACGCCAAGCCCGCGCGCCACGCCCCACTTTGTGACACGCGCGCCGCGCACGAATATCCAATCGGTATGCAGGCGAATTAAACCGGCGCGCCACGTCGCTACGCCCGTCGGCATCGGCGTCGTATAACCTTTTGATTCGAGCAACTCACGCATTGCCAAACATGCCGGACGCCGCAGCGTGTTGTAGTCTCCAAGTAACACCACCGGCGCATCACACGCCGCTTCATCGGCGCACTTTAGCATCGCCTCGTGTTGTGCGAGTTGCTCGGGAGTATTGGCGTGCGGGTCTATGTGAGCATTGAAAATGTGTAAGCTGCGCCGCGCATCAATTGAAATTTTTGCAGCCAGCGCAAGTCTCGGGCGCCATGTACATTCCGTGCCGGGCAGCTTTACACGTTTGGTTTCTGTGAAAGGCAGCCGTGTGAGCAGGGCAATCCCTGTGTCGCCCGGATCGTCAGATGAAATCCGTTCTTCAAAGTCCAGATACCATTCTTTGCTATGCGGCGTTTCAACACGTGTGGTTTGGGTCAACGCGAGCGCGTAGTCCATGCCAAGTTCGCGTGCCAACTCGCGCGCAACATCTAGACCTCCGGCGCGACGCGTCATTTGATCCGCCTCCTGCAATGCTACAATGTCTGCGGGCGGCAAGCGCACACCGTTTGACAAAGCTTTCGCCGCTTGTTTGATGTGGCGCGCAACGAGGCGTGTGCGTCTATGCGGAAGTCCGATTCCAGCGCGCCGTAGCAGGCTTCCGGTGATAAGAAACGAACCGACCGCGTAGCGTATGTTAAATGTCACAACGGTAATCTTTGAACGCTCTACAGGAGAGATTAACGGCGGCGCGTAACTGCCTGTCTCAACTTCGTTCGTCTGTGTGTTGGGTTCTATAGCCGGCATCGTTCTTTTTATTATCACACTTTTACGCGAACCGGCTCTTGAATGCAAAATCCACCGCGAGGATTTATCGCACAAAATTAGCGTAGAGAATTTATGATGACTGAAAGCATCATCGCTGCCGTTGAGGATATGTTTTTCGCCGCGAAGATTCGCGCGACAGCGGAACACTTAAAGCTGTCCGTTCGATTCTCCCGAAGCGCCGAATCAGTGTTGCAAATGTCGCTTGAAACGAAGCCGCGTCTTATCATCGTTGACCTTCACACGCAACAGTACGATCCGTTTGCGCTCGCCTGCATTTTGAAAAGCCGCGACGATTTGCGCTCAGTCCCGTTATTTTGTTTTTACTCGCATGTGCAAACAGAGTTGCGGCGGCGCGCAGAAGAAGCAGGATTCGACCGTGTGCTTCCGCGCAGTGCGTTTACAAAGCGTTTGCCGGAAATTCTTGCAGGTGAGTATCGTTAAAAGTGATCGAGGGATAAGACATTTTTACGGGCGAGGCATCCGACCAATCACCGTTTAGATAATGAATAGCACACTGACAAAGTATCTGGCGGTTGCCATTGGGAGCGCGTTTGGCGGGTGCTTGCGATATTATCTGGGCACTTCAGCGCTTGGTCGCCTCGCCGAACCTTTTCCGACCGCGACGTTCGTCATCAACATCACCGGTTCGTTCATCATCGGATTCTTTTTGACGCTCGCCACCGAACGCTATAACATCAGCCCGCACTTACGGCTCGCCGTTGCCGTCGGTTTCGTCGGCGCATATACGACGTTCTCAACTTTTGAATACGAAACGGCACGGCTCGTCGAAACGCGCCTGTTTGTGTTGGCGGCGCTTAACATTATCCTGAGTGTCATCGTTGGTTTCATCGCGGTCTGGGCAGGGATCATCGCCGCACGCAAGTTTGAACAACGACCTTTGTTGAGCAACGCAGCCTACGGGCAATTTGAACAACAGGCGAGCGCCCTTGATCCGGCACAAAGCAACGGAGCCGAACGCGACATACGCGACTCGACAATTGCATCGAACGTTTCGACTAACGAGAAAGCTAAGGGATCAGTTAGTTAAGTTGATCGTCCGCTTTGATTAGAAAATCTCTCCGCAATAGAAAGGCGCGTAAGGGCAGCATTTGAATCGCTGCCTTTGAGCGCCTTTGTGTTTGCACAATAGCGCTTCATCAACCTACTGGCGCGGGCACAATCACGTCGTGAATCGCTCGCACTTCTGTGACGAGTTGCGTGTACTGTTCGACTGTAAGCGCCTGCGCGCCATCTGACAAAGCGCGTTCGGGCTGGTCGTGGACTTCCACAATGAGACCGTCTGCGCCGACAGCCACGCCCGCACGCGCGAGCGGCGTAACCATGTAATTCTTTCCAGTGCCGTGTGATGGGTCAACGATCACCGGAAGATGCGAAACGCGCCGGACGGCCGGAACAACTGCGAGGTCGAGCGTGTTGCGCGTGTGCTGGGTGAAGGTGCGTATGCCGCGCTCGCACAGGACGACGTTGTAGTTGCCCTCAGACATCACGTATTCAGCCGCGAGCAGCCATTCGTCAAGCGTGGCCGCCATGCCGCGCTTTAGCAGCACGGGCAAATGCGAGCGTCCG
>MWWJ01000090.1_pt1 | contig 10659 bp, 12 predicted proteins | sample 1047271 | NCBI WGS metagenome assembly MWWJ01 (sample SAMN06349965, study PRJNA376086) | soil metagenome | isolation source: CN-4 sample Antarctic (ecotone) soil | place: Antarctica | collected 2015-01-13 | reverse complement strand
GCCCTAAACCGCTGCGCATTCCCAACATCTTCAGGCTCGAAACCGACCAGTAAATCCGGTGGATTCGGAGATTTCTGAGAAGTAGCCTCAATATCCGAAACCAAAGCTTCCAGATCAGCCCGGGTGTGCCCCGCCGCAACATACTCCGTAACGTCTTTGAATTGGCCGGGTAATGCGACCATTCGAACCGTCGCGACAGCTGAAAGCGTCTGCGCCTTCAACGCTGCGAGTTTGCGTCCCGGTTCATCATTGTCGGCAATAACGACGATAGTTTTCCCGGCCAAAATATCGCGGAAACCATCCTCCGGCCATTTATTCACCCCGCCTGAATTCGTCGTTGCTGTAAGCCCGAGAGATTCGAGAGTATGGCAATCCTTCTCACCCTCGGGACACCAGATTGTTTGGCTGGCAATTACGGCCGGGAGTCGATATGGAAGTAGCGAGACGCCCTCCATTTTGTAGATCCATCCGCCCCGGCCATCCGGTTGCCGTTGAAGGAAATCTTTCTTTTTGCCGTCGGTTCCGGGCTCGTGGCGGCATACCTGGTAAATGAGCTTACCCGCGGCGTCCACATAATCGTAGGTGGCCACGATAGGCCCGCGTTTTGCCTTCGGCGACTCTTCCTCGATTGGTTGCGGGGCCACGCCGGCCAATTCCGCCACTCGGCACACACGGGCGGGAAAGTCTACTATGCCCTCCAGCTTGCCGACTAAATCGAACACGTCCCCTCCAGCCTTACAACCAAAGCAGTGATACAGTTCCTTGCCCGGCGTAATCTTGAACGACGGATTTTTATCATTGTGAAACGGACATAGGGCCTCGTACTCTTTGCCGCTTTTTTTCAGCTTCAAATATTGTGATGCGATGGCGACCAGGTCAGCATTGCGGCGGACGGCGTCTGCATCAAGCCGCGGCGGGTTCGACGCTACCGCGCTCATACGGCAAGCGCCGCAACTGGCGAACACTCCGGGCAGCACCCGGCGCAGAACGATTCCCGGCGCGTCATGGGGCCATGCATGGGCCTCTCGTGCCGTCCACAAACCGCGCAATGGGCCACGCTTTCCTGTAGGCGCAAACAGCACCGCGGTCCATGTTGAACCGGCCGAGGAAAAGCGATTTTCTTTAGTTTTGCGTTGCGTGCGGGTGCACGGCGGGTTAATATTGAATTGCTCGTTGCCACGGGCGCTCCTGTCGGTTTAGTTTGAAACCCCTCGTTTGCCGCGAGGGGTTTTGCTTTTTTCTGCCTAATTTCGGGAATCAGCCTGCTGCATGGATCGCGGCTCAAAACAACCCGCAAGCCATCGTTCTAAATACTTTTCGTCAATCTTCCGGCGATCACCAATTTGGACACTTGGCACGTCGCCGCGCTCAACAGCAATGCGGGCGGCGTAGCTTGTTAGGCCCGTAGCCCGCGCAAATTTCGGAATGGATATAAGTTTTGCGAGTGTATTCATAATTTGGGTCCGCTGAAAATGCAAACGGCCCGCAGTACAGACGCAGGCCGGATTACAAGATGGAAATAATGTTTTTGGAGATGGTTGGAGCTTCGAAACCGAAACTTCCGGAAATTTCGAGGAGTCTCGAAATGCAACCCTGACGGGCGCGTACTACCAAAACGAAATAGCTGTGGTAACCCTAAACCGAAACTTCCGGACGAGCCGGAGCGTTCCGGCCAGATTACACTCCCGGTGCAATCGTACAACCAACAGCGGGCGATGAAGGCGTTTAGCGACCGGCCCCAGGCAGTCGTACTACTCCCTGCACTGCGCTCTGAATTGAGCGACTTTTCACTACGCTTCGGGTAACTGGCCGAGGACCGGGTACAAGACTTCCCCTTCGCCGCGATCCAACGTTTACTGGACCGACTTTTCGCCGCGGATTGGGTAACTGGCCAACAGCCCGAGAATAGTATCCCGACATCTGCACCCCGCTTCCCCACGAGGCGACTTTTCACTGCTACAGGGATAACTGGCCCAGGCCGAAGTCCTGCACTACCTGCGCTCCATCTCTCGACGGTGCGACTTTTCAATACGTGCCGGGCAACTGGCCGACCACCTTTCCTACATGCGCTCCGTCTCTCGACGACTCGTCTTTGTGAAACGCGAGGGTTAACAGGCCCAGGACCGGTACAGCTACACTTACCCGAAAATGCGCTCACTCCCAACATTTCTACAACCTCTTGGGGTGTGCTTCCCATAGATATACCGATAAACGAATACAAACGCAACTGGTTTTTTGGGTTTTGCACGGTTCGCATGTAATTTGCACTCAATCCCTTACCCCTCGGCGATCCACCTCCTTCGGCGGTGGGCCTTCCGATCCGGGCGGCTTTTTGCTCATCCGGGATTCAATGAACTCGCGGAGGGAGCTTTCAGGAACGCGCCATTCCCGGACGCCTAATTTCATCCCTCGGATAACACCGTCGCGCAGCATCTTGCGTAAAGTAACTTTGTGAATCTTGAGCCGTTTGGATGTTTCGTCAACGGTTAGTAGGTCTTCGCCCATGGTGTGGATTATAACGCAAGACTCTATCTAACTGCAATCCATATACTTCTAACGCGGCAAGATTTTGCTAGATTTCGCTTGACTTCACTACGGCAGGTTACGTAAGATTCTCACTGAGATCATCTGATTTCGCTAATTCAACCTCAGGAGAAACCCGAAATGCAAACGAAAACGACAGCAACAAACGGAAAAGCCGGAACGCTGCAACCACCAAAACCGGCCGCAACCGAACAGCAGCTCGAGCCGAAGCAATTCCCGCGTTATCCGCTAACCGGCGTGCAGGAGCTAATTGCCGATATGGTGAGCGATCTTCTCATCAGCGGCGGAACGCGCCGGAACGTGAACATGCTGATTAGCGCAACGCTAGATCACCACTTGCGGAGGAAGCTTGAAAGCGCGACCACGGCGGAGATCGAGCGCATTCGCGAAAAATGGTTTGGCGACTGGTACGACGATTTGGCGGCGGCGCGCGCGAAGTGGGCTGAACTGCCGGAGACAAAGCGGCCAGAGCCTCAGACCATCAGCCAGCGTATTTGCGAGACGGCACTCGAAAACCTCGAATGGGAGTTCAACAAATTCTTAGCAGAAGCCCAGCCGGAGGAAGTGCGGCTCATGGCCGAGATCCTGCTCGGCTGGCGCTGCGATAACAACTGGTCCCATCAGACCGGCGAGATTGCACTGGCCCGCCATTTCGAGGACCAACTGCAATCGAACAAGACGTACATCCGCGTTCCGCAACAGTTTCGGGAGGACGTCGAGCGGTACGTCAACGCGCTGCTGGTTATCGAGGATCGCCCGAAGGCGGCGTGAGTCATCATGGCAGCATCCACCACGCGATTAGAGCTCGTGACGCCGGTTCGGGCGGAGCATCCGGACCGCGCGGCTATCGAAAAAACTAAGGAGTGGTACCGGCAAACTTGCATTGACGAATTCTCTACTAACTTGGAGATCGCCCGTATCATCTTTCGGAGGCATCCCGAATTGGTGACATGTGCGGAATTCCCGGAGCCGTACCGCTCCTGCATCATCAGCCATGACGACTACGATCCCGAGGACGACCACCTTAGCGTTTCCGATGAATTCCTTACCGATCCCGAGGGTGCGGATGCGAAGGCGGAAAGCTTCGCACGGGAGGCCGCGGAAGCGCGGGCAGATGAAGCAAATAAAGCGGCGGCTGCGCTGGCGAAAATGCCGGTGGCGTCGAGCGCAGTTCAGTAGCCACCCTGATCCCCCCTTCCACACGGCGGGCCTTCCCCGGCCCGCCTTTTTTGAATCTGAGAGTTCTCAGAATAATCTCAGCGTTCTACTTTTACAGCATCTCGCTTATCTATAAGTAAATCTAATACAACAACTTAACCTCTAAAGGTGATCCCTCGTTGTCAAGCACTTTTGTGCTTGTGTTTATGGGGACTTGGCAGGCAAGGCTTATAATCCGTTCACTTTTGCGAAGTACACTCTGTATGGGGAGCTTTCTAACATCCTAGTTTAGGAATCGTATTCAAAATGGCGACGATGGTTCAGGAAATCGGGTATCCGGTAACGGCGACAGCACCAGCTATCCCCATTGAGCAGGATGAGGCCCTGGAGATATTTGATCGGGCTGCGCGCTATTTTCTGAATATGTCTGGGCCTGAATTTCTAGATGCTTGGTCTGCGCATCGTTTCGGAGATGATCCAGATACCGTGCCCGGTGTGATGGAAGTTGCGTCGTTAATCCCTTTACTAGCGCGTCGCTAAAAGGGTTCTATCCCTTCTTTTGCCTGGTTCGCAATCCCAACGAAGCACTAGAAAATTACGTAAGCCCCATATGGTGCAGCCTCGCTTGCATCACGTCCGCCCCGTTGATTTACCGGGCTGGAAACTACCCCTCTCAAACGCCCCATACTTTAGCCTTTAGGGATGGTGTTGGTAATCTCAACGGAACCGATCTGGCGATTTTCTTTTCTCAGCAATACTCTTTTGTTCAAAAACAAGGTTCAAAGGAATGGCACGTAAAGACGGAAGGTTATTGGTATCGGCTTGATGACGAGAATAAAGCAGAAATCCTTTCGTACCACTGGCATCCACTTCAGGGCCAAATCGCTGGCCCTCACTTGCATATAAAGGGCGTAGATCGACAAGATTTACAGAAAGGCCATCTCCCAACGGGTCGGATTGCGATCGAGTCATTTGTGGAGTACCTCATCAGAGAGCAAAGCGTTAAGCCGCGACGAAGTGATTGGGAATCGATTCTGAGAAAGAACCGGGAGCGCTTCGAACAATTCCGAAGCTGGCCGTAATTTCTCAGAATTCTCAGAGCCGCTCCAAGTCCGCGCGGCGGATACGCCAACCGCCGCCGGTCTTCAATCCTTCCAGTTTGCCGTCCTTCATGAGACGCCGCAGATGCGCTTGTGGTAGCCCGCTGTAATCCGCTGCGTCCGAAATCGTCAAGAACAGGCGCTCAGTAGTGCGGACCCCCGCATTCTGAGAGTTCTGAGAGGCGCTGACGGCCCCGGCAATCGCCTGCATGAATTGCTCGATGGATGGCTGCCGAATCGCTACGGCGGCGCCCTGTGCGTTTGAACGCGCATCCTCCCCGGCTTCCGGAAGCACGAATGGTTCAGCATCCGGATTGCGGGCCTTCCGCTCCCGCTCTACATCTTCGGGATGGTAGACGGAGACTTTCGCTCCGGTCTCCGGCCGCTTCCAGTATTCCTGATGAATTGCCTTCCGTTGCGCGAGCTGCTCGATTGTCTTCGTGCTTACGCCGATTGCGTCGGCCGCCTGTTGCTTTGTAAGCCACGTGGAATAGTTGGTTTTTGCCATACTCTCAGAATGCTGAGAATATCATGGTTCTGAGAATTCCGAGAATGCTTTGTGCCTGAGCCACGCCTAGTCACGGTCTACATCGAAAACTACGCGACGAATATCTGGGCCTGCACGGCGCATGAAGCGGCCCGGCAAGCATGTGCGTTTTTCCTCGATCCGTTCTGGAAAGGGCCAAAGCCACGGGCCGGAATGGTGCTGCTGATATCACCCATGGGCGGGAAACGGATTTGGGTGCGAGTGAAGGAAGAGTGGCTGAAGGGGTAGTAGCCACATCCAACCGAAAACCTCCGTTAAAGCGATTTTGCGATCTGAGGGTCCGCTGAACTCGCGCTTCAGGTAGAATTTGAAACTGCGCAGAATAGGGTTACTGCGCACGTTTGTAGGCGTCCGGGGACGTTTTAGCCGTTTCTAGGCCGAACTCAGCACGGAACTGCGTGGTCATTCGGCAACCACGCAGTTTTGCAAATCAGTTGGCCATCGATGAGCTAAACCTACTAACAAAACAGGTGGTTAGAGCTTTAACGGAGGTTTTCGGTTGGATGTGGCTTACTACCCCTTATTCCACCGGGGCTGGCATGCCGCAACCGGTGATTGGACCCCGCCAGAGTCGCTCGAGACTCTAGCGGGGCGTGGAGAATGAAATGAGTTTACTGCTTTGCCAAGGATTTTATCAGGCGTGGGCCACTGCCGTCCAGGGCAAACGCGGACCGGATTATCATTTGATCGCTTTCCGGGAAATCGGCGCGATTAGAGGCTCTAGGACGAATTGCGGAGGGCAGCCTGATCTTCCTGTATCCCCTCTAAAGCAGCTTGGCCACTGGTCTGTGGCGTGCAGGAATCAAGCGCGATTTCAGGCTTGCAGATGACCACGACGCCGTATACGGGATCAATTCGCGCCAAATAACGGCGGCCCGTGGGCGGCCACTCGGCAACTACGTATTCGTGGGGCATATAATCTTTAGCGTTGGAGACCATCGGGAGATTGCATGACGAATGTCATATTCGTGACTCCACACAATGTCCATGGGAACTCCCGATCACAATACCCCTAGAAGCATCTGCTCGGGGGCTTGGGCAGGCTTCCGCCGCAAACCGGGCAATCAGCGGGTTCACAGCGTTGAAGGTGCCCGTGAAAGACCGCTAGCCGGGTTACAAGGCCGAAGCTGATCGCTCACGCTTGATTGCTCCCATGCTCGGAGCAGAGAAGAAACGAATTCACGACCGAGCGTTAAGCCATCTCGGTTTGAGCATTCGCCGGTTGCACTTTTCGCAACGGTAGGGCCGCAAGAGGAAGCTAATCAGGCGTTCGAGGGGGTTGCGGCGTGCCGATCTTCGCAGCCAGTTCGATTTTCCGCAGGACGGGCAGGACATCGTCCAGAACACTGCTTATTTTACCCGGTGTAGTTGCGTGGCGGGAATCGAACATCCGGGGATCATCCGGCACCTCCGGCACTCGCGATCCTGAGTCAGTGGGTAGGTGGGCATTAGTGTTTGGCGGTACCCTTCGCCATTCCGCCGATCTTAAGCATGTTGATGTTTGCCGATGAATAAACTGGCGCTTCCAACTTCAACTGCTCGGGTTGCCCGGTATCGTTGTGGTTGCCGCAAATTGGGCACGTTTCTGGCGTCGGGCGTTCGATGTGCCCGTGGAAAGATGCCCAGGCGTGTGATGAGGTGGCGAATGCCGGAGGGAGCTTGGTACAAGACCGCCTCCCATTCCGCCGGAGTGAGCGGATTTTGTAGACTTGAGTCTACATTTTCGGGACTCACGTAGCCTCCGGGAATAGCCGCTGTTGGCCGGTACCGTTGCGGTTCTCCATCATGGTAATTTCCCTTGATGGCCCGGCCATCTTGTGTTTTCGACAGGATGAGTCTCGGTGGTTCCGAAGGTACATCCGCGCCCAGATAACAAGGCCCGCGCATTCGCCGCCATGCTTCGGGACGTCTTCCAGAATCGCGTCAGCTGCGATGCTGTTGCTCTCGCCGTATGTTTTTTTGATCGCGTCCATTACGCTGCCTCTTGGGAAATCGGGCGCTCGTACCACTCCAGCGGGCGTGGGGGCGTTACGCCAATAATGTCGGGCTGTATTTGTGTAAAGTGATGAATGTTCATTCTTGATCTCCACTTAGCGATGATTTCCCCATGCAACCAGCCCTACAACACCTGCTCTCATTTGAGAACGCATTCAACAAGCGATTCGCCTCCCATTCCCCCCTCTACAAGTTTCACCGACTCTACGAAGATCGAACCAGTCTGTCCGAAGAGGAACGCAAGTCACGGCTCTTCGTGGAGAATGAGAACAAGACGGGATTTCACGTCCTCAATGCGTTCTTTGTGTCGCTGCTGAGACAACAATCCATCTGGTTTGCCCCTTCGACAGAATTCAACGACCCCTGGGACGCCGGAGGCGCGGTCTCGATCCTCAGAACCAACGCCACCATCGAGGAGTCAGTTCTCAAGCTACTGTTCGGGGAAGAGCAGTTTGAAGAGATCGCACTCTTGCCCGATCAGAACAGATATGAACAGGTCGAGGCCGGTAATCAGCAAATTGCGAATCTGCCCACGCGTGATGGCCTCCAGGTGTTCACAGATCGCATCGATGTGCCAGCCTGGAACGAACGTGGTAGACGGTTCCACGACGTTCCACGCTTGGCTGATAAATTCACTGAGGGATCGACGCGCTTTCTCCGCTCGAACTTGATCCAGGCTCGGCAGCGGCTTCAACGAGCCTGCTGAACTGCTGGAATTCGTCGTTACTGAGTCTGCTGAGATCAAATCCGTTGTTGGCATTTTCAACCTCAAGTTTTAAATTCGTAGTCTGTGGCGAGTAGCGGCGGCAGACCTCCTGTAATGCCCATGCGTCACCATTGCGGGCCGATTTCGCGAGCAACTGCGCCGCGGTTTCAACAGGCAGGGCCTCGATCAACGCATTGGCAAAAGCTTCTTCAAATTCGCGCTTGGACCGATTACGCCCTCCCGGATTGCCCGATACTCCCCTCGTAAACCGCGTGGCGTGGCCGCCAGTCGGCACATTGCCCGGCTTGAATCTCATAGCTTTGCGTCTCCCAAATGAAACGGGCCGCCCCCGGTTAAAGAAGCAGCCCGTCGATACTTCCCTGCAGATGATCTGCTAAATGTTTACGCGGTTTGTTTCTTTATCCGCCGTAGGATCTTGTCTGACCTTGTGGCAATATTGCCACAAGGTAACGAAGGCAAGTCGCGCGATCAGGCCGCCAAGCAGGTAGAGGTGTTGGCATGAATCTATCGTTCCATAAACGTTCGATTATGGAACAACTATTTTCATGGCCTGAGTACGTTTGTTTTCATGCCCAAATTTGTACTTTTCTCTAAACGTTTTTGGTACGGGTAGTTCACTTTATACGCAAACCTCTCTGCGCCCTTACGGCTTAGGGGAAAATTCCCCCTGCTGGAGCCGCCAAGGCGGCGGAGGTAACGCGATTCGAGTTGTCCGGGAATTTCCCTTAAGCGTCCCGCCTAAGCGTTCTGCCTAACTCGACCCGCTGCTGAATCCTTTCCGCCGCACGTCGCATCTACTCGCTCGATAGTTGCTCTGTCGTCCCAACCGAGCCGCTGTCACTCCGGAAGCGGGCGCAGAGTCTCCAGAAGATGCGCGTCCGCTTCCGGCTCCTCTCGTACCTACCACCAGCACCACCTTGCAGTGGATGCAAATCTCCTTCCGTAACATAAGCGGCCTTATCAGCCCATGATTCGCACGCAGATTTGAGCGCCGTGGTTTCGCCCTGTTGGATGGGTCGGTGAAGGCGTGACGCTCGAATTTCAGGTTTACAGGTTTACAGCAGTTTACAGCAGTTTCGTATAAGTCTCTTCCGTGTACATATGCAAGCAAAATAGGGAAAGTGGTGTAAACTCATGTAAACTGTAAACCGCACTTCAGGCCTCGGTTGAGACATCAGGTACTCCAATTCCCGACCATCCACGAGCCGTCTTGCCCAGAATCTTCATCATTAGCGGCTTACATCCCTTTGCTTGGAGCCTGGCCGCGAATTCCTTGGAATCGAGAGCGTGGCTTTCGCCGTTTTGCCTACACCAGGCGTCGTACGCTTCGCGAAGGCGCGCCACGGTGACTTTTGAGTTATCCCCAAAGGTGCAAACATCGGCAAAAAAGTCTCGAAGGGGGTCCATATCCGACTGATATTGTTCGGTCGCCTGCCTAATAATTGCTGGAACCTTCAGTCGCTTTTCTCTCCACTGAAGGCATCCTTCGACCGCCCAGGACAAAATAGCCGAACCGCACTCGTCCGACTCTTTCAGGCGTACCTTTACAGTTGGATCACGCTCATTGTCCGGGATGACGTGATCAAACGGAATGCGTAGAATCCGACGCCACATTGCGGAATCGTCATCGTTTACCCGCGGCGCGTCATTTGCTGCTAACCATAATTTGAACTGAGGGACAAATTCGAAGAACTCTTTATGCAGGAATCTAGCGGAAACAGTATCGCCGCCTGTGACCATCTTCACTAGCCCTTCGGCGAGCCGTTTGCCTTTGTCCACCTCGATTGAAACTACGAATCGGCGGCCCGCCAATCCGGCAATATCATTTCTGATGCCCGACTCTTTCTTGTGAACGAATGTTTCGAAATCTGTGGTTCGGGCGTAGTCGCCCAACCTTGCTTTGATTGCTTCTAGGAAAGAGCTTTTTCCCGCCGCTGTTGGGCCGTGGACAAAGAAAAGAACTTCCTCGCTTACATCACCGCTAAGACTGTAGCCAACGGCCCGTTGAAGAAAACCCTGAAGTTCTTTGTTCCCACCCGTCCATTGATGGAGGCATTCTTCCCACAACTCGGAGCGTGCGCCTTTCCTATAAATCACGGGTGCCAGCTTCGTTATCAGATCGCTACGGCGATGCGGCCGAAGTTGCCCGGTTCGCAAATCCAAGGTTCCATTCACGACGTTAAACAGCCATGGATCAGCGTCGAGGTCCTGCTGCCGAACTGGCAATAAGGGCTGAGCCTCCCGCAGCATATTGGTGATTCTTGCGGATCGGCGGCTCCCGACTGCAAACTTCGTGAGAGGCTCGTCGTTTACCCGGACGGCTTGTAGGGCGAATTCTGTAATAGTGGTGTGGGCTAATTTACGAACTACCTCAATCTCATCTTTCCCCCAGTGGTTTCCATCTTGCCACTCAAGCCAACAACCCATCGAAGGGCTATAGAGAAAATCTTCCCCATGCATCGCCCTAAACCGCTGCGCATTCCCAACATCTTCAGGCTCGAAACCGACCAGTAAATCCGGTGGATTCGGAGATTTCTGAGAAGTAGCCTCAATATCCGAAACCAAAGCTTCCAGATCAGCCCGGGTGT
>MWWJ01000089.1_pt1 | contig 10684 bp, 6 predicted proteins | sample 1047271 | NCBI WGS metagenome assembly MWWJ01 (sample SAMN06349965, study PRJNA376086) | soil metagenome | isolation source: CN-4 sample Antarctic (ecotone) soil | place: Antarctica | collected 2015-01-13 | reverse complement strand
ACTACTTCACTCACTTTTGCCGCGAATTTGGCTGGGTCGTCAGCAGAAATTTTTTGCAGCATGGCTCGGATAGGTTCTTTAGAACTAGAGCTGCTGCTAGCTAGTAGTTGGCTGAACAAAAGCCTAGAGTCGGTATCATTTAGAATACGGACAAGCATAGTTCTGAGCCAATCGGCTGCATGAGGAAGCATCACAGGAGCGCCCTGGATGAAGTATTTTAGTTGTTCCTCCCGACTGCTAAAGCTGTCATATCCCTCAATAATGGGGATGAGACCAGACGTTACCTCCCGGTGCTCGGTATTATCATCAAACCCTTGGCAAAGGGCAGGAATGTTGGCGACATTTTCATCACCACCGAGGTGATAGGAAGCTTCTTCAAAAATGGCAAGCTGCTCATTATCGCTCATTAAGCGGTTATCTCGTAACTGCTGTAGTGCCAACTCTGTAGTAAGTTCCATATGGTAAATACTTTACAAAAATTTAAAGCTGTGTTGTCAGTTGTACAGGTGTGGAAATTTAGCCTTGTTTTGCTTAACTACCTCTTGAATTTTCTGCTCTATCTCAGGGGTGAGTTTGCCTTCTTCTCTGAATATCCGCCGCACGTCCTGAATATCGTACTCTAGGGCCTCCTTTGGAGACATTTTGTAGTAAGCTTCGCGTTCGGCAGGGGTCATGTTTCCGCCGCATGTCTTTGTTTTCCGATGCCGACCGCCCCGCCGGGGCTGTTCCATGTTGATACAAACTCCGTCGTTTGTCGCAATTCCGTGCTGTTTTATGAAGGCATCTGAGGGCACATGGTGGGCTGTAACATCATCGCCTATTCCGCCGGCATCGCTCAGTTCTTTATAACTTCCAACATTGCCTTCACCTGACAGGAGTGGGGTAAAAATGGGAATCGCCACTCTCCCGTTGGTTTTCGGTCCGGGCAGGTCTGCAAGCCGTTGAACGTGGATGCCTTTAACCTTGGCCAGCAGAACAATCAACTCGGCTTCTTCATCTGCGGTCAGTGCCCCTTGCTCATACAACCGTTCGAGTTGGGCGAGGCGAAGTTGAGCGGGGGTAAGTGGGGTACCGTGGTGGTGGTTGCGGCGGTACATCTCCCATTCGGAGGCGTAGCCGGGGTCATCGCGGCTGTTGGTGGGGGTGAGCAAGAAACCTACCGTGAGCGAGGCCGTGCGCGCAATGGCAGCCAGGCCCACGCCCAGGAATTCGGTAGCCACCTCGCCGGCCGGGGTAATGACCTTTTTGAGCAGGCCGGCCCCTATTTCTTCGGCCTTCAGCTTGACCGTGGCCAGCAGCGCCGCCAGGTGGGCTGAAGTCTGGGGGTCGGGGGGCTTGGTCAGAGCCCGAAAACTGGTTTGCGGGTCCGTTTCCCAGGGAATGATGCTGTGGGCCTCGATGCGCTGGCCGTCCACCTCCACCGTGGCCGGCGAGAAGTGCAGCTCAACTTGCGTGGCGGCTTCCTTACCGGCCGTGCCCTTCCCATCGTAGCGGAATTCCAACCAGACCAACGCCGCGTCATAGAATGTGTAGCGGCGGGCCGTTTGCCCCTCGCTTTCAAAAAACAGCATTCGGCCGCTCACGCGGCGGAAACTGTCAAACTTGAGTTCTTCCCATATCCCCCAGCCGGCCGGTTCACCCACCAGAACCACCTTGAGCCGTTCGACCTGCACGGTCGAACTGGGGCGGCCCTTATCGTCAATGGCCTGCCGGAACGAGAACGAAACCCGCGCACACGGCACCTGGCGGCCCAATACTTGTATTTCAGCGTAGAGAATGGGCACAGCGAGCAGGACTGGTAAATCCCGCTAAAATAGTCCATCCACACCACTACCCCCGGTTGGGACGGCCCTTTGGTACTTTTTCCCCTTTTGTTCTTCGATTCAAAGGCCGTTTTTATGGGCTACCTGCTTAAGTTCTTCAAACGAGAGGTAAGGATTCAATTCTAGTTCAAGCTGACTAGGTAGTTTCTTGATTATCTGCTTCTTAATATATGACTTAGCAAAGGTTATTCTATTGCCATTAAACATAATAGCCGGATTTATAAAGTAGAGACTAGATTCTTGACTGCGAGCGATAATAGATGCTTCTAAAAGTTCAGCTAAACCACTTAAAATGTTGCCCCTGGTCTTGTATCCAGTGTGCTCTAAACACTTTGAATGCATGAAGTGGACGCTCGTTGCACCTGGTTTAAGCTGGTCGCATATATAAAGCCAAACCTTTGTGCCTCTCGTACTTAATCCACTTACTTGGGCTACTCCCTTGCGGAACAGCTTGGTGAATTCTTCTTCATCAACCTCAACTTGGCGTACAAACGCCGCTTCACCGTGCTCCGTACCCATCCCATCAACGAGCATTAGATGAGCTTCACCCCCACGGTTTTTAGGTCTAATAGCTTGACGCTTGACAGAAACCTTCATCTCCGCCACTACCTGCTCTAAAAACGGATTTTCGCGGTTAGATGGATAATCTGTGAGCTTTTTGTACCACTTGTGAGGGTCGGGTGCCTGCTCTTCAAGGTCAGTGCTGGAATGGGCCATGATTGTATCTAAATGGGGGTAAACTAAATGGTCTTGTTGTAGAATTACCCTTCAAAACTACAACAAATTGTTTAACAAACCTAAAATGATTTGTTGTAGGTTTCGTACCATTTTCTACAATAAAAAGTGGGGGTACCTAAAATGGAATTTGCATTTATTAAAATGGGACCTTCCGACCAGTCAATGAGTTACGCAATCCCGCTCTTAACTCTTCAAAATGGCTGCTTCAAGCGAAGCGAAAAGCAGCCATTTTGAAAGTCATTGAACGGCCCGTTAGAGTAGTCCTACCTCATGCTCATTCCTCCCCCTTGGCTTTGCCCCTTACTCTGCGTCTGGTCGCGCTGCGCGGTGCGCTGCACGGCCTGGTCGTATGCCTCCTTCATCGGCACCCCGCCGGGCTTCAGCTCGGCCAGCTCAAACCGGCTGCCGGTGGCCGTGTGGCGTAGCTGGCCCTGCTTGGTGGTCGGGTCTTCCTGGTAGGCGTACCCTGGGAGCTTTTTGAGCTGCACGGTTAGGTCGCCAATTTGGCGAATGGGGGCCTTTAGGGCTTGTTGGACGTGTTTTTCGGCCTCGGTCTGGATGCCGGTACGCACCTGGTGCGCGTAGGCCAGCACGTTCGCCGGCAACCTCTCGCCCTGGGCAACCTGCACCACAGCACGGGTAAAGCCCCCCTCTACGTCTTTCCGCACCTGGATTTGGCTCGTTTTCGTACCCTCTACGCTCGCCAACTGCCGCGATAGGGTCTTTTCCCGGTCTTTGGCCCCAGCGCTGTCCTGGGCGATGCTGGCCGCCTTGTTGGCCCGCTCGTTGGCCGCGGCGAGCTGCCGGCTCAGTTCCGCGTTTAGTCTGGCCTCCTGCTCGGCCCGCCACCTAGCCAGGTTTACCAGGTCCAGCCCGCTCGGCCCCTCGATGCTCAGCCGCGCGGTCGGCTCCGGCCGGGTTAGCTCGGCCAGCTCGCCCCGGCTCCGCTCCTGCGCCCCGTACACATGGCGCATGACCTCATGCTGGGCCCGACTGTGCTCGACCCCCCGCTCCATCCCAAACGGCTTCATGGCCTCAGCGTACTCGGTTTGGAGTGCGCGTAGGGTCTTGGGGTTGAACAGGTCTTTGGCCGATAGCCGCCCGTCCAGGGTAATGGGCACGACCACGGCATGAAAGTGAGGGGTCAGCTCGTCCTGGTGAAGCGTGCAGCTCACCACGTTTTGCTCCCCGAACTTGGCTTTCAAAAATGCAATATTGGCCTCGGCCCACTGGCTGCCGTGCCAGTCGTTCGGGGTACCATCGGCCTGGCGCTTGAACGCCTCCGGGCTGGCCGTTAGCAGCACCTCCACCCCGCGCACCGAATCAGGCCGGACTTTGGCCCCGGCCTCCTGGATGCGTTCGGTGGCCAGCTCCCAATAATTGCGCTCGGCCGTGTTGATGTATTCCTGATTGAGGGGCTTGCGCTCGGTGTCGGCGTTGGGCGTTTCGCGCTGCCGGTAGTTGTGGGCGGTCTTGGCCGCGCCCGCCTGGGCGGTCTTAATCTTGGCTACTCGACAAATGGCGTAGGGCATGGGGCGGTGGGGAAAGGGGTTAGATACTGCGTAGGGCCGGCTGCAAGCCCCACACTGGGCGCAGCCCGGTATAGTGGGTTATACCGTTGTTTTTCTCGCGCGGTTTTGGGCCCCTTGTTTACGCTTATTGCTTACGCTAACGAGCAGCTGAGAGAAAATTACTTACGCTAATTGCTTACGCTAACGGATTAGACTTACGCTTAGTGTTTACGCTTGTCGTGGGCCTAAAGCGTTTAAACCGGGCAGCCTGGGCCTTTGCTTCCTGCTGCTCGTTGTACTGGATGCGTTCGATAATGGAGTTGTTTGCTACCCCGGCCCACCCCTCCACTAACCGGCGCAACTCGGCCAGTTCCGCCGCAGCCGACAGCCCCTTGACCTGGGCGAGCGTGTCTGTCGCCGACCGACCGACCGCCACCAGCTTCGACGCCAAATACCGTTCTTCTCCGCTCGCGGGGGTCGGCCAAGCCTCCCCCTTCCTCACGAGCTGGTGCTGCACCACCCGGCAAGACGTAGAGCAAAACTTACCCCCACGACGCTTCGGCTCGTAGTCCCTTCCACACTTTTGGCATTGCGCGGTCATATAGCAAAAGTACAACTGCTGGAAGAAAGCAACTGATTCACCATTATGTGTTGGCATCACGAAAATGGCTTGTAATCACTTCGTTTCTTTGTGTTAGCAGTTGGTAACAAAATGATAACACCCTTTCGCTTGAATGGATGGGGGTCGATTTCCGGGCGGCTACCCTAGAGCGGTTTCTTTGGGCAGAGCAAAAGATTAAAGTTGCTTCAACAGCTCAGAAACGCATTTTCTGGCAATTCAAGGCTACTCAATTTTTTACTTTACCCGCCAGCGATTATTTTTTGGAAGGCTGAGGGTTTTTCTCGCGCAGCGATATGCTAGCACTGCGCGGCTTCACGCAAAAGGCCCGTGCACGAACACGGGCCTTAGCCGAAGGTCTACTGCAAAAGCACTCACTCTAACTTCCACCATCGAAACATGGAACTAGAAATCACCAGTGACGGAAAGGGTGCACGCAGCTTCAAATTGAAGTTCTCCCTTATATCCATCCTTGGCTTGTTCTCCGGATTTCTGTCCTAAGAACCAGCGCTACCACCAGCTAGCACCAAGTGCTGAGCTGACGTGACCCCCAGTGTTGAACGGTCCGTTAGCAGACGGGCCGTTCTTCATTTACAGCGAAAGTTAACGAATTAGCATAGTTAACAGCCGCAGTCTAGAGAATAGGTTTTCAGGCATAGGCCCCTCCGCGCTGTTTGTTCTCTTGCTTCCCCACTGCCCCAAACAGCGCGGCGGGGTCTATGCCTGAAAACCTAAAAACCACTCAGCAGAGGGCGAACCTTCAACGCTGAGTGGTATTAGAGCTGGGCCAGCAGAGGGCGAAACCTGCAACGCTGGCCGGCGCGTCTGGGGGCTGTTCTATTCCTGGCCGGTTGCTCCTCAGCAGAGCCGGTTACGCTTCAAACAGCGGGCGCAAGTTACCAGAAGCTACACTACTTCACTCACTTTTGCCGCGAATTTGGCTGGGTCGTCAGCAGAAATTTTTTGCAGCATGGCTCGGATAGGTTCTTTAGAACTAGAGCTGCTGCTAGCTAGTAGTTGGCTGAACAAAAGCCTAGAGTCGGTATCATTTAGAATACGGACAAGCATAGTTCTGAGCCAATCGGCTGCATGAGGAAGCATCACAGGAGCGCCCTGGATGAAGTATTTTAGTTGTTCCTCCCGACTGCTAAAGCTGTCATATCCCTCAATAATGGGGATGAGACCAGACGTTACCTCCCGGTGCTCGGTATTATCATCAAACCCTTGGCAAAGGGCAGGAATGTTGGCGACATTTTCATCACCACCGAGGTGATAGGAAGCTTCTTCAAAAATGGCAAGCTGCTCATTATCGCTCATTAAGCGGTTATCTCGTAACTGCTGTAGTGCCAACTCTGTAGTAAGTTCCATATGGTAAATACTTTACAAAAATTTAAAGCTGTGTTGTCAGTTGTACAGGTGTGGAAATTTAGCCTTGTTTTGCTTAACTACCTCTTGAATTTTCTGCTCTATCTCAGGGGTGAGTTTGCCTTCTTCTCTGAATATCCGCCGCACGTCCTGAATATCGTACTCTAGGGCCTCCTTTGGAGACATTTTGTAGTAAGCTTCGCGTTCGGCAGGGGTCATGTTTCCGCCGCATGTCTTTGTTTTCCGATGCCGACCGCCCCGCCGGGGCTGTTCCATGTTGATACAAACTCCGTCGTTTGTCGCAATTCCGTGCTGTTTTATGAAGGCATCTGAGGGCACATGGTGGGCTGTAACATCATCGCCTATTCCGCCGGCATCGCTCAGTTCTTTATAACTTCCAACATTGCCTTCACCTGACAGGAGTGGGGTAAAAATGGGAATCGCCACTCTCCCGTTGGTTTTCGGTCCGGGCAGGTCTGCAAGCCGTTGAACGTGGATGCCTTTAACCTTGGCCAGCAGAACAATCAACTCGGCTTCTTCATCTGCGGTCAGTGCCCCTTGCTCATACAACCGTTCGAGTTGGGCGAGGCGAAGTTGAGCGGGGGTAAGTGGGGTACCGTGGTGGTGGTTGCGGCGGTACATCTCCCATTCGGAGGCGTAGCCGGGGTCATCGCGGCTGTTGGTGGGGGTGAGCAAGAAACCTACCGTGAGCGAGGCCGTGCGCGCAATGGCAGCCAGGCCCACGCCCAGGAATTCGGTAGCCACCTCGCCGGCCGGGGTAATGACCTTTTTGAGCAGGCCGGCCCCTATTTCTTCGGCCTTCAGCTTGACCGTGGCCAGCAGCGCCGCCAGGTGGGCTGAAGTCTGGGGGTCGGGGGGCTTGGTCAGAGCCCGAAAACTGGTTTGCGGGTCCGTTTCCCAGGGAATGATGCTGTGGGCCTCGATGCGCTGGCCGTCCACCTCCACCGTGGCCGGCGAGAAGTGCAGCTCAACTTGCGTGGCGGCTTCCTTACCGGCCGTGCCCTTCCCATCGTAGCGGAATTCCAACCAGACCAACGCCGCGTCATAGAATGTGTAGCGGCGGGCCGTTTGCCCCTCGCTTTCAAAAAACAGCATTCGGCCGCTCACGCGGCGGAAACTGTCAAACTTGAGTTCTTCCCATATCCCCCAGCCGGCCGGTTCACCCACCAGAACCACCTTGAGCCGTTCGACCTGCACGGTCGAACTGGGGCGGCCCTTATCGTCAATGGCCTGCCGGAACGAGAACGAAACCCGCGCACACGGCACCTGGCGGCCCAATACTTGTATTTCAGCGTAGAGAATGGGCACAGCGAGCAGGACTGGTAAATCCCGCTAAAATAGTCCATCCACACCACTACCCCCGGTTGGGACGGCCCTTTGGTACTTTTTCCCCTTTTGTTCTTCGATTCAAAGGCCGTTTTTATGGGCTACCTGCTTAAGTTCTTCAAACGAGAGGTAAGGATTCAATTCTAGTTCAAGCTGACTAGGTAGTTTCTTGATTATCTGCTTCTTAATATATGACTTAGCAAAGGTTATTCTATTGCCATTAAACATAATAGCCGGATTTATAAAGTAGAGACTAGATTCTTGACTGCGAGCGATAATAGATGCTTCTAAAAGTTCAGCTAAACCACTTAAAATGTTGCCCCTGGTCTTGTATCCAGTGTGCTCTAAACACTTTGAATGCATGAAGTGGACGCTCGTTGCACCTGGTTTAAGCTGGTCGCATATATAAAGCCAAACCTTTGTGCCTCTCGTACTTAATCCACTTACTTGGGCTACTCCCTTGCGGAACAGCTTGGTGAATTCTTCTTCATCAACCTCAACTTGGCGTACAAACGCCGCTTCACCGTGCTCCGTACCCATCCCATCAACGAGCATTAGATGAGCTTCACCCCCACGGTTTTTAGGTCTAATAGCTTGACGCTTGACAGAAACCTTCATCTCCGCCACTACCTGCTCTAAAAACGGATTTTCGCGGTTAGATGGATAATCTGTGAGCTTTTTGTACCACTTGTGAGGGTCGGGTGCCTGCTCTTCAAGGTCAGTGCTGGAATGGGCCATGATTGTATCTAAATGGGGGTAAACTAAATGGTCTTGTTGTAGAATTACCCTTCAAAACTACAACAAATTGTTTAACAAACCTAAAATGATTTGTTGTAGGTTTCGTACCATTTTCTACAATAAAAAGTGGGGGTACCTAAAATGGAATTTGCATTTATTAAAATGGGACCTTCCGACCAGTCAATGAGTTACGCAATCCCGCTCTTAACTCTTCAAAATGGCTGCTTCAAGCGAAGCGAAAAGCAGCCATTTTGAAAGTCATTGAACGGCCCGTTAGAGTAGTCCTACCTCATGCTCATTCCTCCCCCTTGGCTTTGCCCCTTACTCTGCGTCTGGTCGCGCTGCGCGGTGCGCTGCACGGCCTGGTCGTATGCCTCCTTCATCGGCACCCCGCCGGGCTTCAGCTCGGCCAGCTCAAACCGGCTGCCGGTGGCCGTGTGGCGTAGCTGGCCCTGCTTGGTGGTCGGGTCTTCCTGGTAGGCGTACCCTGGGAGCTTTTTGAGCTGCACGGTTAGGTCGCCAATTTGGCGAATGGGGGCCTTTAGGGCTTGTTGGACGTGTTTTTCGGCCTCGGTCTGGATGCCGGTACGCACCTGGTGCGCGTAGGCCAGCACGTTCGCCGGCAACCTCTCGCCCTGGGCAACCTGCACCACAGCACGGGTAAAGCCCCCCTCTACGTCTTTCCGCACCTGGATTTGGCTCGTTTTCGTACCCTCTACGCTCGCCAACTGCCGCGATAGGGTCTTTTCCCGGTCTTTGGCCCCAGCGCTGTCCTGGGCGATGCTGGCCGCCTTGTTGGCCCGCTCGTTGGCCGCGGCGAGCTGCCGGCTCAGTTCCGCGTTTAGTCTGGCCTCCTGCTCGGCCCGCCACCTAGCCAGGTTTACCAGGTCCAGCCCGCTCGGCCCCTCGATGCTCAGCCGCGCGGTCGGCTCCGGCCGGGTTAGCTCGGCCAGCTCGCCCCGGCTCCGCTCCTGCGCCCCGTACACATGGCGCATGACCTCATGCTGGGCCCGACTGTGCTCGACCCCCCGCTCCATCCCAAACGGCTTCATGGCCTCAGCGTACTCGGTTTGGAGTGCGCGTAGGGTCTTGGGGTTGAACAGGTCTTTGGCCGATAGCCGCCCGTCCAGGGTAATGGGCACGACCACGGCATGAAAGTGAGGGGTCAGCTCGTCCTGGTGAAGCGTGCAGCTCACCACGTTTTGCTCCCCGAACTTGGCTTTCAAAAATGCAATATTGGCCTCGGCCCACTGGCTGCCGTGCCAGTCGTTCGGGGTACCATCGGCCTGGCGCTTGAACGCCTCCGGGCTGGCCGTTAGCAGCACCTCCACCCCGCGCACCGAATCAGGCCGGACTTTGGCCCCGGCCTCCTGGATGCGTTCGGTGGCCAGCTCCCAATAATTGCGCTCGGCCGTGTTGATGTATTCCTGATTGAGGGGCTTGCGCTCGGTGTCGGCGTTGGGCGTTTCGCGCTGCCGGTAGTTGTGGGCGGTCTTGGCCGCGCCCGCCTGGGCGGTCTTAATCTTGGCTACTCGGCAAATGGCGTAGGGCATGGGGCGGTGGGGAAAGGGGTTAGATACTGCGTAGGGCCGGCTGCAAGCCCCACACCGGGCAACGCCCGGTATAGTGGGTTATACCGGCCGCTCATTTCGCATCGTTTTTACGCTTATTACTTACGCTAACGGGTCTTTTTTAGGGTACATTTTGGGTAAAACTTACGCTTATCACCTACGCTAATACCCTTATTTACTCCCCCTGATACGCCTCATTCGGGTACCCTGGGCCTTCATTTCCTGCTGCTCGTTGTACTGGACTTTCTCGATGACAGAGTTATTAGCTACCCCGGCCCATCCCTGCACCAACGCCCGCAATTGACTGAACGCCTCCACTGCCGGCATCCGCTCGACCTGCGCCAGTGCTTCCATGGCCGACCGCCCGACCGCGACCAACTTATCCGCCAAATACCGCTCGTCCCCGGTCGCTGGCTTCCCCCACGCCTCGCCCTTCTTGATGAGCTGGTGCTGTACCACCCGGCACGAGACCGAGCAGAATTTGCCCCCTCGACGCTTCGGCTCGTAGTCCTTCCCGCATTTTTGGCACTGCGCTATCATAAGCCGAAAGTACAACTTATTCCCCGTTCCGGGAATAGGTTTTCTTCGGCATTTTCCCCACCGCGCTGTCTGCTCTCTTGCTTCCCCACTGCCCCAAACAGCGCGGCGGGGTCTATGCCTAAAAACCAAAAAACCACTCAGCAGAGGGCGAACCTTCAACGCTGAGTGGTATTAGAGCTGGGCCAGCAGAGGGCAAAACCTGCAACGCCGGCCGGCGCGTCTGGGGGCCGTTCTATTCCTGGCCGGTTGCTCCTCAGCAGAGCCGGTTACGCTTCAAACAGCGGGCGCAAGTTACCAGAAGCTAGACTACTTCACTCACTTTTGCCGCGAATTTGGCTGGGTCGTCAGCAGAAATTTTTTGCAGCATGGCTCGGATAGGTTCTTTAGAACTAGAGCTGCTGCTAGCTAGTAGTTGGCTGAACAAAAGCCTAG
>MWWJ01000088.1_pt1 | contig 10685 bp, 12 predicted proteins | sample 1047271 | NCBI WGS metagenome assembly MWWJ01 (sample SAMN06349965, study PRJNA376086) | soil metagenome | isolation source: CN-4 sample Antarctic (ecotone) soil | place: Antarctica | collected 2015-01-13 | reverse complement strand
AGCTACAATAGTTACAATATTTATTCTCACTTCCGACAGAAATTCCAATTCCAAAGTTAGTAACATTATTACCGGTAACTTTTATACTATTTTCCCAACTTAAACCTGTTCCACCGTCAATATAAATTCCCGCAATAAATGGATAGGAAGCATTCTGCCCGCCCGAATTAGCCGCGCTCTTCAGGTTATAAATCACATTGTTGCCGACTATTCCTTTGGTAGATTGAAAAATACGGTAGTGTCCGTTTTTCAAGTTTAATCAAAAGTAGGATTCTAATTTGGTTTCAAGATATAAGAAGTCAGGGCTTTACATTTACAAAGAGAATAAGTGACCCTTCTGGCACGTTGGGAATGGTCTCGGCTGGCGCAGAAAAGCCAATAGAGGCAAGTGCCCGTTGGAGTGCGATTCCGCGTTCAAGGGGAGGCTCAAGGTTATGCACCCAAAGAGTCAGCCCTGCTGGTTGTCCCCCTTGTATTGCGTCGTTCAAAGCAGCGTGCCATCCAGCAGCATTCAAAACACCAACAATCTGTGCTGCAAACTCGCATGGTTCTGTCCCCGCCTCTTGGCATAAAACATTAACCTCTCCTTTCGGAGCGTCTCGCAACATTTCTAACAAAGTTTGCTGTTGTTCTGGTGTTAGTTTGCGTGGTAATTGGCGTAATCGAATTTCTTCTGTCTTCTCCGCCAACCTTCGTTGGGCTTCAGCCGCTTCTCGTTGCGCGTCTGCTAACTCTTTAGCCTTTGACCTTAGTTCAAGGGCAATTTCATCCTGTCTTACGCGGGCTGCGGCAATATCACTTTGCGCCTGTGCCCTAGCCTCTTCAATCTTTTTGTTCGCTTCAACCTCAATCCTTTTGCCTTCTTTCGCGGCATTAGATGCACGCTCGTTAGCTTCTCCCGCACTCTTGTTTGCAAGGCCTGCGTCCCTGAGCGCGTTGGCCGCTCCACCCTTTGCTTCTTCAATTCTGGCTAGTGCCTCTGCTTTCACTAAATCTTGGTATCTATTGCCCGCTCGATACAGTTGCACTGTAAACCACGCGGCTAGAATTGCGCCTATCGCTCCAATTCCAAGCGCGACGACATACATAATAAAGAATTTCGTCTGGTTGCCCGCAGCCGCAGTCAGGTCAATCGGTGAAGGAGAGGGCGTTGATTGGCTGGTTAATGTACTGTCTGTCATATTTTCCATTGCCATTCTTAGCATAATTGCAAGCGTCATATTTTTAATAGTTCTGGCGCGTCGAAGGCTCAGACGAATAAAACAATTTTCTAATAATTGTAATACAAAAACGCTTGACGATAAGTAGTTTCTGTAATACAATAATCGGCATAGAGAAGGAGATACCAACTATGGCGAACGTTCTAAAAACCGAGAAAAAGATTGCTGTTATCAGCGCGTTGGCAGAGGGTATGGCTATCCGCCAAGTTGAGCGCATGACAGGCGTTTTTCGTGACACGATTATGAATCTTGGCGTTAAAGTCGGTCAAGGTTGTGCCCGCATCATGGATGAGAAGATGCGCGGCCTTGATTGCCGCAACATTCAGATTGATGAGATTTGGGGATTCGTTCAGAAAAAGAAAAAGAATATCAAAGAGGCAGACGACCCGCGCCAAGTCGGAGACGCCTGGACGTTCTGCGCGATAGACGCGGACACAAAACTTGTTCCCTGCTATAAGGTCGGCAAACGTGATTCACTCACGGCTAATGCTTTTGTGAAAGACCTTGCCTCACGTCTCAAGAATCGCATACAACTTTCAAGCGATGCGTTGCCCGCGTACATCGAAGCGGTTGAGCAAGCATTCGGCGCAGACGTTGATTATGGGCAGATTATAAAAGTTTATGAAAAGGACGAATCAAATACGCATGAGCGGAGATATAGCTCGCACAAGCTTGTTAAGGTTCACACAGAAGTTATCGTAGGCGACCCGCTCCCGCCATTTATCTCTACAAGCTATATTGAGCGGTTCAACGGCACGACGCGCCATCATGTGAAGCGGCTGGCAAGGCTTACACTGGCCTTCTCAAAGAAGATGGAAAACTTTGAAGCGGCTGTTAGTTTGAATTTTGCGTACTACAACTTTGTCAGGACTCATGGCTCGCTTAAATGTACGCCAGCAATGGCGGCGGGTGTCGAGCGTAGTTTCTGGACGATTGCCGACCTTGTGGAAATGACAGCATGAACTACATCGAAGAACTAAAAGACGCGATACGCCGCTTGCATGGCTCTGAATCAAGCCATGTTGAGACTGTGCCTGTCAAAGAGTTGTTTGGAGGTCAGACAGTCTGGGAAGGCGATGTTGAAGTCTTTGACCTGCACGACCATCCAGACGCGCCTAGAGTCTATGCATGGGCGCATGAGACGGAAGATGCCGACAAGCGAAGGCATGTGACGGTCTTACACATTCCCCCTGCTGTATCGCCGGAAACGGCTGTTAGAGCGGCTATCATTCAGGAGTACCGTGAACGCCAACAAGAAAGCTAAGAAGGTCGGAAGGCCAAAGCTACCAAAGGGACACGCGAAGGGGCGCATTGTACCTGTGCGCTTGAATGAAGATGATTTGAAGCTGTTCGCTAAGGCCGCCAAAGCGAGCGAGCATAAAACTTTGTCGGGTTGGATACGCCACAGTTTACGAGAGGCGGCGAATAAATAGCGTGCCACTGACTAACGGTTCAAAAGTGAAAAACGGACACTACCTTAAAGTTGCACTTACAAGTTGAATTCAAGTTTTGTGTTAAAATTATTTTGAGGTTTTAGGTTATGGAAATCAGTGTCAAATTACCGGATGGTTTGTATCAGGAGGTTTCGCATCTGGCAGAGGCGAAGAAGAAAAGCGTTGCCGAAATTATCAAGAATGCGGTGCGACAAGCGGTTGCCGAAGATGCGGAAATGTTGTCGAGACCTTTAGCCGATTGTTCGGACAGTGAAGTTTTGGGTTTGGCAAATATGAAAATGTCCGAAGCCGAAAATAGACGGATGAGCGAGTTGCTGGAAAAACAAAGCGAGGAAACGATTACGCCGCTTGAGAAAAATGAGTTGGACGCTTTGTTGCGGGTTTATCAAGTTGGGAATTTGCGAAAATCACAGGGCATCTATGAAGCCGTGCAACGCGGCTTAATCAAAACTCCCGATGACCTGAGATGAGCGAAGTCTCAAAAACTCTGGACAGGGAAATCCGCGCCGAAGCAAAAAATCGTTGCGGTTATTGTTTGGGAGAGCAGAAATATATTTTAGCGTGGTTGGAAATCGAGCATATTCTTCCACGCGCCAAAGGCGGAACTTCCGAAAAAGAAAACTTGTGGCTGGCTTGTCCTTTCTGTAATACCTTTAAGAGTTCAAACACACGCGGCACTGACCCGAAAACCAAAAGAAGAGTCCCGCTTTTTAACCCGCGCCGACAACGCTGGAAAAATCATTTTGAATTCGGCTCGGATAAAGCCGCGATCATCGGTAAAACAATGTGCGGACGCGCGACTGTCAACGTGCTGAAACTCAATAACGAATTAGCTCTTGAAACAAGAAAACATTGGGTTGGCGTAGGTTGGTATCCGCCGAAAGATTTATAAAATCCGATAAAGCGCTGCCCGTTGTCCGTAGTCAGTTGTCCGTTGCATTTCTTGCCGAGTTTGAACTTCGTGTTAAAATTATTTTGAGGTTTTAGGTTATGGAAATCAGCGTCAAATTACCGGATGGTTTGTATCAGGAGGTTTCGCATCTGGCAGAGGCGAAGAAGAAAAGCGTTGCCGAGATTATCAAGAATGCGGTGCGACAAGCGGTTATTGAAGATTCATCCGATTTTGAAGAACAAGCGAAAATTATTGAGCAAAGCATCAAGTTTTGTTCGGATAAAGAAGTTTTGGAATTAGCAAATTTGCAGATGCCTGATGATGAAAGATTGAATTATTTGTTTGAAAAGAATCGTGAACGTGTTTTAACTAAAAAAGAAAACGCCGAATTGACGAAAGCAGTTGAACTGAGCCGAATCAACGATCTACGCAAAGCCTTCGGAATTGTTGAAGCAAAAAAACGCGGATTGATTTAGGTGAGCAAAATCTCGAAAGAGTTGAATGACGTAATCCGCGAAACGTCAAAGAATCGTTGTGGATATTGCCTGACACCACAAAATTTGTCCTCTTACAAACTCGAAATTGAGCATATCTATCCTGTGTCAAAAGGCGGAACTTCTGAAAAAGTAAATCTGTGTTTAGCGTGTCGGCATTGCAATCTGCACAAAGCAGCAAAAGTTTTTGGCTTTGATGTCGTTTCAGCCAGGAGAGTAAAATTATTCAATCCGAATCTGCAAAACTGGACAGAGCATTTTAGTTGGGACAAAGAGCAAACCTCGATTATCGGCATAACCCCGTGCGGGCGTGCCACGATTTATGCTCTAAAGACGAACGATGCTTTGCAAACAAATGCTCGTCAAGTGTGGAAATTAACAGGGCTGTTTCCGCCGAAAGATTGATGCCGCCGCGACTTCGCACGCGCCGACGAAATCCGCGACCAACTCCCAGCACGCGGCATCACTCTCGAAGACACCAAAGACGGCGTGCGCTGGAAGCGGCGTTGACGGCGATGGTAAGATTATCGGGTCAACAAATAGTCGGGCGCTAGTTTGTTGCTAAAGGAAGAAATTTGATATGCGTCGTCTTACATTTCGTTTAGCGGTTGCACTATTTACTTTTATTGTTGGCATTACAGCCGCTTCAATTTGGCTACTTCATTGGAATCAAAAGCCAAGCTCAAAGGGAGAGTTCCCCCTATCAAGCAACAGTTCTTCCCAAGTTGATGAGGTTGCGCGCGAGGCAAATAGTCTCAATGCAATCTTGTCAGGTTTCATTTTCGTTGGGAGTGACGCTTACGTCTCTAATTCAATACCTTCACACAGTATGGAAGTTAAACCTACGCCGACGATATTCGATATGGGACAGCAGTATGTTTTTCACAGCCGGTATTCTGACAATGATTATTGCTTTGACGAGTTGCAAAATAGAATCCGCGCTCAAGGGTTCAATATTCTTTCAGCCGAAAAATTTGGCTGGCGCAATGTTGGTGGATTATGGTTTAGCATCAAGTTCAGTAACGAACATCATCAGTTCAATATCTTCAACAAACCCGACCGACAGATTCTCGCTAATACGGAGCAGTACAAAACCATGTCAGTTGATGATTATGTGCTTGCAGTGGAAGGAAAGAATAATTAGCGTAGCAGTTGTTTAACTGATATGTTGTACCCGACAACAGAAACCATCTTATGATTTGCAATCAACATCTCCGCCCGCTCGAAACACGCGCCAATCTTTTCGCCGACTAGCGCGGCGCAATCTCTGCTGTCACTCTTTTCCACCGTCCCACATCGAAATCCAACTCCCTCGCTTTTCTGAAAAGGAGAAAAGTTATGTCCACGATTGCGCCGCCCAAGAGGCCGGAAATCAAAACCGCTCTGCCTGGCCCCAAAGGCCAGTTGATCGTCGCCGAAGACGCTCAATACGTCACGCCGTCTTACCCGCGTCCATCCTTCAAACTCGTCGCCGAACGCGCTTCAGGCGTCTGGGTCGAAGACGTTGACGGCAACATCTTTCTCGATTGCAATGCAGGCGTCGCCGTCTGCTCTACAGGCCACTGTCATCCCGAAGTCGTCAAAGCGATTCAAGATCAGGCCGCCCAACTCATACACATGTGCGGCACGGATTATTACTATCGCCACATGCCCGCGCTCGCCAAAAAGCTCGACGAAATCACGCCCGTCCCTAGCCCGACGCGCACGCACTTCGCCAACAGCGGCACAGAAGCCGTCGAGACTGCTTTGAAACTCGCGATGCACGCGACGGGACGCGAGAAGTTCATCGCCTTCTTCAACAGCTTTCACGGGCGCACGCTCGGCTCGCTCTCTCTGACTTCATCAAAGATCGCGCAGCGCAAAGGCTTCAAGCGGCAGGCGCTCGACGTGGTGCATGTGCCTTACCCGAACATCTTCCGTCATCCCTTCACCGGCGAACAATCCGACGCAAGCACCGTCAGCCGTGCCAGTCTCGACTGGATCGAGCAACGCCTGTTCAAGACCACGACACCGCCGGAAGAAGTCGCTGGCATCGTCGTCGAAGTTGTGCAGGGCGAAGGCGGCTACGTCCCCGCGCCAAAGGAATTCCTGCAAGGCTTGCGCCGCATCTGCGACGAACACGGCATCCTCCTGATCGTTGACGAAGTGCAATCCGGCATGGGACGCACCGGCAAGATGTTCGCGAGCGACCACTACGATTTGAAGCCCGACATCATCACCATCGCCAAAGGCATCGGCTCCGGCCTGCCCATCGGCGCAACCGTCGCGCGTGCCGACCTGATGGACTGGAAACCAGGCGCGCACGCTTCAACCTTCGGCGGCAATCCCGTCTGCATCGCCGCCGCGCTCAAGACGATTGAACTCCTTGAACGCGAACTCGTCGCCAACAGCGCGGATGTCGGCGCGTACCTTGAAACGGGTTTGCGGAAGTTGATGAACAAGCACGACTGCATCGGCGACGTGCGGGGCTTAGGGATGATGCTCGGCGTCGAGTTTGTCGAAGACCGCGACACGATGAAGGCCGCGCCGGAATTGCGTGACCGCGTCGAGATGGCGTGCTTCGAGCGTGGCCTGATTATCTTAGGCGCAGGCACGAACACGATTCGCTGGTCGCCGCCGCTCATCCTCTCGCACGAGAACGTTGATGTCGCGTTGGAGATTTTCGACGAGGCAATCGCAGCATCGAAATAGTAAGATGCCACAGAGACACAGAGGCACAGAGAAAGGCATGGAATACAAGAGCAGAGGCAGTTGAAAGAGGAAGGGGTCTTGTCATTACCGCCTGCTCAATCTGTGCGAGTAGCGTAGAGGGTTTTGTCAGTACCGCCTGCGGTAGCGGGCGGGTGCTTTTTCTTCTTGAGCGCGGATAGGCGTTGATTGATGATGCTTGCTCGATTTGAGTAAGCACCAAGCCAGACGACCCGCCCGCTACCGCAGACGGTACTGACTTCCTCGCTCGTCGCTTAACTTCCTCCGTGCCTCTGTGACTCTGTGGCTAATTCTTTTCTTTAACTTTGAAGGAGGAATAACTATGAAAGACAGCTTCCCTCGTCACGCACTCTGCCCGCCACATCCGAAGGTTACAAAAAAAATTCGCGCTGAATTGAAGAAGCGCGGCTTCAATAATCAGGATCGTCAGATGCGCTCCGTCACTGCCGAACTCGGTTCGGAACCCATCCCCACCATCGGCATCAACGACGGCGTCTTCTATCCAGAGGATGCCGTGCCGTTGCTCCCACAAACGCGTGGACTCACGCCGAGCAGGGCCGTTAGGAAACGCCCGACCACCGGCAAGCTCCGCATCATGGTCTTGCTCGCGGACTTCGCTGATAACGAAGGCAAGCGCGACGCCAAAGATTTCAGCGCGATGCTGTTCTCCAAAGGCATTTACAAGACGGGTAGTATGCGCGACTTCTATCTTGAAAACTCTTACGGTCAACTCGATCTTGATGGTCAGGTCATCGGCTGGCTGCGAATGCCACAGTCTTATACTTTCTACGTCGGCAGCGACAATGGCACAGGCGCTTTTCCAAACAACTCGCAGAAGATGGTTGAAGACGCGCTCACACTCGCCGCGCAGCAAATTGATTTCAAACAATTCGATGTTGACGGCGATGCGTTTCTAGACGGCCTCTTCGTCGTCTTTGCCGGAGGCGGCGCGGAAGCTGAAGAAGATAAGGAGAAGCGCGCGACGCTGATGTGGTCGCATCAATCGCATCTCCCACACACCTTCGATTCGCAAGGCATCAAGGCCTTCGCTTACTGCGTCGTCCCCGAAGATGGGCGCGTCGGCGTCTTCAGCCACGAGTTCGGACACATGCTCGGCCTGCCTGATCTTTACGATACAACTTACAAATCTTCCGGCGTTGGCGTCTGGTGCATCATGGGCGCGGGCGAGTGGAACAACGATGGCCTCACGCCTGGACATTTTTGCGCGTGGTCTAAAACCAAACTGGAATGGGTCAAGCCGCAGAACGTGAAAGCGGAAGAGACAATCAAACTCGCGCCCGTTGAAGAAGATCAGAACGCGGTCTATCGTCTCTGGCAGGCAGGCAAATCCGGCGACGAGTATTTCCTCATCGAGAATCGTCAACGCCAGGGCTTCGACGCTAAGCTTCCAGCCCAGGGCTTGCTCGTCTGGCACATTGACGAGTCGCAACACAACAACGATCATCGAGGCCACTACATGGTTGGACTTCGACAAGCCGACGGCGCGCGCCAACTCGAACTTGCCAAAAACGACGGCGACACCGGCGACCCCTATCCTGGCAAAGCGAAAAATACTTCGCTCACGCCAACCTCAAACCCAAGCACCAATGATGTGCTCGGACGCAAGACCAGCGTTTCAATCAGCAACATCAAACTCGCCAAAGGTGTGATTAGCTGCAAGGTCAAAGTCTGAAAAGAGAATTAAGAATTAGGAATTAAGAATTAGGAATTAGGAATTAGGAATTAAAAACCAAAGCAAGGCGTAGTTGCTCTTGGTCTTCAATTCCTAATTCCTAATTCTTAATTCCTAATTCCTTTTCACATCGGTCTTTTTTCGCCCGTCACCGCTTTGCTTTTCGGTGCGGGTGCAGTAGCAGTGGCTTCGAGTTTTCCCGTTCCGCCGAACCCGTCTGCAACGATGGTCGGCAACGATTTGAACGAGAGCGTGAGATTGCTTTCGTCTCTGTTGAATGCGCCCGACGCGCTGAGTGCGGGGCGCGGATGGTCAACGAGGCCGCCTGGATCGAGCGAGCCGATATTGATGCTGCCATCTTTTTCAACGATGCCGCTTGCAATTTCTTTCAAGCCGCGCGGTTTCTTGCCGCCCGTCGCGTTTAAGTCAAAAGCGAATGTGGCAAGCTGTCCGAAACGCATCACACGCACTTCGCCTTCGAGCGTCAATCGTTCATAACGCCCCGCGAAGCCGCCGCCCGAATTAAACTCGCTCGCCGTCAAACGATACGGGCGCATCATCTCCCGCCACGTTCCATCAAGCGTCAAGCTCAAGGGCGTCTCTTCTTTCAAAGGCACAGCGACAATCTTGTACGGCGTCGTCAAGACCATCATCACCATCCCACCGGCTGGCGGCGACTTCTCGCTGACGCGCACGCTGCCATCCGCCGCGCTTGTGATTTCTACACCGAAACCTCCCGTTCGGCGTTGCCCTAAAAAAGCCGCGACCACCGCGTTCGTTTTGAAAAATTCAGCGTCCATCAACGGCAGCTTGTCATCCAACGCACGCAGCGCCGCGTATGTTTGCGTGTCGCGCGCCACCGCCACAAAAGAATCGAAGACTTCGATGTGGCCTCCCTCGGCCAGCACTTTGAGATCATTGCTCACAGGTTTTTCTCCTTCGCGCGCTGGAGTCTCCGGCGTCGCAGCCACAACCTTGCCTTTCGTAGTTTTCTCCTGCTGCCCCGCGCTCTTTACCTTTTGCGAGCTACTGCACGCCGCCGCGCCCGCGCCATTCAACGCCAGCGACAACACAACGATCAACAGGCTTGTTCTGATTCTCAACATCAAATTCTCTCCTCCATGTTTGCGATTTCATTAAAGGTCTCGCGTCAAAATTCGCAAGCAATCCTTACTCGACAGATTAGAACGCGGATGGTGATGAGAGGTTGTCCGTTATCAATGGTCAGTTGTTTGTGCGATGTGCGTCGCGAGATTCAAATCACACATGGCTAACGAGGCAACAATATAATTCACGCTCCCCTACTTTTTGAACTCGACCAAATCCCAGAGAGTGCCGTATAAATCTTCAAAGACTGCGACCGTCCCGTATTCCTCACTTTTTGGTTCTCTGACAAATTTAATGCCCTGCGCCTGCATGTTTTTATAATCTCTCCAGAAATCATCGGTCTTCAAAAACAAAAAGACGCGCCCGCCCGTCTGGTTTCCGATTCGGCTTCTTTGCTCTTCGCCAACTCCTTTAGCCAGCAACAGGCAACATTCTTCGGCTCCCTTGGGCGCAACTAAGACCCAACGTTTCGTTTCGCTTTGAGGGGTATCTTCGATCAGGGTGAAATTTAATTTCCTGGTATAGAAGTCTATCGCTTCGTCATAATCATTCACTACTAAAGCGATGTGCGCGATGCTTTGTTTCATAATTTTATTAACTCACAGATGAGGCCGCCAGATTAATGCCATAATGAGAGTGTCTCTCAACTCAAGACTCCAGACTCCAGACTTCCTTTGGCTCGTCACTCGTCACTCATCACTTGTCACTGCTTTATCAATCTCTTTCATGCGCGCGCGCAAGCGGGCTTCATCAATCGTCTGCATCCGTCCGCCGCGATAGACCTCTCTGCCCGCAACCATTGTCAGCAACACGTCGCGCCCCGATGAACTGAAGACGAGCGTTTCGACTGGATCACGAACCGGCAGTTGGTGCGCGCCGTCGAGTGCGATGATTGCGAAGTCTGCTTCCATGCCTTGCTTGAGCGCGCCGATTTTATTTTCGAGGCCAAGCGCGCGCGCGCCTCCGAGCGTTGCCGCAAACAAGACATCGTGTGCATTCGCCATGCGTCCTTCGCTGCTTTCGATGCCTCCATCATTGATCTTGTCGCCGCTCGCACGCGAGAGCAGGAGAGCGAAACGCGCTTCTTCCAAAAGGTCGCAAGTGTTGTTGCTCGCG
>MWWJ01000087.1_pt1 | contig 10808 bp, 11 predicted proteins | sample 1047271 | NCBI WGS metagenome assembly MWWJ01 (sample SAMN06349965, study PRJNA376086) | soil metagenome | isolation source: CN-4 sample Antarctic (ecotone) soil | place: Antarctica | collected 2015-01-13 | reverse complement strand
AAACCTCATTGCTTTACAAATGGTGTTTAAAAATGGTGCACAAACGTGATGAAAAGGCGTTTTCAACGTGATGAAAAGGCGTTTCAACGTGATGAAAAGGCGTTTTTACGTGATGAAAAGGCGTTTTTACGTGATGAAAAGGCGTTTTTACTCGCCCCAATTAATTCTAAATCAATACGTTGCGAACCCCTCAAATAAGACAAAGCTTTACAAATACACAAGTTGTGTTTCGCGCGAGGCAAAAAAAGGCTTTTAGGGCTTGTTCTGGCTGAACGACCAGCGCGAGGTGAGCAAAAAAGCAAAACGGGACCAATCAAAAGCTTCGCACACCAGGGCGCGGCGCGGACAAAGTACAACTATTTAGTAATCAATAGTTTATGTGCCAAATTGTTCTGCTTATATACCTTCTTTTACGGTTTTTAACTGCTAGGCTTTGAAGAAGGCAGCAGCAGCCTTTTTGATGTCCGGTCGGTAGTCATCGCGCCAGGCTTGCAGGATGGCCACAGCCAGGTCAGGAACGGCTACCCCATCCAGGCCGGGCAGGGCAGCAGCTAGGGCAAAGAATTGGTACATTTCCGGGGTGAGTTGCAGCACTAGCTTTCGGTTGGCCTTGCTCTTGGTAACGGGCAGGGCTTGGCCGAAGTGGGCGAGGGGCCGCTTGCCGGTGGTAGTGGCCAGCTCGTCGGTAGTGGGGGGGGCGGGTTGCTCCAGGTCAGCCGAGGGCGCAGCAGCCGGGACCGGAGCAGGGGCGACCGCATCTTTTGCAATTGCAAAATCTTGGGGCTTTTTATCCAGGGGTGCAGCGGGCTTGTCTGGCTGAAAGACCGTCGTACCCGAACCATTCGGACCATTCGGAAACAGGTGGGCCACCGAAGCGGGGAGCGGGGCGGTGTTGTCCTCTTTGGCAACAGAGGCCACATAGTCAGCAACCGATTCAACAGATTTATTGGTATCCATGAGAAAAAAGCTAAGAGGTGAGGAACAAGTATTCAACGAGCATTGGAATTCCAAGTTTGTGCTTTTTTCCCTTTTGTTCGATATTAAGCAAAAAAACAGGGAATACAAAAGGGAAAAATCAACCGCATACCACAACTATCTGCCTTATCCGTTCGTTCTTTAGGCGCGTGTTTCGTACTGTATTCCAGCAAGACATGCAATTGTACATACAAATTGCGTTTGTATGTACAATTGCACCGGTCAGGTTCGTAAACTCACCTTCCCTTGTCTTGCTCAAATCCAACGTCAGAAAATGCCTTATGGAGGTTGAGAAAAAGCCCAAGCCGCAGCCAGAAAAGGGAACAAAAGGGAAAAAAACTGCCGTGTTAGGGCTGCGATTAACGCCCGAAGATAAGGCGCTGATGCAGGCCAAAGCGAAGGAAGCCGGCCACAACACGAACGAATTTATACGCCGGGCCGCGCTGGGCTTGGAGGTGAAACAGAAGCTCCCGGCCGAGTTGAAACGGGTGCTTTCGGCGACGAGCAAGAACCTGAATCAGTACCTAAAGCTGGCCCATATGGGCCGGTTGGATAGGGTGGACGAGGACGCGCTTGGTGGCATCATCCAGGCGTTGAACCAGGCGCTGCGATGATAACCCGGACGACGATAGGGGCCGACTTTGAGGGGGCGCTGACCTACGGGGCCGGGGTGCGCCAAGGCGACAGCCCGAAGAAGCAGGCGGAGCTAATCGGCAGTTCCAATCTAGGCGACGTGAGCAACCCCCGCGGCTTAGCGGCCGAGATGCAGGGCGTCGCCGACGAGCGCAGCCAATGTAAAAATCCCGTGTGGCATACGTCCCTGAGTTGGGCCAAAGGGGAGCAGCTGAGCACCGCGCAGAAGCTCCAAGCGGCCGAGCGGTATTGTGAGCTGCTGCGTTCCCAGCTGAGTAAGAAGCTGCCCAAAGCGGAGCGGGCGGCTTACAATGTGTGGGAGCAGCACCAGGTGGCCGTGTACGAGCACCACGACAAGGACCACGACCATATCCACATCTACCTGAACCGGGTGCCGCTCGACGGAGGCCCGGCTATCCAGACGGGCCACAACTACAAATTCAACCTCAAAGCCATCCAGGTTATCAGCGAGGAAATGAATTTGAACCCGTTGCCGAGCCAGCGGCAGAGCTTCAGCGACAGCCGGCCCCCGGTGCAGGACACGCGCCAGGTGGTGCGGGCCGCGCTGGTCGAGGCGATGGCCGACCCGCAGGTGCAGAGCTTGGCGCAGTTGCAGGCGCGACTAGCGGCCCAGGGCATCGAGGCGCGGCTAAAGCGCAGCAAAGCCGACGAGCTGGTGGGCGTGAGCTTCAAACAGGGCGAAACGGCCGTAACGGGGCAGGACGTGGGCGTGAAAGCCGCGCAGCTCCGCGCCCACTACGAACCCGCGCAGCGCCAGGCGCAAGGCCAGGTGCAGCAACCGGCCCAGGTGCCGGCGCAGCTCGTCGGCCAGGTGCAGCAGTCGGTGGCCGCCGACGTGGCGCGGGAGCAGATGCGCCAGGCGTTAGCGGCCGTGCTGGCTACGGCCACGAGTGGCGAGACGCTGGCCGAAGGACTAAAGGCGCGGGGAATGGGCTACCGGATAGACAAGAACGAAGCCGGGCAAAGCGTGAGCATGAGCTTTGGCTTTACCCAGGGCACGCACATTTTTGAGGGCACCGAGTTAAGCCAGGCTTATAGCATCGCCGGCATGGGGGCGCTGATGAAGGCTAACCGCCAGGCCCAGCAGCCCCAGCCGGCCGCGCAGCTCGTGCCGGTGGTGCCGGTGGTGGAGCCACCGAAGCCGGCCGCGCCTGAGCAGCGACCAGTGGCCGCGCAGCCACCCGCCCCGGAGTTGAAGCCGCAGCCGGCCGCCCCAGTTGTCAAACCGGAGCTACCGAAGCAAGCCCCGCCAAAGAAAAAGGGGCCGAGGCTACGCTAAAAGCCCCTTTTCTGTTGTTTCTTTCGCCATGCTTATTGAACTCGCTTGCCACTTCCCAGACCCAGCTACGCCGTGGGAAAAAATCTACTCCCTCAACGGCAAGCCCCTTTCGTTGGAAAAGAGCTTAGCCGTTGTCCGACGTTCGCCTACCGGCTTTAATCACGGTTTTGGGGGTAGCGGACCAGCGCAACTTGCCCTAGCTGTTTGTCTGGAGCTTTTCAACCAGGCCGCAGCCATCCGGCTTTACGAAGACTTCAAATGGGAGCACATTGCGACCATCGGCCACCACGGCGAAAACGAGGCCCAGCAAGAACCGTTTACCGTGCTGCTGGACGTGCGCAAGTACGCCGACTTAGCCAACGAATAGTTTTAGCCCCAAAACGCCCTTCTTGGGGAGCAGGAACTGAAATGCCCCTCGCGAGGGCGGTCACTTTTCCCGTATCTTTGGGCTACCAAAAAGTAGGGAAGCCTTTCGGCTCCCCTACCCATCCTAAGCTAGTGATGCAAAAGCAAGTAACTTGCTCCTGCTAACACTAACCACCGGCCAAGCCGCACGAGCAGCTTGACTGGTAACCGGAGGATGATTACAACGTAATCACCTTCCGAACGTGGGTTGTTCTCCATCTTACTTAGAGGGTTTTGGAGTTCAAAAAACCCCCTCGAAGCCCGTGGCAGCCACCACGGGCTTCGCCTTTTTCAAGGCACCGTGGAGGCGGGAGACCAATCTCCACGCAGGGGCAAAGATAGGCCAGGTGCCGCAGGCGGTAGTCTTTTTGCAATTGTAAAACAGCCCCCCGGCAGCTGGCAAGTAGCGCGAGCGTCGCGTATTGGGAACCCAGCCCAGGCCCTGCTATAAATACGCGACTCTCGTAGCCTTAAAACCGTGTTTTTGAGGTAGTACGGGCCTTTTTTCGTATCTTGCAGTATGGAAAATGAACCCAAACTTCGCGCCGCTACTGACGAGCTGGCCCTACTAGAATTTGATATTGACGCGCTGCAAAGCAACCACGGCTTGCCGGTGGACGAAGCCGAGCTAGCCGCCAAGCAGCAGCGCGCCCTTGCCCTATACGCGACCATTAAGGAACTGCGAAACGCCCCGGCCGCGCCGCGCAGTTAGCCGCAGCCCCTTCCTTTTACAATTGCAAAGCTGGTGGCATGAGCAAAGCGCCTAAAAAAGTGCCTATTGCGGAGCGGGAAGGGCATTCACGCACCGCGCATCTGTTACCCCTGATTGCCTTTTTGGAGGCCCAGGGCAACCCGCCCCACCCGATACCCCCCTACCTAGTAGCCGGGGAAAACGGCTTCTATTTTGACCGCGATGGGTTGGGCGATTTCACCTTTGAGCAGCCGCTAGACTTGGCGGGCTTAGCCGCGCACTTTGAGCTACCGGACACCATCAAACTAGCTAAAACAAGCGTGTACGATGCGAGAAACTTCGTGAGAATCAGTCAGCTAATTCCGCAAGGCCCCCCGATAACATTTGACTTTTAAGATGAGCTACACGCCCGAATTTCACCACAACCAACAGACCCCCGCGCAGCGGTGGCGCTCGGTGCAGGCCGCCATCGGAGCCGCCGCGACGGATGGCCGCGTCATCGGTCAGGACGCGGCAGCGTTGCAGCTGCGCTACGTGGCTGGCGAAATAGACCAGGTGCAGGTACGCGACGAGCTGCTACGCTGGTACCAGCCCGACGGGGGGCCGGCCGCCGACGTGCGCCCCTTGCCGCCCGCGCAGCCCGGCCGGGTGTATCCCTACGCGGCCGAAATGGCGGCGCTGCTGGTGGAGCTGGCCACGCTCCCGCCCTACGTGCCTTATACCGTTGTCGATATAAACGTGCCTTGGCTAGAGTAGCCAGCAAGGCAGTTTTTGCAATTGTAAAAAGCTCTTTATGAAAACCGAAGAAGAAGTAAACGCCTACGTCGAGGCGCTGGACCGCAAAGACGAGTAGCTAGAAAACGAAGTAGTGCGCCATGCTCAGCTGCACCAGCTCTACCCGGATGCGGGCCACCAGAAAAGCCGGGAGCTGGCTGAGCGGCAGTTGCTGGCCGTGCGGGCGAAAGCCGCCGCGTTGGAGTGGCTGCTAGAGCCGAGCGGCGGCCACATTCCCCAGGACTGACCCCGGCAGAGTACCACGCCGGCAGCCGGTCGGGCCGCAGGGCCAAAACCGCACTAATTCCAAGAGTGGGGTTATAACCTATCTTATGTTAAGGGACAAAACCAAGAACTAAAGGGAAAAGATTGTACTTCCCCACTACCCCTAAAATCCTGTTTGCCTATCATGCCCAAATTAGCTCTTGCCGCTCAGGGAGGCTACCACGACCCGCGCACCGCCCACTTGCGCCCCGTTATCGAGTACCTACTGGCCCAGGGCAACACGCCGGCCGGCTGGTGGGGGGATGCGTTCACGTTTGACCAGGGGGGCGAGGGACATTACCTTTTTGCCGGCCCCATCGACGCGGCCCAGCTGCGCGAGCAGTTTGCCTTCCTGGCCTCCATCCGGGTATATGACGACGGTTCTATCAAGGACAGCCTGAACCGGGTAGACATTAGCCAGGAGCTGCCGCGCCGGCCGTTTAGCTTTGAGCAGCCGCAGGGATAAGCACCAAGTAAATAGCAAGTTGTAGTGTAAGAACTAAACCAAGTATTTAGTTTTACAAAACTGTTTGGGTGATTTGTGACTAGATTAGCCGTGCAACAGAACGTTTAACAGTACCGCTATGCAGCCCCAGCCGGAAGAAACAAAACCCGAGTTGAGTACAACACTTGTCGAAAGTGCCGAAACAAAACCCGAGTTAGGTATAACACCTGTTGAAACGGCAGTAGCTAAGTCAAAACAAAACGAAACAAAATCCAAAGCGAAGGGAGGCCGGCCCCGCAAGGCTCCAGACACCGGACTTTGGGCCATTCGGGGGGTAGATTTAGAGACACGGGCCATCGTGGAGAAAACCGCCCAGCGGGCCGGCAAGACGATGGGCCAGTTTATAAACGAGGACATGCGTTCGTTCTGTCAGGGCCAGCTCACGCAGTCGCAGCTACCGGCCAGCCCCCGCGACTTGCAGGTGCAGGTGGAACAGCTCACCCAAATGATTGAGGGCATTGCCAACCGCCTGAACGAGCCGGCACGGCGCAGCTTGTGGCAGCGCGTCTTTGGCAAGTAGCCCCGCGCCAATGGGGGAGGGTATTAGGAACGCATTAAAAAGTTTAGGGTAACCGCCTTACTCTGTACCCAGCACCTACGTTGTGGGAGCCGGGTGCAACTCTGACGAGGCAGGCAATAATAGACAGTGCTATCGCAAGCGTGGCGGATGCAACAGCATTGTCTACCGTCCCGAAGGCATTGCTTCGTCTACTGAGGTGCTAACGGTATCAATGGAGCGTAAAGTAAGATAACCAATAAAAAGCCGTCGCTGCTTCAGAAGCGGCGACGGCTTTCTAAGTAACAGAAAGGGAAACCCTATCTAATTTTTAACGAGCTTGGAATTTATCCAGTTTTTACCGTCAAATGCAGATACTGTATAGAGATTGTTTGGAAGACTTGAGATGTCTAACACAATACTTGTTTTGCCGCCTTCGTATTTAGCCGCATACCTAATAATTCCCCAAGTATCTATAATTTTTATTTCTTTAATAGCTACTCTTTTTGTCATATCTTTCTTTTCAGAAAGGAAAACTTCTGTCGTGCTTGATGCAGGGTTAGATGCTATACTTAACATCGGACTTATTCCGCCGTCGCATGTCGCATAGGTATGTTCATGATAAATAGGGCCAGTGCCGCATCCATCCGTTAAGGTAACATTAGCATCAAAATCATTATTGGCAGTCTGCCCGGAGAAACAGTTATCAAGTTGTACAGTAACACTTTGAGATGTAGAGCTGCCAATTATAGTTCCCCCATATATATACCAATTATACCCAAATGCTGATTCATTTACACTTAAAGTAACAGTTTGACCTGCTGAGAAATAAGTTGAAGGGTCCATGCCGATAATATCAGTGGAACTAGGTGTACCAACTTGGACGGTTTTGCTAACGCTTATTGTGCCACAGCCGGACGAAGTAGCGGCAGTGAACGTCACCAGCCCAGCACTAACGCCTGTTGCTACGCCCGACGCGGCATTAATGGTAGCAATGCTTGTATTAGAAGAAGACCAACTAACACTTGCACCAGTCACGACAGTCGCACTGTAATTTGCATTACTATTGATGCATATCCGGTCAGGGCCTGTAATAGTCGCATAGGCTACCGGCGAGGTATATAATTGATAAGTACTTGTGCCAGTGCGGTTATCGGCCCAAGTTGGATATGCCTTCCCTCCATAAGCCGTAATACCAATGTAGTCGCCCGTATAACCGGGAGCGACGTTTTGACCGGCTGAAGTTACCGGAATATGTGAGGCGTCGCTTACTTTCAAATTACAGAAGGAGTTTCCTCCGTCACCTGAGTAAGCAACGTATGTGTTGGTAGCGAAGCCCGATGCGCCATCCATGCTATAGTACGCAATGTTCACAGTACCGTTCGTGTCGTCCACGGCAATCCAGGGGAACCAATTCTGACGACCATTTGAGATGCTAGCCGTAATAGGAGCTGACCAAGAGGTGCCTTGGTTATCCGAATACCGGACTTGAATAATGGCTTTACCAGTACTTACGCCATTTTCCTTTGCAGCGGACACAATGTAAATTCGGCCCCGGTGGGCTCCATTACTCTTGTCCACAGCCATCGAAGGGAAATCATTGATTCGCGTGTTATTAAACAGGGGGTCTTGGCCGGTTCCATTTACCTCAATCCCCGTTTTATTAAACGCCACAACCGGGCTCGTGAAGGTACTGCCTCCATTGGTAGAACGTGCAAATCCAATGCCAGTAGCCGCGCCACCGAGACGTTGAGGATAATGAGCCCAGCAAACGTAAACTTCGCCATTTGGCCCAGTTTGCACATTCGTCCCAGTGTCGTGGCCTGCTGAAGGGTTTACCAAGGTCAAGGGCGTTGAGAAGCTCTGGCCTCGCACCGATTGTAATCGGTCAGTAGAATGGTTGACCTTAATCGTTGACGAATAATCTGCCGCAAAAATCGTATAAGCTGAATATAAAGTATTACTGTATGGGCTGTTAGGCACATCATCGGCCGCAATCATTTCTTTATCAAATTCATATTCAGCAGGACTAGCCCCTGTTACTTGATTGGTCCAAGTGCTGCCTTTGTTTCCAGAAGACTGAACTCGGTAGGAATCGCTGGTAGGTGCCATATTTACTAAGTATGCCTGACCACCGATGTCATATGCAGTAGCTGGGTCACCGCTGGTCTGACCGCCATTAGGAAGGTTGTCGCTTCCCGCCCAAGTTTGGCCTCCATTAGTACTGTAGTAATAACCCACGGCAAAACCGCCCGCACTTAAGAACACATTGGAACTGGCAACGAGATTATTAGGATTGGTTTTGTCAATAGAGATATGAACTTCTGACTGAGAATTACTTGACGGAAATAGCTGAACATCGTCGTTCTGGCCGTTAGTTAGAGAATTAGTGGTAACTCTAGTCGGGGAAGTTTGCTTGACCAGCGGCGCAGCTGGTTGAATGGGTGGCACAGTCGCTTTTGTAGTGCCTGGGGAGCGCATTGCCTTGAAGCCAATGTACGGATGGGGCAGTGTGGGTAACTGGGCATAAGCCGTTGAAACTCCAGTTAAACACCCCAGCAATAATCCTGCTTTCCAACTACGGGACAGGCGGTAAGTGAACCCTTGGTAAATATGTTGCATAAAAACGAGGGGAAAAGTGGAAAAAGAACAATCAAGAGTGTGATTAATACACAATAATTTATTTATATTTAAAAATAAATATAAATAAATGTTTATATATATTTAATAACTAATTAGGCGTATCCGAAATTGTTATCTCAGGCAGTGAGATAGCCCCGGCCGGCATTGCTGGCACCCCATTCCATTCATACCCTGTCTTCCACGGCGTTTGCTGGTCGTACGGCACAAGTTGGTAGCGAAACGAGATAGTTTGGCCTACACTATAGGAGGAAGTTGCAGGTAGATTAAACACTTTAGCCTGCGAGTACATGATTCCTTGATAACCAGGAAGTGTCACCGGAGCCAAATCAATAATCCACCGCACGCGCGTAATTTTTCCAGTCGCTTCAACAGTATTTTCTTGTTTGACCAGCCGCCCGGTCGTTAAATCAGCAGCTGGAGAAACGTTGTCTTTCTTTTCACAACTGTTACTCATGGCTAGCATACTAATGCCAGCCAGGGCAAGGATTCGGGCAGCTTTCATAATGTGGGGAATAAGTGAAAAAAAGAAACTAAATCAGGAGCTACAGCAGCCCAGTAGGAAGAGCATTGTCGCTATCTTTTGGTTGCAAGCGCCTAATGTACAGTGCATAATTGATTTAGGGGTTCTCGTTACAACGGGGCGGGAAATTACGGTAAGCCCCAAAGTATTGTCTATCAATGCATTTTGCTGGTATCCCACTAAACGTTCGTTTTAGGAGGCGGGCAGTAGTTAGGCAAAACGTGGTCTGTAGCAGCCAGTATTGTGTTTTTTATTGCCGTCTCACGAATCAATGAGTCACTTCGGTGCTACTTAGTGAGATAACGAGACCCTTACCGTAATTTCTCGCCCCGTTGTAACGAGAACCCCATATGCTGGCGGTACTGTCACAGGTGCGCTACTTGGAGCCTCAGGGCACCTACGCGGCTTATACTTCAAAGGGCCAGAAATGGGCGCAGGAGCCCCGTAGGAAATTTTGCGCTCTACCGGGCGCGTCAGGACTGCGGAGCGAACAGCGGGCCGTTTCCGGCCTTTTTAAGCCCTAAAATTGTCAGCAGGAGGCCCGCCAGTGAATGAGCCTTGTTGTGTTTGCCCGTTTTTAGGTCGTGGGCGAACTTGTTGCAAGCCGCGACGTGGGCCGCATTGCCCAGGATTTGCGCCACCAGAGCGGGCGTGATGATGCCGAGCTGCGCCAAGAGCCGGCCGGCGTTGTCCACCTGGTGCTGCTGCATCCCAGCCGGAGCAGCTGCACCCGGCACCAGCTCGAAGGGGATGGTATCGGCCAGGGCTTGCGGCTTGACCGTGAAAATGATGTTTTTGAAGGCTTTGCCCGACTTTTCCAGCTTGTAGCTGATGTGCAATTCAGTGTGCTCGTTGATTTGCTTAACGGAAATATCTAAAACTTTGGTTTTTAAGTAGCTAATGCGGTCGGCTTTATCATTGCCCTTGTCATCGAGCAAGCCAAGCATTTTCTTAAAGTCCTCAATATCATACTTTTTGGTTTCGCCCTTGTCTTTCCACTGGCTGCATAGCGGGTAAATGCGTTTGGCGTACTTGCTGCTGAGACGAAGCGCAGCAGCCAGCTCGTAGCTGGTGAAATTGTTTTGCAGGTTGAATAGGTAGGGCAGAATCTTATCTGACAGCGTTACCTCAATGATTCTGGTCCCCTTGACGTATTCCACACTGCGAAACATCCAGAGCTGCATATGTCGCTCTGGTGTTTCCACTTCAAACATGCGTGACCCCATGTCTTCAGTGGCTTTGCGCAAGTAAGGCAAGTGGTACTGCTTGCCGGTTAAATTGGACAACTCTCTAATATCCAGCTCATAAGTGTCTGATTTTTGGTCCTTACGCAGCTTAGATATCAAGAAGAAAAGCAGGTCTAGTTGCAGCTCCGTGTATTCGTAGCGCGCATTGGTCAGGGCATTGTGTTGACGAATTTCTAGCTCCTTGTTCATCTTACGTTTGTGGCTGATTCAAAGGCAATTATACCACATAAACCTCATTGCTTTACAAATGGTGTTTAAAAATGGTGCACAAACGTGATGAAAAGGCGTTTTCAACGTGATGAAAAGGCGTTTCAACGTGATGAAAAGGCGTTTTTACGTGATGAAAAGGCGTTTT